>ERZ1034842.435-NODE-435-length-17188-cov-23.168213_pt1 | contig 17188 bp, 27 predicted proteins | sample MGYA00520634_ERZ1034842 | MGnify/ENA primary metagenome ERZ1034842 (study PRJEB33766, sample SAMN09781734) | gut metagenome | biome: gut microbiome | host: Homo sapiens | place: Madagascar | study: EMG produced TPA metagenomics assembly of the PRJNA485056 data... | reverse complement strand
ATAAAAAAAATCATCCTCCATTAACATAAAACAAGAGGTAAACATTTTTACCGGAGGTAAAATAGATATGAATAAATCTAAAATCATCCTTTTATCAACCTTAGCAGTATTGAGTTTAACTGCCTGTTCTTCAAAATCAGAGACAGAAAGTTTACCTGAACCTACAGCTACTCCCGTAGTAACGATGTCACCACAGGTGACATCTACCCCCACTCCTACAGCAACTCCCATTCCCGACAATCATGACTTCGACACAGAAATCAACGACTTCAAAGACGAGAATAACATCGAGATCAATCCCGATGACAACGGAACAGACATCCCAGACACCTCCATACTTTATGACTGGCTTTACAACAATGGCGTAACGAAAGAATCGGTACAAAATGACAGAGATTCCGGATGTAAAAATCCGTATCTCGAGGGATATTTGGAGTATTTGGATAGTTTAGTAGATAAGCAGATTGCGGAGGATAATGCGGGACAGGTTGAGTCATCTGCGAAAGGTGATGGATTAGGAGGAACAGAAATCATCAACGGATACGAGTTCAAGCTTGATAGTGATGGTGGTGGAACATTGGATGGTGTTTATTATGATGCAGATAACATTGAGTACATCAGAAAACAGGCAGAGAAACAGGAGGCAAACAAAGCAGCAAATGAGGCTAGGAGTGAGGAAATCAAGAAAAATGGCGAGATTGCTAGGGCAGCTAATAACCAGGAAGATATTAATAACTTCCTGGATGAGATAGGACTTGGTCATAATTAAATATGACAGTCTTTTATTTTTAAGATACAGTTAGTCAAACCTAATAAACATCTGAAAATGTTCATATAAGCATTAGTAATAAGAGGAGAAATCAAGCATGAAATCAGATTTAGATAAAATAATAGCAGAGTAGAAACCATTAAAAATCGTTAGAGGTTTAGTAATAACTCAGACAACAATAAAAGATGACAGTGAAATCCTGTATACAATCGACAGGGATAATCTGTTACCGTTGCAGGAATATTTCAAGGGCATACAGGCAGATAAAACAGCTCCAGACTTTAACCCTGACGATACAGTCAACCTGTCGAGACTAAAATATAAAATGAACTAGAACATGATATATTTTATGTTTAAGACAGCGAAACCAGGTCAGGTAGTCAGATATGAAAACAAAGATTACCAGGGAGCAATGTATGTAGGACAGGCAATAGAGACCAGTTCAGATCATAACGGGCTACTCTTTAGGAGAATCTTGCAGCATTATAAAGAGTTTGGAGACCTCTGGGACAAAGTTTAGTTCGTCATAACAGAGAAAGATGATTGGAACAGTGCAGTAATAGATCGTCTTGAGACGTTGTTTATTGACAGTCATAGACATGCAAGACAGTATGCATACCTCAACGGTAAACAAGAGGGCGAGCATGATACAAAAGCAATAGCAGAAGAAGCCCGTTGTATGTCATTAGTGACTATGAAAGTACCACAGCTATTAAAAGCAGTGGACAATTATGCATACTTTGATGATCAGGACAAAAACCTTCAAAACATCTATCTTGAAGGCTTAGTCAGGATTCAACAAGAGATAATCAAGAAAACAGCGGCAGAGGCATAGAAACTTGCAGCAACCAGCAATATAACAAAACAACAAGCAATTCAGAGAGTAAGACAAGAAATAGTTTGTGAGGTTAATACTCCTGAGAAAGCAGTGGATGCCTGTATAGATACAATAGACTGGAGTAAAGTAGACTATACAACGACATTTGTAAACATCTCTTGTAAAGATGGACAATTCATCAGGTCATTGTTTCAGAAACTTTATATCCTTGAAAAAGAAAGAGGATACTTCAAGAGATATGGACAGGATGAGGATAAGTATATCATAGACAATATATTCAGAAGCCAGCTATTTGCAGTAACGACCACAGATCAGGCGGTAACAGCCAGCAGGATAAATGCATATACAGTTGATGGTTTATATGAGCGAAACAAAAAGTCAAACGGGACAGGCCATCCAGTTTATATGATACAAGACAAAAACATAGTCAATAACATCAGATATATCCCGTATCTAACAGAATTAATGAGCGGGACATATGGTAAGGATTAGGTTTTCCACTGGTTAAGTGCAATACAAAAGAATAGACCTGATTATATGAACGGTATATTTAAAGATGCAAATGGGGCCGAGGTATTGTGGTGGGCAATTAAGCAGAATAACAGGTATACAGGGTCATTCCGTGAGATACCATATCTCGAAGTTGGAAACATAATCAACGAGATAATGCATATGAACATCAAATAGATAGAGCGAGACCAGCTGACAAAGTCATTTGCAGAGCGTTGGATACTCAAACCACTAGGAGTAACAGACAGAAAGCAGCTTACAGGACAGCAAATAAAAACGTACTTCAAGAGTGTTTATGAGTATGACCTTGATGGAACATTCAACAAGCCATTGACAGATACAACAGACATTTATAAGAAAGCAATAGAGTTAATACATAAAGAGAAATAGCAGTGGTTAAATAGGATACTAGCAGTAGAGTTGATAAGAAAGGAATTTGAGTTAATGAAGATAGACGTGGTAGTTGGTAATCCACCATATCAAGACGGTTAGAAAAACATATATACAGACTTCGTAGACCTTGCATTGAAATCAGGAGCAAGTGAGATAGCAATGATATCTAAAAATAACTGGTTGAGATCAGATAACATTGATTTACAGTGCATAAGAAACAGGATAGTAGAAACAGGTTTATAGAGAGTTATAAACTATCCTGTGAACAAAGAGGTCTTTAAGACTGTTCAAGTGCCCGTCTGTATATTCAATATAAACAGGGGTGGAAAAGCTACTAGGACATACTTCACTGAAATAAAGAAAAAGAAAACCGTGTCAGAATATATAGCAAATATACATGGATTTCCAGTAATCCCGTCAACAATGGTAGAAGCAGAGGCAATAGCAGATGTGCTTAAGTTCATGAATAAAAACCTTGGCAGCTTCAGTGTACATGTATTGCCAGATGAGGCATATGGCATAAACAGCAATGGTTTAATAGGTCGTGACGAGAAAACAAGACTGATAGAGATGTAGGACAATAAAACGGCAGACTTTAACGTGACATTAGTGTACATGAATAGTGCAACAAAGAGACCATTCTTCAAGTATACAAAAGAATAGGAGATACCTCGTAGACAAGAAACAATCTGGCATTATAAACTGATAGCAGGTCATTGTCTTGAGGATGGTGGGCAAGTCGTAACAAGCATGTTCTTTGCACAGCCAGGGTTTATTCCATGTAAGTCATACGGAACAATCTTTACATCACCTGACAAAACAGAAATACTGAAAGCATATAAACTAATGCAGACAAAAACCTTTAGATATCTTGTCAGTGTAGGAGGACAGAGTGGATTAAAGACAATAAGCAGATTAACATTCAGGTTTGTTCCAGAGATCGACCTTTCAAGTGCAAACAGGCATAGCATTCCTTGGGATGGAACAATAGATCAAATCGAAAGCAGAATACAGGAATTATTGGGCCTGAGTGACAAAGCAATAGCAGAGATAAATAAGAAGATAGAACGTAAAGAGAAATAATGACAGATGGGAGGGAGAAAAGCATGGTTAATAAAAGTCAAGAGACATTTTAGTGGAAGTTAAAAGCCTCATTAATGTTACTTCTAAGTTTAATAGCTGCCTTAATGTTTAGTACAACTGCATTTGCAGCGGAAGTACCTCCATCACCTGATGGGGGTAGAGACAATGGTTCGGGTGGAGGTACTAACGGACAACTAACTCAACGTGACTGGGGTTGGAAAGATGTATGTCAAGGTTACAGAATGTACTTTGAAGATGAAAACGGGCATACCTGTTCAGAGGCCATCGACATCTTATGGAGTGATCCTGAGAACCTTGCAGAGATGGGATTGCAGACAACATTGAATGCAAGGACGGTATAGAAATATATTTAGATAAATGATGTAAGAGACATGTTACCTGGTTTACAGCCACCTGTTTATAATGGACAGCCATGGGGTCAAGAACTAGATGCATGGTTTGAACAAGGTGATGGTGCATTATAGAGCATGACAAACGGTGCAGGAGATCATGTTATAGACGTACTTGCAATATTTAAAGAATATACAGGTGACAATATAAGTGAGATCTACAAAAACTACCACGATGACAAAGCCCGTTTAGTAGTCGAATCCGTTTATTGGATAGCTCCAGTAGGTAGAGGTGGCAGATACTTGACGAGTGGTATGTAGATATATAATCAAGATGCGGCATAGGCAGGTTACTACTATGGTACAGTAAAAGAGTTGGCAAATGTAATAGGTGGGCAGGCATATAAGTTTGTAGACAAGAATTGGTGGACAATTGACGAAAATAACCCTCCAGAGGTTGATTTTGATGATCCTGAGACCCCTGCATATGCGAACTATGGTGGAAACTATACGGGATAGTTGACAAACTATACATTCGTTACAGCGTTGTTTACTCCGTATAAAGACGAGTTCAGTGGATTTACATTGCCAGAGCATATTTACGATAGCAATAGCACGATAACAGGTTTGTATACATACAGTGAAATCACGCAATGGCAAGCCGGTTATGGTATGCATATAATCCGTTGTGATAATGCTAAGGAGCAATGGTATACCTACAAAACCCCATCTGGTTTAAGTGGAGGTTCACCGGGGCCAGCCCCAGAGATGCCGAACCCGTTAGGTTTAACGGATGAAGCGAGGCCGATAACGATAATCAAGTAACATCATAAAAAATCATAGAACATAAAAACATAGAACATAAAAAATCATGAGACATAGATTCAAGAGGTATCATCAGCACTCTCGCTCGATGATACCTCTTTCACTTTATATAAACAGTTGAGTTTAACAGCCATACCATAACCATCATCAATATCATCAAGCCTCATCAACCATACCCTAGTCATACTCAACCCTGCAATAAAAAATCATAAGATCATAAATAGTAAAATTTAAAGACCGCGATTAAGACATTATTTATATTAAGAAGCAAGATTTAAAAAAAAAAATAAAAAACCATACATGAACATAATAACATAAAGGGGAGATCAACAGTGAAACAGTCAACAGCATTATTAATAATAACATCAGCCCTACTAATAGTAAATGTAGCCACAAAACCATTAGGAATGGCATAGCTAGAAACAGAACAAACAGAAAACATAACCTTAGAGAACATATCAAATACTAAAAGTTTAACAGCCCCCTCCTCAAATCAGGACATAAATGAGGAGGACAATATCAATCAGGAGGAAACAGGGGAAGACATAATCAACCAGGAGGAAACAGGGGAGGGTACTGGGACAACAAATCAAACAGGGGAAGACATAATCAACCAGGAGGAAACATTAGGAGACAATGAGAAAACAGGAGAGAACAATATAAATACTGGGACAACAGGGGAGGACAATATCAACCAGGAGGAAACAGGGGAGGATACTGGGACAACAGATAAAACAACATCAAATACAGAGAGTTTAACAGACCCTTCAAATCAAAACAATGATACATCCACATCATCTGAAACCTCCACTTATACCCCTGATGAAATCATGGAGATGACAAAACAGACCTCAGATCAAGTAGACACCTCATCAGATCAAACAGAAACCTCATCCCCAATAATCTACATCCCTAAAACATTGATACTCGGACAAGATGGCAGCTGCGATTACATAGTTTAGGCGGACACCTCGACATTACAAACAAATCAAGAAATCCAGGTCATCCCCTCAGAGACATTTGAGATGACAAATATCCACAATGAGAACCTGAAGTACATAGGAACAACAAGTCAAGATAAAAACATAATAACCTCATCAGAACCACTAATACAAGGAAACCTGAGATGCAACATAAAAAGACCAGGAAGCTACAAAGGAACAGTACAATTCGACATCAGCATAAAAAATCAATAAAAAGGAGGATGATGCCAGGGAAAGCCTGACATCGACATATCATGAAAGACAAAACATCAATTAAGAAATCAAACAAAGCATCAAACAAGATAATATAGACCTCAGAGACCCATAGAAAGCCTTGGGAGATATACCTGATCATACTAATCCTGAGTTTAACAGTATGTCTCCTGATTAAAACAATAATCTCCGTTTAGATACCATTAAATCAATACATCAACCCGACCAGCAGCATCCTCCGTTTAGGACATTTTAATCATCACTGCGACTATCTAAATATGTTTATAATTAATTCAGATACAAGCTATTTCATAAATATCTATGGCTTTTCAGTATTTTATACCGTCTTTCTATATCTTCAAATGATCTTAATAATGTCGGATAAAAGCATGATGGAAAGTAAAGAAGCCAGGATGAATAGTATAAAACCGACAATAGAAATGATAGCCTTACTAATCGCGCTGGATTACCTGGGAAAGAAAGACATCCTCAATATAATATCATTATCCTCATCCACCTCAAACATATCCGATGATACAGGCATATCAAGCTGGATATTTTAGTTTATCCTCGTAAACCTCATATACATCTGGATATTCGTAATCAACAATAAGATAGTTTATAAGGCAACCTCAACAGAACAAAACATCCTTGCAACATTATTAGCCTTTTCAACAGCAGGAACATTAGGAAACATGCTAGAGCAATGGTTCCGAGGAGGAGTCGTAGACTATCTGAACGTCCCCTCCATAGCAAGCAAAGCCTCATACATCTTCAACATTGAGGATATCCTCTGTAAAATAGGAAGAACAGGCATCCTCATAATGATAGTTTATCTGATATTCAAATACATGGACAACATCAGCAAAGCTGATGATAACAAGGAGGACGAGGACAGATAGAAAGAAGCTGAGGACATCAGGGAGGACGAGGACAGATAAACAGAATGAGTAAGACCATCTAAACATAACAAATAAGACCATCTTTTACTATTTTAAGATCATAAAAATCACAACCTCACAATAGAAATGAGTTTAATAGCATAGCCTTTTCAAAATCAAATCATCCACTCATGTAGGGACATAAAACATAATCATCATAAAAACAAGCTATACCTAAATAGTAAATTGAGAAGACCTCAAACAGATCATGTTTTATATAGAGTAATATAAAAAATAAAAAAGATTTGACCATATAAATCAAACCATAAGAAATACAATAAAAAGGGAGGACTTCATATGTGGAGTGTAGTAAAAACATTATTAATCGGAGGAGTCATTGGAATAGTGGCTTCTAAAATCATGAAAACAGATAGCAATATCATTGGAGACATCTTCATGGGCATAGCAGGATAGATGTTTAGCAGCTGGATATGTGCCATCCTCAATGTTCATGTTTATGGCTTCACCGTCTACATAGCGGACGTAATCGGAGCCTGCATCATCATCTGGATCGGCAACAAACTCCTGACAAAGTAAGAAACATACAAAACAAACCATGCCACAATGAGTGGCATAAGCATTTAAGAGAGGTAAGAAATCATGAGTAAGAAAAATAATAAGACAAACAAAGACATCAAACTCCGTTACATTCAGGAGTTTAATAGCAAGATCGACAAAGAGGTTCTGGAGGATCTTATCAACCTTAACTAGAACCTCATAATAGATGAGACCTGGAAAACAGACCCATCAAAAGATCCTAAAGATCAGGGCAACAAGGACAAGCTAGTTTTGACCTTAGACCCTGACAATAGAAAAACAAGCAGTTATAAACTGATTAAAGACCTGCCAAAGAGCCAGGATTATACGTCAGAAGTATCAGAAACATCATCTGACCTTGAGACAGACAAATATCATAGAGAAGTTTATCTGCTAGGATTCCTCAGAGCCTCCAGCAAAGACAATAAGACATTCAAGATAGATAAGAAAGCCGATCAAGAAAAAGAGATCAGCTACAGACTTCAGACAACAGCAGAAAACATAGCCGATCAGGCAGACCCGTTTGACATAGATAAATATGATGAAGACCCTGATGAGTACCTGGAGGACAGCAATAAGACATTGAGGATCATAACCTCAAAGAAGCCGTCAAACCATAAAATCATAGGATACCTCAAGATCAACGGGGACAACCTGCCACAGGAAGCAAAAGATCAACTTAAAACAAAAGAAGAACTCAACCTTGACGATGAGGTCACCTTGATAAATGAGTTCTACATAGCAGTAACCGTGGCAACCTGGCTTCCACTAATCCTGCTCCTGGGAATAGCAACCTGCATAATCCTGTGTTTAATCATGTTTTTATTCCCGGCTCCAAAAGCCCCGACCTATGAGCAAGGCAACATAAACCAGAACGGCCAGGAGTGGGATGGAACAACGCAGCAGCAGGGCGACAGCAGCCAGAAATCAGATACAGAAATGATAGCAATCCCTGGCTACTACAAAGTAACCTTGACATCCGAAGTAACAGGCATAAGACTTCTGAACCCGAACAATAATGTTTACCTGAGATACGTTATCACAGATAAAGATACAGGCGAGGAACTGTTTGACAGTGATTACATTGATCTAAACAGCGAAGTCGTTTGGGAGGCATGGAATCAACTTGATGCAGGTACATATACAGTGACAATGGATATCAGCAGTGCCGACCCTAATACCTGGGAACCTTGCAATGGAGCAACCCAGGATACCACACTAGTAATCCAGAAGTAAGACATAAACAGATAAATGAAACCGTATCAACAGATTTAGAAAATTGATACGTAGGTACAAACGGCATAAGATCAAACCAGTCATTGAAACATCAGTGACAAATAAAGTTTAATCTTCCTGGTTCGACTCCAGGGTACCTAATTTAAAGATCATGATATTTAAAAACAATAGATCATGATTTTACTATTTTAAGGACATGATTTACTATTAAGAAAATTTGAAAAATGAAATAACATTAAGAGAAAATCAAATAGCATCAGAAATAATAAGTAAGTCATGAGTAAAAACTAAAGATCCATAATAGTAAAAGTTATAGACAGCGTTTAGGACATATAAGTTATAAGTAGTAGATTTTAAAATAAATAAAAAATCAAAAATAAAATAAGACATCTACCTCCAATCAAAATTTTTAATATTTTACGTTTGATAGAGATGGCTTCTTGAAACAAACTTAAAAACTTGTTTCATCAGGTTCAATTCCTGACTATCAAATCATTCTCACCATAGTATATGCAATAATCTCCTTTTCGGGTGGAAGGCATCATTAAAAAGATGCCACGGCATTAGTTTAATAGGTTCGTTCAACCAGTTAAACTCTTAGGTTCGATTCCTAAGCCATCCGTTAGAGACATCTGATCCGTGTCTCGAATCTCTTTTACATTTAGATTTTTTGGATCGTGGTTCATAATGATCACCTCCTGATAAGATACCTTGGCGGCATGGACGTGCCTAATAAGTACGCCCGGATGGTTCGATTCCATCTATCTTACTAACTCAGGCTTATGATTTCACCTGAGTAGCAGATAGGTTTAGTGGACAGCAAGACACTAAACCCGTTGGTACATCAACGTAGGTTTAACCTCTTTTCCTGCGGTACAACGTCAGGCTTCAAAACCTGATATCTGTTTAGATCCAGACAGGGTCTAAATAAAATATAATAAAGTGACGTGACAAGAAAAAAATAGCACGTCAAATGGAGGAAAAACATTATGAATAAGATTAAGACAATGAAGTTCGCAAGCGCAATCCTGGCAGGTATGTTGGCAGCAGCCCCTATGACTGGTGTTGCAGCATTGCAGGACATCCAGTTCGGTACTACTGAGGATACTGCAATGGTAGGTACCATCGGTAACAAGTCCACAGCATCTACCCAGAAGGACTATGAGACCGCTTTGGATAAGGCATTTGCAGCTGCTGAGCAGACCAAGGACGTGATGGACGGTGTTTCTGAAGAGCAGAGTGCCAATACCGTTTATGAGAAGGCTACTGACAATGCCCCTACAACCACTGTTTATGCTGACAAGGCATCTTCTGATGTGATGGTTGCTGTTCCTAAGGCAATCGTCCTGGATGGTTCTGTTGATAAGGACCATGCTTCTGAGGGCCTGTACAGTGTTGCAGTCCGTGGTAACGTTGACCCTAACTACGATGTCGTTGTAAAGCCTGATGCCAAGGCTCTTGAGATGGTCAATACAGGTAATGCAGCCATCAAGTACAATGCAACAGTTGAGCAGGACGGCGTATTGTTTAACGGCATGAACATCCCTATGGAGTTTGGTGGCACCACAGATGTTGACGGAACCACAATCACTCCTACTGTTCATACTGGTAAGGTAAGCTAGACCATCAAGAGAACTGGTTCTTACAAGGGTACCATGAAGTTCGTCCTGGGCTATGATCAGAAGAACAAGAGTGGCCTGGGTGCTGAAGGCATTGATGCAGCAGTCGTAAGTGCAACTGGAGCAGACCTGGTTGCTAAGGCAGGTGCCTAATCATCTTAACCTTCTAACCTTAAACCTATGACAGCCTCGGCTGACATAATCCCGAAGAGGAGAAGATAAAAGCATCTGAGTAAAATCAGATGGCATATCAAGATCACAGGATGTGATCAGAGATCCCAGACAGTAGAGATGCTGCCTGGGATTTTTTTAGTTTATCCTCAATAAATACATTTTTTTAGAGATAAGATCTAACAACCAGAGCCTATTGATGATAGATGATTAAGTTAAAAATAAAAGAAGCAACTCCAAAGTAGTAAAAAACAGGACGTAACATAACAAAAACATCAGCATAATAGAACAAAGAGAGGCAGTCAAAAACAGATAATCAACTTTCTTAGAAAAAAAATTTGACATTTTAAAACAGACAGGGAGGGAAACATCAAGGGCTAGTTAGTAAAACCATAATATCATAGAAGTCAAACATAAAAGATATATAGAAATAGTCAAACGATCAAACATAACTCAAAGCATAAACAACCCTGTTAAAAGAGATTAACAGGCAGAAAGAGAGGAAATAGTCATGGCAAACTATATAAAAATCATTCCGATGATGATATATAAAAACGGATCGTTGCAGGCATATCAAATCAAGATAGTAAACCCTGGGACAGATAGGAACAGCCTGCATACTATTTTGTTTGGCTTGAAAGAAACTAGAAATTGTAAGAATAGTGAGATATTCATTCTTGATAGTGACAATCGTGTAGTAAGAGATTAGGGAAACATAATAAAACAGTTAAGAGACAATGCATCAAAAGTAAATCATATCAGCCCCAGCATCAAACATAGAACAGTGACATTTATAAACAGAGACAACCTTAGACAGTATTATTTAGTTGAGTAGAACAGAATGATATATTTAGGGTTTATTAGGGAGGATCTTGCCACCAGAGTGGCAGGCGCAAGTAAATCAACAGTAACAATAGATCCCTGTGGAACAGACATCAATATAAAAGAAATAGCTCAGAGACTTCAAGCAACATCAGTTCAGAAAACATTAGACATTTGGAGAGTAGCAACAAACATATCAAATCAAGTACAAATCATAAAGTATTTTATAGTCCCCGATGAAATAAACAAGTCAACAGGTGCCTACCTTACAAATCAATCTAATACCATAGCAACAGAAATCAACCTTCAAGAGAGTATGATTAGATATCAGGGAGAAAAACTGGGAAAATTTAAAAACTGGTTTATCCTTGCATCATACAATAAATCATGTGATCTGAGCATAGAAAACAAATCAAGTTTAGAATACAATGTTTATTGGATGGGAGACATAATCAAATCCAGCGACAACAGGACAGAACTTCTAATAAACCCTGGAATCAGTTATAGTAAATAGAAAGAATATATTTGTAATCCCAAAGACTATGCAACCCTGCAAGATCAACAATATAAATCAGATGAGCCTAAACAACCAGTTCAAAATCATATAAGAACAGGTCAATGGAACATAATAAGACCAGTAGGAACAGAGAAACAAGACATAGCCTTTTTTAATTGGTTAAAATCATTAGGAATAATAGAGAAACTTTCAGGCGAAGAGTTATATAGAAACTGGATATATTATGGAGAACAATGTTTATTATATAGGATTACAATAAAAAATACCTTAGACAGTCATAAGCAGTTCATAGATCAGCTATTAAAGCATGAAGTCATAAGTGATTTTAATACAAATACAGGAAGTGGACAGTGGGAGTTTGTGAGGTTTAGACGGGAGGATCATCTTCATTCAAAGAAGCCAGACCTAGATATAAAGTCATTCATAAGTTTAAGCGACCTGCAACTAAAAGAAGACGATGAAATACTAAAGAACATAGAAAAAGCAACAGGAGACAGCAATTATTTAGATAAATAACATAGGGAGGAAAAAGAGAATATTAAAAGAAACAGGGGAGACAAGTTGCTAAACAGGGAGGACAATGGAAGACAATGAGAGAACAGGGAGGACAATAGGAAGGACATTAGAAATAAAAATATCCTACCTATAATAAAAAATATCCTCCTTATTGAAATCATTATAGAGTTTAGCAGGTCATACCATCTGCATTTGAATATCAGCATCAAAGATGCCTCATTCTGCATTTGATAATATGCCACTACAAGTAGCATAAACCTTTACAAAATAGTAAAATATCCTCCTCATCAGTAAAGTTTATCCTCATTGAAACCATGGAAGAAACAGGGGAGGACAATGGGAGGACATTAGGAGGACAGTGAAAATAAAATATCCTCCTCATCATAAAAAATATCCTCCATGATGAAATAAAGTATCCTCCTCATTGAAATCATTTTAGAGTTTAGCAGGTCATGGCATCAAATGCAGATCGAGGACGTATGGACGATGATCAAATGCGGATGCCATGACCTTTAAAAAATATCCTCCACATCAATCAAGAATATCCTCCCTATAATAAAAATATCCTCATAGTAAAACAACATAATCCTCATTCAGATCACTCTTTATAGTAAGTAATATAAAAATAATAAAAAACCATTTAAGTTTAGGAGGACATCATAATGGCTACAAACAAACATAACAAACCAGACATAACCGTTTAGACAGGCAACTTCATGGCTCCATACAGATACCATAACAATCAACATAGAGAACATGTCACCTTTGATGATATGATTCCTACAATGTTCAACCTGGAAGTAAAATACAAGAACATCGAGGACTATTTAGATGCAATAGATAATTTAATACAAAGATATCTGGATCATAAAATGGATCCAGATGTTCAATCCGGCATCAAATCAATAAGTAACTATAACTTCATCGCAAATGATGAAAACAGGTCAATATTAATAAAAGTCAATCAGAACGACCACATAACATCAGGCTTTCCAATAAGTGACATCCTTAGAGTTTATATGGATGCCTTAATATATAGAGTAATGAGTTATGATGAATTACTAAAACGACTAAATGAGACAGGAACCTTGCAACTTAAAGACATACGAAAATCAAAGGTCAACATAGATATTAGAAAAGAACTTAAGAAACAAGAAGAACAATACAATAGGGAGGTAAATGCAGACATGGAGAAAAACAGAGATCAGTGGGAGGAAATTATGAACCAAGCGAACCATGAGAGTTTAACAGACCTCGCCACCATAAGTGGCGACCCCAATGATATATAGGTCAAACTGGATGTAATAGAAGATCTACTAAGTGATATAAGGGACAACCTCAAAGATCAGGAGAGAAGACGTCTATATAAAAGCAGCATCAAAGATAACATCAAACCAATCAAGGATACTGATGAAAAGAAACTTAAGAACATTACTACCACAAGAGGAAATAATGTGTTTAGCAGTACCTCCAAAGCCATAAGCCTGATATCCTGGGATGAAAATCAAGTAACAGCATTATTTTTAGGAGATCCATCAATCTTAATCAAAGCCTTTTTCAATAAGAAAGGTGATATCATAGCAACCGTTTAGACAGACATATGCTACTAGAGTAGCATGGACAAACTAAGTAAACAGGATCTATTCGTACAGGTCATAGATTCCAGGGGATTATATGCATCAGTGATTATAGATGACAAGAGCCATGTAGTAGTAGAGATAAAATCAAAAGACATCAAGGTCTCCGATAGCCTCCCCATGATAGCTCAAATGGCAGTATTAGTTTACCAGCTCAAGACAATAAGTGAGGAAGACCTGATAGACATAGAGAACAACATGAATATATTTATAGAAGATCATATCCTAGCAGAAGCAGGCTGGGAGAAACTATAAACGATGAGAGACATCAATCGAGAAAGAAAGAGACATAAAGTAAAGACAGTTTAACATGTTGACAGAACATCAGATCATCACCAGTAGCCTTCTGGCACCGGCTTGATCTGATGTTCTTTTCTTATTAAAAACAGTAAAATAAAAATATCCTCCATATTAAATCATAGTGTTTAAATCATACATAAAAATAAAAATCCTCATAGCATTATTGCAAGAGCCATAATCAGGACATAAAAGATATAAATAAGTATAAAATTAAAAAATATTTCTAATCATTTTAGAAATATCATCAAATCAAACAGGGAGGACATCTAAGATGAACAACATACAAAACAATCAGCCCTTAAAGCTTAAATGCCTGCATAAGTACAGAGATAAAAACAGCAACATCATAGGATATGGATTGATCGACATACAGGGAAAACCTTATAAAGTAAGTAGCAATGACCTCAAACAAGCAATCAAACAGGGAAGAGTTTAGGTAGTCAACCTGACATTAACAACAGACAATAGATTGATTGATGGAGCATCCATGATAAATCATGGGATGAGAGAACATCATAACCTGGGAGGAAAAAATCAGATACCTCAAAAACAAAATCAAAAATCAAATCAACAAACACAAGTAAGGCAAGTTGAGAAAATACAGGATCCTAAGCAAATCCCAGTTTATCAGTCCATAGATCCTAAAGACCAAGTCAAAAGAATAAAAAGAGTAATCATAGAAATAATCAAGAGATACATGGGTAACAACTATACAATCATCCTTGATAGACGATACAATACAATAAACTTCCATAGTGAAGACATTGCAGACCTCAAGCTCATAGGCCCGAATGGACAGAAACTTTAGGATAATGACAAACAGCAGCTGGCAAAGTTTAACATGCTCTATAAAAACTTCATAGAACTGCAACTTAAGATAAACAAATGCAGAGGAACATTTAAACTAACATCAGTAATAAGTGAAATAGCCAAGAAAGAGAAACAGAGAGGATATGTCATAGGCTATGTTTATGGGAACAGGCTTCAAATAATGGGTAGAGACAAAGATATAGTAACAAGAGCCTATGCAAAAGCAATAACGACAAAGTTTAACAAGGAGGCATCAAACGAAAGAAGAAGCAACCTCAGTAGTCAGAATATCTTAGAGGACGTACTAAGAGAAGCATCAGGAGAAAGCATAGAACCACCTGAAAGCAGCGAGGACATAATAAGAAAACAATGGATCAACCATAAACTGTTTATGAACCTCCTTAAAGCAGATACCTCAGAGGCAATCAAGCAGAGAAAAGAGAGCGACATAGAAATAAAAAGGAGAAAACAAGAAATAAAAGACATGGAGGACGATTTTGACGATGAGGAGGACGATCTGGATGAAGAGGAGGACATAGATGATGAAGAATAACATAAACCTGATTTTAAGACGATCAGCAATATTGAGTTTAATAATCATCCTGGCAATAAATCTGACAACAGTGTAGAATGCAGCGACATTAGAGGAAGCCCTAAATCGACAGGAGGAAACCACATAGACATAGCAGACCTTAAACGAAGGCATAAGCCATGAGGACAGCAGCATCATAGACAGCAGCATCATAGACAGCAGCATAGATGAAAGTTTACCAGATACAAACAATCAATCAGATAAGATCATCGACAACGAAACATCAAATCAACAGGGACAAAGTTATATCAATGGACTTCAATAGCTAGACCTGACACAAACTCCAGACAGTCAAGCAGCATAGATAGTCAATGGAGTAAATAGCATGATCTATAAAACATAGTCTTTCATAGTTCAAATAATAGCCTATGCCTTGACAATAATGCTGACCCTAAGGACATTATTTGACCTGACATACATTGCAATCCCGTTTAGTCGTAGCCTCATAGATGGAATCAGTGGACAACCAGGCGGAAACATGGGTCAGAACATGATGAATTAGGGACAAACATTTGGAGGACAAAGTGGATAGTTTAATCAACCTCCAGCATCAGGAGCAACATCCGGAGCAACCAGAGTTCAACTCATTAGTGATGAGGCAAGAGCAGCCATACAAAGCCCTAGAGTCTTTAGAACATATGCAAAGAGCATGACAGTAACATTAATAGCCACGACAGTAATGTTAGTCCTTGCATTAACAGGAGCCTTAACAGACCTGGGCTTCATCATTGGTAAAGCATTAGCAGCAGCATTAGGAAAAGTTAAGATCATATAATAAAAACATAAACATGTAAAACCTTATCAGACAAGCAATAAGCATAAATAACATAACTAAAACAGACCTTACAACATAAGAAAACAGATTAACTATCATACTAAAACAAACCCGGAGTCATTCAAAAGATGATTTCGGGTTTAACTGTTGCATACATAGAGAGAAAACAGATAAGCATTAGGACGTTTTCAATCTAAAAAATCACCTGATTTCAGCATTCGGAGTAAAACAATTTTCTTACTTTGCAATTAAACATCAAGAAAAACTAACTTTTTGACTATGAAAAAATCAGGGGTATCATTGGGGTCAAATTGGGATCTAAAACAGGGAGTACATTTACTAAAAAATCAGGATCATTAGGTGTCTACAGGACATAGAAAATTTCCAGGTGAGTGAGAGAGAGTTATTTTGGAGATTATACCATAAGAGAAACAAATTTGCTAAGTGCTATTTCAGAGAGATTTTAAAATACGAGTTTAGTGGGGGATAATCCCGAAATATTGAGATTTTTGATTGAGAAACAGGACATAAAACGGACAAGTTGAGAAAAAGCAAGGACAAAGAAGAAAGACATAGATTAAGAAAAATGAAATCAGAATCAGTAGAATAAAGACATTAAATACTAAGATATACTTTTATAGTTATAAATAAAAGCCTTAAATAGATCATTAAATCAAATAGTAGCAATAAATAAAATAAAAAAGGAGATGTATTTAAATGGAATACATAACAAAACAGAACGGAGACATAT
>ERZ1034842.429-NODE-429-length-17482-cov-7.202158_pt1 | contig 17482 bp, 17 predicted proteins | sample MGYA00520634_ERZ1034842 | MGnify/ENA primary metagenome ERZ1034842 (study PRJEB33766, sample SAMN09781734) | gut metagenome | biome: gut microbiome | host: Homo sapiens | place: Madagascar | study: EMG produced TPA metagenomics assembly of the PRJNA485056 data set... | reverse complement strand
TGTTAAACCAACTCCGACATAACTTGAAAATATAGTTGCCATTAAAATTACAGTATCTTTCATTATACCAACTCTCCTCAGTTTTACTTTATCTCTTACATTTATTATTATAAACTAAAAAGAGAGGTTTGTGAACCCCTCTTTTAAAATAATTTAATTAATCTTCAATACGGTAACGTTCATCTTTTGTTAAACAGATTCCATCATCATAAATCTTTTCAACTAGACTTACAGAATGAGTCCATAAAGAGTTTTTATAGTTTTTAACTGTAAAGTGACTACCTCTACGAATACCACGAATCATTAAAATATTGCCTCTTGTAAACCAAGAACGTTCCACTACCTTGTTTTTACCTGTTTCCTCGTCTGGAATTGAAATAGAACGGTCATAGAAACTAAATTGTCCTTTTTGGAACTTAACGTATACCGCACCACTTTCAGTAAGTAAGGTAATGGTGCTTTTGTTTTTATTCTTACCTAAAACAACCCCTGCAATTTGGTTAATTTCGAACTTAGGAATCTTAACTTCCAATCCTGTTTCCTTGTCGGTTTTAATCCAATGGTCAATTACAACAGGGTCTTCAGGAAGCTCATAGAAATCTGCAATGTTATATAACTCTTTATTAATCATAGAAACCTCATGATTACCATGATAGTAAGCCATAGCCTCAAACTCCCATGTAGATTCAGTTCCTTTCATATACGTATTTCTAGTGTCGTTAAACAACGATTCATTGTACGTCTGTAATAACCCTTTACTAGTTAAAAACTCTAATAAACGTTTAACTTTGGCTTTATAAATACCTTCAAACGCCTTCTTACCACTTGCGCCACACTCAACCCAAATAGCGTTATTCCAATACTCACCATTTTCATTATAGTCTGAGGCAAAGTAGTAATGTTCACCCTCGTTTAACTCTGGGAAAGCTTCTAAGAAAATATTTACCACATCTAATGTATCATCTTCATCCTCACCATCTAATAAATACCACTTCTTAGATTTAGTTGGTCTATAGTTTTCAATCTCCTTGTGATGTGGTAACTCACCATCTGCAACACACAGACCTTCACGTAAATATTGTCTTATTTCATATAGACGTAACTCTTCATCATAATCACTAGGAATTAACCCACGATAAATTAATTGAGGTAGGTTTGCAGTTGTTACAGCACGTTTATCTGGAAACTCCATATGTAGGTATTCCTCTAAGACTTGTGTGCGTGTTTTATTAGGTTCAATTTCATCAAATGCTCCAGCTTTAATTAAGTTAATCATTTGTTCTTTGGTAATTAACGCTTTCATTTGTTTTTTACCATCTTTGGTATATGTTTCATGTTTAACTAAGTGTAGTCTATCATGGAAATCTTTCATAGATGTATAAGGTCTATGTGCCATAATAATTTCACTAGTTTTGTTGTTGATAGATGAAATACCTTTCATACCAAAGATAATTGAGTTTGTAACCTCGTCTGGTTTAAACCCTGTTAAAGCCTTGTTGATGTCTGGTAAGTCAATAACAACACCTTGCTTTTGTAGGTTAGAAATGGCACTACCCATAGCCTCATTATCCGTACCACTTTCCTTACCTTCACCCTCTTCAGTTTCACGTTCAATAGTACCACTCTCGGTCATTAACACCGCGGTAGCCCAATAGATACTAGGGTAAGAGGTAATAAGGTCTAGTTCCTGTACAAGAATTGTTGAGTAACCAATGGTATGTAAAATTGAGAAAGCGTAACCAAACTGCATGGCAAATTGTACGTTCCAAATATAATCTAAGAATACTTTACGACTACCAATTTCCTCTCCACACTCGTAGAATAGTTTTTTAGCCTTTTCCAATACGTTTGCCTTTTTCTTTGCAATTGCCTTACGTGCAATATTACTTTTAGGCACGTCAAAATTAGCCACTTCAGGGTCTTGTGTTAATAACATTAACCCCTCCTGTGAAGATAGTGTACCATAGTCTTTATCTAGGTGTTTGTGTAGAATAGCTCGTTCTTCTTCATTTAATCCATAGTCAATCATTTCCTGTTCCCATTGTTCAGGATTATCACGTAAACGTACATATCTGTCAGTTGGTTGTTCACCATCAGACATTAAACGCATAAGTGAGTTTGTATTGGCTAATTCAAGTAACGTTTTTGGATTAATTGTATGTAGTGCCTTAATACTTGTTAAAGTATCAAACTGAAAGGCATTTAATAATTTACCCTCATTTAATGCTTCATAGTATTTAGGATTGTCATAGTCTAAATTGTTTGGATGAATACTATGACGGTACGTTTCTTTTAACGTTGGGTACTGTTTAATATGTCCGTACTCAATTAATAAATCCATAGTATTTTGAATAATACTTGTCGCGGAAGTTAAGAGGAAGTCAAATTTTAACCCACCACAAGCCTCAGCATCACCTAAATCGTATTGAGTTGTAATATCACCATTTGGTGCTTTCATTAAGGCACAACAGTCCACAATGTCTAAGTGTGGGATAACCCCAGCAGCGTGACTTGAACGACCACTAATTAATCCTTCAACACCAAAGATTACATCCATTAATCCCTCATATTTATTAACCTCACGAATAAAGTCCTTGTGTGGTTCGAGTCCTTTTTCTTCACTTCCGTAAACAGTATCATGCAAAGTACGCACAGTTCCCCTATCAACTGGAATTAAACCAGATAAGTATAGGGCAATGTCTGAACTAATACCCATACCACGACAAGCGGTTTGAATAGCCGACTTTGTGGTTTCAGTTTTATATGTACCAACACGCACAAGACTACCACCAATAGATTCCATGTAATCTCTAGTTTTATTAAATACAACCTCTTTTTTATGTGATGGTATATCAATATCAATATCCAATTACACCGCCTCTTTCGAGGTACTTTAACACTTTCTTAGAAAGTCGGATTAGACTATCTCTTCACTATTTAATAGTGTGTGGCGCTTCCCCCATAGGATTTTCACCTATGGAGTACGAGATTCCTCTCTAGTCGTTACACTTTACTATCTACCCCAATAACTATTTTTATACATCTTACCAGTTTTTATGGCTTTACTTAAACCAACACCTCCCACTACACCCAAATCCTGTAGTGCTAAAGTGGCAGTGTTATATCTTTTAATAATTATTGTTCTTTCTTTGTCCGAATACCTAAATACTGGTTTACCATTTTTTGCCTTATCACCTATATTACCATAGTTACCATTTAAAGTACCACAAGTCTTGCCTTTTCTATTTTCACTTATCTTCTTTTTACTTTCTTCTGAGTGAGTTCTACCATACATACCGTTCTTTTCACCTTGAGTTACTTCACTCATTTTCTTACGAAATTCGTCTGTTTGGTATCTTTTTTTAAACTCTGAATCCGAATGAAGATTACTAAGAAATTGCTTGTGTTCGGGAGTTAGTTTTACACCGTATCTAGGATTTCCTTCTCCACTCATTCTTTCACTACATTCTTTACTAAACTGTAGTCTTTGTTCTTCTGTCCATCCTGCAATTTTACTACCGCCGCTACCACCTTCTGCAATATTGTAAAAGAACGGACTTGTTGTTGCACGATTTAATTCTATATAGTAATCTTCAAGGTAATCTAATTCTTTTTGTGAATTGGCATAATCTAATATTTCTCTAACAAAATTTTCTTTACCGTATTTACGTATAGCACGAGTAATTAATTTCCCACTACCCAAATACAAATTATCGGAATCGTCACCTTTTATCTTTCTTTGACCAATATATTGTTTATTATTAATTAGATTTGTTGTAATGTATATAAAACCAAACAAATTATTACCTCCTTTGTTTGGAGTAGATAGTCTTAGCTCGGTATTACCATATCCCATAGGGACTTAGGTTCCCTTACTCATAAGCTCTTTCAAGTTCTGAACCGATAGCATGGTTAAAACCACACACCCTAGATTTCTAGGTTCACCACATATGCCCAATATTGCTTAGGCAATTCAACTTTGTTACGTTCAATAAAACGCCAATGTGGTAACTCAACAGGTTGTTTCAATGGATTAACCTGTACAATTTCCAATAAATAGTTAATCATGAACCCTGCAGCAGAACCACGAGATACACCTAAAATGGCGTTGGCATCGTTCCAAATAATATCAATAAACTTATTCATGGTGATGAAGTATGCACTCATGTTATACCCACCAGCCTCCGAAATACCCAGTATTTCCTCACACTCCATATCAACACGTTTAAATGTTTCAAATAGTGTGTAACTGTTAATTAAAAACTCGTCACTAGCACCTTTCATACATAAACTAATTAAGTAAGCATTGTATGGGTTTTTACTTTCCCACATATCGAGAATGGCACTAAAATGTTCTTCATTGTCGTAGAATAAATCTAACATCTCTTCGTTAACAAACCATTCTTCTTCAGGTGGTAATGGAATTTCAGTAACGATTTGTGGTTTCTTTAAATTATAACCTTTAACCTGTTGGGAAATCCACCATGAGTTTTCAATACACTCATTAACAAAATCTTCACCTAAATAGTAATCTAGGTATTCATGAATTTCTTCACTTGACATATGATAAGTGGTTTCATAAAAGGAGTCAACCTCGCGTACAGAAGCCTTATCTTCGTCTTGGTCTGAAGTTAAGAACGCTTTATGTAACATACGTTGGTCTTCTTTTAAATAGTGGGCATCTGTTGTAATAATTGCTGGTAACCCTCTATCTCGTACCCACGTATTAACAATTTCTTGCTCTGTAGTAATTTCGCTACCCTCTTCGTCGTATTTACGTTTATGTGGTTGCATTTCTAGAAAGAATTTATCTTTACCAAAAATGTCTTGACACCATTCAATAAATCCTTCTACACTATTGTAGTCTTCATCTAAAATATGCTTAGCCAAATAACCACCCAAACAAGCCGTAGAGGCAATAACGTGACCACTATTTTCACCAATAATTTCTTCAATGTCCTCATAATACGTAGGTTTGCGTTCAATACCACGCCAGTTAAACATGCGTTGCCAAGCTCTTGTTGACAATTCACGTAATTGCCTATGTCCAATATCATCTAGTGCAACTAAAATAAAGTGGTAAAATGGTACACGTTCTTTGTTTTCCATTTGTGACTTCATTTGTTGTTCGTCTACTAAGTAAATCTCGTTGGATAAAATAACTTTAAAGTCTTGTGGTAAAACTCCTTTATCCTTTAAAGCCTGACACGTATCAAGATATTTAATGTGTCCACCCATCATTTCATGTTCTGAGAAGGAAATTGCCTTTTGTCCAAGCGAAGCTACATATTTCATAGCATCTCCTGGCTTAATAACCGAATCCTTGAAGCCACCTGTGTTTGAATAATGTGAATGTGAATGTATATTTACCTGCTTGTCTAATTTATTCATACTCCAACCCCTACTCGTTTAATTCTAATAGTTCTGTAATTAATCTCTTACACTCTTTCTTTAACACCTTACTTTCAGTTTTTGTCCACAAGTCTAATAAATCGTGGCACAGTGAAATTGTACTTGCCGTTTCTCCTTTGTCGTCCAAACAACGAACTCCTATTGTTGTTAATCTATGAACAACATCGTATGTTAGCTTAGCCATATTATCACTCTCCTTACTTGTTATTACATTTACTATTATACACAAAAAAAGTAGGTTTGTAAACCTACTTTTTAAAATATTTTAATTTTATTGTAAATCTAAGATTGGTGTTGAACTACCATTAACTTGAGGAACTTCTCCACTCCACTTGTTAATGTTAATGCTGTTCCACTTACGATTGCTTTAGTTTTTAAATTCATTGTCATTCCTCCTTTTACTATAAAATTAATTCTTTATTTATTTTTAATCCACACAATGTTCATGGTTACTATATTGTAGTACCCATTGTAATCAGTAAGACAGATTTCAACGTCGTAGCCCAATGCTTTAAATAGGTCTTCATATCTTTGTTTTACCATTACAAATAACTCTTTCCCAACAGGTTTTATTAGGTTTGAGGAGTAGAACTTGTACCCATGTTCACCCCTGTTTGCCTTCTCTAAAATTTTGTCCAAAATTCTTTCTCGTGAAAAACTACATTGAAACTCTTTCTCTGCCAATTCCTGTTTTCTATTAAGAGTATGTTCACTCATACTACTTGCACTAGGAATTTGTTTTAAAACTTGAATTGTGTATTCAATACTCATTTTTCTCCTCCAATTATTTGTATTTATAATATTTATTATTTCCACTACTTACAATATTGAGTATAAACCTCTAATGGCTCATTCTCATAGATATACTCACAAGCCTTGTCAATAATCTCTACTTGTTGTTCTGTTGGTTTGGTTACTTCATAACCAACCCATGCACCCAAAGCGAAGAAAATTGCACAAATAAAAGTAATTATAGTTTCTATCACAGTTCATTTCTCCTTAATGCAAGATAAATATTTTATCTTACTATGTAAATTTACGTTGTCGTCTACCACTACTTTGAACCACTGGTTTACTTTCAAAGTGTTTAATCGTTACTTGAGGGTATTGCTTACCATTAAATTCTTCAACTTCAAACTCACCTAAGATTGTTAAACTAATCTTTTTGTTTCCAGCACTTCCACTACGATTAATACCTTTTCTACCTGTTTCAACGTTTTCACAAGTCATTTCTTGATATACTTCCTTTGAAGTAAAAGGTCGAATAAATGTAATAACCTCACCGTTAATATTAGTGGTAAACTTAACCATTGTTCCTGTCTTACCTAGTCGTTGAATATCCGCACTGTCAATTTCAATTCCAGTAATAATAAATGATGGTTTAGACATATTCTTACCACCCCAATTATCCTTTAAAGTACCAACTTTGTTAATATGTCTATTCTTTAACTTGGCAATAGGAATTTCTAAGTCCGCATGGTAAATTGGTGTTAAATCGTGGTCTTTTAATTGCTCATTACACCATTCCTGTAAAGATTCAATGTTTTCTTTTTCAATATCTAAACCACCTGCATTACTATGTCCCTTACAAATAACCAATTCACTTTCCATTAACCAATCACTTAAATCCTCAATAGGGAACTTATCGTAGTTACGGAATGAACCCCCACGACCATTAACTAAAAGTACAGGTCTTTGATACTGTTGTGCTAACTTATTGGCAACCAACCCAGTATGTCCAGCTTCAATTTTATCTGTAACATCTAGTATAATAACAGGATTTTGGTTAAAACCATTTTGTTCAATTTCACCCTTAAATAACTCAACCTCTTTCTTAGAAGCTCTGTCTTGTGCAGCCTTTAATGAATTGGCAATACGAATAACATGGTCTTGTAACGATTCCTTAATAGGTTCTTTATTTGGATTATTCTTTGTCGCCTTTTTAGGTATGTATGTCATTGTTTCGTGTTCATTTACAATGGCTCTAAACAGTAATAATTTATCCTCTACAGTTCCTTGACGGAAGATGGCATTAATAATAGGGGCAATATTCCACCCAATTGTTTCAATGTTAATGTCACCTTTAATACGTTGTTCTTGAGATAATAAAATTGCTTTAAGTAACTCATTGTTAGTTTGTTTTAATCTTTCTAAACCTTTAAACACCAAGAAACGTGTTTCATAGTCACGTACATCACATAAGTCGGCTACAACACCAACTGCCAAAATATCTAAGTATTCATGACAATTAGGTTGTTTACCCATATCTTCAAAGTGTTGGTATTCAAACTCGTCTAAGAATTTATAAACTACTCCCGGAGCCGAAAAGGCCTTATTTGGGTACTGTCCATCTTGGTTATTAATAATACAAGCAGGTGTTTCAACCTCTGTATTAAATTCATGGTGGTCTAAAATTAGTAAATCAATTCCCACTTCATCTAGTTTATTATGCCACTCAATATCATCCGATGAACTGTCTGGGCAAATCATTAAGTTAACTCCCTCTGGAATACGTAAGAAAATATCCTCGTTTAAACCATGACGTTTACCCTCATTAACATCTACTGTTAAAGTACAGTTTGGAAAGTTACGTTGTAACCATAAGTATATAAATGCACTACTTGTTAGCCCATCGCAGTCAGTGTCCATTAAAAGGTGAATGTGTGCTTTATCCTGTGTTACCCAATGATATAACATATTAACACCTTGTTGCATATTTACTAGTAATTGTGGGTCATGTATAACGTCCTCTGTAAGATTTAAGAACTCGTGAGGGTTTTCAATACCCCTCACAAGTAATAATTCATGTAATAATTGTTCTTCACTTAATCTGTCGATTGATTTTTTAATTCTTGTTTCGTATTTCATTCCATTTCACCTATATCCCAAATATTTCTTTAAAATCCTTATCTACATCATCAATAGTTACCCTATTGCGGTATAATGTTTCAAATACCTTTTTACCTCTGTCAGTGGGTGATTGCTTCATTTCGAGTAAGTTATCATAGTCAATAATTATGTTAACAGTAACATAACTATTTAACATCTTACATATCTTTTTTAATTTTTCAAAGTACGCAAACATCAAACGTTGTTCTTTAGAATTATTATACTCCTCACCATAATAATCCTCACAATACTCTTTGTCAAAACCTAATGTAACCTCTGTAACACCTAAGTCCAGTATCATTTGCATTTGCACACGACTAAAATTACTACCGTACACTGCCAATACATAACCCTCCCCATCATAGAAAGAATCGGCTTGTAAACAACTTTTCTCGGATTCCACTAAAAGAACCTTACGTTTCTTTCTAATAATGTCTTGGTTTTCATATATACCATATAAAGCGTTACTTGTAGCAAAACGGTAGGACTTACCTCGGTAATCCAATGGTAGGTATTTAAAACCTTTTTCAACAGACTTTTCTTCAAAGTTTCTTACACGTATACCAATTAACTCCCCTTTAATATTTCTTGCAGGAATAATAGCACGTTCCCTATTGTGGTCATACCGTATATCAAACTTATCCGCGGTGTACCCATCTATACCCTCCTCCTTCCAACAGAGGGGATAAACTTCACTAAAACTATGTAGAATATTATCATCATACTTTGTTTCAATAATTCTGTTTTTACGTGGTTTTTTAGTGTAAATTGATAAGAACTGTAGGTCTGTATTTTCACGTTTTCTACGTTTAATACCTATTAACTTCTTTTGTTTGGTAACGTCTATACCTACATAGTCACCAACTATTTTTAAAGCTGAGTTAAAGTCATACCCAGATAGTGTTTCTATTATAGAAATTATATCTCCATGAATTTGACAAACGTAACAGTGAAAGTTGTAGGTTGTTACATTTTCGTCATTGGTGTCCTTGTAACAGTATAATTTATGGCTATGTGAATTGTGACACACAGACTCAAACATTACGTTACCTTGTCTATCAGTTTTATATGAGCAACCATATAGGTCGCCCATAATATCTTTTATATTGTCAATTGTTAATTTTTCTAAAACTTCTTTTACCTCTACCATAGGGATACCCTCCCCTATTAACTTCTACTGCGTCGTATTCCACGAGGTTTTTGTACTTCCTCAATGATTTCACCTGTTTCCTCATCAAACACAGGTAAATCGTCATCTTGCATAATATGTACGGTATCAGTTTCTAATTCTGTTGCAAATTCATCTTCTACAACACTATGTAAATATACCTTTTCAATCTTTTCTTTAAAAGGTCTATAGTTCCAATCTGTAAGGAATAACTCCTCTAGGTCATAATTACCTAAGTTAACTCTACACCATACTTTAAACTCACCTAAATCACCATCTCGGTTTTTGTAAATATTGAAACAGATATTAGGTTCACCGTATAAATCAATTAATGGTTTTAACATACTTAACTCTCGTTCAACAGGACGCATTACAACAACCCCTAAGTCCGCACGTACCTGCAAAGATTTAGAACCTTTAATAGCACCAGAGTCACGAATGGTATGGTCACGACGAGCATTGTCTGAAATCTGTGTATAAATTTTAATAAATACGTCAAACTCTTCTGCAAGGTTTTTTAATACTGTAGACACGTTTAATAAAATACTATCCTCACGTGCTTGTAAACCACGAGTCATACGTGTATACTCACCAATCATTGGAGGAGTTAACTCTACGTAGTCAATCATAATAGCCCCTACATCATATTGATTAACATACTTCTCAATCATGTTTTCTAAGAACATACAGTCATAGTTTGGTTCACGTTCTAAGTAAATTGGTGAAGTCTTTAAAATTTCCTTTGCCATTTCAACACGTTCTTGTTCCTCGTCTGTTAAAAGTTGTTTCTTAATCTTACCACTTTCAACCCCACTAATAAAAGCAAGAATTAAAGGTTTTACCTCTTTATGTAGTTTTAACTCTGTACCAAAATATAAGCTAGGTACAATTTCCCCATATGGGTTAGGTTCAAATTGTCGTGTTTCATGATTCCAAATAGTGTGACAAGATAACGTTACACACTGAAATAAAGCGTCGCGAGTTTTACCCAATCCCGAGTTACGCGATTCAACTACTAAGTTTCCTCGTCTAGCCCCACGTACTAAATTATCACACCAACGCCCTAAAGACAAACGCCAACCGTAGTCTGGACTTTCTGCTAACTCCTGTAATAAAGAATCAATATTTTCACCTGCGTGACAACTATCTTCTTCACTACGTCTTGTAAAACTATGTTTAACAGTAAGGTTCAATGTGTCATAGTGTCGAATAATTTCTTCCATAGACATTTCAATAAAGTGTTCGTACTGGTTATCTAAAATACGACTATCCATTTCGTTCATGTCTAAAATATCTGTTACATCTTGTCCGTTTTCCATTTTAGCACGTAAGAACGCAAACTTTTGCAATATATCATAATAATAATTGTAGTTACCCTCGTCCGTGTCCATTTCCAATAAAGATAAAATCCATTCTGTTTCATCCCCTACCTCACCAAAGAAGCGTGTATAGGTTAATTGGTCATGTGTTGCTAAATAAGACTCAATGTCGGCTAATTTAATTGTTTCCACACCCATTTTAGCTAAGTTTTCAATAACTAAATATAGTGCTTTATGAGTTTTAGTTGTAAAGAAATTTTCATTGTACGCTCTATCTCGTGATAAAGCTAATTTAGGTTTTTTTAATAAACATGATAATAAATAACAAGCACTTCTGCTACAGTAATATTTGTTAATGTCACTTCTCTTAGCTCTCGCCATTGTTCACCATCTCCTGATAATCTTCTTTGTAGTACCATTTTCTTTCTTTATGGTTACTGTAATCTCCCTTACAGCATTTCCATATACCTGCTCTATTAAAACCTTGTCGCTCTGCCTCCATCATGGAAGGGTATGAATAGACTTGACCTGTTTTAATATCTACACTTACCAACTCCCTAGTACCAACTGGTTTTCTTATGTTTCGCTCTCTTGAATTGTCTTCAATTGTTATAAAACAGCAGGTTTCCAAAGAATAAATTTTAGAATTACCCAAAACATCCTTATCCAAAGATACTCTTTGACTAGGATTGTTTTTCCACAAATCATACCCTTTAATAAGTGGTAAATCCTCTACAAAATTAGCAAAACAATGCCAACGTTCACAAACTTGACAACCCACATAGGTTGGGTTTTTAGCTTGAATTTTTTCGGAGTAACATCTTCCCATCATACCATGCCACAAAGTATATTCTCTTTGAGAGCCAGTGTAGTTTGTAACTCCCTTATAACCTACTCCATAAACAGATTTGAAATAAGGGTTAAACACCTCTCCCTTTAAACACACAGAGTATTGAGTGTGTTGTCTGTGTTTGTGTTCATCTTGAAACTCCACTATTAAGTCTTTCGTGCTGTTATACTCTACTATTTTAAATACACAGCCATATTTATTTGTAAAAACTTGACCCAGTCTTTCATTTTTCTTGCTTCTATTCATTCTCATCCTCCCAATTAATCAACTTGTCAATGGATTTTAGTTCAACCTTTTTACTTTTTACCCTATACGGTTTGGTGTAAATATGTACTTCCTTTTGTTTAATATCTTCCATTCCGTCAACGATATCACAAATGTCATAGTACTGTTCATAGAACTTATCAGCTCTATATTCATGGTATGGTAAAATTCCAATTACCCCATATTCCTCACTAGTATCTAAACCCTCTACCTCGTATACGTAGGTCATAACCTTTTCAATTTTACGCCACGACCACTCTCCAGACGATTGTTTGTTGTCAATTAATCGTCTACACTGTACCCACTCTTGCTCACTAGGTTTGCGGTCAAACATTCTTTGAAAGGCTAAGTAGAAGTAATGTTGGTCTACAACCTCTTCGCTAAAACTTACCTCAAAGCAGTTAAAACAATAATTCTTACGTTTATACTTTACAATGTCTTCAGTGGGGAAATTACAATTACACGCAGAACATTTTGTTGTTTTTGCCATATGTTCAACTCCTTTCTTACATTTAGTATTATATACAAAAGGTTTTTATTTGTAAACCCTCAATTAATCTAAAATGTAAAATTTACGTTCAACCATGCTTTTAGTTATGTAAGTAAAGTCTTTTTCTCCACCTTCATTAACAAACATTAGAGCTTCGCCTATAACACAGTACTTAAAACCAAATTCATCTGTTACCACAGCACCTTCTCCCAATTTAAACACATCTTGAATAGTTAATGTTTTCATATGTATTCCTCCTTATATAACTTTTACATTTACTATTATAATTAATTGGCATATATTTGTAAACCGCAAATTAAATTTTATTGTATAAAATACAATAGGTATAACCATAATAAAAAGAGTGGGTATAACCCACTCCACTATGTATTATTCACCTAATAAAGCATCTAAGTCATCTAAGATTGATTGTGCTGTTTGCATTTGTTTAGATGTTAACTTCTCAATGTCATCTGGACTATCTAAGTAAGTTAATAACACATCGTCTGCTTGTTGTGTCATTTCTTTAGCATCTAATTCATCTAATCGGTTAAAGATTGCTTCCTTAACTTCATCCAATGTCATTACAAACGATGATTCGTATTTAGCTTGTACCTCTGCAAACCCTACAAGTTCAGCTCCTTCAATTTCAGCTTGTTCAACAATTCCATCGTAGATAGCTTGTTTAACAATTTCTGCGTTCCACTCTTCAAAGAACTTTTGCACATAAGGGAAACGGCAACGTGCAAAGAATCCCGGCAATTCATCTGTTGGTTTATGTTCTGCTAAGTAAGCACTTGAAGGAATTACATTGCCATCTGCATCAACACCATTTGTTTCTAAGTAGAATACAAAGTCTGCTACGTCTTTTACTGGTTTACCTGTACGTTTATCACAAGCAAAATCGAAGTAATCTGATTCTTCTTTTGACTCTGCTGAGTGTCCGATAAAGAATAATGTATAACCACATTGTGATAATTTAGTTACCATGTTAAAGATTTCGTTTGCGTATTCTTCCCATTGAGAACCATGAGCCCCTGCTTTAGAGAATTTTTCAACCCCTGCTTGGTCACAGATATATTGTTTAGCAAACACTGACATATTTTCTAAACCGTCTAAGATAACTCCAATTGTTACACCAGCTTTTAAAGCGGCTAATAATTTTTTGTTTGTTGTTAACATACGTGTATGTTTTTTAGCATCTGCCCAGTTAGAAGTTTTTAAAATTTGTGTACCCTTACCTAATGCGTTAACCCCACGTTCAAATGGAATGATATAAGAGAATTTAACGAACTTAGCACATTGAGTTGTTTTTCCACTATTGTTTGCTCCGTATACCGCAAAAATCTTACCTTGTAAATCTGGGTTTAATTTTGCAGTTGTTACGTTATCACCAAAGATTTCAGATGATAAACTTTCAAAATCAAATTCCTCTAAGTTAAAATCCATTACGTTATCTTTAACCATATATGTATCAACCTTTCTTGTTACGTGTTATTTATAATTAATTTTAAGTTACTTTTTAGTTTGTTTAGTGGGTTATAACTTTAACCTAGTTATATTGTAAGGGGAGGAATCAACTCCCCTTAAAACTTATGTATTAATTAGAAACGACGAGTTCGTGTACGTCCTACTGGTGCTGAACTTTCTGTTGAAGTTGTTTCTCCACCACGACTACGAGTAATTCCACGAGATGGTTTTTGTGCCGCTGGTGCGTCTTGTCTTTCTTCTGCACGTTTTTTAGCTTCTTCAATTGCTACTTCACGCATACGTAAAGCATCTTTAACATCTTCTTCATCAAATGGTGTTACTAATTGGTCAATACCTGTTAATAAGAATTCTGACACACGTTGACGGTTTGTATTAGTTGTTTCACGAAGACGTTTACCAAATCGTTTACGTGTTCCTTCTTCTTCAACTTTAGGTGCTTCTTTTTCAACATAGAAGTTGTTAACCTCAACACCAAACTTCCAGCTATCTCCAATTACTTCATCTGCTGAGTCTAATAACTCTGCTCCTAAATCGATTTCGTATTCTCCCTCTTCATCAACATCAACTAACACACCTGCAACTAATGTTGTTTTGAAAGCACGAATTACTTGTGTACCTTTCTTTTCTGAACCATATGTATAAGGGATATAGATATCAACTAAAGCACGACCTGTTTCTTCATCGTTTTTCATTTCTGGTCGAATGTCACGAACCATACCATTTACTAACACGCTGTTTTCAAATTTAGGTTCTTCTTCTGGGTCATTTAAGTATAAACGACCAAATCCTAAGTCAAGGTTTACACCTTCTTTTACTTCACCTTGTTTGTCAACATAGAAGTTATCTGTAAATCCTACACCTTTAATAGTTACCGTAGGAGTTTTTGTAATGTCTTTTGTTTTTGCATATGTATCAACTTCACCTTCAACTGACATTGCTTCCAATGCTTTTGAAGTAAAGTCTAATTCACCGTTGTAAAAGTTTTGTAAATTACGAACATTAACTGTTGCAAACTGTCCTGTTTCAGGGTTAGTTAAAATTGAAACATAACCACGATATTGTACTACATCGTCACCTACGTTAAATTGTCCTTCTTTAGTATAAGGGGCTTTTACTGTTTCTTTCTCAATTTTATACCCTTGTAATACTCCACGAAATTCTCCATTGTTTAATAAGTTTTTAACATTAATTGCCATAAATACATCAACCTTTCAATTTTCAAAATGTTTATTTTTCATATGACCACTTAGGAACTTGCCCCTTTACCTAAGTGGTGTGTTTTCCTTACATTTACTATTATATACTTTTTGTTCTAATTTGTAAACCCTTATTTGTTATTTTTTAAAAATTTAATCCATATTTGTAATGGTCATACCTTCTAAGTGCTTAAACTTTTTGTATCTTGTATAATAAGGCTCACCCTTATTAATAATATTAATTACATTTACTATATTCATATTTAAAAACTCTGCACATTTAGCCCGACTTGTAAAACAATACTGTTCTCCGTTAGGAAAGGTTACGCAACAACCTTGTCTTAAATGGTGTTTAGCACTCATTAACTCTTTGGTCTCTTTACTATGCTTACGACCTTTAAAATTTGCACCATGTTCTTGAATATATTGTTGAAATTTTAAATGTTGTTGCTCCGTCCACTCTACTCCCTTACGAGCTTCACTTATTTTTGTTCTAGCTTCTTCACTATGAGTTTTTCCAAACATACCGTTTTCTTCTCCAGCACGTCGAAGTTTTGCTTTACCTTCTTCGGTGTGTTGGTAACCTCTATTTGCATTCTTAATGTTCCCTTTACACTGTCCTAAGCTCTTGTAGTATAGTGTAAGTTCTTCTTCAAGTTGTAACGCGGTTGTTTTTTCATTAAAAACCTCGATTATTTCAATTACCACTTCTTTCCATCTGTTACCAACAATACCGTAGTAAATTTGGTTACGTGAGTGGTAGGTATACGGTCTACGTTTACCTCCACACCCCACATAAATAACCTCGCCATCTAAAATATGTTTGTACACATAGAACTTAGATTCTGATTCCATATTGTAATAAATCAACTCCACTTTCTTCCGCAAATCGTCGTAGTCCGTTATTTCGTAGTTCACAAGCCGGACAAACTCCACAACCTGTTAATTCTTCTCGGTTTCCTTGGTAGCATGTGTGGCTTTCTTTTAAAACTGTTTCAAAAACTCCTAAGTCATAAGATAATTTCCAAATCTCGGCTTTATCTAAATACATAAGAGGTGTCCATAAAACAATTTTTTCATCCATTCCTAAATTAATAGAAGCATTTAACGATGAAATAAATGAGTTACGGCAGTCAATATAACCCGAGTAGTCCGTAGATGTAACACCAGTTACCACATTTTCAATACCATGTGTACTAGCATAAATACTAGCTAACCATAAGAATAAACCGTTACGTCCACGTACTACAGTGTTTGGTTCTTCACCATCTTTTACATCTTTACCGTTTACTACTTCAATGTCTGTACGAGTTAAAGCATTAGGTGCTAATTGATTTAATAAAGAAACATCCATTACATAGTGTTCTACCCCTAAGTCTTTAGCAATTTTAGATGCTTGTTGTAACTCGATTGAGTGTTTTTGTCCATAGTTGAAAGATAAAGCTACTACTCGGTTAAACTTTTCAATTGCCCAACCTAAGCAAGTTGTTGAATCTTGTCCTCCACTGAATACCACTACTGCGTCTTGTCCTTTTAAATGCTTACTCATATGTATTACTCTCCTTTAATTTATTTTATTTAACTTACATTTACTATTATACACGATTGGGTTTAATTTGTAAACCCAATCTTTAAATTTTATTTAAGTTTTTTAATTAGTTTTTACGTTCAATACAATCTAATAATTCACGACGTAACGTAGCATCTTGCTTAAATACTCCACCACTGTACATAGTTGATGTAACGCTTGTATCTTGTACCCCACGCATTTCTACACACATATGACGACCTTCAATGATTACGCAAATATCTTCTGAACCAGTAATTAAGTTCATTACATCATAAATATCCTTACCAATACGTTCTTGTAACTGTAAACGTTTTGTTACGTGTTTTACAATACGAGGAATTTTTGATAATCCCATTACTTTATCTTTAGGAATGTACGCTACGTGTACATCTAATAACATTGGTAACATATGATGTTCACACACTGAATAAGCGTTAATGTTTTTAATTAAGACAAAATCTCCAAAACCTGTGTGAGTTTGCTCTAAGTCTGAATCTGTAAATCCTTTATCGTACATAGCTGCTAATTCTTCGTTTGTGTAGTTAATACCATCAAAGATTTCAGAATAAGCTTTTGCTACTCGTTTTGGTGTTTCCATTAAACCTTCACGGTCTGGGTTTTCACCTAAGGCTACTAAAATATTTCGTACCGCCTCCTCAATCATTGTTTTGTTGATTTCTTTTTTAGTTACTGCGTTCATAATATCATTCTCCTTGTATTTCAAATATGTATACTAGGTTAATTCCCTAGAGTAGAAAGACTAAAGTTTTAAGTCTTTAATCTTTCTAGTTCTAATTAACTAACTTGTTTACATTTATTATTATACATTATTT
>ERZ1034842.426-NODE-426-length-17543-cov-32.102413_pt1 | contig 17543 bp, 16 predicted proteins | sample MGYA00520634_ERZ1034842 | MGnify/ENA primary metagenome ERZ1034842 (study PRJEB33766, sample SAMN09781734) | gut metagenome | biome: gut microbiome | host: Homo sapiens | place: Madagascar | study: EMG produced TPA metagenomics assembly of the PRJNA485056 data... | reverse complement strand
TGTTTTGGGGGGAGAGGGGCGCCCCACGGAGGGGGGGGTTGCTCTCTGCGCCCCGCGGGTCGATGCGAGCATCGACCCCTACATAGTGCGTGCGTAGGGGCGGATTCCATATCCGCCCGCACCTTGTTACTCCGTTGTCGTCAGCACCACATCTCCCATTCCGGCGGTCAGGGTCACGCGGCGGGCGGTGGTAGGCGTTTGGTTGTAGCTGGTGCCCAGCGCCTTGCCGTTAAAGGCGACCTCGCCCATCGAGGCCTGCAGGTCCAGCGTGTAGTCATCGGCCTTGCCGTCCACCGTCAGGCCAATGTTGCCCATCCCGGCCTTGACGGTGCAGGTCTTGGCACTCTCCAGCCGCCCCAGGTCAAAATTGCCCATGGCAACCTCGGTGGTAAAGCTGCTGCTCTGCACAAGGCCGCCGGTAAAGTTGCCCATCGAGACTGTGGCGTTGAAATTTTCCGCTTCCACCGTGCTACAGGTAAAGTCGCCCATGGCCAGATTCAGTTCGATGCTGTCGGCGGTGATGGTCTCATTGTTGTCAAACTCCACATCGCCCATGGCGGAAGTGATGGAGAGCCTTTTAAAGTGGAAGGTCTCTGCATCCGGCACGGACAAAACAAACTCCGGTTCCGGCTCGCTGCTCAAATCGCAGTTGGCAGGCACTTTGTAGCGGATGGTCAGCGGCTCATTCTCGGTATAGGTGATGTCGAACCGCTTGCTGTATATGTTCTCGCAGTGCAGGGCGGCGCTGGTGGCGCCAGGATCAATCACGATGGTCAGGCGGCCGTAATCAATGTCCAGCACGGCATCCTGCGGGGTGATGCTGTCAAAGGACATGTCCATTGTGTGAGGGTTGTTATCATCCACAGGATCGGAGGAACCCTCGGCGGCGGTGCCGCTTTCCTCAACGTTTTCACTGTCGGGGGTCTCGGTGGTGGGGTCAGCGTCTTGAGACTGCTCGGCAGCCGAGACGACGAAAGTTTCGGCGGTGTTGGCAATAGAACTGCGGCGCACACCGAAAAAGCCGATCAGCAAGACGCAGACCACGACCAGCACGGCGGCAAGAGCCAACAACACGCCCATAACCGGCGGGATGGCGGCCGGGCCGTGGGGCTTAGGCTTGGTAGTGGGGGGATTTTCTCCAGTTGGTTGGGGGGCAGCATCCTGCGCGGTGTCGGCAGCGTCGCTGCTCTCCCCTGCTGCGGCTTGGGCGGAGTCCAGCATCAGGCCCTCGCCCTCCAAAATTTTGCGGGCGGCGTCGGCGGGGTCGCCCAGCTCGGCGGCGGTGGCGTCCTCAGCTTCCGGGCCTGCGGCATCAAAGTATTCCTCGTAGTAGTTCAGCGCATCCTGGCGCTCCTGCTCGGGCAGAGGGGCGAGCAGCTGCGCCAACTTGGCTAAATAAGTTTGTTTGTTCATTGTGTCTCCCCCTCAAATAGCCGGTCGATTTTGGCTGTGTAGGCGTCCCATTCGGCGCGATACCCCGCCAGCTGGGCACGGCCGGTGGGCGTGATTTGGTAGTAGCGGCGGTTGCGGCCGTTGAACGGCTCATCGTGGACGGTCAGACAGCCGTCCTTTTGCAGGCGGCGCAAAACGGGATACAGCGTGGATTCGGATATGTCCAGTACGGCGCGCACATCCTGGGTGATGCGGTAGCCGTAGGTGCCCGTTTCCTCCCGCCCGACGACGGCCAGCACGATGGCATCCAGCAGCGCCGCCCCGGTATTGAATGACATGGCGTTTCTCCTTTAGACATAAATGGTGTATGAACCTATATATTATATACCATATAATATTGTAAAAAGCAATAGCTGCTTATAAAAAAGTGCCCCGGGATAAACAGAGAGCCGCTATTTATATAGGTAGAGGCTCTGCGAGCCGCAAGTTTAAAGAACAAGGGAAAGCAAAACCTGTTGAACGCACCAAGGCATTGCTACCGGCTGGAAAGTCTGATACAATGATATAAAATAAGAACAAATACAAGGGGGCTTTACCGTGAAAATCGAAACCGGACGCCTGGTCATTACGGAATTTGACCGCAGCATGGCGGAGAGCGTGCACAAAAACTCGTTGGATGCAGACAACCGCCGGTTTGTGCCGGATGAAGTGTTTGAAACGGTGGAGGACGCCGCCGAAACCATTGACTTTTTGATGGGCGTTTACACCCACGGCGGCGGCCCGCTGGTGTACCCGGTGCTGCTGAAAGACGGCGCCTGCATCGGCTATGTGCAGGCCATCCCCCTGGAGGACGGCGCCTGGGAGATCGGCTACCACATCGGCGGGAACTATACCAAGCACGGCTACGCTACCGAGGCCGTCCGCGCCTTTCTGCCGGTAATCATGGCGCAGCTTGGCATCGAGGAGATCACCGGCATCTGCCTGGCGGAGAACAAAGCATCGGTAAAAGTAATGAAGCGTTGTGGTTTTGCCAAGCAGTACGAAGGCCCCGGCCCCTACCAGGGCCAGCAGCGGGAAATTTGCAGGTTTGTATTTACGGCAACCCCGCGCAGCTAAATAAATGCCCCGCCGTAGACCTGGGAAATGCGTCCGCAGGTGCAGACGCGCCGCATCCCAAAGATGAACCACGCAGAGCTTGTTATGATCTACCCGCGGGAATTTTACCGGCAGATTATAGAATTTTACGCGAGGATGGCAAAAAGGATGTTTTGGGATAATGCTGCGTGTGTCTACGATATTTTTGCCAATATCATCGGTAAGGCAGGGGCGGACTTCAAGCGGGAATATACCGTGGATCCTTCAGCTTCATGCTGCCAATGATGGGCGAAATATAATTGTTGATCAAGCCTGTATTGCCGGAATACACCGACAAGGACCAGATACTTTTGCCATAAATGGAAACATACTCATTCAGCAGGTCATCCAATGTATCGCACTGCTGAATGACCACATTGCCCAATTCCTGCCGATATTCGACTCCGGCTTTCCGGCGCTTCGCATCCTCCAGAGTACTAAAGCTTTCCCATTTCTGCTTGCGCTTGCCGGTTGCTTCATCGTCATAGAGATATACAACATTGTAGCGGTTGCTTCGTTGGACGATAGATGCCATTTTCGTTTGCCCCTTTCTTAGTTTTCTCTTTCAAGTTCCCGCTGAAAAACGAACCACTTAATATCGTCTTTGGAGATCAAATATTTGGTTCCGTATTTCTTAGCCTCAAGCTCACCGGTCAGAACCAGTTTGCGCACATCTTTGTAAGTAACATCCAAAAGCACGGCAGCTTCCTGCAAGGTAAAGACTTCCTTGGTTTCGTCTACCTGCAAACGCGGCTTTTCCATTTCCTGTTGCTTTCTTTCCATGGCGGCAATCTCGCTCTCGGGTCTGTCGCAGAGCTTGCAGTATTTTTCTTGACCGACGTGCCACCGTTCAAAGCTCTCCTTGGTGATACGACGCTGATCGGCGATGTAGACGAACTCAAATAGACCTTTGTTTCGCTTTTGATTCAGGATGTTGTACACTTGATCTCTGGTAATCATAAGCAATCGGGCCATTTCAAGCATCGTCATGGATGCAGCCTCCAATTCGGCATCTCGCTCGCGGTCTTCCTTTGTGCGATATTTGGTTTGGCTTTTGTATGTCGAAGCCTTTCGTTTTGTTTGCAGATTCCGATGACCTGCAACGATTCTTAACAAGAACCGAATGTTTTTGCTAAGAAAAGTTGGTCGCAAAGAAAAGCAATTTGTGCTATACTATGTTAAAAGTCATTGCAAAGGTGGGAATAATATGAACTCTGCAAGAAAGCTGTATCTGGATAACATTCGCTGGGTGACGGTGGTTTTGGTGGTAATCTACCATGTGATCTATATGTTCAATGGTGTGCAGCCCTTTGGTGTGATTGGTCCCTTCCGGGCAAATCAGTTACAGGATTGCTTTCAATATCTGCTCTACCCTTGGTTCATGGCATTGCTATTTGTTGTGTCAGGGATGAGCGCACGGTACTATCTGCAAAGTCATACCACAAAACAATTTTTGAAAGATAAAACCCGTAAGTTGCTGGTTCCGTCCACGATTGGCTTGTTCGTGTTCCAGTGGCTTCTTGGTATCTATAACCTGAAAATTGGCGGCGGACTGAACATTGCTGGCCTTCCGATGCCTATAGTATATCTAATCACCGTGCTGTCTGGTGTAGGACCTCTGTGGTACATCCAGATGCTCTGGCTGTTCTCCATGCTTTTGCTTGTGGTTCGGAAAATTGAAAAAGACCGGGTCTGGAACTTCTGTTCCAAAGCACCGGTCTGGAGCATCCTGATGTTGACAATCGTTGTTTATGGTTCGGCACAGGTGCTGAACACCCCGGTCGTCACCGTTTATCGGTTCGGTATTTATGGATTCTGCTACTTTGCAGGCTATTTTCTGTTTTCCCACGAGGAAGTAATGGAACGGCTGTGCAAGTGGTGGTGGATGTTTGACTTGGCCTCGGCTGTGCTTGGCATCTCGTATACCGTGCGCTATTTTGGTAGAAATTACGCCATTGCACCGGTTCTGAACAACATCCATGCCTGCGTTTACTGCTGGTTTGCCATTCTTGGAATCCTTACAACGATGAAAAAATATGCCGATACCTCAACCGCATTCACACGCTGGATGGCGAAGAAGTCATGGGGGTTGTACATCTTTCATTATCTGCCCATTGCTGTGATCTCGTATGAACTGCACGAACACGCCCCCAACACGCCGGAAGTGCTGGTCTATCTGCTCGTGGGCATCGGTGCCTTTATCGGCGCATTTCTGCTGGACGAACTTATCAGCCGGATGCCCATTCTGCGCTGGTGCGTCCTTGGAATCAAAAAGGAGAAAAACCATGTTTCAAGATAATCTGATTTCCCTGCGGAAGCTCCACAGCTTTTCACAAGATGAACTGGCGGAAAAAATCGGCGTGACCCGCCAGACTTTATCAAAATACGAGACCGGAGAATCTCTGCCGGACATTGAACGCTGCAAGCGACTGGCAGATGTTTTCGGTGTTTCTATGGATGACCTCGTGAACTACGAGAAAACCGACCGGGAAAACTTAGGGTTGGAAGTGCCACCCAAAGGAAAACACGTTTTCGGCATGGTAAAAGTGGGAGATAAAGGGCAGATCGTCATCCCCGCAAATGCACGGAAGATATTTGACATACAACCGGGGGATAATCTGCTGATCCTTGGGGACGAGGAACAAGGCATCGCCATCCTCAAAGAGAAAAACTTTCTGGAACATCTGCGTCTGATGGAACGTATGCGGCACATGGAATCTGACGAATGATCAAACCCTGCAAAAAACACCCTCCCTGCACCGAATACTGCGAAGCTGAGTATGGGTTATCCGCAGCAGTGCAGACCGCATAAGAAAAGCTTAATAACTGCCGCCGTTATCCCGTGCTGTATTTCCCACAGATCAGCCCTTGACCCATAGCGGCCACCAGCCAAAGCCGGTGACCGCCATATCATCTATGGTCTATCAGCTGATGCGTGACGGCGTTTCCGATATGCACTGCATGAGCGATCTATATCTAGCAGACGAACTGAAACTGGAATATGCGGAGAAAGCGCCGGATAAGTGCCGTTAAAGTGCTGGATAATCAAGCAATAATGTGGCTTGTGGATACCCGCAATATCGATTCTATTACATTCAAGGGAGCATCATCATGGAACCAGCCAAAGTGACTCATGTCAATAGTCGCGCAAAGAAACTGTTTGTACAGTTATTCTGTGAAGCATTCGGCCCGGATAAAACAGAAAACTTGCAGATTCAGTATCCCTGCGTTGACATATATGGCCGTCATCGTTACATTGATTTTGCGCTGGAGTCGCCGGAATCGAAGATTGCCATAGAAATCGATGGTGAAACCTACCACAATTCCAATAAGGTTTCCGAAAACAAATACGCAGATGATTTGTTAAAGCAAAATAGCTTGGTTTATAGAGGAAAAGCCTATTAAGTTATAGGCAATGAAATATAACCGCACTTTGAGAAAAGAGGCCTCAAGGTACTTTTTATCTTTTGAATTTGTTGTATACCTACAAATGAAAAAACAAGGAGAGGCTTCCAAGGAAACCTCTCCTTAACTGGTATTAAGGGCTATGTCAGAATCTTTCCGGCAGAATATTTACGACAGGTAACTTACCGATACAGCGGTCCGTACTGCTTGCACGCAGCGTAATCTGCTGCCTGTTGATCCTGCGTGCCGAAGCTGGCCCATGCGTGGGGGCGATAGACCTTCTCGGCAGGGACATTGTGCATCGTACTGCAATGCACAGATCACAGCCACTGTTTCAGCACATCGTTCAGCTTATTCAAATCAAGCGGTTTGGCGATATGCTCGTTCATGCCGGTGTTCTTTGCCAGTTGCACGTCCTCGGCAAAGGCATTTGCCGTCATGGCAATGATGGGCACTTTGCCCCGGCTGCCGGCAAGCGCACGGATCGCAGCAGTGGCTTCGTAACCATTCATGATGGGCATCTGGATGTCCATAAAAATGAGATCGTACCACTTTTCTGGCGCTTCCATCACCTTTTCGACTGCAATTTTTCCGTTTTCGGCGCTGTCGATGGTCACGCCCGTCATGCCTATGATCTCGGTTGCGATCTCACGGTTCAGCTCGTTATCTTCCACAAGAAGGATCCGCTTACCCGCATAGTTTTCCTTCGCAAAGTCTTCCAGATAGTTCCGGGCGTTTTTCTCCTTCTTCCCGGATGTAAACTGCCGCAGAGTTGCCGTCAGACGAGAACGGAACAGCGGTTTTGCCATAAACGCATTCACGCCCGCTGCTCTGGCTTCTTCTTCGATCTCGCTGAAATCAAAGGAAGTCAGGATGATGATCGTGACATCTTTTCCTACCCGTTCCCGGATTTTTCTGGCGGTTGCAATACCGTCCATTTCCGGCATCTTCCAGTCCAGAATCACCGCAAAATAATCACTGTTGGTCTCATGACGCGCATAGCAGCGCTCCACAGCTTCCTTACCGGTCAGGACCCATTCGCCCGCTATGCCGATCTCCTGAAGGGTTGCAACGGTGCTTTCGCAGCAGGTCTTGTCATCGTCCACGACCAGTACCGGCAGATCGAGCAGTTCTTTTTCCTGTTCCTTCTCGTTCTCCTGAAGCTTCAGATAGACCGTGACCGTGATCTTCGTTCCCTTGTTGGGAGAGCTTTCGACCTGAATGTCACCATTCATCAGGTTGACGATGTTTCTTGCAATGGCCATGCCAAGACCGGTGCCCTGCACCTTGGTCGTCCGGTGATCGTCTGCCCGGCTGAACGGCTCGAACATGATCTTCTGGAATTCCGGCGTCATACCGATGCCGTTGTCCTCGATGGAAAACTCGTAGCAGCCAAGCTCCGAGAAGCCGTTCGGTTTTTCCTTGATCGTAAAGGTGATGTTTCCTCCATCCGGGGTGTACTTGACGGCGTTGCTCATCAGGTTCACAAAGATCTGCTGGATGCGCAGGCTGTCGCCGCAGACAGCTTCGTGCTCAATGTGCTCAACATGGACTTCGAGCTGATGTTTGTGCTCGTCGATTGCCGGTTTTGTGAGGGTGAGCAGGTTATCGACCAGCTCCGGCAGGCTGAAATCCTCCTCGGCAAGGCTCATTCGCCCGCTCTCGATTCTGGCCATATCCAGCACTTCATTGATCAGTCCCAACAGATGACGGCTCGATTTTGTGATCTTGCCAAGGCACTCGACCACCCTGTCCTGACTCTCGATATTCGCACCCGCAATGGCGGTCAAGCCAACGATTGCATTCATCGGTGTACGGATATCATGGGACATATTGGAGAGGAATTCCGTCTTGGCGCGGCTTGCGTTTTCCGCCGCCCGGTACGCATCCTTCAGTGCCTTATGGGATTCGATCTCGGCCTTTTTCTCCTGTGACACATCCATAGATGCCAACAGTGCTTTGACCAGCTTTGTGCCATCCCACTCCAGCGGAATGAAGGACGCGATCTTATAGGTGTTCTCATCTATGGAGCAGTATTCAAATTTGTAGATGTCGTTCTCACCCTGCAAATTCTTGCGGATATTTTCCGGTGAAATCAAAGCAGCCAATGCGTCCAGCGGTTCCAGTGTCTTATACTTTGCAACTACCTGCTCCACAAAACCATGGTATGTTCCCGTCGGCGCGTATATCATTTCACCTTGCAGATTATAGAACCGATACCGGTCATTCTCCAGATCGCAGACGACAAAGCGGTCCAGCAGACGCACCATACTCTTGATCAAAAGATCCATCGATGCGTTATCTGAGGCCATCTGCATCCGCCGTGCCGTCTCTGCTTTGGACTCTGTGATGTCCCGCAGAAAAATCATCGCATATTCGGAATCTTCGATCTCGCCGCGCATGACCACGTTGCTGACCCATCGTTCCTCCCCATCCAGAACGATGCGGCACTCCTGACGCAGCTCCGTCTCAAGCCCCTTTAGTTTTTCCGTGATGTAGGCGCGATTGTAGAAATCCGTTACAGACTTTTTGTCCTCTTCAACCACATAGTTATCCACAAAGAATCTGACCAGTCCATCCCATGTGTGGTTCTGCTCAAAGGCCGTCATCAAAGAGGGCTCCACTTTGAAAGTATCAAAGGTATTCTTTTCCAGATTTACATAGTATTCGCAGAGGTTTGCGCTGGTAAATGCACGGTGAAATGCCGCTGCCCGCTGCGCCTGCATCCGGCTTCTTTTTTCCGCGTCAATGTTGCTGATGATTCCGACAATTCGATTGGCCGAACCATCCAGACGGCGTATCACCTCTGCCGATGCCCAGAACCACTGGTATTGGCCATCCTGCATTTTCAGTCGGTACTCAACATTATATTTTGTAGTATTGGTTTTGTCCGCAATCGTTTCCAAAAGCAGCTGCATTACCCGGTTATAGTCCTCCGGGTGCAGAAGATTCGACCACGAATCCAGTTTGTTCGGAAAATCCAGGATGTCATGATATCCAAGGATCTGCCGGAACGCATGGCTCCAGTTCACATGAACGATCTCACCGTTTTCATTACACTCAAAATACCATAGTGCAGAATGGATGGATTCATTAACTAGCGCAAGGTTCTCATACGCCCAGTTCATCTGTACTGACATGATCCAGATCGGTGTTCCATCCGTATCGACTGCATCTTTTTTGTAGAGACGCACATAGGCGGGAGACCCATCTGCCGTGAGAAACTGGCTTTCTCCTCCGCCCTGAATCTGACGAAAGCGTTCATTGTCAAGGAATGTGGCATCTTTCTTATAGAAAAGATTCTTCAGCGAACCCTTTGTCTGCTCCATCAGGGATGCATAGCTGTGGTTCAGATTATGCAGCAATAGATCACTGACCGACAGGATCGACAATTCGGCATCATAGTACCCGGTAATGGTTCCGACACCGCCATTATGATAGATCGTCTCCCTCATGGCCTGAAATGCATTTTTTCCCAGCCTTACCGTATCGGAAGTGTGGATTTCATCTGTAAGTCTTCTATCGAATTTCATTTTCTTCATCCTCGCAGGGTTTTGATTTTGCCGCGCACTTCAATTCTGGTATGCCTTTTATGGTGAACTGGCATACTGATTTTTGATCAAGCTTGTACAGTATAGCTAGTATAGTATACTTGCGCCGCATTTCGATTTCAAGCGCTAATTGGCATTGGCTGTGTAAAAAAGAGAGGTCAATCTGCGTAAAAATTTGCGCAAGTTGATCCCTGTACTTTTCCACAATCCGGCTATCAGTATAGACAGTCGCCTTGCGATGCGGTATACTCGAACCAGATCAACATTTTCAGGAGGAAAATCATGGTGGGAGAAAACAACAAGGTCGTCATTGTTACCGGAGGAAGCTCCGGCATCGGGCGGTGCGCGGCATCCGCTCTGAAAGAGAACGGCTGCATCGTCTATGAGTTCAGCCGCAGAAATATCCCTATGGAGGGTGTTACCCATCTATCCATCGATGTGACCGATGAAGATGCGGTCAACGCCGCTGTGCAGCAGGTCATCCAAAAAGAGAAAAAAATCGATGCAGTGATCAACTGTGCAGGTTTTGGCATTTCCGGTGCGGTGGAGTTTACATCCTTGGAGCAAGCCAAAGCACAGTTCGATGTGAATTTTTTCGGGACGGTCAACGTTAATAAAGCAGTTCTCCCCTTCCTACGCCGTCAGGGAAAGGGGCATATTGTGAACATCAGCTCTGTTGCTGCCGTAGCGCACATTCCGTTCCAGACCTTCTACTCTGCAAGCAAAGCCGCCGTTTCTTCTTACTCTTACGCTCTGGAAAACGAAGTCAAGCCCTACGGCATCCATGTTACCGTCGTAGAATTGGGTGACATCTGCACCGGATTTACAAAAGCACGTCAGAAAAACATTCTCGGCGATGATGAATACGGTGGGCGTATCTCCCGGAGCGTCAGTCAGATGGAGCATGACGAACAAAACGGCATGGAGCCCGCAAGAATTGGACGATACATCGCCAGTATTGTGGAGAAAAAGAACCCGGCAGTCGTTTATGTTGCCGGTGCACAGTATAAATTCCTGAGCCTTTTGTGCAAGCTCCTGCCCGCCACAGCACGCGGAAAGATCGTGGGAAAAATATACGGGTAACAGGCGCATTGCTCCGCAAAGCTGCTATATAAACTAAAAAATCCGCCGAGGATGCCTCCCAACGTCTTTTCTCCCGGAATCTTTACGCCGTCCGGCTTCTTCAGCTGTAACGCCTGACACATCCGCATACGTCCATATGTAGGCCGACAAAGTGTCGCCATTTCTCCGATACGGTGTCGCTAAAACTCCGTGCAAGCGTCGCTACTGCACCGATATATGCAACCATAGACATCCAAAAAGACCGACACGCTGTGCCGGTCTTTTTTTTGGCGGCGCGCAGAGCGAAAATCTGCGCACGGCTTACTTTACTTTATAAAACACACGATTTTCGGCATTTCTAGCCGTCAGCAAATCCATGTCATGAAATTTCATAAAGCAAAAGAAACGGCGGGCCTCAGCCCGCCGTAAAATGGTTATTGTGGTTTGATAAACCGGGTATTAGAGAGTGCTCGCCGTTTTATCCATTGGCCAGGATTTTCTGAGCGCCGCATAGGAAACCAAAAAGTTGGCAAGCCAGCCTGCAGGCACAGCAAGCCAAACAAAGTCAATGCCAAAACGCGGCGCACAGATCAAAGCCACGGACAGGCGGATCGCAAGGTTTACCATGTTGGCAATAAGGAATGGGCGCATGATTCCAAGTCCGCGAAGAACTCCATCGGTCGCCATTTTAATTCCCATAAAGATAAAGAAGTAACCGATCCATCTCATATAATCCCCAGACACCTGATAAGCCAGGGCTGTTCCGTCTTTTCCAAGGAACAGCGAGGAAATCTGCGTATGCAACGTTTCAATGACGAGAAAGGCAAGAATGGCAAAACACACATCCAGCACCAATGCTGCGTGGTAGCCTTTTTTGATACGCTGCGTTTTGTTTGCGCCAAGGTTCTGGGAAACATATGGAGAAACCGCATTGCCGATGGACACAAAAATCAGAGAAAAGACGTTCTCAACCCGCATCGTTGCCGCATACCCGGCCAGCGCCTGTGTGCCGAAGGGATTTACCACGGCCTGTACGATCATCATACCGATAGACACGGTAGACTGCTGCAGAACTGACGGCACGGCAATCCGAAGCATTGCGCGCAGCTCCCGCCCGTCAAACCAGACAAAGGCGCTCTTATACCGCCGCATCCGATAGAGGAAAATCAATAGTGAGAACACAGCGGAAATTCCTTGGGCAATCATGGTTGCCAGCGCCGCGCCGAACACGCCAAGCCCCAGACCGGCTACCATCCAAAGATCCATCACGATATTCAGGATCGATGAAAAGATCAGCAGCCCCAGCGGAATTTTTGATTCACCGATGGATGTGAACATGGTAGAAAGAATATTGTACATGAACAAAAACGGGAACCCCACAAAATAGACCCGTAGGTACAGTACCGCTTCCTCCAGAATATCGGCAGGGGTCTGTAATCCGCTCATCATCGCATGAGAAAAGCAAAATCCAAAGACACCAAGAATGATGCTAAGAAATAAAAAGCTGATTAGCGATGTAGACACAATGGTTTTCATTTTGCCATACTCTTTGGCACCGAAATAGCGGCTCACAAGCACACCTGCACCAACACCGGCCCCCAGTGCCACACAAATGAAAACATTCGTCAGAGCTGCACAGGCACCAACCGCCGCCAGTGCGGAGGAGCCCACAAACTGACCGACGATAATGGAATCGGCCATATTGTATACCTGCTGAAAAAAACTGCCGAGAATCATCGGCATTGCAAAAACCGTCAGCGCTTTCAGCGGCGTATCGGTAATCAAATACTCATCTTTTGACATAACCATATTCCCTCACAACCTCCTGCTTTTTACCCCAAAGCGCGGCCACAGTAAGAGCAGCTGTACCATCCGGTCCCGGATACTGCCCCATCATCGCCATATCTACAATCGAGTAAACAGATGAGATCCGTGTACTGCCAAAGGCCGCAGCAAGATACCCGAAATAAATTTGTTTGATATTTCCGTGAAGAAAATCCATTAAAATCCGCCTCTGAACGCAAAAAAGCCGAACAAGGGACAGACATTTCAGCCTGCGCCTTATCCGGCTGTTGTTTTCACGAACAACGCACCCTCCGAGCGAATATTCGAAATTATAGCATGGGCGTGCGCAAATGTCAATGGATTTAGTACAGCAAAAAGTCATCAAAAAGGTTGTACGAACCCCGCAGTTAGAACTTCTCAAATTCGTTTTTGGAATAGTCCGTGGTGGTTACAATATCCAATGGATTCACCCTGATCCCGCCCTGCATCATTTCAAAATGCAGATGGTTGCCGGTGCTGTCGCCCGTGCTGCCTACATAGAATGTGAATAGATCGGATTGCTGACCGTAAAAATAATCAAAACTCACACGGCTTCACCACCTTCTTTCTGCGGAAAACTTTCTGTTGTCAGCGGAATGCTGCGGAAAGTCGTATCCGTCTTTTCGTAAGGACATCGGGCAAAATAGTAGAAGCGATATTTCTGTTCATACGCATTTATATCAACGAAGCCCCACTTCACGCATAACCTTCTTCGTACACCAGCCAATGCACGGGTGATCTCGCCCATAGGGACAGCCATCACATTCCGACTTGGGTTTCGGTGGCAAAGAGATTAAGTAGTAGCAATTATTTCTACCCAGACGACAACCCTTTCTGCCATTCGTCCAGTAGTAGCAGTAATGACAGTCGCTCGGCTTGTCTGCGGTATAAGCAGGCTTGCTCAAATAAAACACCTCCAATCTTTTGTATTTGCCCATGGTTTTGGGCATAAAAAAGAGCGCCTATCCATCCCCAATGCGGGGCAAATAGACGCTCTATGTATATAACGATATTCAATTTTATCTGCTATAACTGCATGGTACTCAAAACATCCGCCTTTTTTGATTAGCTGGATTTTTGGCACGATTTTGGGGCTGATTAGCAGGAAGGGCATTTTCATTAGCAAGAACAGCCCGATTTCTGCTAAAAATTAGCTGGCGATTTTGTCTTATAACAACCGTTCGATTCTGGAGGGGTTGTCAAAAATCAAATTTTGGAGTAGAATTTTATCTCATACAGTGAAAGAGCTTTTTCGTAGCTTTTTATATAAGAAAAGCCGAAAACCCTTGAAAACAAAGGCTTTCGGCGTTGTTAGCTGGCGTCCCAGAGAGGATTTGAACCTCCGGCCCCACGCTTAGGAGTACGGCGTACCATTTCGTAAATTGTTCATATCATATCTTCCCGTGTTGTTTCTTCGCAAATTGTGCTGCCTGGAGGCAGGTCAATTTGCACAAAATCCCCTGAAATATGCTGCCTTACAACGGCTTTTCAAATGTCGTATTAGCAAGGTATTAGCAGGAACCCCTTGTGACAGAGGGCTTTCAGGGGCCATTTCAAAATGCTGTGCACAGATGGAGGATAATCTTATGGACACCAACATACCCAACGAAAAAGGTACGCCCCAAAGCAGAACATACACCGTGAATGACATCGCAGCAATTCTCGGTATCGGCCGCGCTACGGCCTATAAACTCGCCAACTCCGGAGCGTTTAAGACAATCCGCATTGGCAACATGATCCGCATCTCCAGAAAGTCCTTTGAGAACTGGCTGAAGGCGGAGGGGCTAGACGACGAAGTGAAATAACAGACCGGAGCTCCTTAGGCTTCACGCCTAAGGAGCTTCCTTGACTTGACATGTTCTTTGATGGTTCTCTTATTTAAGAAAGATTAGATATTTCTACACTGATGGCCACTTTTAGATTTTCTATTGTGCATTGTTGAAGAATGAAATTTGAATCATGCACTTCACAAATTGGCTTTCCTTCTAAATCTGAGTACAAGAAGCGATTAACAATTTCTTGCATTTGTGGTGTCAATTTAAGATGCTCACTACGATTTCTATAGGCTTTAACACGTAAAAGCGCATCAAATACATGAGGATATGCTGATTTGATTTCATTCCAAAAATAGTTGGTTTTTTTTATAAATTTACCATAATTTTCAATTGATTCTACGAAACAGTTTGATAGGGTAGAGATAAAAACTTTAAAGTCACTTTCTGCATTTGCAACGGGTATCTCTAATAATTTATCAGCTTGAGGAAAAGAGTTGCTTCCAAATAGCAAGGGCGTTCCATTTATATTAATTACAGTTTCAAGCTGACGCATATAGGAAATGATAGACTTTATATTATCACTTAACCATTTCTCACGCTGATTTACGGGGATTATCGGATGTGCTAATTGAGTTCCTTGCTCTTTTGCTGTCATCCTGCTGATGTAACTTGCAACGACAGGGATTTCCATTTTAGGCATATTGTTTTCGTAAGACAATAGACCATAATTTTTTAAATGAGTAATAGACATTGGATCTGTTGAAAGATCAATAAAGTCTTGTACCGCACCAATGGACAGAAATTCCAAAAGCATATACTCTTCAGGATAGAAATCCTTTAGTACATCTACAATATGTTGGCAATATGGAACAAGTTCTTCTTCGCGTGTAACTTCATCAGCAATCAACATATCCCTTGTAAAGGTAACTGGTTTTTGTGTAGCATTTCGGTTTTCGTAACTTAATGCAAGTCGTGTCAGTAGTGGGTGCCCTTTATATCTTTGGTGAAGATAGTCAATAGCGGTGTGGTCAAACTTTAGTCCCATTCTACGCCCTATTCGTCGTGCCAAATCATAGACATCTTGTCTAGTGAGCCCTTGAATATAGCAGACTTTTACAATATTAAACAACGGGTTTTGTATAGAGTTGACAGAACTAATTTCTACCACTTGGGGATTGACTCCAGCGATAATAAAACATAAAGTTCTATAGCTAGATTGCATTGACCAGAGAAAATGCCAGAAATCAAAATAATCCTTTTTCCAATGAGGATCCAGAGGAGGCGCAAAAGAGATGTACTCAATTTCGTCAAATATAAGCACTGCCCGCTGTGTTCTGGGAATCACCTTAATAATATTCTCTAGTGCTTCTACTACTTGGAGCGGATTGTTTTCATCTACTGTAGGATGTGTGAGATTATAAGCGGAGCATAAATCTTTCAAAATCAAAAACAATAGACTATTCCATGTGCGAATTTTAATTTTGGCGCTTTTGGAATCATATATAAATACTTTCCCCCCGTTAGCGCTTTCCACCGTACGCTTAATCTTATATAACAATGATGTCTTTCCAGTTTTTCGAAGTCCGAATACACCGCTATTTTCACATTGGCGAATATTGTCTTGGATACGGTGAAGAATTTCTTGACGTCCAAAAAAATACAAATCATCCAATAGAGGAAGCTGAACATCAAAAAGATCACGTTCGCTTAATTGTTTTCTAAATTCGGGAACTAGGGAGTGTTTCCCTGAAGAAATCAGTTCATCTTTATTAAACACAACATATGTGCGTAAGTCTTGATATTCCGTTGCATATATATTAACCCAATCCTTAGCGTTAAGAGCATCCGAAACTATTATACAGATTAGATTCTCGACTCTACCCTTTGCGGGGTCGCTCTGAAAAAGAGAATTAATAGCCTGCATAGTTCGTGCCTGCATTGAATCAAACGGCGAATACACCAGCAATAATTCAAATTCCAATCCAAATGTCTCGGCAAATACTTCGGATGGTCTCACAATAAATTGATACAATGTGGTATTGAATGCTGCTCGCTTTGCGCCCCAGCTAATATCAAAATCATTTAAAAAAGGATGGAGTATATTTTCAAGTTGCGGTTGAGATGCAATTACACCATTAAGAATTTCCTTATCTATTGCCCCCATACTGTGCCGCTCCCTTCTTCGTATTGTATAATGCCTATCTTTTTTGATTTTAAAGCAATCGGGCACTTTAACAAAAAATATTGTCTATAATATACCATATTTTACCGATTTCGACAATGCCCACATTTATCTAAATGTTTGGAGTCTATATTTTTTGCCCGCCATAGGCTTAGACTTATGGCGTTTCTTTATGCCAAAAACTGCACCAAAAGGCGTTGAAAGTCCCATGTTTTTTTATCCATAGTCGGCCAAAAGGCTGCCGCCCATAGGTTTTCCCCTCTGGACTATCTGGGCGGCATAGAGACCGTCTTTTCCCTGAAAACGAACACTTTTTTAGACCGCCGAAAGGAGGTGATACCATGGCGGTATTTCGCATTGAGAAAACCCGCGACTACACGGTGATGTCCAACCACCACCTGCGCAACGCGGGATTGTCGCTGAAATCCAAAGGCCTGCTCTCCATGATGCTGTCCTTGCCGGAGGACTGGAACTACACCACCAGAGGCCTAGCCAAAATCTGCAAGGAGGGCACGGACAGCATCGGCTCCGCCCTGAAAGAGCTGGAACGGGCCGGGTACATAGTCCGCAACCGGCTTCGGGACAGCAAGGGCAAGATCGTGGATGTGGAGTATGTCATCTATGAGACGCCCCATCCCCCGGACACGGGCCATCCGTGTGAGGACGAGCCGGATACGGCTTGTCCAGATACAGAAAATCCGGATGCAGGGTGGTCAAAAGCATGGGCTGCGTTTAGAATGGCAAAGGAAGTTTATGCTGAATAAGAGACATACCACAAGTCATTAGCAAATCCAGCAGAGACAGTCAATGGCAAGTGAATGGGCTTCGCCCACCGTTGACAGCCCCGACTGTCCTTGCTGGTGGGTAATCAAGGGGCGACAGCAAAAAGTGCTGCCGCCCTTTCCTATAATCGAAGAAAGGGGGATTTTCATTAGCAAGAACAGCCCATTTTCTGCTAAAAATTAGCTGGCGATTTTGTCTTATAACAACCGTTCGATTCTGGAGGGGTTGTCAAAAATCAAATTTTGGAGTAGAATTTTATCTCATACAGTGAAAGAGCTTTTTCGTAGCTTTTTATATAAGAAAAGCCGAAAACCCTTGAAAACAAAGGCTTTCGGCGTTGTTAGCTGGCGTCCCAGAGAGGATTTGAACCTCCGGCCCCACGCTTAGGAGGCGTGTGCTCTATCCAACTGAGCTACTGAGACAGGCAACATGCCT
>ERZ1034842.421-NODE-421-length-17721-cov-9.717253_pt1 | contig 17721 bp, 8 predicted proteins | sample MGYA00520634_ERZ1034842 | MGnify/ENA primary metagenome ERZ1034842 (study PRJEB33766, sample SAMN09781734) | gut metagenome | biome: gut microbiome | host: Homo sapiens | place: Madagascar | study: EMG produced TPA metagenomics assembly of the PRJNA485056 data set... | reverse complement strand
CCCGCGCCGAAGCCCAGATAGATGATGCAGATGTTGTAGGGGTTATTCAGCTTTAAAGTATCCGCGGTCTTGGCCAGCGTGAACATGACCATCTGGAAGGGAACGATCATGCTGAACACGCACAGGTAGTACATACCCTTGCCGAGCACGCCCTGCACGCGGGTGATATACCATGCGCACATCGAGCAGCACAGCAGAATCAGTGCGACAGACGAGACCGTGATGACTAAGCTATACCAGAAAGAGGACAAAAAGTCCATTTCCTGAATGCCGTAAATGTAGTTTTTCAGCCCGACGAAGGTTTCGGCGTTCGGCAGTTCAAAGGCGTGGGTCGTGGTGATGGCACGCTCTGTCTTTAAGGAGTTCATCAGGATCATGAACACCGGGTACATCCAGGCAATGCACAGGATGGTCAGCAGGACGGACAGCACCGCATTGATGCGGCGGTCTTTTTTGGTAGCACCCATTATGCCTGCACCTCCTTAGAGCGGGTAAAATGCAGCTGCAGCAGCGAGATGACAACCACAAACAGGAAGAATACGACGGCCTTCGCCTGGCCGATGCCCTTCCACTGGGGTCCAGAGCGGGCATAGAAGGTATCGTAGATGTTGTAGGCCAGCATCATGGACTGTTTGGCGGGCTCGCCTGCCGTCAGGGACAGGTTCTGGTCAAACAGCTTGAAAGAGTTGGTCAGCGTCAGGAACGTGCAAATCGTCACGCTGGGCATGACCATGGGGACCTTGATTTTAAAGAGAATCTGGCTGGAGGTCGCACCGTCGATGCGTGCGGCCTCGATGAGGTCGGTGGGCACGTTCTGTAAGCCGGCGATGTAAATGATCATCATGTAGCCGATCTGCTGCCAGCACATCAGGATGATAAGGCCCCAGAAGCCGTAGGTGGCGTTCAACGCCAGCAGCGGCTTGCCCCAGGCGGACAGCAGGCCGTTGAGCAGGATCTGCCAGATGTAGCCCAGCACGATGCCGCCGATGAGGTTCGGCAGGAAGAAGATGGTACGGAACGCGTTGGTACCGCGCATACCGCGGGTGAGCAGCAGCGCAATGGCGAATGCCAGCACATTGATGAGCACGGTGGATACAACGGTGAACGCCGCCGTGAACCAGAACGCATGGGTGAAGGTGTCATCCATAAAAATCATCTTGTAGTTGCTCAGCCCCGCGAACTGGACGTTTTTGACCGTCGTAAATTTGCAGAACGACAGCCCGGTGCCCCAGATAAAGGGCCACACAAAGCCGATGATAAAGGCAATGAGGGTGGGCAGCACAAAGACTGGCCAGTAGCGTTTAATGGCTTTTTCCATGGAAAAGCCCCCCTTTGTTTAGATTTCCTGTTGCAAAAATGGAGCGGGGCGGGCGAATCCGCCCGCCCCGCTGACCGGTGATGAAAGAGGATAAGGAGAAAAACTGGAGAAAACAGTTTAAGAGAAATGTTTAGGAGGTTTTAGGAGAAAAACGTTTGGAAAGAAATGTAATGCGTTACAGTTGCGTACCCACTACTTACGCAGCTGCGTTCAGGGCAGCCTCAGAAGCCCAGCCATCGACAAAGGCGGTGACAACGTCATCCCAGCTGCCGGTACCGGCGGCGTAGGCGGTCAGAGCAGAGCCGACACCGTTCTTCCAGTTCTCGGAAGGCATGGTGGAGAAGTTCCAGGCCACAGGGGTCTTGCCGGCGGCGGTCATTTCCTTATCGGCCTTGACGAAGACGTTGGGGGACTCGACAGCATTCTTGAAGGGGATAACGAAGCCCATGTCGTTAGCCATGGCCTTGGTACCCTCGTCAGAGGAAACGCACCAGTACATGAAGTCGAGCGTTGCGTTGATGTCGTCCTCGCTGGCTTCCTTGTTGACGCACCAGTAGTTCTCGGTGCCGGTGCACAGGCCCTGGTTGGCTTCATCGCCGACGCCAATGTAGATGGGCAGCATGGTCAGATCGTCATCGGTGAAGGGCTTGCCATCGCCGACGAGGTTGGTGTACTCCCAGGAACCATTCTGGAAGAAAACGGCCTCTTCGTTCAGGAACTCGTTGCGGCTGTCGTCGCCGGTCTTGCCAGCCAGTTCAGCAGGATCGCAGGTGGAGTTGTTGATGTACAGGTCGAAGATATTCTTGTAGTTGTCGAGATAGGTGCCCTTGATGGCGTCGGTGTTGTCGATACCGTCCTCCTGATACTCGAAGTAGATGGGCAGGTTGGCCAGATGGGTCTTGTAGCGCCAGTCAGAGGAGCCGTCCATACCAGCGGAGCTGAAGGCAGAGAAGCCCAACTCGTCCTTGCGGGCGGTGATGTCCTCGGCCACCTTCTTCAGGTCGTCGAAGCTCTTGATGTCGTCAACGGTGTAGCCGGCCTTCTCCAGCAGGGCCTTATTGGTGATCAGGCCGTAGCTCTCGATAACGTAACCGATGCCCAGCATCTGGTCGCCGTCTTTCAGGGCGTAGGAGTCGCTGGTCAAATCGCCTGCGATCTTGGTCCCGCTCAGGTCGTAGCAGTAGTCCTTCCAGTTGGCCAGGCCGACAGGGCCGTTGACCTGGAACAGGGTGGGCGCATCGCTCTTGGCCATCTCGCTCATCAGGGTGGTCTCGTACTGGCCGGAAGCAGCGGTCACGACGGTGACGGGAACACCGGTCTCCTCGGTGTACTTCTTGGCCAAATCCTGCCAGGCTTCATCCTGCTCGGGCTTGAAGTTCAGGTAGTAGACCTTGCCGGCTGCTGCGGGGGCCTCAGCCTCGGTAGAAGCAGCAGTGGAGGTGGAGTCCGCGGTAGAAGCGGCCTCTGCGGTAGAGGTGGCCGTGGAGGCGCTGCCGCCGCAGCCTGCCAGCAGACCGGCTGCCATCGCGGCGGCCAGGGTCACGGAGAGAGTCTTTTTCGCTTTCATGTTTTTTCCTCCTTCTAAAGAAAAACAAGAGTTGCAGTAGTGATTGCGTTTTCTTTTTTCGGAAACGTTTCCGTTTCGGATTGATATTATAATACACCATAAATAGCGAAAAATCAATCGTTTTTTGGTGATTTTATCCAATATTGGAACCTTGCACAAATTAGAATACCTGTTTTTGTGGAAATATTTCAAAAAACAGGTCGCTTTTTGTCGGAAACGGTTCCTTTGTTGCGCAACCGTTTCCATATGTTGCGCAGTTTTCACGGCAAATCGCACCACCATCCGCCTCTATTTTTCTCGACTCTATCCCCATGCAGGGGGAGGGATTCATCCCTCCCGGTGCGTTTTCCGCCATTACGCGATTCATTTTTTTGTGGAGTTGTAGGGGCGGCATCTATGCGGCCCGCGCGTTCCCCATTACCGCCCATTCCCCGGGAAACCGCGGGCGGCATAGATGCCGCCCCTACAAAAAGGCAGCGCACCGTTTCCACGGCGTGCTGCCTAATATACTTATTATATACCCTATCTCAGGTTTTCGTCGATTCCCGCATACTGACCTGGTAGCCCAACTCCACGCGGGTCTCCACCTCGCGGCCTTTGAGCGCCTGCAAAAGCTGCTGGGTCGCTTTGCGGCCCAGGGCGTCGGCGTCAAACTGCACCGCCGTGATGGCGGGCGACGACTCAGCCAGCGCACTGCTGTCATACAGCGACGCCACGCGGATATCCTGCGGCACCCGCACACCCTGCTGCTTGAGCATATTCATCGCCAGCAGGGTCAGCCGGTCGTCCATGCACAGGATACAGTCCGGCTTGCGCTCCAACGCCTGGCTCACGGCCTGCATCCGCAGGTCGTCAGTTTCCAGCTCCAAAAACAGCAGGCTCTCGTCGATTTTCTGGTCCATCATGTCATAGGCCTGCTTGAAGCCTTCCAGGCGCGACATATTGACGGTGTACAGCATCGTGCCGCCCAGCAGGGCGATCCGCTTCATGCCCTTCAGCAGCAGCAGGCTGGTCAGCTCCCGGCAGCCGCCGATCTGGTCATGATCCACCGACATCACGGTCGGATCCTCGGGGCGGCCGATGGCTACAAAGGGCAGCTTGCGGCTTTTCAGCAGCGGGATCAGCGGGTCGCGTTCCAGCGTGCGGGTCAGAATCAGGCCGTCGATCTTGCGGTTGTCCAAAAGGCGCTCCACTGGGCGTGTCTCGTTCTCGCCTACCAGGGTCAGCAGCACATCGTAATCGCAATCCTCCGCCACCTGATAGACCGAACGTATCGTCTTGCGCAAAAACGGCATCTCAAAATCAGAGAACTGCTTGGAGATCACCAGCGAAATGTTGTACGAGCAGCGCATCGCCAGCCCGCGTGCCATCACGCTGGGGGTGTAGTTATGCTCCTTCACGTAGTCCTGTACGCGCTGACGGGTCGCTGCGCCCACACGGCCATTGCCGGATATTGCCCGGGATACCGTTGTTTTTGACACCCCCAAAGCCGCAGCAATCGTTCCAATGTCCACAACTTTGTCATTTTTCGGCAATCGCGCCATGATTTCATCTCCTTATCGCATTTCACTACTATAATAATAGGTTTGAAGCGCCGCGTCAAGGCGTTATTTGCTCTTGTTTCCTCTTTCCCCGGAGAATATCACCTATTTCCCGGCAATTACCTGTGTAAATTTTTGCGCAGTATGCGGCACAAGCCGCGTACCTGTTGCGCGGTTTGTGCGCTGACCGGCCCCGGCGCAAACTGCGCCGTCTGCACAAGCGCCAGCAGCGTTTCCACATCCTGCGAAGCCGCCGTTTTGGTGTGTTCCCATAAAAATTGTTTAAACTCTTCCTGATCAGAGGATACCCCTTCGCTCAGGCCGCAGCGGCACATCTTTTTGTACAGCGCGCGGAACTCCGCCCGCACAGTGTCGGCCGGGGTGCGCCGTGCACGGGCAATGCCCCACACGGCCAGCGCGGCCAGCACCGCCGCCAGCGGCAGCAGCCACCAAAAAGCTCGGGCCTGCGGGGCGGTCGGGTCCGCCTCCGGCGCGGGCGTTGCGGCGGGCAGCGGGGTCTCGGCATCATCGGCAGTCGGCGCGGCGTTCGTATCGGCGGCCAGCTGGTCCTCGGTCAGTTCGCTGACCATGCCGGGGGTCGTTTCCAGCGGGGTCCAGCCCTGCCCGGCAAGGTACACCTCGGCCCAGGCGTGGGCGTTGTCGTCCTGCAAAACGGCCTGCCAGCCGCCGTCGCTCTCGGCAAACAGGCTTTGGGGGGCGGCATAGCCCACCACATAGCGGGCGGGCAGGCCCAGCATCCGGCAGAGCACCACCGCCGCCGACGCAAACTGCGTGCTGCTGCCCGCATGGCTCTCGTTCAGAAAATACAGCACCGGGTCGGCCCCGTCGGCTGGCTGGGGCGGGTCACTGGTGTAGGTACAGTGCTCGTTCAGGTAGCTGCGCACAAAGGTTCGTATCGCGTCGGCGTCGCCGGTCAGTTTGTGTTCTTTTTCCGCTGCATCGCAAAATTCTTGCAGTGTGCCGTAGTCTGCGCCGTCGGGCGTCGCCAGATAGCGGCTCTCGGCGTAGGCCGCGTAGGCGCTTTCCAGCCGGTCCAGCACACTGGGATCCGCGTCGGCACGGGCGGTCAGCAGCGTTTTTGCCTCCCCGCGCGGGAAGTAGTAGAACGTGTCGTCCTGCGCGGTCTGGCCTGCTGCCGCGCCGTCGCCATTCAGGCGGTAGTAGTCGTTAAAATAGGCGTTATAGGGTGCAAAAGTGTAGGCATCGCTGGCGTGCAGCCGCTGCACGGTCATCTGCTGCGGTGCGGCACCATCGTAAGCGGCCCGCAGAAACGGCAGGTTCGCGATTGCCAAACGGCTGTCAACGTCGGTTTTCCAGCTGGCGGCGGCATTGTCGAACTGCTCGGCGTCCGCAGGCTGCCAGCTATGCCCATCGTATTCCGCGCCGATAAACCCGCGCAGGTAGACCGTCTCCGTCGGCTTCTCATCGGTCGTGACGAGTAAATCCTCCAGCCCTTGCAGGGCCAGGCCGTCGCTCTGGGTCAGGCTGCCGTCCTCGACGCCGCCCGCCGCCGCACTGACGTGAAAGTTCAACGCCCCGCCGCTGATTTTTGGCAGCCACTCGATGGCTGCCCCCAGCGCCGCCGCCCGGGCGCGCTCCGTCACCGGCTGCAGAGCATCCAGAGGCAGGGCCAGCACCGGGCGCAGTGCCAGCGCAGGCAGGAACAACACCGCGCAGACCAACATCATCCCGGCGGCGGTGGTTTTCTGGGTCGTGAGGAAGTTTTCCACATTCGCAGCGTAAACGGTGGAATCTTTTTTGCCCCACAGCCGCCTGCGCCGCACCGACCGCGCCGCCGCCCACGCGCCGACGCAGCCCAGGAGCAGCAGCAGCCAGCCCACAGCTCCGCCGCCCGCGCCCGCCAGCAGCACAAGCACCACGGCAGGCAGCAATACCAAATCCAAAAGCAGCGCGTCGCTGCGCCAGACCGTCACAGCGGCAAAAAACGCCGTGATGGGCACAAGCGCCAGCAGCACAAACAGCCCGCACGCACCCGCCTCACCCACAGCAAAATCCGCGTTGAAACGTGTATTCAGGCATAGCTTCACGGCGTTGGCAAAGGCTTCCATGCCGCGCAGGAAGTCCCGCTGCACCAAAAACAGCAGCACCAGATACCCCACGGCCAGCGCCAGCACAGCCCCGCGCTTGGCGGCGGCAGGCAGCGGCGCATAGCACAGCGCCAGCCACAAGGCGCACAGCGCCGCCGCGCCGGGCCAGATCCAGGCGGGCAGCGCCAGCGAAAACGCGCTGTTCACCGCCGCCAGCAGCCCCAGCGTCAGCAGCAAAAGTATCGAAAAATCCACGCAGCCACGCAGAACAGGCCGTGCCACCGCACCCTGCTGGGGCAGCAGCACGCGGTCCACAAATTCCAGCCCGGTGTCCGGGTCGGCGGCCTTGCGGCGGGTCAGGGTGCGCAGCCGGGTCACAGCCGCCCGCCCAAAATGCAGCACGGGCGGCGGGGTGCCGCCATCCTCGGCCGGCAGCGTGCCGGCCGGGTCGGCACGGTAGGTCGTGCCCAGCGGCTCCCGCACGGTCAGCTCGTCCACCTTGGCCGTCAACTTCCAGTGGATTTGTTTTAAGGGATCCCCCACACGGTAGGGGCGCAGGTCGTAGACGCCGTCGGCAATGTCCTGTCCCGCGCGGCTCTCCTGCTCGGCGCGGTTCTGCGGGGTATTGCCCGCGCCGTCGGCCTCTCCCTCGGCGGGCGGCAGCACGCACAGCTCCCACGTTTGGCCGTCCGGCGGGCAGTCCGCCGCAAACAGGCCCAAGTGGTCCCGCACCGTCAGCTTTTGCAGTTTGAACCGCCACAGCCCGCTTTTGGCGGCCCGCAGCGTCACCCGCAGGTCGGCGCGGCCGCCCGGGGCCAGCATGGCGGCACAGGGCAGCTCGATGGCCGTACCGCTCTCGGCATCCTCGGCCCGCAGCACGGCCCGCAGTTCAGGCACGGTGCGCCGCCCGGCGTTTTGCAGGTGCACGGTCACGGCAAATGCCTCGCCGGGGCGCACCGGTTTGGCGGGCAGCTGCAAGGCCGCCGTCACCTGCCGCCGCAGCGTGCGGGCGTCCCACCACAAAAACGCGGTGAATACCATCGCCAGCGCCAGCAGGAACACCACAAACGGCGCACGGCTGACCGCGGCGGCGCAAAACAGCACGGCCAGCAGCAGGCCGCAGCCCACCTTACCTGCCATGGGTCGGTTTCTCCGGGCGGGGGCGCGGCACAGTGTGCAGCACGTCGGCGATCACGTTTTCCACCGTCTCCCCGCCGGTGCGGGCCTGCTCGGTCAGGCTCAGGCGGTGGTGCGCGGTGTCAGCAAAAATCGCGGTCACATCCTGGGGCACGACAAACTCCCGCCCCGAGAGGTACGCCGCGGCCCGCGCCATACCGGCCACGGCCAGCGACGCACGGGGGCTAAGCCCCAGCGCCAGCCGTGCGTCCTTGCGGGTCGCCTGGGAAAGCTCTACGATATACCGCAAAATTTCCTTGCTCATATAAATGTTGTCCACCTCGGCCTGCATGGTCAGCAGGTCGTTCTGGTCCATGACCGGCTGCACGCGGTCCAGCAGACCGCGGCGCGGCTGGCGGGTCAAAATTTCCATTTCGGCCTCGGTGTCGGGGTAGCCCATGACCACGCAGACCATAAAACGGTCAAGCTGCGACTCCGGCAGCATCTGCGTACCGATCGAGCCAACCGGGTTTTCCGTCGCCATGACGGTGAAGGGCTGGGGCAGCTTGCGGGTCACACCGTCCACCGTCACCGCACCTTCCTCCATGACTTCCAGCAGGGCGGATTGGGTGCGGGCGCTGGTACGGTTGATCTCATCGGCCAAAAACAGGTTGCAGGCCACCGCGCCGGGGTGGTAAACGAACTTGCCGGTCTCTTTTTGGTACAGCGAAAACCCCACAATATCAGACGGTAATACGTCCGGTGTGAACTGTACGCGGTTCTGGGTCAGCTGCATAGCGCGGGCAAACGCCTGGGCCAGTGTGGTTTTGCCCACGCCGGGGATATCCTCCACCAGCACATGGCCGCGGGCCAGCATTGCCATCATGATTTTCAAAATTGCTTCGGGCTTGCCCAGTACGGCCTTGCCCACCTCGGCCGTCACGGCCAGCGCTTTTTCTCGTGTCTGCATCGGTCAGTCCTTTCTGTGGCGGCGCAGGATCAGCCCGCATCCCACCACGGCGGCAATCAGCACAATTCCTGCCCACAGGGCGTTGTTTTCCAGCCAGATCATCCAGTTGGAGTACGCCCCGCCCGCATCCTCGCCGCTGCCCTCGTTCGGCAGCGGGCTGATGCTCTCGGGCGCGATTTCCTCCACGGCGGCGGTGCCGTCGGGGCTTTCCACCGTCACCTGGCGGGGCGCGGCGTCCCAGCTGCCCGCGCACTCGGCCAAATCTTCCTCATGGGTGGCGGGGGCGGCGTCGGGGTCGCGCTCGGCAATGACCAGGTAGCGCTGGGTGTTCTGGGTGTAGGGGTGGCAGGTCGTCAAGGTCAACAGATCCCGTCCCGGCTGTATCAGTATCGCATTTATGTCGTCCGGCTGTATAATTTTCAGTTCACACACGCGGTAGGTCAGGGTCTCCCACGGCGTGGTCAGGGTGATTTTGTCGCCGATCTGTATCTGCTGCACGTTGCGCAGCATCTCCGCGCCGTAGTAGCCGCGGTGGGCGGCAATGACCGTGTTGGTGTTCGCGCCGCCCAGCGGCATCGAGGTCTGCCCCAGCAGTGCGCCGCCCCGGGCCATGTTTTCGGTGCTGGCCCCCAGATACACCGGCAAATCTAAATCCAGGCGCGGCACCCACAGCGCGGCGATCATATCATCGGGCAGGCCGTAGGCCGTCAGGTCAAAGGCGGGCGTCTCGTAGGCAAAGGGGTCCTTCAGCCCGCTTTGCCCCTCGGCGTAGATTTCCGCGTTGTAGGCTTGCAGGGCGTCGTATAAATCTGCGTAGGGGCGCGTGTTTTCGGCAGCCGGGTCGTCAGCGGCCACGGCGGCGGACTCGGCGGCAGACTGCACAAAGGTTTCCACGGCGGCGGTGCTTTTGCGGCGGGTCAGGTATTGGCTGACCGTCGGCTGCAGCATCAGCCCCGCGCCCACCAGTATGGCAAGCCACGCAAAAATTTGCAGCAGCAGGCGTTTCATCAGTCTTCCTCCTCGCGCTTTTTGCAGCGGTGCAGCAGCAAAAGCAGCAGCAGTGCCTCGCCGCCGATGATAATACTGCCGGTCACGCTGATCCACGGCCAGGCGTCCACCACGCGCTTGACGATGTTGCCGGTGTTCAATGCCTGGTACTGCACGGCCTGCGGGGTGTCGGCGTCCTCATCCTCGCCGTTGTAGGGCACGCGCACGCCGCGCACCAGCATACGGTGGGTGTTGATGGCATAGGGCGTGCAGGTGACAAGGGTGCAGTAGTCCCCGCCGGGGATGATTTCCAAATCCTCGGTGTGTTCCGGCTCCACGACCTTGACCTGGTCGACCTGGTAGGCTAGGACTTCGTCCATGACGTGCAGGTAAAATTTGTCACCCTCCTGCATTTTGTCCAAATCGGTAAACAGGACGGCCTCGGCCAAGCCGCGGTGGCCGGTCAGCACGCTGTGGGTGCTGTCGCCGCCAAGCGGATAGCTCGACCCTTCCAGATGGCCGACGCCCTTGAGCAGCACCTCGTCGCTGGTGCCCTCATAAATTGGCAGATTGACGTCTATTTTTGGGATTTTTATGTAGCCCAGGCTCTCGCCCACGTCCATCAGGTCCACATAGCTTGTGCCGGTGTCGGCGGCTTCGCCCGCCGCGTCGCGGCCCACGGCATTGCTGAGCTGTTCGTTGTAGCTGCGGGCCGCTTCTTTCGCAGCATCGAGCTTTTCTGTGTCCATGGATTGGACGGTATCGTCGTAGCTGTCAATGACCGCCGACGCATGGCGCTGTGCCACCGCGTTGCTGACGACCGGGTACATCGCCACGCCGATGCCCGACAGAATCATCAGCGCCGCAAATCCAAGTTTTAATTTGCCTGTGGTATCCATAGGTGTGCCTTTCTGTTAGCGGGGGAAATATCTGTGGCAATTTGCAGGGGCCAATGCCTGCATCGGCCCGCAAGCCGCCCTTGTCAAAGACAGACTCCCCTGGGACGGGGGAGGTGGCGCGAAGCGCCAGAAGGGGAGCGGTGGCCGCCATCGGCGGCCGGAGGGATTCCACCCCGCCGCCATATCCCCTTTGCCTTATATTATACCCCCATAACCACCATAGGGGAAGAGCCAATCCCGGCCCTTCCCCTATGGGTTTACCCTTCTAATTATCTTTTGGTGTTTGCATCATGCAGTTTTAAGCGCGGTCGTTCTTCTTTTTCATGCTGAACAGCACCGCCACACCGGCCAGCACCAGCAGCACGCCGATACCGCTGAACAGGAGTGTGCCAAAACCACCGGTGACAGGCAGCTGGAAGCCCTTCTTGTTGATGATTTCGGTGGACAAAATGCCGTAAGTTACATTTCCACCGCGAATCGCTTCCGCGGGTCGCTCCGTTCCCTCCTGTGTACCGTTGTTCGTCTGTGAACCATCGTTCAGCTTTTTAAATGTTTCCGTGTTTGCATCATGGCTATGCTTTACAAGTACGCCATCTTTAAACTCGTTTTTCTCTGCCCACGTAGTCTTGTAAACAATATCCAGCTTTGCTTCCACAGGAGCACCCAGCAGGTTGTAGCCATCTTTCGTCTTGGTCTCAACCAGCCAATATCTGCTTGCGTCAGGCTTTGCCGTCTTACTGTTGCTTAAACCGGTAAAGGTCAGTTCGCCGCCACCCTTAGTTGTATCGGTTGCAACTTCTTTATAGCTGAAATTGGTAGTATCCGCAAAGCCAAGAGCCTTTGCCTCGTCATCGGACAACACTTTCGCCACGGTTCCTGTCTGGTGCTCAATCTGCTCATACAACTTAAACGTTACGCCATCCAGTGGAGTTTCCTTGTTTCCATCTTTACCAACCTTAGTGATATCAATTTGGAAGGTATAGACAACGGCAGTATCCTCAATATGATTACGGTCGGCGTTTGTCTCCTCAGTTTCGCCATCAGGTTTGACTTTGTTAGAGTACGTCAGGTCAACCTTGTTGTGGTTGCCCGCAGTGGTCGTGTCAGCACCTTCCTTTAAGGTTGCTTCGTAGGTAATGTAAATTGTTTTACCGGCATATTCGTTCAGCTTTGCGGGGTCAAAGTCAATCTTAAAACCTGTACCTTTTGTAGCACTTGTGGAAGTGATACCATCTGTCTGTTTTACCAAAGATTTTGTAATTAGAGCTTTACAGTCCGAATTACTATAAAAGTTAATAGTATTCGTATCATCAACCAGGTTTTCCGGCGTATCCGTCAGATAGAAGGTTTTCAGCTTCGCAATGTTGGTGGGAATCGTAACTGCAATTCTATACGGAATCTTATCACCGACTGCATAGTCAGCTGCTTCCTGATAGGTTTTGCCATCTGTACGGTTCACGACCTGCTTGTCTACGTCAGGGGCATAGTTGGTAACAGTGATGGTCGTACCTTCAATCTTGTAATCATTATTACTAGTATCCAACTTCATCACTTTTTGACCGTCGGTGGTTGCTTCAATTTTGAATGTATAGCTGGCCGCGGTATCAAGGATATACTTTTTATCTACGTCCGCAACACTGTCCGCGTAGCCAACCTCGGTAAAACGATATGTGCCGGGATGCAGTCCATCGACCTGAATGGTACCAGTTAGGCTTCCGACAGTATTAGTCGTATAGATGCCATCACTATTGTTTTCGCTAGTTACAATTTCCCAGGCATCGGTATCCCCTACGTTTTTGCCCTCTTTCAGACGCTCCAGCTTAAACTGAACACCGTTCAAATCCGTGGGTGTATTGTATGCATTCCCGCCAACAAGGCCCTGCTTTTTCAGATAAATCGTACCAGTCTGGGTGCTGTTCTTCGGGTAGACATGGATATCATACAACCACTGTGTCGGGTCGGCTTTTCCATCTGCGCCAACTTTCGTCATAGGCACAGAAACCAGGAAGGGGTCAACTGCCTTTGTAACAGCAGCCGGCTTCGTCGTCTCAACAACAAGGTAAAGGCCGACTTCAAGTTCATTAAACGTTACTTCGCCCTTTTCGTTAGTTTTTTTCTCGTCGCCATGCCGTTGGTACGTCTTGTTATCCGTCGTCTTTACACTTGCTTTGTCAGCTGCAGGTGTATAGTCGCTTGCTTTCGGCTCCGTGTTATCTTTGCCATTATAGTATGCAACAAGTTCCTCTGCATTCATTACTTGGTAAATCGAGAAGCCAACATCCTTTGCCGCTTCAGCCATCGGCTCCGTGGTGAGCTTCTCGCCGTAGTTGCTGCTTCCGGTCACGTCGCCTTCCACCAAATACTTGTGAATCGTGATAGAACCTTTTTTACCAGTATCAATCGTGCTAGTGGAAGTCTTGGTCGTTGCTGCACCTGTGTCCGTAGTGTCGCCATCCGCCGCGGCGGCGGGGAGGGCGCAGACGCTGAGGGCCATTACGGCGCTGAGGACGCCGGTAAGGAAACGTTTTAGTTTCATCTGTCATAACCTCTTTCTTTTTAAGATTATCGTAGCGGGGAAATCGGGGGCCATATCAGGAACGCTTGCCCCCTTTCCGATTGTAGCGGAATACCAGCACCAGCAGCCCGGCCACCAGCAGCGGCAGGCCGATCAGCAGCCACAGGCTGGGGGCGTCCGCGCCGGTGTGCGGCAGCGTAAAGCCCTTGCGGTTGTTGATGATCAAACTCACCTTGTAGCCCTCGGCGGGGTTGCCTGTAACCATTTTTTCTTGCTCCGTGCCGTTTATCCGGCATTTGCCTTTTTGCAGGGTAAACTCGATCGGTGCGGCCAGCAGGTTGTAGCCGTCCACGGTTTTCAGCTCCGTCAGACGGTAGCTGCCCTCAGACAGTTTTGTAAAACTGCACTTGCCCGCGTTGCCATCAACGTCCGCAGTCGTCCCGGGCACTGCACCAAACGTCGCATCAACGCTGTTGTTGCCGTTCAGCTTTTCCAGCTTGAACTCCACGCCGTTCAGCGGCTCGGTTTTGTTGCCGCTCTCGTCAAGTCCCTGCTTGGTGATAGCCAGCTCATACACCGGCGGCACCTGCTTGTTGGTCAGGATAAGCGATGCCGAATTATCGGTATCCTTTATGGTTTGCGGGGTGCTGGTAACTGTGTACTTATAGTCACCCAGTTTCAGCGTGCCGCCCGTTGCGGTGTACCCATCACCTTGCGCCGATTCCACCACGCGGTACTCATAATAGGTAGGGCCGTTGATGTCATAGGCATCCATGCCGGTGAACGTGTGTTTCCACGTTCCATTCGTCAGTTCAACTGCCGTGTCCGGCACATCTGCCCAGTCCTTGTCATTCTTACTGCCCGCATGGCGGCGCTGCAATTTGACCCAAATCGATGTCGGCAGGCCGGTAGCAAGCACGTCACCTTTGGCATCCTGCCATGTCTTTTCTACATCAATCGTGATCGGCTTGTGTGCCGTGTTGGTGAACACCACCCGAACGCCGGGTGTCGTTTTGCCGTCCTTGCCCGTCGTGTCTGCAACAATAGTGTCGCTGGCTTCTTTGCCGTCTACTGAATTGCCGTTCACGGCGATGCTCTTGATATACTGATTCTTCGGGGTCTCTTCTGTGATTGTAACATCCGTGCCAATCGGTATCTTGTCCAGCGTAACGGGTATGCCGACTTTCACATCAACTGTTTCGGTTACTTTATCGTTGCCTTCCAGGTTCATACCGCCGATGTTCGAGTACTGCACGGTAAAGGTGTACGTTTTATCCCCCAAAGTATCTAGCTCGTCCTCCGGCACCAGTTTGGTGATGCTCAGCGAGCCGGTTTTGACTTTGTTGATGAATTTCACCTTCAACTTGGTGAACTGGTCTGTACCCGCCGGGTTACTGTACGAGCGGAACACGATGGAGTTTCCATCCGGCTTTTCAGTTTTTGTGTAGCCGTCGTTATTGATTTGCCGTCCGTCTTCGCCGTTGCCTGGTTGGTGCACTTCCATACGGCCATCATCCGGGGTTGTGCCATCGCCCTGCATTTTCTGCGGGGCACCCTTTACAAGGTCAACTGCGTCATCGTCCTTGCTTTGCATGACGAGCTTGCCGTTCTCGTGGATTTCCCAGGTGGGGGCATACAGTTTCTTGTCGGCTTCCTCTTGCAGGTCCTCTTGCAGCGAGATATAACTGCCGCGCCGGAACTGATCCGCAAAGGTGACGGTTTCGCCGTTTTGCAGGGTAAACTTGCCGTCTTTCACCTCGTAGGTCTTTTCGTCCTTGCTGGTGGTATACTGCGCACCGTCCGCGTTCATCAGGCCTTTTGCCGCTACCGAGCCGTAGTCCGGGATGGTATACTGCTTGGTCGTAAAGCCGATGCCGGAGCCGCCGCCTGTATCCGTTGTTGCCGTCTGGTTCAGTGCGGCATAATGGGTCGCCCAGTTTTTGATGCCGACCGTGAACTTGAGGTTGGGATCCGTGAAGTAGGATTTCAGCGAGTCACGAACCTCGGTCGCATCGACCTGTTTTTCCACCTGCAGCTCGTTATGGTCCGGGAAGTTGAACGCCACCGCCATGTTGGACTCCCACATACCGCGCTCCATGTAGTACATGGTAAGGGTGTGCTTGGTGTTCGTGGGGAGCAGCATCTGGTTTTTGCTCTTCCAGTTGAACTGATAATTTGTCTTATTAAAAGTTACTTTTTTGGTGTTGCCGTCCAGCGACTCATAATATAGGTTGTTGCTCTCTTTGTTGTTGCTGGCTTTGATGTTGCTGACGTAGGATGTAACGGTGTTGTTTTTGCCGCTCTCGTCCTTGCCAAACTCCAGCAGACCTTGCGCTTTTGCATGGGCACCGCCGACATCCAGCACCAGCTTGTCATCAATGAACACCCACACATCATCATCGCCGGAGAAGAAGAACTTGATGGGGACTTTCTTTTCTTCCCCATTCTCATCTTCTACTACGACCTGGCCATCCTCTGTCAACGTAAAGTCAAATTGCAGTTTAGCACCGTAACCGTAGTTGTACTGGTTGACATGATTGCCTTCATATTGGTTGAAGGGGAAGAAGCCGTTGCCCGTGGGTTTGTTCATAGTATCAAGATTGCGTGACCTATTCTTCTCAACATCTGTCATGCTACTGTCAAGGTAATAGCCGCCTCCTTCGCTTGTATCTTTTTTCAAATACAGCGGCGTCTCGTTGCTATCATAGTACCAATACTGCGCTGCATTTTCCGGGTCATTCTTATTGCCTGGCTCTGCAAAGATCGGTGCTTGCTTAAAGGGGAACGCAACATCTTTGTAGACCTTGCCCAGTACAGCCTTTGCAGAGTTTTCTCCGGTCAGAAATTTTTCATTAAAGTGCGGTTCTGCCAAATTTGTTCCGTACAGGGTCGGGTTATGATTTCCGTCGCGCGTATTGCTTACCAAGCCTTGGAAGGTTGCTTTCGAATCAGCTGTATTTCCGCCACTATTAAAATCAACGTTTGCGTTGTTGACTGCCATAAACGTATTATACAAGCTACCGCTGTTGCCCCATCCATACAGGTCAAGATTAGCAGCAATCTTGCTAAACCAGTCCGAGTCCATATCATTTGGCTGGAAATGCCCTGTATACAATGGATACTGAACCTTTGTCTCTGTCTGCGACGGCACATAATCCTTGTAATAATCGCTCAATGCGCGGTCAAACTGCTCGAATTCAACATACGATCGATGCTTTTGATTTTCTGTGTAGGAATAGTCTTCACGTGTTTTTCCGTTCAGTTCGTAGTCCGAGTAGTAGTCATACAGCGTTGTACTGATATACTTTGTGTTAGCTTGCTGGGTAAATGCCTTCTCTTCAAGTTTAATGACCGGTTTCCTGGTCGGGTCGACCTTCGTCTTGCCCGCTTCCGCATCGCGGATATCAGATTTTTTACCCCAATAGCCATCCCGATAACCGCCGCCGTAGGTAATGTCATCGCCGGTGTCCGCATAGAAGCACGGCTCTTCCAGGCTGCTATCCCATGTCAGCGTGTTCGTTGCACGGCCATTGATATTGTCCTTCGGCGGGGTTGCTGTATCGGAGAACTGTACTTTCGTGTAGCCTTCCGGGACATTTACATACCAAAGGTGTCTTGACTCGGAACGATCCTCCAGCCGGGTCATCTCACCGCTCAACGTATCTGTTTTGTCGTCCCTGGTCAGGATATAGTAGAGCTTTCCATCGTTTCCCGGCATTCCGTCTGCCGTTGCGGAATCTCCACTATACGACATATCCGAGAACGTCGCGTCAAAGTAAATGCGTGTTGCGTTGGGCGCGCCCCACTGGACGCCAGACGCCCCTTTGTAGATAAAGCAGTAATTCGTTTCGGCGTTATACTGGAATGTACCTACCTCTTCCGCAGCAACGTCATCATTGTAGAAGTTATAGTACGGTTTGCCGATGGGTTTGTCGTCTGCACCGGTGAATCTGACATAGGCGCAAGGGTCACGCGGAATCGTGATTGCGTTAGAGACTTTTCCTGCGGGAATCGGTTCAATGTTTTGTTGCTCACCGACTTGATTGTATTTATCACCATCTTTTTCGTAGAACGTTACTTTGATACCGGTGAGTTCGTTCTCCGTTTTGTTTTCAAAAGAGATTGTCTGGCCGCCGTAGAGAATGTGCTTTCGGGCGACATCGGCATAGGGTTTCAGGTAGTTGGCGTTCCAGGTTTCGTCTGCGCTATTTATCAGGCCTGCATCAAAGATATGACCGCCCATATCGTCAACATACAGCCATGTGTCAGTGTCTTGGCTTATCGGGCCATTCATTTTTACGGAATGGCTCCCAGATTTAAACTGAATCCAAACATAACCGCCCCAAGAACAATCAGCATCTTGCCCCCTGTTATATGTTATGTCTACACTATAAATCTGACGTTTATCCTCGGTCGAATATCCTGCAACGCGGGTCATAGTAAGTGACTTTTCACTTGAGTAATCACCGTTCTTGCCGCGCTTGCCCGTGAATATAACCGTATCGCTATCACCCCAGTCGGCAGGCGGGGCAAAGTAGAAGGTGTACGTGCCGTTTACCGGGTTGCCGCCCTCCGCAACTGCATTGACTGCCGCGAAGGTTACAAATTTTTCTTCGCTTTCGCTGTTCTCCTCATCATCCGGTATCGGCGTCACGGTGGGCGTCGGTTTCGGGGTCGGTTTCGCGGTGGGTGTCGCCGTCGGGGTCGCGGTGAGCGTTGCCGTCGGCGTGGGGGTCGGG
>ERZ1034842.417-NODE-417-length-17797-cov-14.122872_pt1 | contig 17797 bp, 20 predicted proteins | sample MGYA00520634_ERZ1034842 | MGnify/ENA primary metagenome ERZ1034842 (study PRJEB33766, sample SAMN09781734) | gut metagenome | biome: gut microbiome | host: Homo sapiens | place: Madagascar | study: EMG produced TPA metagenomics assembly of the PRJNA485056 data... | reverse complement strand
AGCTGGAGTTGCGCGTGCGCGCACGCGCGGGAAACTCCGTCATATTGCACAAGCCGGACAGAAAGGAAATCACCATGGTGAAAGTGGAAAACGCCCGAAAAAAGTATCAGGCCGAACTCGCTGAAATCGAGGAAGCGGCCAAAGATGCCGGATGCGACACAAATTTTCTGTACCGCACCACGCTTGACCGGTATCTCGATCAGCTGGATCTTCTGGAAAAGTCTCAGGATGCCATCAAAGCTAACGGAATGACCATCATTCAGGTCACTCCCCGGGGAACGGAACGCGAAGTTCCAAATCCGGCGATTCAGGCCTATGGACAGACCGCAAGTGCAGCCAACTCCACCGTTTCGACGCTGCTGCGGATCGTCCAGACTTACAAGTTTATGGCGGCAAAGCCGGAAGAGGACGATGAGCTGTAACATCCCACCAGAGATTCTGGAGTACATCGAGCAGGTGGAGGCCGACAACCCGCGAGCCAACAGAGAGCAGCACGCGCTGGCCGCATTGATCCGCAAAATTTTTGAAACTGAAAACATCCATGTGGATACCGAGCGAATGCAAAAATATTTTGGACTCGCCCGGTATTTTCCTTATGACCGGCTTTTTCCGTGGCAAAAATTTGTTCTTGGCCTCTGGCTATGCACTTACAACGCCGACGGAAGCCCCCGCTTCAAAACGCTGTTCGGGATGGTCGGGCGTGGTGCGGGAAAAGACGGCGTGATCGCTCTTTCGTCCGCCGCGCTTATCAGCCCTTACAATACGGTGAACCATTATAACGTCGATATCTGCGCCAACAATGAAGAACAGGCCGTCACCCCTGTCAAAGATATTGTGGAAGCTCTGGAAAATCCAAAGTACGAGGCAAAGCTGTCAAAGTACTATTACCATACCAAGGAGATTCTGAGGGGCCGCAAGAATCTGGGCGAGGTCAAAGGACGCACCAACAACCCCAAAGGGCGCGATGGTATGCGTTCCGGCGCGGTGATCTTCAACGAGGTTCACCAATATCAAAATTACGACAACATCAAGGTTTTCATCACCGGCCAGGGCAAAGTCGCAGAGCCTCGGGTCGGCTTTTTCACGTCGAATGGCGACGTGGCCGACGGGCCGCTGGATGACTATCTGGCTCGTGGCCGAAGAATTCTATTTGAGGGTGAAGAGGATCGGGGCTTTCTGCCGTACATCTGCTGTCTGGACTCGAAGGACGAAGTGCATGATGAGCAGAACTGGCCGAAAGCCAACCCATCTCTCCCCTATCTGCCGGACTTGTGGAAAGAGACGCGCGATGAATACCATGACTGGCTAGATCACCCGGAACAGAACGGGGACTTCATTACAAAACGGATGGGGATCCGGGACGGAGCGAAAGAAATCGCCGTGACGGACTACGAAAAGATCCGGCTCACAAACCGCCCCCTTCCGGATATGACCGGCTGGACGTGTACCGTCGGCATCGACTACGCCGAGCTGAACGACTGGGCTGCGGTCAACTTGCATTTCCGGCGCGGGGATGATCGGTATGATATCAATCACGCATGGATTTGTGCCCAAAGCAAGACGCTCACCCGGATCAAAGCACCGTGGAAACATTGGTGCGAGATGGGCTGCTGCACCTATGTGGACGATGTCAGCATCTCCCCGTATCTGCTGACCGACTTCATTCGAGATGCAGCGTCAAAATACACCGTCAAAAAAATTGCGCTTGACCATTTCCGATACACCATGATGGCGGAAGCGATGCAGAGTATCGGATTTGACGCGCAAGACAAATCCCGGGTTAAGCTGATCCGCCCAAGCGACATTATGCAAGCCGATCCGGTGATTCAGGACTGCTTTGACCGGCAGCTGTTCACTTGGGGCGACTCCCCTCACCTTCGATGGGCGACCAACAACACCAAGCGCGTCCGGAGCAGCCGGAGTCAGGGCGTGGATACCGGAAATTTCATCTATGCAAAAATCGAAGCCAAAAGCCGGAAAACCGACCCCTTTATGGCTCTCGTTGCGAGCATTGCAATCGAGAGTGAATTGGGAACCGGTCAAGTACAGCTGCCGAAAATCGGCGCAATCTGCTGGTAGGAGGGCAAACGTTGACACGAAAAGAATGGGAACTGGGGGTATTCGACGGATTCCCCCAGCAGAAAATCAACTATGAAAAGTGGGATCCTGTAACTGGCAAAACGTCGGTGAGTACCTGCGACGATTGGCTCTACTACCGCGAAGAGCTGCAACTGCGGGAGCTGGCGTTTGGGTGCTGCGTCAACTTGATTGCTCGAGCCATTGCCAACTGTGAGTTCAAAACGTTTGAGGGGCGGGCAGAAGCAAAAAAAGATTATTATTATATGCTCAACGTCGAGCCGAACCTCAACGAAAACAGCACTGCTTTCTGGCAAAATGCTATTTTTCGGCTCTATGCCTATAACGAGGTGCTGATCGTTCCCGTCCAAAAGAATCGGCGGTTGATGCTGGTCACGGCGGACAGCTGGACGCCCCCGGAGAATTATCCTACGCGGGAAAAGATCTATGAGGGCGTGCAGCTGGGCGATGAGCCCAACACCCGCCGACTGAAAGAGTCGGAAGTGCTGCATCTGACGCTCAACAACCGGAACATCAAAAACGTGGTCGATGCGATCTACAAAAGCTATAACAAACTGATCCAGACCGCGATGAAAAATAATGCGTGGAACAACGGCCAGCACATGAAAGTTCACGTCGGGCAGGTCGCCAGCGGGCAGAACAATTTCGAGCAGAAGTTTGCAGAAATGCTGGAATCGCAGTATAAACCGTTTCTACACAGCGATTCCGGCATCCTGCCCGAGTTTGATGGCTTCGATTTTCAGCCGTTCGGCGGGAGTACGTCGGCCAAAGATACCCGCGACATCCGGGCACTGGTCGATGATATTTTCACTTTCACGGCTCGGGGATTCGGGATCCCTCCGGTGCTGCTTCTGGGCAATGTGGCCGGAATGTCGGACGCGATCAGCTTGTGGCTGACCACGGCCATCGACCCGCTTGCCGCGCAGATCGGCGAAGAGTGCAACCGAAAACTTTTCGGTCTGGACGGCTGGAAGCAAGGCTTCCGGGTGTTGGTCGATACATCCACCATCCAACATTTCGATATGTTCACCAACGCCGCCAACGTGGAAAAGATCGTCGGGTCGGCGGTGTGGAGCATCAACGATATCCTGACCAAGTGCGGACAGGAACCCTTGCCGTATGACTGGGCGGACAAGCACTGGATGACCAAAAACATCGCAACGATCGAGGAAGTCGCAAAAGCGGCAACCTCACAGCAGAAGGAGGGGCAAAATGCCTAAGCCGTATTTCGATTTCCAGCAGTCTGGTGAACAGGCTGACATCTACATTTTCGGGGATATCACGTCTTACCCGTATCTGGACAGCGATACCAGCGCATACCGTCTGGCTCAGCAGCTGCAAAAGGCTGGCGATCTGGCCGAAATCAATGTCCACGTTGACAGCTACGGCGGCGAGGTTTCGGAAGGTTTTGCAATCTACAACGCGATCCGGAACAAGAACGCCCGGATCAAGACCTATGCCGATGGGTTTGTGGCGAGTGCTGCGATTTATCCGTTTCTGGCCGGTGATGAACGCGTGGCGAACAATGTCAGCGCGTTTTACTTCCACCCGGTGATCGGTGGACAGTATGGATACGCAGAAGACCTGCGGGAAGCGGCCGATGAGCTGGACAAGCTGACCGAGATCGGTCTGGGCGCGTTTACTGCGGCCGGCATGAGCGAGCAGGCCGCACGCGACCTCATCGACAGTAAGACGTGGTATGCGCCGGAGGCGGTGCTCGAAATGGGTCTTGCTACCAGCATCCAAAAACAGGGCGACAGTAAGACGGCGACGCAGAGCGTCCGCAATCTGATCGTCCGGCAGATGTTGGCTCCGCCTGCCCCGCCCGCTCCCTCGAAAGAGCCGGAGCAAAAGAAACCGACGATTTTTGACCTGTTTGCCAAAATCTGAAAATTCAGCCGTAAAGCCGCATCCGAAAGGGTGCGGCTTTCTCAATACAAGAAAAGGAGCAAAAACCATGAATCTCAAGGACTTTTGGAAGAAGAACCAGAAGATCACTGCCCTGCGGGAGACGTTCCAGCAGGCAATCAAGGACAACGACAGCGAGAAGTTTGCGACCTCGTTCGAGCAGCTGATGACCGCCATTGGTGAGGAGATCGGCAACGAGTACCAGAGCGAGATCGACGGTCTGCGCCAGTCCTTTGACGGCAATGTTCTTCAGTCCCGGGGCGTGCGCCAGCTGACCACCGAGGAATCCAATTATTATCAGGCGTTCGCCAAGGCTGCGCGTTCGGCCAACCCCAAGCAGGAGCTGGAGAACCTGAGCGTCGTTATGCCTGAAACCATTATCTCCAGCGTACTGGATGACCTGCGTGCTGACCACCCGCTGCTGAGCCACATCCAGTTTACGACCACCAGCGGCGCGATCCGCATGATGGTCAACACCGACGGCTATCAGGAGGCGGCATGGGGCGACCTGTGCGACTCCATCGTTAAGGAGCTGACCTCCGGTTTCAAGGAGATCGACGCGGGTTTGTTCAAGCTGTCGGCGTTCATTCCGGTCTGCAACGCCATGCTCGACCTTGGCCCCGTCTGGCTGGATCGCTACATCCGCGCAATTCTGGCCGAGGCCATTGCCAACGGTCTCGAAGTCGGCATTGTGGTCGGCGACGGCGACAAAAAGCCCATCGGCATGACCCGCGACGTCGGCGCAAACGTTGCCGTGGTCGGCGGCAAGTACCCCGAAAAGGCAAAGATCAAGGTGACGGACTTTGAGCCGAAAACCCTCGGCAATCTGATTTCTCTGGTCGTCGTGACCGCCAACGGCAAAAACCGCAAGACCAACGACCTGATCCTGCTGGTTAATCCGCAGGATTATTTCCAGCTGGTCATGCCTGCCACGACCGTCCGTGCGCCGGATGGCACCTACCGCAACGACGTGCTGCCCTACCCCATCACTGTGATCCAGACCGCTGCACTTTCCCGCGGCGAGGCTGTGTTCGGCATGGGTCGCCAGTATTTCGCGGCGGTCGGCATGGGTAAGGATGGCCGCATTGAGTATGACGACAGCGTGCGTTTCCTCGAGGATCAGCGCGTGTACAAGGCCAAGCTGTACGCAAACGGCCTGCCGCTGGACAACAATGCCTTCCTGCATCTGGATGTTTCCGGCCTGCGCCCCATCTCCTATCGCGTGACCACCGTTCCTGAGCCGACTGCCTCCGACGATGCAACGCTGACCGCCCTGAAGATCGGCAGTCTGACCCTGTCGCCTGAGTTTGCAGCTGGCACCGTGAGCTACACTGCCGCCACCACTGCATCGACCAATACCATCCTTGCAACTCCGGCATCTGCCTCTGCAAAGATCAAGGTCAAGGTCGGCAGCGTCGAGATCGACAACGGCAAACCGGCAACGTGGGCGGAAGGCTCCAACACTGTGACCATTACCGTGACCGCTGAGGATGGCACCACCACCAAGACCTACACCGTCACGGTCACGAAATCCTGATGAGTACCGCACTGGACGACCTGCGGCCGGTGCTGCTCCCGAACATCAAGAACTATCTTGATCTGACTTGGGCTGACGACAAGATGGACGCGAAGATCTGGGATATCGCAACCGGCGGCATGGCCTATCTCGACAACAAGATCGGTGAAGAGCAAGACTACACCGCACCCGGTCTTGCCCGGAGCCTGCTGCTCGACTACATCCGCTACGCCCGCGACGGTGCAGCGGATATCTTCGAGAACAACTACCGGCATTTGATTTTGGCAGCTCAGAACGAAAGGCGGGTGACGGCGTATGGCACGGAAGCTCCCAACCCGCCCGACGGCTGAAATCAGCCAGAATTTCAACGGCGGCGTGGTGCAGATCTTTTCGACCAGAGACGCCGCCAAGCCCGGATTCCAGACGCTGATCCAGCTGACCCCCAAAGTGACGCTTCGGTACGAAGAAAAGCGGCTGGGAATCAACCGGCTCTATCTCAGCCGTGAGAACATGGCGGAGATCGTCCGGGTGATCCGGGTGCCGCGTCCGGCAGTGGCGATCTCGAGTCAGGACGTAGCACAGACCGAGGACGGCCAGAAGTACCGCATTGACACGGTGCAGGCCGTCGAGGACTGCTGGCCGCCTGCGCTGGATCTGTCACTGCGGGCGGTCGAGGCAGATTTTGACCGGAGATTGGAGAACGACAGCAATGGCGTGGTATGACTGCATCATTGCCGCCCACACTGCCGTGACCGATCAGGTCAGCCACGGTGGGCGGCTAAAATCGGATCGCTTTTTCGTCTGGCAGGAATCCGCACCCCGTGACCTTCTGGTCGACGGCTCCCACTGCGAGCGGGTACACCGCGGCTCGACCGATCTGTACACCACGCAGGAGTTCGACCCGTGGGCGGAGGCGTTCGAGGCGTCGCTGAACAGCCGCGACAACATCGCGTGGAGCTGCAACGGCAAGTGGCCGGACGAATCCAATACCCGCTTCTGGCATTATGAGTGGCTGTGGGAGGTGACGGATTGTGGCACGGATCACGTCGAAGAAAGCGGCTGAGTACCTGCGGAATCTGGAAAATCTCAGCGACCACACGGACGACATCTGCAAAATGGCTGTCTATGAGGGCGCAAAGGTGGTGGCCGATGCAATCAGCCAGTCTATTGATGGGATCACCGTCCACAGTCTCCCGGAAGGGAAAAAATATTATTACCTGAGCGACAAGGCGAAAGCGTCTGGCGAAATGCTGGACGGCGTGACCAAAGAACAGGCGCAGGGTCTGAAAGACGGTCTCGGCGTCGCGGTCATGGAATACAAGGACAAGGCGTGGAATACCAAAGTTGGTTTCGACGGGTACAACTCCATCAAGACCGAGAAGTATCCCAACGGCCAGCCCAACGCGCTGATCGCCCGCAGCGTCGAAAGCGGAAGCCTCATACGAAACAAGACCCCCTTCATCGCGCCTGCGGTGGAAAAAATCAAAAAGACCGCAGAAGACAAGATGGCCGTGACTGTGCAGCAGCAGATCGCGGCTCTGACCAAAGAATAATCACCGGGAGGTGTCCACTGTGGACACCTCCCTCATTTTTTAAGGAGGACAAAAAATGGCAGCAAATGTAAGCGGCGGCGTCGCAACCGGCTTTTCTGATATCCATGTTGCGCTCTACTCTGCGGAGGAAAACACGGTCAAATATACCAGCGTCCGCAAGCTTGGGCGGAGTGTCAGCATGAGCACCGACATCTCCACCAGCGACGACAACAATTTTTATGCTGACGACGTTCTGGCCGAAACCGAGACCGGCTCCGCCTTCACGGACGGCTCCGGCTCCATCGCAGTGGACGGCCTGAGCTCGGATGAGGAAGCCTTCATCATGGGGCTTGCGACCGGAAACAGCTATGAGGTATCTGGCAGCACCAGCGTGGAGACCTACGAGTACGGCGAAAGCATGAATCCGCCCTTCCTCGGCCTTGGCGCGGTCAAGATGGTGCAGCGGAACGGCAAGAGCACTTGGAAGGCGATCATCCTGACCAAGATCCGCTTTAAGGTGCCGGGTGATGATCTGACCACCAAGGGCGACCAGATCGACTGGCAGACCCAGAGCCTCGATTTCACCATCATGCGCGACGACAGCTCGATGGCGCGGTGGAAGATCATCCCCAAGATGGAATTTACCACCCGCGCGGATGCAATCGCGTTTGTCAAGAAGGTTCTCGGGGGTGAGGTCTGATGGATAACAAATATATTGCGTGGGCTGACATCAAGGGCGTGCGGTATCCGCTCTGCCTGAACGTCGGATCGTCCGCTGCACTGGAAAAAGAATTTGGAAACGTTCCCGGGGCAATCAATTGCATTTCGGGCCACGTCCAAAATGACGAATTTTCGGAGCTGATAAATGCAACTATTAAAGTTGCACGTTTGCTGGCCCGAGCAGGCCGAGATTATTTGAGGGCTACGGCTCAGATGGCAGGCAATCCGACAGAAGACATTCCGGAGTTTCCTGCAGATGAATTGCTTTCGGCAGCACTGTCTATCAACGAAGCAATCGAATTATGGAATGCCTGCTATGCCGCCATGCGAATTGGGTCGCATCGTGAGGTCGAAGTGGCAAAGGACAACAGCCCAAAAAACGCGGAAAACGCCATGTGATCCAGCTGAACACAACGTGGTTCCTCTATTTTGGCCGGAAATTGGGGATGAGCGAGCCGCAAGTGCTCGCTTGTCCTCTTGGCCAGATGCTGGACTATATGGCGTGTATGCAGATTGAGAACGGTGCAGATCAAAAGGCCTATCTGGACATCGACGATCTGGAAAAAATCGAGTAAGGAGGTGACGGACTGTGGCAAAAACCGATATCGGCCCCAAAATCAGCGTTGAGGGTGAAAGTGAATACCGCAAGCAGATGAAAAACATCATCCAGCAGCAAAAAGAATACACTGCGGAACTGGATGTCGTTACCAGCTCGTTGGGTCGGAACAGCACCGCGCAGGAACGTGCCGCCTCCGTCTCTGCCGTCCTGAAAAAGCAGATTCAGGCACAGGAAAGCGCACTTGCAGCCCAAAACCGGATGCTGGATGCTGCCAAGGCCAAATATGGCGCGGGAAGTACCGAGGTTTCGGCGTACCAGACTGCCGTCAACAAGTCGGCAGCAGAGCTTGCCAAACTGAAAAACCGGTTGGACGACGCAAAAAATGGACTCGGTGAATTTGCAGACGCAGCCAAAGATACCGACCTTTCCGGAATGACGGCTTCGGTTGCAAAGGGGCAACTGCTTGCGTCGGCTTTCCAGACCATTGGCAAGGCGGCACTGGACGCGGGAACGGAAGTTGTCAAGACCGGCGTTGCTTACAACGCACAGATCGAGCAGTATCAGGTCGCGCTGACCAATATGCTGGGGAGCGAGGATCAGGCGGTCGAGGTCCTCAATCAGATCAAGGAGGATGCGGCAAAAACACCCTTTGACACGGCTGGATTGACCAAAGCAAACCAGCTGCTGATCTCTGCGGGCGTGGACGCGGAATCCTCCCGGCAGACCATCCTCGCACTGGGCGACGCGGTTTCGGCTACCGGCGGTGGAAACGAAGAACTGAGCCGGATGGCGCAGAATTTGCAGCAGATCAAGAACGCCGGAAAAGCGACGTCGGCAGACATCAAACAGTTTGCCTACGCGGGCATCGACGTGTACGGCATTCTGGCGGACTACACTGGAAAAACCACGGCGGAAGTCCAGAAAATGACCGTCACCTATGACCTTCTGACCGCTGCTCTGGAAAACGCATCCAGCGAGGGCGGGCGGTATTACGGCGCGATGCAGACCCAGAGCGAGACCCTGAACGGCGAGTGGAACACCCTCAAGGACAACGCGACCCAGCTAGCGGGCGTTATGACCGAAGATCTGACCAACGGCCTAAAAATGATGGTCGAAAACGCCAACGATTTTGTGCTTGCCGCGCAAGACGCATACGATACCGGCGGATGGATCGGACTGGCGGACGCGATCACCGATTGCATGGGTCCGATCAGCAACCTCAAGGCTGGTTTCGAGTCGTTTGCGACCAGCTCGATATCTTGGCTCGACCAGTTGAGCTATAAGCTCAACAAGGCGTTGGGGAAAGAGGCTTACTCCGGGTATGACACATACGAGGAGTACCGCAAAGCCGCCGACGAGCAAAAAAAGGCCGACGAACGGCACAAAAAAGCACTGGCAGAATTTAACAGTGGAAAATACAGCCAAGGAAAACAGTATGACCGGCTGCACCCGAAAACCACGACCGGTGGAGACACCGGGGGTGGTGGTGGCGGAGGGGGCGGCAGCACTACCCCCACTCAGAAAAAAGCCGCTGCCGACCAGAAAAAGCTGGCTCAGAGCGTCACCGACACATCCACAAAAATGCTCGAGGGCACCGGCAACATCGTCGGAGCGATCAAGCAGGTAACAGAAACCGCCGACAACACCTACAACGTCTACGACGGCACCACCGGCAAGCTCAAAGAGACCACGACCGAAACAGCCCAGACCATCACCAAGACGTGGACGGAGGTGGTGGACGGTGCCCTGAAAAACTTCAAGCAAGTGGACACCCTGCTGGACGGCGTGGTGCAGAAAACGCAGATCACAAGCGATGCAGTCAGCCAGACCCAAACCAGCAATCAGACCTCTTCCCAAAAAATCTACGGGATGGAGGGCGTCATGGGTGCGGTTGACCGCTCGACCCAAATCACCCGCGAGACCCAGAAAATCTGGAACGAGGCCACCGGCGAGTTTGAGGACAAAATCATTGAGTCCGGCAAAAAGGTCACCGACAGCTTTATCCGGATGAACAACGGAATCAAGGAGTCTGTGACCGTCACGAAAACCTACGTCGGCGGCCAGCTTACGGATACCCAAGAGCAGGTGCAGGCTCTGAACGACGAAATTGTGGACGTTCAGGGCACGGTCGGCGGGTTCACAAAATTCATCCTTGACCTCGATACCAAGCTGGGCGGGCTGGAAACCGTGGCCAACAACCTGAGCAACAGCCCGCTCGGGAATTGGTTTTCCGACCTTACCAAGGGATACCGGGCAGATGACAGCTTCTGGGATAACATCAACCTCGTCAGCTTGGCGGGCAGCGCGGTCAGCGGCGGTATCAGCGGCTATAAGCTGACCAAGAGCCCTTACGGAGCAGCGGCCGGCGCGATCATTGGCGTAATCGGCAACCTGCTGGGCACGGCGATCAGCACAAATGCGGATACTTGGGGCGGCGACCTTGTCACCAGCATGGCGGGCGGCATGGAAAAGGCTGCTCCCGAGATCGCGGCCGCAGCCTCCGACATTGGCAAGACGATTTCCAGCTTTCTGCATTTTTCCTGCCCCGACGTCGGTCCATTGACCGAGTACGAGACGTGGATGCCAGACATGGTCGAGGGTATGGCGGAAGGAATCCGGAAAAACACCTACAAGATCCGGGATGCTGCCGCTGATCTGAGCGGCCAGCTCCAGATGCAGCTCCAGTATGACGTCGGTCAGACCGGTACTGCATCCCAGACCACCAACAACCGCACCGTCCGGATGGGCGGAGTCACGGTGCAAGTCTATGCCGCGCCCGGTCAGAGCGCGGAAGAGGTTGCGGACTCTGTCCTCGAGCGGCTGCAATGGAAGATCAATCAGGAGGCTGCAAGCATTGGCGAACCATTACCTGTACTATAACGACCACAGCAGCCGTGCGTTTTACTGCCACATCGAGCACAAGCCCAAGATCCCGACCCCGGCTCCGAAATACGATGAGTATGAAGTGGGCGGGCGGAACGGCAAGCTCCACGCTGATCTTGGGTACTACGACAATATCAAGGTTTCCTATGAGATCTACTATCACGGCAAGGAGCCGACGGCAGCGGTGGCACGGTCGGTCAAACATTGGCTGGCCGGAGCACCGGGTGCGCACCGGCTGGCTGACAGCTACGACCCCGGATTTTTTTACAACGCGACCGCGACGGTCGGCGACATCACAAATGTACTCAACAAGTACGGACGCTTCACGGTCGAGTTCGACTGCGATCCGCGGCATTTTTCGGTGGACGGCCAGCGGTCGGAGTTCCTGACCAACGGCCAGAAGCTCCGGAACCCATTCCCGCAGACGGCTCTCCCGGAGTTGGTCATCTCCGGCAACGGCGAGACCGGAACCCTGAGCATCAACGGCGAAACGTTGGACGTTGGCACTTACTCTGATACGCAGATCGTGGTGGACGGAGAAAATCAGAACGCTTATACCCTGAGCGGACTGTCAGCCAGCAACCGGATCTATGGGATGCTCCCCTCCCTGCCGGAGGGCGAAAATGTTATCAGCTGGAGCGGCGGGATCACCGCTGTCATGCTGACCCCGAGGTGGTGGACGCTATGAGGCCAGAACTGCGACCTGCGCTCTACTCTGCCGACACGACGGCGATCTCCAACTACGGTTACGGCATTCTGACCGACGCACTGGAATGCACAGTCAGCTGCGAGGAAAACGGTGCCTATGATCTGAGCATGATCTACCCGGTCATTGGCTGCCATTTCGAGGAGTTGATAGAGGATCGGCTGATCTCAGCCCGTCCTTCCAGCTATGAGGGGATGCAGCTCTTCCGGATCTACCGGATCTCCCGGCCATACGATGGGCGGGTGCAGGTGTACGCCCACCACCTGTCGTATGACCTCAACAACTGCATCGTCAAGCCGTTTTCGGCCAAAAAACTGTCGGCGGCCCTTGAACAGCTCAAAAAAAATATCATCGGCGACTGCCCTTTTGAGATTTCTGCCGCCTATGACAAGGAGGCAAGCTTTTCGGTGGCGAAGCCGATGACCCTGCGTGCTGCCCTGCTGGGCAATACCAGCGGAAACCTCGCGGAAACCTACGGCGGAATCTGGAGCTTCGACGGCCTGACCTGCGTACTCCGGGAGAAAGCCGAGGTCAACCGGGGCGTCCGGATCGCCTATGGCCGGAATCTGCTGGATGTGACGCAAGAAAAGAACATCGAAGAGATGTACACCCACGTTTTCCCCTACTGGTCGAGCGAAAAAAGCAAGAAGTTCTACTCGATCGACCCCATCGAGATCCTGCCCGGTGCGACCCGGAAAAAGATCTATCCGCTGGACTTGTCCAGCTACTACGAGAAAGCCCCGTCCAACGCCAGCATGAAAAAGACTGCGGCGGAGTTCATCGCGAAAAACGACATGGCGAAGCCGACGGTCAGCATCACGGCCAAGTGGGTGCAGCTGGAAAAGTGCGTCGAATACACCGGCGCGGCAGACGCCGAAAAAGTGCTGCGGGGCGACACGGTCGAGGTGCGTTTCCTGCGGCTGGGAATCAGTGCAGCCGCCCGGGTCACAAAAACCGATTACGACGTGCTGAAAGATCAGTACGGCGATGTCTCTTTGGGCGATGCAAAACAGACCCTCGCCCGCACCATCGTCCGCCAGCAGAACCAGATCACGACCTCCAACGACCGGGCAACCGACGCAAGCCGGGTGGCGACCGACTACATCGAGGAAACGGAGGGCGGAGCGGTCAATTTCGGCACCGGTGGCTATAAGTACACCATCAACAACGACGGGTTGCAGTTTTCGGGCATCCGGAATACTACGGCACTCTGGACAAACAGCAAGCCGTCCGATGGAATGGCGAAAAATACGACGTTGATGCTGGACTTGAGCAGCTACGCGGCCATTGCGGTGGGGTTCATCGACAATTTGGGTGGAATTTTCGACAGCGGAACGCTGGACAACAACAGTGTGCAGTGGACGATCGCCGTCGTGGACGAAAAACGCACCGTCCGGGCAACCTACACATGGGATTATCCCCGCGTGCGGGATTTCGTGGTCAGAAAAAACGGCATCACGTTCGGCGCGGGCGGCTGGCTGTCGTCGTCTGAGGTTCCCCTGCCGGACGGCACAAAAATCCCGCTGGGCGCGAAGCTCCACGAAAACAAGGCCTGCTGCATCCCGTCCATCATCATTGGTTTCCTGTGAGGTGAGCAAATGTATATGATAACGTTTCTTCCCGGCACGGGTGAGATCACCTCTGCGGGAAGCATTGACCCGAATTATGCGCTAAAAACCCTGCCGGAAGGTGCGGCTTATGTGGACGCCCTGCCGCCCGGCAGTCTGAGCGACTACCGGTACATCAACGGCGAGTATGTCAAGGCCGCAAAGGAGGACAATAATGCACAATATCACGATTGATTTCAACAACCCGGGTCTTCCGCAGGTGATCGACGTCATGCAGTCCGACGCGCAGAGCCGGTTCATCGGGCTGACGCTCTACGACGGCGGCGTGCCGTACTCCGCGCCAAGCGGCGCGGTCTATACCGTGGAGTATCACGGCCAGGGTGCCAACAATACCGGCTGGTATGACACCATCCAGCTGCCCAGCGGCACCCGCAAGGCCGTCGTGGTGTCCAGCAGCAGCCCCAACGTCGTCACCCTCGAGCTGGCAGAGCAGGCCTTGCGCGTCAACGGCAAGGTGGAAGTCTCCCTCTGCGTGGTCAACAATACTGGGTACAAGCTCAATACCTTTCCCATCATCTGCCGCGTCACCGGTGCGCCCTACGTTGACCCCGTGTCCGTGCGGTCGTATTTCTACGTCACCGGCCTCACGTCGGAGCAGTGGACAGCCTACGTCAACGCCTGTCAGGACGCCCAGAAACGGGCAGAGGATGCAGCGGCGAAGCTTGTCATTGACAAAACCCTCACGCAGGAAGGGCAGGCGGCGGATGCGAAAGCGACCGGGGACGCGATTGGGGAGATAAAGGAAAATTTCAATGGATTACAAATTAAAAATCTTTCGTGGGTTCCCGGTATTTTATACTATGATGACACAAATAAAATTTATGTCGAACATAGTCAAAAAAATGGAGTGACATCAAATTATATTAAAATTTATAAGGACGAAATAATTCGTTATGTTCCTACTATTCTTTTTGGGTTAAACGCTTGGTGTATAGTTGCGACGTTCGATAAAAACAAAAAACAAATAAAACGATACGATGAACTTAAAAACAGCAGAGATAGAATAATCATTCAAAATGATGGTTATATCCGCTTATCTTTTGGAGTGCCAAATGGCGCATATACGATGACGCCTTACTTGGCAAACGAAAATTTTAAGGCATATATTTTAAATTCAGGAAATAGATTTACAGCTGAAAGTTATATACCGTCTATAGAAAACAACTCGTTTGTAGATGGCATTGGCTTCAGACCGAAAGCCATGGACGGAAAGGGAAACTATACAACTGAGAAATATAAAAGCTCATATGTTGTAGTTGATGAATATTCAGGCGAAAAAGTAACCCTCGAAAAAGGCGCAAAATATAGAGTATATATAAATATTGCTTATAATATATTTATATATTGGGGAAACAAAAAACGAGTATTATCCGATACGCAAATGTTTGATTTTGTTGCTGATAGCGATAAATTATCTATGCAAATCCAAAGATTTGATGCTGGAGATTTCACCGGTGATCCAGAGGTGTACGCTTGTGGACTGGTTATTTATAAAATAAACAGAAAAAACACAAGCGTACTGTACGATTATATAGTCGCACCATATAACGCGTCCGACGAAGACAAAGCAAAGGCAGACTTAATATGTGATGGTGAAAATGATGAAGTTGAAATAAATTGTGCTGTAAATGGGTGTGTTACAGAGAAAACATCATGTAATGTACTTTTGCTAGGTGGTACATATAACATTGGCACATCACACGCATACTTCCCCAGTAATTTGGACGCAGCCAATTATTCCAAGGAAAAAGCATTAATGTACCGATCGGCAATATGTATTCAGAGGAATTGGCTCGGCGATGGTTATCATGAGGGAATGAATTCAACGGTAATACATGGAGTATCCATACCATATTCTGGAAATGACATATCATCAGCAAAAATAAGATTAGATGCAGAAGCCATTAATAAATTTAATAATGACTATGAGCATTGTGTATTTTCGTTTTCCAAATATGGTGCCGATTATCTTGGCTGGATGGACTGGAAAAATATTGTCCAATATAAAAATCTATTGTTTGACTTTGACAATACAACAAAAAGTATTATCGCAATTGATGCAGTATCGTCCAGCGGTCTAATGGTTGAAAACTGCGTAATCAATGGCAATCGCAAATTACGAGAAACCGGTTCGTTTTATTTGGACACTGTCCCAATAAAGGAAAAATGTATAGGTATTAGGGGTGACTGTGGCGGCGACAATGGAATGGGATATTCCTACATAAAAAGCTGCACAGTAATTGGCATGTATGAAGGAATCGCAATTACTGGTGAGCATTTTGTCATCGAAAATTGTTTGCAGCATTCATGCCATTACGGATTCACAATAGGAAATTATCCAACGCAACCGAAGATGGAGCATCCTATAACATTTATCGGAAACAGTGTCGAACAATGCTATCGAATGGCCTTGCTTAATAGATATGGTGCAACTGAAGAAAAAAAAGATGAACTATATGAACATGATGGGCAACAAACAATTGTATATATAGGAGGCTCTGTAGAAACCAGTTGGGCAAATAGCAAAGGCGGAAGAACTGAAATGCTACCAATCAAGGAAATCATTAAAGGAGCATATAGAGGTCGATTTGAAAGCGACTGGGGTGGTACGCCTCACTACAAATCTATATTTGAAGAAGGAAGCGGGATAAATATTGAACAAATTCTTCATGGTTGGGTCAAATAGTTCATCTGAACCTTTGCCTCATCACAAAAATAGAAAGGACTGATATCGTGTTTCCCATTATGGACGTTTCCCGCTGGCAGGGCGAGATTGACTGGAACGCTGTCAAGGCCAGCGGAAAGATCGACGGTGTGATGCTGCGGGCATTGGGCAACAGCGCGGAAGACAAGCCCAGCAAGCCGTACATTGACCCCTATTTTGCCCGCAACTACGCCGAGTGCCAGCGGCTTGGCATCCCCTGCGGCGTGTACTACTACTGCAAGGCAGTCAGCACGGCAGAGGCAGACGCAGAGCTTGCCCTGCTGCGCAAGGTACTGACTGGCAAGACGGTGCAGCTGCCGGTGGCGGTTGACATTGAGGACACCTACGTGCAAGCCCCGCTGGACAAGCAGACCCTGACGGACATTGCAGCCCACGCACTGGGCACGGTGGAAAGCTGGGGCTTCTACGCCATGCTGTACACCGGGCTGTATTTCGCCCGCGATAAACTGTACATGACCGGCGCAGCACTCAAGCCTTATGACGTCTGGCTGGCAGCATACCGCTCGAAGAAGCCCTCCACGGATTTCGCCTTTGGGATGTGGCAGTACACCCGCAAAGGCAAGATTCCTGGCATCACGGGCGACGTGGACTTGTCGCACGCCTACAAGGACTACGCCGCCATTATCGCAAAAAAGGGACTGGACAGGCTCCGGGAGGGGTAACGTTTATGTGGCAATGGATCGCCCAATATTGGGCAGAGTGGGCTTTCGGTCTGCTAGGCACCGCCGTCATCGCGGTGGTCATCAAGTACAAGGCTCTGCTGGACGGCGTGCTGGCCATCCTGCATGATCGTATCTATCAGGCGTGTCAGTATTACATCAAGCAGGGCTTTATCGACACGGCAGGGCTCAAAAATATTGAGTACCTGTATAAGAGCTATCACACACTGGGCGGCAACGGCACCGGCACGGAGCTTTACAACCGCGCTAAGTCGCTGCCGATTCACGACAATTGAGAGGAGATACACCATGACTAAAAACAAGATTTCCACTGGAACCATCGCACGCACCGCCGTCCTCGCGCTGGCACTCACCAATCAGATCCTGAGCGCAACCGGCCACTCCCCGCTTCCCATCGAGTCGGCGCAGCTGGAGCAGATCATCACCACCGGCATCACCGTCGTCGCTTCCCTCGTGGCGTGGTGGGAGAACAACTCCTTCACGGCGGCAGCCATCCACGCCGATCACGTCCTCAATCAGATGCAGGGCAAGGAGTAAGGAGACCACTATGAGCAGCACTACATACCAACATCTCGGTGACGTCACCGGTATGTTTGCCATACAAAAACATTCTGCCGACATTGGCAAAATGGTGACGTTTTGTCACCGGTTTGCCGTCATTGGCAATATGGTGCGCAACGCCGGACAGCTGCCCGAACCGTTCTGGCTCGGTGCTGCCTGTGGCGGCGGCTCGTGTGGTGCTGCCCGCTGCGCTGCAAGGACTTGACCGGCAGCAGATGACAGCCGCAATCAAAAGCGCACCGCTTGGGAGGGTAGACCGTAAGATAGCCTTACTGCGGTACG
>ERZ1034842.413-NODE-413-length-17886-cov-10.296170_pt1 | contig 17886 bp, 32 predicted proteins | sample MGYA00520634_ERZ1034842 | MGnify/ENA primary metagenome ERZ1034842 (study PRJEB33766, sample SAMN09781734) | gut metagenome | biome: gut microbiome | host: Homo sapiens | place: Madagascar | study: EMG produced TPA metagenomics assembly of the PRJNA485056 data... | reverse complement strand
ACTACAGGAAATCTTAATTGCCAGAGGATTCAAAGGAAAGAATGGAAAAGCCCTGAGTTTATCCAGAAAGGCAGATGAGAACACCATCTATGCACTGAAAGCTTATCAGAAATCCAGAAACGGAGTTCTTAAAGTAGATGGCGAGTGCGGCACAAACACCTGGAAAGATTTGATTGCTATCTAAAAGGCATAAAAATATCCCGGGGTTAATTCCCCGGGAGTTTTCTTTTTGAAATTAATGATATCTTCTATGTGCTGGCGAACTGGTACATCGATGTTATCATTAATTATTTTTTTGAATTTTCGGGAAAATGTCTAGCTCAAAATTGATCTCATTGCCTTTGCCGTAAGTGTTTTTTATATTTTTCGAGTAGACGACTTTTTCAACCAGACTTTTGAGCATTCTATTTCGTGATTCCATGTTAAGGTTCCAATAGTTATTAAGTAATTCTTCACAGCGTGGAATAAAATCTGATTGTTGTGTCATAATATTCTCATCGTGTTCGATTTCTTCTCTTAATTTCGTAATAATATCGAAGCATGACTGGATAGATGCGGATATAGTTTTGGAACGTTCAAGAAAGACTTCCGTGGTGTAGATTCCTTGTTCAAGTAGATCATATTGTTTTACTTTTTGGGTATTTAAACTTTCCAGCTCACTTTCTTTTTCACGTATAAGTTTTTGCTTAGATACTATACCAGAATTGATAGTATTATATGGAACATTAATATCATTGTTCAGCTTATACTTCTCTGCTATTTCTTTAATTCCATCAATCACAGCTTTTTCAACCAGAGACAATTTGCTACTCACTGTAGGGCAAGACGTATATGGACACATGAGGGTATCTTCCTGTCCACGTTTTTGATAAGGACGTCGGACCATAGCGCGCCCGCATTTGCTGCAATAGACAATTCCGGCAAGTGGATTGCGAACTGTGTTTTTTATACTAATTGGACGGGGTGGATTCTTTCGACGTATCTCTTGCACGGAATTATACAGATCATCTGGTATAATAGCCGGATGTAATCCCTCACAGATAAGGACGTTCTTGGACCGTGGACGTGTCTTGACCACTTGTCCGTTCTGTATAGTTTTTACAGTTTTTCTCCCGTTCCATCGTATTTTCCCGATGTATACCGGATTTGTTAGAATTCCCTGTATACTGGCAGGAGTCCAGTCACCGCCTAATGCAGACTCTATTCCCATGTCGTTTAATTTCCGCACAATCTTTGCAACTCCGATTTGTTCGCAGCCATCACCGGCATACCAGGTGTAGATCATTTTTACAATTTCAGCTTGAGCCGGAACAGGTCTGAGGGTATAACCTTTTTCTTTTTCAAGCTTCACTCTTTCGTATCCGTAAGGTGGTTTGTTACCGCAGTATTTTCCTTCCTTGACTGATGAGATTCTACCATTATTCAATCGGCGTTTAATGGTCTTATATTCTCTTCGGCTCATAAAAAGTCCAAATTCAAAATATTCTTCATCGAATTCATTGTTTGGGTCGTATATTTTTGTTGGGGTAATAATCTTCGTGTCAGAGTACTGGAAAGCCCTGGACACAACGCCTTGGTCGATAGTGTCACCTCTGGCAAGACGTTCTACTTCGACGACCAAAACACCGTCCCACATACCGGATTCCACTTCGTGAAGAAGTTTTTGCATGACTGGACGCGCGGAGATTGTTTCACCGGAAACTACTTCTCTGTAGATGGCTCCAATGCTATAGCCTTGTCTTTTCGCAAGATCCAGTAAAATATGTTCGTGCCTGGCAAGAGTTTCGCCCTCTCCATGTGCCTCAGCTTCTCGATCGGCTCTGGATTTCCTTAGATAGATGCATACTGATTCATTCATTTCATCATTCTCCTTTTTTACACTTGTACGGCAATCCCGGAGATGATATACTTAATGTGTAGGTAAGATTTTTCTCTGGAATTGTCTTATTTTTTTCAAAACCGGTTCCCGTTGGTAGCGAGAGCCGGTTCTTTTTTTACAAAAGTTCTGTTTTTTTCTGATTGAATTCTTCTTGTGTAATAATGCCACTATCTAAAAGTTCTTTGTAATCTTTCAGAAGTTCAACGGATGTTTTCTGGTTCCGAACATTTTCAGAGGCATCAGAACTTTTTGAAATATTGAAACTCTTTAGCTGCATGTCTATATTCGAACTACAGTAAAATCCAATAGTATTTATCTGATTTGTTTCAACATTCCGCATTTTCATAGAGGCATAAGAATCTACTTCTATGTTATCACTTGTCGTGGTGGCGGTTCCGGTAGTAGTAGAATTGTTCTTTCCTTTGGTTTTCTTTCCAGCTCCAATCGCTGCGCCGACAGCTGCGCCGACAACAGGGTTTCCGAGTGTGACAGCTGTGGCAGCTGTGCCAATAACGGCACCAGCTAATCTTCCCTTTCTTTTTGTTTTATCCTTGGTTTTTCCTTTAGTATGGGATGTCGTTGTTGTCTTTTCCACCGTTCTATATTCTGGTCCGTTCCACTCATAATCCATGAGTGTATACTTCTCAGGCATATCTGCAATTGTGACATATCCGTCTTTCCATTGCCTTAACAAAAATGGCGTTTTACGTGATGGCAAGTCAAATGATTCCTTTCCAGAAATAACGCGTAATCTCAGAACGCGGACAGGCTTTTCAGCTGGTGTAAGTTCCTCCGGACTATCTTGTGATGCATGTCCTCCTGCTTTAGAAGCAATAAAACCAATTATTCCAAAAGCAACAGCCAGCACTGCGATACCGAAAATTTCCATAATTACCGCAAATGCAATGTTGTCGGAACTGTATTTTCCCATTATAGCAGGAGATGATGCAGCAAACAGAGTCCACAATATCATCAACGTATTTCTTACTTTCTTCATTTTCTTTCCCTCCTTGTGGTATATAACTGATATTAGCACAGTTTGTAATGCTTTAGAATATTTTTGGTAAAATTTTTGTTTCGAAATTTGTCAGATTTATTTAAACTGGCATAAAAATGTGCTATTATATATTATGTTAAGTTGTTTTCTATCTAAAAAAAGAGGAGATATTTTGAAATTAGCCAAAAAAGTTATAATTCTTGTCGGAATAATATTGATAATCAGCTATATAGTTCATGTTCCGAGTCGGGCGCGCAACCACTCATGCAAGAGTTCTACGGTCAGCCTCACCCGGCAATCCAGTAGACATTCTACAGTCAGAAGGAATGTTCCTAACCGGATACAGCTTATTTTTGTGTCAATATGCCGTATAATTCCGCGTAAAGCGCATTTTATATTTGGTAGTGCGAATATTTTCTTTGCGATTGCGCGCATTCCGGTGTATCACTGGCAGTTAGCGAGGAGGAACTTGTCTGCCGATGCCACTTTATCGTACCAAAGATAATATAATGTAAAAGAGAACAAATGTTTTTGTGCGGTAGGAGGTATATTATGGATTACAAGAAAGAAATTATTGAAATGATAGAGAATACTGAAAATGAGGGTAAGTTAAAATTTGTCTATACAATTCTTATTAAATATCTAAAATCAAAGAAGCAAGGGGATTAACCCTTGCTCTTTTTGTTTAGCGATGAAACTATTTGTTTAATTGCTTTCTTATCTTCTTTATCGAGTGCTTTGTATTCCTCGATAAAATCTAAGATGTCAGGTTCTGACATAAGATTTCCAATTATGGTTGCATAATCGTCATCGCTTTTAGAACCCATGAGGTATGTCGGTGTTACTTCCAGAACGCCGCATAGAAGTTCAATAGTGTCCATGTCTGGCTTGCATTTATCTTTTTCCCAGTCACTAATTGAATTATGCTTTGCATTGATTTTCTCTGCAAGTTGCTTCTGAGTCAGCTTCTTTGCCGTTCTGGCTTGCTTGATTTTCTCACCAAATGTCATTATCGGTTCCTCCCTTCATAACTAATAATAATATAGAAATTTCGAACTGTCAATAAAATAATTTCGATTTTCTCGAAATTTCTTCTTGACATTCGGATATTTCGAAGTTATACTGTAATTGTTCGATAAGAACGAAATTCAATTAGAAAGGAGAAATAAAAAATGTGCGTTGGTAAGAAGATTAAGTCATACCTTGAAAGCAACGGCATAACACAGACATTCGTCGCCAGCAAAACTGGCATTCCTGTTCAGAAACTTAACCTTTCTCTTAATGGAAATCGCAGATTAGATTTCGATGAATACGAATTAATCTGTGGGGCATTATCTGTTGGGACTGACAAGTTTCTTGAACCAAAGTTACCGGAATAGGAGGTGAAAACAAATGTTTCACAGAACACCGTCAAAATATGACAACATGACAAAATGGGAAATTCTGGATTCCATAAACAGCGACCCTCATTATTCACATGGGAAAATGGCTAGACAAGCGCACAGAGCGTTGCGCAAGTATGGTGACGGATTACCAATCATTTACAGATATCCGAATTTCCCCTATTTGTTATCTGCATTTGCTGGAGAATTCTCAGCTGTGACCGTATTCATTTTGTTTTCGTCAATGTAAACATTGATTACCTGCCCGGATTTGCACAGTGCAGATAAGCTGATTACGATAGCAACAATGGACAGAACAACAGGGATATACCACCGCCTGCGGTCTCTTACATAAGAATCATAAAAAGCTTTTCCAGCTGACTGAATGCAGACAATGGTTGGTGCGATTCTTGAATCGGTATCTTCTTTACTGTATTTAATGAACCCGCGTTTCCCGAGATATTCTATTTCTCCTTTTTCTGAATTGGAAAAATCAGACAACGGTATATCAGTTTTATAAAGACGTTTTAGCAATTTGATTTGTGAACCAGAAATTTCCATAACATCTCTCCTTTCACAGGAGAGTATACCACAAGAAAGGAGTGAGTGCATGTCTGAAAAAGAAAAAAGAATCGTTGAAAAGCTGAAAGATGCAATTCCTAATATGTCAGAGTTTGACAAGGGATACATTCTCGGCAAGACGGAAAGTTTTTCTGAGAAGAAAGATGATTCTGACCAGAAGCAAAAAGAAGCAAACAGCATATCTTGACATAAGAAAGGGGAGATTGTAATGGCAGTAATCAAAACAATCAAAAATGGGTCTGGGGTAATCAGAATACATGATGATTACTGCAAGGATAATACACCGGAAGACAATCAGAGGATTGTAGATGAGTGTTCAAGAATCATCTTGAGCTATTATCGAAGAAAAGAAGCAAATTTGACGTAAGCGCCCCGGAGGGAGTCGACACCTCCACCCCGGAGCCGTAAACCACTAAACCAACCTTAGCGGATTACAGGACAATCATAGCATTTCTTCCTGTATTTCGCAAGAGAACAGGAGGATTTTTTATGAAGAAAACCGAGGGTAAAAGCACAATGGATAGCGCAAAAGTAACCAGTTTTGAAGATTTTGAAAGTTTCTATGCAGTGGAAGTCGTAAGAGAAGCCAAGAAACAGACACAGAAATGGTTCTATGCATGGGGAATTACCATGGCAGCATTGATTCTTTCGAATGCAGCATGGGTATTCCTTAGATAGAGGGGTACGAATGAAAAAATATCGTAAACGAGAAATTTTGATGTCAATAGCAATCGGAATCCTTTTAACATTCCTTCCAGCATGGGAGTGGACAAATGGACTTGATCGGATTCTGGCAGCAGCAACCATAAGTCTGATTCTGATAGGAAATCTATGAAAGGAGAAAAAATGAACGAGGAGAAAATTAAAGAATTATTTGAATTGTGCTTGAGAGTTTCGAACGAAACAGCGGCACATGTGAATTTTGACTATTCGGCGGATGGTGACATGTCTGTAGTCTACATTTATATTTTTAATAATTCTAGGGAAGTCATAAAACATTTTACGTTATGTCAGTTTTACAACTTTGAATCTGAAGCTCAGGATTATGAAGATGCAAAGAAATGTCTTCTGGAACTGCTTATCAATGGGAGGTGTCCGTTAAATGAATCTTGAGGAATTAAGGCTTCTCCCAAAATGGAATATGGTTCTTGCGGTAAATATCTTGCTGGAGGAACTGAACAAGCGAAATGCACCTATTGTCGATTGGGAAAATCCAGATATGTTTATTGACCATCTTGAATATCATGCCGCTGATTCCATTCAGAACGGCAAGACGATTCCGGGCATGGGAGATAAGTCAGACGCGATCTATTGTTTTTTTAAGCAGTTAAAGGAGCCTGTCTATGAACGAGAGGATACAGGAAGTACTGAGGCTGATTGATGTTCAGCTCGCACTTGCTCCAGATAATCCAATAGAGGAGCAGTATAAAGCAAGAACATTGGCGAGTTATGTCCAGACTTTAAACGGGCTTTTAACGGCTCAGAAATCATATAAGGAGGAAAATATCGGTGAGTGAATTTGAAATCCGTATTCCGGCAAGAAAGAAGCAGCCGGCAACTGACAAGGATAATCCGGTTGTGAAAGTTTCAACAGGCGCATACAACGCACTGGTCGAAATCTATAACGAATCAACCTTATCAATGAAAGATATTGCAAGCTTGTTGATTATTGAGGGCAGCAAACATGTGGTTTATGACAAGGAGGAATAGAAGTGAATATATATGAGAAGTTAGGGATTATTCAGTCAAAACTGAAAGCCCCTAAAGGACAGTACAATTCCTTTGGAAAATATAAATACAGGAGCTGCGAGGATATTCTGGAGGCTGTAAAGCCACTTCTGGTAGAAACAAAGACTGTGTTAAGCGTCACAGATCGGATGGAAGTTGTTGGAGACAGAATATATGTCAGGGCAGAAGCTCATCTGAACGATTGTGAGGATACCGGTGAGATTACAACCGTTGCTTATGCAAGGGAAGAAGAGTCTAAGAAAGGAATGGATTCTTCGCAGGTGACGGGCGCAGCTTCGTCCTATGCCAGAAAATATGCTCTGAATGGTCTGTTTTGCATTGATGATAATAAAGACAGTGATTCCACTAATACCGGAGATAAGACGATAGGTAAAAAGGCAGAACCGGCAAAGGAGGCCGAAATGATCAGTTCAGATAATGTTATGTCGATCAAGAATATCATTGACAAATATCCAGAATCCAAGCTTATGGAGCAAATTAAGACACGATTCAAAGTTGATGATATTAAATCATTAACAAAAGAAAAAGGGCTGAAATGTCTCAAGATGTTGATAGAGTATGATAAACAGCACGCTGAAAAGGAGTAACAGCATGAATAAAGTAATCCTTACAGGAAGATTTACACGTGATCCAGAGATAAAATACACCAACGATGGAACATCTATTGCAAGATTTTCTATTGCGGTAAACAGAAGATTCGTGAAAGAGGGTTCCGATCAGAAAGCAGATTTTTTGAATTGTATCGCTTTCGGAAAGTCGGCAGAATTTATCGAGAAATATTTTTTTAGAGGAATGAAAGCGGATTTATCCGGGAGAATTCGGGCCGGCAGCTACACTAATCGTGATGGACAGAAGGTATACACAACAGATATTGTTGTGGAAGAAATTGAGTTTGGCGAAAGTAAAGGTTCTAATCAGAGCCAGCAGAAGTCAGAGACACCACATCCAGAAACAGACCCGGACGGATTTATGAATATTCCAGATGGAATTGATGAGGAGATGCCGTTTAATTGATACAAATTGACAGTAGGGAACATCAGAAAGTTATTGATGGCATTAAGAAAGCATTTGATGCAGCAGGAGAAAAATGGTTCGTGTCAAAGCTGTATGTGGGTGATTACATGAATTATGATAACCCACGTTTAGTAGTTGATAGAAAACAGAACCTTGCGGAGTTATGCGGAAATGTATGCCAGCAGCATGAAAGATTCCGATCTGAAATTATCCGGGCAAATGAAGCTGGCATAAAACTTGTATTCTTGTGTGAGCATGGAAAAGGGATTGAGAAGCTGGATGATGTTCTCTGGTGGGAGAATCCCCGGTCAAAGAAAAGAGTTAAAAAGAATGGCGTCTGGGTGGAACAGGAACAGAAAGTTATGCACGGAGATGTCTTATATAAGATTCTTTGCACGATGCAACGCAAGTATGATGTTAAATTTCTGTTTTGCGACAAGAAAGACACTGGCAAAAGAATTTTGGAGATTTTGTCAAATGGATAAAGAAACAATTAAGCAACAGAATAGCATGAGAGATGTTCTGAATAGATACGGAATGGCTCCGAACAGAGCCGGTTTTATTCAGTGTCCTTTTCATACCGGAGACCGTACCGCATCTATGAAAATCTATAAAGACAGCTATTATTGCTTTGGTTGTGGTGCAACAGGTGACATATTTACATTCGTTCAGAACATGGATAATTGCGATTTTAAGACAGCTTTTACCATACTTGGAGGAACTTACCAGAATCCAGATTTCTCTTCCAGAATGGCAATATATCACCATCAGAAACAGATGGAAATGCGGCAGAAGGAAGAACAGAGGAAAAAGATTGAACTGCAAGAATGCTTGTCTGATATAGATTTCTACCGGGCTATCCTTGACAGGGTGAAACCATTGTCTGACGGATGGTGTGAAGCATGGAACAGGTTGCAACTTACGCTATATCACCATGGATTCATAACAGGACTGGAAGAAGGTGATTAAAAGTGGAAATGATAAACAAGCTCACGAGGGATTCTATTCTGGACGAAGAAGTGTTTGACGAGATATTCAGTCAGGAAGACGAGATATACAAGGCGCGTCTTACGCTTACTCTTCTGGACAGAGCCAAGGAGCTTGGCGTAAAGAAAAAATTTGAAGATTTGCTGAAGGTTTACACAAAAGTACAGAAGCAGATGGTTGAGAAAGAGAAAAACAATAAAACGGTGTCTATGCTGGACCAGTGGACAAACTTCTCTGATTGCGAATACGGCAGCATGAAGTGTCTTAACTGGATAGCAGACGATGATGGAATCAGAATATCAAATACTAATCCAGGATCGCCGGATATTATAGCTTGCTATCATCCTATTCTTCCGATTGAACGAATGAAAAATCTGGAGACCGGAGAAGAACAGATAAAGCTAATCTACAAGAGAAATAATAAATGGTCCGAGGTTATTGTGCCGAAAACCATGGTTGCATCATCTACTAAAATTGTTGGCTTATCTGCGCTTGGAATTTCAGTGACATCTGAGAATGCAAAGTTTCTTGTACGGTATCTGTCAGATGTCGAGAATGCAAATGACGATTATATCAACATTCAGTATTCCTCCAGCAAAATCGGGTGGATTAGGGATTATTTTCTTCCCTATGACAAGGATATTGTATTCGATGGAGATATGAGGTTCCGACAATTGTACGAAAGTATCAGCGTAGGTGGCAGCAGAACAGAATGGTATGAGTACGTGAAGAAAGTTCGTGCTACTGGAAGAATAGAGCCAAAAATCATGCTAGCTGCAAGTTTTGCCAGTATTCTAATCAAACTGGTCGGTGCCCTTCCATTTTTTGTAGACCTCTGGGGAGAAACTGAGGGTGGAAAGACCGTAACGCTTATGTTGGGGGCTTCCGTCTGGGCGAATCCAGACGAATCACGATACATAGGAGATTTCAAGACAACAGATGTGGCTCTGGAAGCAAAGTCCGATATGCTTAACAATCTTCCACTAATTCTGGATGATACTTCCAAGGTATCTGCCAAGATTAGGGATAACTTCGAGGGCATAGTGTACGATCTGTGTTCCGGCAAAGGAAAGAGTCGTTCCAACAAGGAACTGGGCGTGAACCGGGAGAATCGCTGGCAGAACTGCATTCTGACCAATGGCGAGCGTCCGCTTGCCGGATATGTCAGCCAAGGTGGAGCAATTAACCGAATTATTGAGGTCGAGTGTTCTGAAAAGATTTTTGATGATCCACAGCTTACCGCAGATACCCTTAAAAAGAACTACGGATATGCAGGAATCGACTTTGTGAACGTAGTCAAGGAAATGTCCATTGATGATATAAAAGCCCTGCAAAAGCACTATCAGGGGCTTATACAGGACGATGATAAAATGCAGAAGCAGAGTATTTCAATGAGCATTATTTTGACAGCAGATAAGATTGCAACAGATCAGCTATTCCATGATGATCAGTACATTGACATTGATACGGCAAAGGGTCTCCTGACAGAGAAAGAAATGGTCTCTGAAAACGAACGTGCGTACTGGTTCGTGCTTGATAAGATTGCCATGAATGGAATTAAATTCGATGATAACCCAGATATTAAGACAGAAAGATGGGGAATTATTGACAATGATCCAGTAGAGAAAACGTCAACCGCAATAATTTATAGCGCAGCGTTTGATGATCTGTGCAAAATTGGAAGATTCTCTCGGAAAGCATTTCTATCATGGGCTGTTAAGAAGGGGCTTGTGGAAACCGACAGCAGAGGTTATCCGACCAAAGCGAAGAAGCTGGACGGAATTGTTACCAAATGTGTGTTCTTGAAAATTGTAGATGAAATTCCAAAAGGATTCGTGAATTGCAATGATGATTTTGAGATTACTGACGATATTGTGTTTGATTGATAAACAATTCGTTCAAAAGGTAACCGGGTAACCTAGGTAACCTTTGATTCTGCATATATATATTTGAGTATTTATATACACATATTGAGTATAAAAGTTTCCCTATATGAGAAAGTCAGGGTTACTCGGTTACTCGGTTACCATGCAGTAAAATCAATGGTTTGCGGACTTTTAAACGGTTACGTTTCGGTTACTATCGGTTACTCATAAAGAAGGTGAATAATGAAAGTAGAAGCTAAAGATATTCCGATCATGCACAAGTTCATGCCAGAGTTTTGGAAGACAATAAAGGAATTTTATGGAATTGAAGATAATGACGAATACTGGCATGCATTGACAGAAAGAGCAAACGAGCTTCGCGAAGTGTATCCAGACAGTCTGGTTGATTATCTAACAATGGCTTTTGTCAAATGGGCTGATGATACTCACAGAAAGGAGCGTGGGAGAAATGCCATATAACACAGCAAGAAAGTACTATGAAGGTATCCAGACAAGGAAAGACATATATCTGTACATCGTAAGGTACCTGAAAGAACATGATTATCCGCCAAGCATTCCAGAAATTGCAGCAGGACTGAGTATATCTAGTCATACCGTGCAGAATCATTTCGGTGAATTACTGGAAAGTGTCTTGCTTGCGACGGATAACCCCGGCACACCACGAGCATACCGGGTGACAGGATACAAGTTCAGAAAGGTGAAAGGAAAATGAGTAGCAAGTTAAAAGTCAAGAAAAAGACCAGATTTCCTGTTCAGACTCCTAACCGGGCAGCACAGGCGTTCGGGCGTTCAATGCAGATCTGTTATAGACAGATAAAAGACGTAGAGCAGCAAGCCTACGAGGATGGATTCACTGTTGGTGAAGATTGGAGCAACACGATCAACACCGTCACAACTATGATGGCTCTGAGACACTTATATGGCTTTTCTACGAAGCGATTGCTTGATGTGATAAGAACTGCCAATGAGTACGTTGGGATGGCAAATGAGGGAAAAATGAGCGTTCTGAGCATGATACAAGACATTGAAGAGAACACAGATGTAAGATTTGATGAGATGAACAAGAATTTGGTCAAGAAGATGGGAGTTTAAAATGAAATTTATAGATTTTTTCGCAGGGATCGGAGGATTTCGTAGGGGAATGGAATTAGCAGGGCATGAATGCGTTGGTTTTTGCGAATTCGATAAATTTGCTACTGCGAGTTACACCTCAATGCACTTACTGACAGAAGAGCAGAGAAAGGCGTTGGAAGATATTCCTATCAAGAAAAGACAGAAAGAAATATTAAAGGAGGAATACAGAAATGGAGAATGGTACGCAAATGACATTAGAAGAGTGTATGCCGAAGACATTCCAAAAGCCGACTGCTGGTGCTTCGGATTCCCTTGTTTTGCCAAAGGAACTTATATACTTACAGAAAAAGGATATATCCCAATTGAAGATGTGTCTGTCGGAGATAAAGTCCTTACGCACAAAGGAAGATGGAGAAAAGTTACAGCAACTATGCATAGGGATGGAGCAAAGCTCTGGAATGTCAATGGATTCGGAATATTGCCAACAAGAACCACAGCAGAGCATCCATATTATGTCACTAAACCAGATCAGCCAATGGAATTCAAAAAAGTTGCACAACTCGATGGCACTTGGTATTCCACAATGGTTTTGCCTGATACAGAATCCAGTGAATACAGCAAAGAAATGTGGTGGATTATCGGACGTTATCTTGCTGATGGGTGGAGAGTTGAAAGAAAAGACAGACCAAGTGGTGGAAGAATCGTATTCGCAATTAGCGATGATAAGAAATCAGAATTCGAACAGCGATTGCGAGAAGCGAAGCTACATGGAACTTACACAAAAGAACGAACTTGCGGAAAGTATCATGTATGCAATAACAAATTATACGAATACCTTGAAAAGTTTGGAAAATACGCATACGGGAAACGAATCCCAAGAGAAGCATTGTGTTTGTCACGAGAGAAAGCAAAATACTTCTTCAATGGATATATGTCTGGAGACGGAAGGAGTGATCGAGAAGAAGCTACATCAACCAGCGCAGCACTCATTCTTGGCATGTGCATTATTGCACAGCGACTTGGAAAATCTGTTCCAGCTGTTTACTACACTAGAAGAGATGAAAAATGTATTATCCAAGGAAGAGAATGTCGGCAAAGAGATACATATACATTTCGAATCTCTAGTAAATCAGTTAAAGGACATTATCGTGCAAGATATGTTTGCAGAGAATTGTATCAACCAACAGAATCTGATGATTTTGGAACAGTGTATAACATCAGTGTTGAAGAAGACAATTCATATGTTGCAAACGGAGCAATCGTCCATAATTGCCAGGACATATCCGTTGCAGGAAAACAAGCCGGATTTCAAGGAAACCGTTCAAGCCTGTTTTTCAGAGTTATGTACCTTATCGGACAGCTCAAAGAAGAAGATAAACCCACTTACCTTTTCGTTGAGAACGTTAAAAATTTGCTTAGTGTTAATGGAGGATGGGATTTCGCCAGACTGCTCATTGAAATGGAGCAGGGGGGGTATGATGCAGAATGGCAGGTGCTCAACTCCAAAGATTTCGGAGTACCGCAAAACCGGGAAAGATGTTTTATTATCGGACATCTTAGAGGGAGAAGTACCTCAAAAATATTTCCTATCGAAGGAACAGACGGAAAAAATAGTATTCAAATAATTGCACATAAAGACGGATATAGAAGAAATACGCAAGTGTTCGGATCTGATGGAATTACCGAAGCTCTTGATACTGGACAAGGTGGTGGAAGAGGACATCATGTAGCATTGCCGTGTTTTATTGATTTAAGTTATAAAAAAACAGAGTTAACCAATAAGGCAAGGTGCTTACAAGCCAGATACAACAAAGGAATCACAAATCATAAAGCTGAAGTAAGCGGAGTTGCAATAAAAGTCATAGGAGAAATTAATTCGTCACAAGACGGAAAAGTGCTTGGGATTGATGGAATAGCAAAATGCCATTCGGCAGGACACAACAACAATCCAAAGATTGCAATTCCAGTATTAACACCAGATCGGGCAGAAAAACGTCAGAATGGACGGAGATTCAAAGAAGATGGCGAGCCAATGTTCACATTAACATCTCAGGATAGACACGGGGTCGCAATTGATCCGCTCGGAGTATTGCGTAACGTTCGCACAGAATATGGAAAAGAAATCCGCAAGGATTACGAAAGTGGAAAACTTGATATTTCCAGACATGAATTTCTTGCTAATGAAATCAGAGAAGATGGAATTGCAAATACATTGTCTACAGTCCAGAAAGATAACCAGCTTGCAGTAAAAGTAGCAGAAGCAACTAAGCAAGGATATTCAGAGTGTAGAGTTGGTATTGATGCAGTGAATTCATCAGCCCCAGGCAGCAAAACCAGACGTGGAAGAGTCGGAAAAGAAGTTGCAAACACATTAGATACCAGTTGCAATCAAGGAATATTCGTGCAGGTATCAGAAGAATTAACGGTATATGCAGTCTGGTATGAAAAATATCAGTGCTACATAGCAATCAGGAAACTGACACCAAGGGAATGTTTCAGGTTGCAAGGTTGGTCTGATGATTATTTTGAAAAAGCACAGTTCGTAAATTCTGACAGCCAGTTATACAAGCAAGCGGGAAACGGAGTAACAGTGACAGTTATAGAAGCCATAGCAAGAAGAATGAACGTAAATCTAAATTGATAGCGTGTCAGTTGCTTACATTGAGAAAGTGAGGATGACAATGAAAAATAATAATTACATTTCTTTTTTTAAAACGAAACCAAAGAAAGTAGAGAGATACATTCGTTGCAGAAAATGTGGTGGAAATATGGAATGGAGTAGGGACTTTCCACCACAAATTAAATGTCCAAAGTGCGGATATACAGTATATCCAAAACCTTATGAGCCAGATTGTACCACACTGCCAGAAACATGGAAGAAATATTTTGAATTATAGGAGAAAATGGGGATGAAAAAATGGATAAATTAAAGCCTTGTCCGTTTTGCGGAGGAAAGGCGATAACCGAATGTTGGTCTAGCGGCGGCATTATATACATGGTTAAGTGCGGTAATCCAGATTGCGCTGTACCAGCGGAAGGTTATCCTTCTGGAAGAAATTTGATAGCTGCAAGAGAACAGTGGAATCGAAGAGCAAATGACAAGGAGGACGCAAAATGAAATTTAAAAGTAACGCTAAATATAACGAAGACCCTAAATCCGGAAGTATTTTCGCCTTGAAATACAATTCTTTAAGAATCGTTATTCACAAATACGTCGGCTGTGGAGATACGCTGTTTCTCAACTGTAGTACATTGGGTATTTACAACTACGATCTCAGAACAGAGGATTTTGAGGAAGCTGTCAGTAAAACAAAAGAAATTATCATGCGTGAAGTTAAGAAAATCAGAGAGGATTCATACAGATTTTACGCAGATAACAATATTGAAATTGACAGATATTAGGAGGACGCAAAATGTTAATCAGAAGTCAGAATAAAGCATTTTTATTAAACTTTAGCAATTTGGCTGTAGCTTATATTGTGAAAGATGACGAGGGTTTTGTTATTTCAAGCCTAGAGGATGAAAACAGATATAGACTTGGTGGATACTCCTCAAAAGCAAAAGCCATAAAAGTACTGGATATGATTCAGGAAGCCTATATGGATTTTGAATCGGCAAAAATCACAAGTACGGGATTAGCTACTGCGGCATACACAGGAAGCTATGATACTCCTGAGAGTGTAGCAGGCGGAATCAAAGTGTTAAAAGGATATGCAGAAATGATAAGAGAATCAGTGGTCTTTCAGATGCCAGAGGATAGTGAGGTGGAAGTATGATTACATTCTTATTAGGTTTCACGCTTGGAACTATATTCGGTGTGACCGGACTTGCATGTGTTGCGATCATGTACGACAAGCATCACCCAGACAAATAGAAAGGAGAACGGTATGCTGACAAGGAACAAGAAGCTGAAAGACTACGGGATTCCGGCTGAGGACATTGAAAAACTGAACGCGATGCTGAAAGACTTTCCGACAGAGTACGGATACCTGCTTTCCAGTGCCGCCTTGTCAGCTTGCCCGAAGAACACGGTGATAGCGGATATGGTTATCGAAAATATCCTACACCGGAAAAGCTATAGGAAAATCAGCAAAGAAAGATATATCCCGATGAATCCGAAAGACTTCTACGGATACAGGCGCAAGACCGTCGCTGTACTGTATGAGAGGATGCGGTTGTTGGGAGTGTGGAAAGGAGAATGAAAACGAGATCTATTTACAAAAAAGAATATCTTTTGAAAAATGGGTTGCTGCGATATTATGTTGCTCCGGGCAAATGGGGATTTGCAATTTATGAAGTGGGATATTCGTTACCAATAATGCCGTCTGAATATTATACTGAAAATAGTGCAAAGATGGATTGCATGAAATTTAACGCTTATGGTCCGGAAAGGATAATGGAAACTTACTGGCTCTATTTTGTTGTCGGTACGCACCCGCTAGGAACGAAGCCAAAGACATATTCCGAGTGGAGGAAAGAGAATAAAAAGAGGTTTTATCGGGAGGATAGAAGATGAGCAGACTGATTGACGCAGACGAATTAATTAAATACATCAAAATTTGGGAAATTGGCACAAGTATTAGTTCTGATCAGAAAGAGTTTATTGATTGTGTCAACAGGCAGCTGACGGTTTTTGATGTGGACAAGGTTATTAGTGAATTGAAAAGAGATAAATTCGTTGAATCAGAATGTATCTTATCTGACGTACATCAAGGATATAATGCTGGACTGAGCAGGGCAATCGAAATTATAAAAGGTGGTGGAGTTGAATGAGCAGATTAATTGATGCAGATAAGATCGATTTTAACGAAGCTTTTGTTGGTGCAAGCGAATTTGCACAAGACACAAGAAATGCGGCACAAATGTTGATTGATAATCAGCCGACAGCTTTTGATGTAGATGAAGTTGTTCAACAGTTGGAAACGTTAATCGAAGATAAATGCTCAGAATCGGGTGACGATTGGTATACAGCCCAATGTCTGAATGAAGCAGTTGAAATCGTGAAAAGTGGAGGAATCAAATGAGTAAATCAGTATTAGTGATTGATACACCAGAGAATTGCATACATTGTCCATTATTAAATAGTGAAAATGAATGTACAGTACAAGATGATGACGCAAATTTCAATGCTGGTTATTCGTGGGATGAGTTAATGAAAGGATGTCCTCTGAAGCCATTGCCGGAGAAAATGAAAGTAACTGGGCTTTATAACGGCGAGTATTTCAAAGCGGGAGGCAAACTACCGAGCTATAAAATCGGCTGGAACGATTGCATTGATGAGATTACAGGAGGAAGTTCTGATGATTGATTTAAGAAATACATGTGTTCTGGTTAGAACAAAAGAGGAAAACGAAATGCTTCTTAAAGAAGCTGAAAAACAGGGATTTCAATGGCCTACAAAAAACCATTGCAGACCATTATCAGTACAACATTTTCCAGACATTTTAAAATTTTGTGAAGATAAAGATGTTGTCTGCGAAGCACATATTGACCCAGACTCAACTTTCTACGAAGCATCAGAACTTCTCGGAACGAAAGAAATGACTGCAAGAGAGCTTGCTGAATGGTATGCCAATACATGTTCTTTATGCAAAAATCGTGAATGTTCAGAATGCGTATTGAGCCAAAATAACACTAAGCGTAACGAAAGTTTGTGTGAAATAGCAAACTGGAAAGACAATATTGACGAGATTCTTGAAATTGCGGCATCGGGTAGAATTACAGTTTCATCACCAGAAGAGAAAGCAATCGGCACTCTTGAAAGTTTTATCGAGAATCCAGACCGCGCAGCGTTAAATGATGAATTTGTAGATGCCTTGAAGTTGGCGGTGGAGAAGTTGAAAGAGGTAAAGTAGATGGAGAGATTAACATACAGCGGGACAAGAGAAGCCAATAACGCAGCTACCATACGGGAAATTATCAATAAACTTTGCGATTACGAAAACGCAGAAGAACACGGCTTGCTTGTGAGAGTGCCGTGTCCTATCGGCACAACTGTATGGGATATATGCGGAATGGACATTCGGGAAAATGTGGTAAGCGGACTTGAATATGACAAAGGCGGTAAATGGTTTTTATGGGCAAATGAGAACGAGTGTCTTGGAGAGTTAAATGTTTTGGTATTCCTCACCCGCGAAGAAGTTGAGAAGAAATTGGAGGAACTCAAAAATGAAATTTAAAGGATTTGTAAACTGGTGTAATGAAAGAGCATGTGATGGATGCTGGGGAATGCTAGAAGCAATAGCGTGTATTAATGTAATAAATGAGATTATGAAAATCCAATTTTGGAAAAGAGAAAAAATCTGGAAAGAAAATTATGAGCAACAGGTATTGGAA
>ERZ1034842.411-NODE-411-length-17920-cov-51.400168_pt1 | contig 17920 bp, 27 predicted proteins | sample MGYA00520634_ERZ1034842 | MGnify/ENA primary metagenome ERZ1034842 (study PRJEB33766, sample SAMN09781734) | gut metagenome | biome: gut microbiome | host: Homo sapiens | place: Madagascar | study: EMG produced TPA metagenomics assembly of the PRJNA485056 data... | reverse complement strand
GTTGGCGCTGGGCATATCGCCGAGGGCGTAGCCGGTGAGCGCCAGCGCAATATACGCCTGCTCCCAGCTCTGACCGGTGGCCGCAGCTACCGCCCGCACTGCGCAGTCCCCGACGCTGCTCCCGCGCGGGTTTGGGTTAAACCTGTGCCACATGGTGTACCCTCCCTTTGCGCCCAGTGTACCGTTTTAAGCCGCCGCGAGAGACAACGAACGCCAAACGAAGGACAAAAAAGAAAAGTGCCCACACAGCACAGGGCTGTATGGGCGCTCAAGAATTTTCACGCAACGCGTATAAAATTTTCAAAAAGCCTTGACAATTGCACGCAATGCGTGTATAATAAAGACAGTGAAAGACACCACACAATGAAGGTAACAATTATGAAAAAACTCACTGCTGACGAGTTCGCAACCAAGGTTATGGCCACCGGTACCGAAATCGAGTACGACAACGGCGTTTGGATGATCTACGCCCACCTCACCGATGATGGCGACGTCAAGACTTCTCATCTGGACGCTCGCGACCTGATGGTCACTACCAGCATCGAACTCTCCGATGAAGAGGGCAAAGCACTCATGAACGGCAATCTGGACGACGTTGAGAGACAGGCCGTCGTGGAAGACCTTTACCCGAAGTATCTTGAAGCTCTGGAAGATATGGAGTAAAAAAAGTCCCCAGCCGATGCGCGAACATCGACCGGGGAGATTTAAAAAGGAGAAAGGCAATGTACACAGCTGAACTTTTTAATATGGCAGCCGACCCGGCAGCCTCCCGCGAGGTCTTCCTCAACAATGTCACTCTTAGCATCCCGGACGATGCCGACGGGTGCGTAGATCTGGATGCCGAAAAGGCAAGACTGTCTACCATCTGGGACGTGGCGCATCTGTCTATGCGAGAGCTGGTAGCCCGCACTGGTCTGTCGCAGACCGCTTTTGCAAAGCAGGCGGGCATCCCGCTGCGCACCGTGCAGGACTGGTGCGGCGAAAAACGTGCGTGCCCAACATACGTCCGCTTTTTGCTGGCGGAGCATTATAATCTTCTGTAAAACAAAAAAATCCCCCACTTTGCCTACAAAGTACCCCGCGTGGAACGCAGGGCTTCGGCAAAGCAGGGGATTTTTATGCCGCCGAAACGGCGAAGTCTAAAATCAAGAGCGGAACCGCCCACAGGCAATGCCGCTCTCTACAAAGGCCGTAGCCTTTCAAATATCCGCCCTAATGCGCTTCTTCGAGAGGCCGGGAGGATTTGTTGAAATAATTATACCACAAATCGTGCAAAAAGAAAAGCAGCAGACCCGAAAGCCTGCCGCTTCAATGCGTTTCGTGAGAAATCGCACCCAATTGAGATTATTATATCACACGTCCAGCATTTTATCAATAATTTTCAGCCTATTGCCGATTGATGTCCGACAATACGGCACACGCGCTGCAATATCAACTTGGCATAGCTGGTCAACGTACCGCAACCGGGCGATTTTCCGGTCATACCTCCCAAGCGGCGCACGTTTTATCACAGCTTTTATCTGCTCTGCATTAAGCCCTTGCAACGCTGGCGGAAAGACTACGCGAGCCGCCGCCACAGGCAGCACCGAGCCAGAAAGGTTCGGGGAGCTGTCCGGCGTTGCGAACCATATTGCCAATCACGGCGAAACGGTGACGTTTTGTCACCATTTTCGTAATGTCACGAAATTGCTCTTGTGCGGCGTACATCTTGGTGACGCCACCGGGATGCTCGTATGTAGTGCTTGCCATGATATCACTCCTTATTGTGAACAATGAGATAACGAATTGCGGAAATTTTGACGATAACGCTATCGTCCGGGTTGTTTTGCTGCACACCGCTGAGCGCAACATATTCGCCATGTAACCACAAAATGTTTCCTTCAAACCGCATGAGCCATTTTCCACTGCCATCGAAATCAGCGGCATGGTTATCCAGGTCGATTTCGAGGTAAAAACCATCGTTCTGTTTTGCAAAGTATTTTTGCAGAACAGAAGTGATTTCTTCCGTACTCATGTTTTCGGAATCAGCAATGACCTTGATGTAGTGGTAATGAAACATTTTTTGCCTCCTTACTTCGTAATTTCCTCAGCGTTTGCCTTGTCCTCAGCGTCCAGCGCGTCATAGTACGCCTGCGCAAGGGCTTCAACCTCTGCGATGTCATCTGCGGTCAGCAGTCCGTTGTCGTAGTGCATGTATGCTTTATCCAGCCAATAGGCCACGTCGTGGCCAACGGCGATTTCCCGCTTGATGGAGCGCAGGGTAAGGTCATGGCGGGCTTTACTTTTGATTGCCATAGTCAGTCCTCCTTTATGTCGTTGTCATTGATGCCACAGCATCCTCAAGGTCAGTAATGCGTTTGATAGGGTCAGCCCTGCCGGTCACCGCCACGCTGTCTGCATCGGTTAGGACGGTGTTCACGCCGCTCAGAGCGGGGATGGGCTGTGCGCCGGTTGCGGTGAAGGGCGTTGGAGTTGCCAGCTTGTAAGCGATTTGCACGGGGGTTCCGACGGCGTACTGGGCGGCGCAGTAAGCGTTAAGTTCATCAACGGACGAAAATAAACCCTGCATTACTGTCGGCTGGGTAAATATGAACTCGTGCTTTTCATTAAGAGAGAATGTTCCGCTCCCAAAATGGCTTGATTCCAAAACACCAGAAGCCCCAAGGGCGCTTCTCATTGGTAAGTTCCAATACCGGTTCGATGAAGCTGACGCAAATTTAATATCATCTCCATCGACTACAATGATTTTGACGTTTTCGCCGCTTTCTCCCGTCACTGCATCCACCGTGCCGCCGTAGATGGTGGCAGGAAGGGTAAGGGTTGCGGTTTGGCCGGTGTAGGGGGAGTAGACGGTGGCGGTTGAGCCGAGTTCGAGCTGGACATCATAAAAATCAAAATCTACTGCGGCATTTGGCCGGAACCACACAGCATAGTCACTTTTACCATCGGCACTAAAAGCAATTGTTATCACTTTTCCGTTTCGGTATTGATAAGTTTTCTGAGCAACGAGGTTGCCAAATTTTCCATTTTCCCAAATATACACACGAATTTCGGTGCTAACATCTTTGGCACCGCCTGCTACGCTGGCAATGTATCGTGCGGCAAGCGCATTTTGTAGCAGATATCCTATTCGTGCACTACCATTGCTTGTCGTGCCTTTAATGTGTCCATTGCTAATGGTCAGCGCCTCACCTGTCATTGCAAAAGCAGTATCTACATCGACCAGATTTTTACCTGTCACCTTCACTGTCACGCTGTCCCTGCCCTTGATGGGCCGCACATTCTCCGGGCTGGGTTCACCGCTGCCCTCCTGCGTCGGCTCCCAGCCGGCAGTCACACCCAGCGGATAGCTCGCCACAGGATAGCACACCACCGGGTTCCCGGTCTCCTCCAGCGGCGGGCAGAGCATATCCACGATGTGCTTGCTGCTCCATGCGTCGGTGCCGACTGTGGTGTCATCTATGACGGCTTTGGTCGCCAGCGCGTCGCCGGTCACTTTAGCGTCTGCTGCCTTGCCGCTCTGGCTCAGGGTGGCATCCACGGTGGCGTCTTTGCCGGGTGCGCCGCTTTTAAGTGTAAGGTTTAGCACGGGATTTTTAGCCGTGCCCGTAATTGTCGCAGACGGCGCGTCACCCTCTTCAACCGTGCCTATGGTAAGCTCAGGTGTTGCGCCTGTATTGCCCGGTTTTCCGGGGTCACCTTGCTTGCCATTCAGCACATCGACAAAGCTGGTCCCGGTCGCATCGGTGATGACGATACGATGGCCACCAGTGATATCCTGCACGGCGATTGTGGGCGATGTGCCCGGCTCGCCCTTAAAGTCTCCGGATGCAATGCCGTCCTTCAGCTCCTTCAAGCTGCCAGCGGCTTTCTGTGCGCTCCGGTCGGCGTTTCCTGCACTGGTGGCGGCTTCATTGGCGGCGGTCTGGGCGGCTTCAGTGGCGGCTTTCACCTGCTGGAGAGCCTTGTCCCGGGCCGTGTCCACAGCCTGCGTGGCGGTGGTCTGCTTGTCACCGATGGCTTTCAGGGCATCCTCTTTGGCGGTAATGGTGTCAGAGAGAGCCTGCCCGGCCTTTTTGGGCAGACGCACCAGCTTGCTGTGCTGCCGTCTGTGCATCGGTCTTGGCCTGCTCTGCGGCGGTGGCATCAGTGTGCACGGCATCTACCAGCTGCTGCCATGCAGGGGTACCCGGCTCCGGCTCTGTGCCATCCTCTGTGCCTGAGTTGGCGCTGACACGGTACCGCAGGTCTGCGCTGGTCACGGTCTTGGTGCCGTCGCTGCCCTCAAAGGTGATGCACCCGCTTCCGGGCTGTGCGGTCACGCTGGCGGGCACGTCCACATAACCGTCCACCACCAGCGAGGACACCGGGTCTTTGCCGTCCGGGGTGTGCCAGAAGCAGCGGACGGCCAGCCCCTTCCACTCGCCAGCGGCCTCGATGCGCAGCCGGTACACACCCCGGTTTTTGGTGTAGCCGAAGCGCAGCATCTGCTCATAGCCCGGCACTTTGACGACGCCATTGGATGCGAGAGATACGCTTTGCTCAATCATAAATTACTCCTTGTTGATGGTAGGCTTCTTTTCTGCCAATGCCTTTTTCATCATGCTGACAGCTTTTTCGATCACGCTGTCCAGCACTTCATCGGTGATGAAAGGCTTCAGCCAGTCCGGCAGTGCGCCGCGCAGCGCGGCAAAGACCTGCGCCTTTTTCTTTGCGCCCTGACCGCTGCCCATGATGCTGTCCTCAGCGATGGTCACGAGTTCCAGCGCCCACTGCTTGACGTACTGCTTGTAGCCAAGCCGGACGGCACCAACTGCCAGAGAGATAAAGCCCAAAGCCATCAGTACCAGTGCGATGGGTGCAGGGATAAAGTTAAACATTGCTTCCATGATTCGTTACTCCTTTCAGTAGGTAGTTGTTGATATCGGATTTGCTTTTTTGCATACCTTCGCGGTTGTTGCCGGACAGCTGCGAATCCAAAAGATTTTGTACGCCAACGAGTACGAGACGCATTTCTTCATCGAGGCCGTCAAAGCGGCGCAGGTCTCTTGCAAGGGCCTGTGCGTGCTGAAGCTGTCCCTGTTCCAGCACGCCAAGTCTTTTTTCAAGCACATCCATTCGCTTGTTCTGCGCATCGTCGGGGGCCTGCGCCTTTTTGATGTACTTATGGATGATGTCCAGCACCTTGTCGATAGTGATGGCCGCAGCGCACAGGCTGCCCAAGATGCCCAGCACCCACAGTAAAGCTTCTTTTTCGGTCATGCGCCCTCCCGGAGACGGGTCAGACCCTTCTTGCGGATGATTTTCGGGTAGTTAATTGTGGTCACGTTGAGGTCAACATTGCCGCTGATGCCAGGCACAGCGCCCTTGCTGGTGTGCTGGTGGGCGTTGTACTTGAAATCCACCTTCGGGGTCTTGCCAGTGTAGTCGGCAAGCCACACGTCCCACCGGGAGGACAGCCTGGCCATATCCAGTTCGTATTTGTAACCGGTGTAGGTGTACAGCTGAGCGTAAAAGCCCATTTTTTCAACCTGTTCCAGCGCGTAGGCGGTGAGGTTTGTGAGGTCAATGGTGCTCATGGGCTTGAGCTCGTTGTCCTCCACGTCCACCGCTACTGGAAGGGTCAGTTCCTTGCCGTGCACCGCCTGCCGCAGCAAAGAAAGCTCTGCATCTGCCATCGCCTCGCTGGTGGCGTAGGTGTAGTAGTAGACACCCACGTCCAGACCCGCAGCCCGGGCGCTGCGGTAATTGCCCTCAAAGGTGGGGTCGATGTACAGACCGTCCGCCCGCTTGGAGAGCTTGTGGTTGGTGCTCACAGTCTTAAGCATCGCTCCCTTATAGCCAGCCGCTGCCACCTGCGCCCAGTCGATCGCGCCCTGATAGCGGCTCACGTCGATGTACCGGTATGGCGGGTCGCCCTCCCATCCGGTGACGGCCTCCTCAACGGGAGTCTCTCCGGGCGTTTCCGGCGCAGGACTTTCGCTGTCCCTGCCGAAAAGCACCTTCACCAGCCACGCCAGAAATTCCAAAAGTTTTTCCATCGCTTACTTCTCCTGTACGATCTCCTCAAAGCCGCTCTTGATAAGGATCGCCTTGACCTTCTCCTTTAGCAGGCGGGGGCAGCGCTCATACAGAGCCTTTGCTTCCTCCATAGTCTCAGCAGACATAATTTCCTGTGCCCACAACATTGCCATCATAAGTACCATCCTTTCGATTTTTTGTGTGATTTTATGCATAAACAATCTCGCTCATTTCAAGCAAGCATTGCTTGAGCATCTCGCTTTCTTTTTGCAGTGCCGCCACCGTCTCCGGCAGCTTGTCCTTTGCTTCCTGCTTTTTGCGTGCTTCCTCCTGCGCGGCCAGCTCTTCGGCGGTATAGCGGATGTACTTCTGGATGGGCACTTTCTCCACCCATTCCTCCTGTGCCTGTACTCCGGGGCGGTCAACGACCTTCTGCACGTCCTTGCCGCCGTTCGGATACTCGGTCACTGTCTCCCAGTGCCACTGCTCTTCCACGCCCTCTACGGCGGGGTGGGTGACTTCTTCAGCGGCAGCTGTCAGATAGCCCAGTGTCAGGTCCGGGTTTTCCACGAATGCGCCGGTCTCGTCAATGATCTTCATGGTTCAAAGCCTCCTTTCTCAGGCCACGCGCCGCCAGATGTGCACATAGTAGGCGGCGGGTTGCACGGTACTGCTGCGTCCGTAGATGGCATTGGACTTGGACGCATCCAGACTGAACTTATACACATTAGCATCGCCGTTGTTTGCGCCCGTCGATGTGATCCGGTCGCCGGTAGTGAACGCGCCGGATACCTCATTACTCCTATAGTGTACATTCGCAACAAAAGAGCCTGTGATGTTCGGCAGACCGGCTTCCACCGTAGTGCCTGCCGCGTGGGCGTAGGACGCACCCATCAACACCCGGTTCTGCGAGATCTCCTGCCATGTACCTCCAAACAGTGCGGCGGGACTGGTCCTACTGACTGTTTGAAAAATACTGCCAACGGGGTAAGGGTCCGGTGCAGTACCACCTGCCAGATGCAGTGTGCCGTCCGCATCTGCCGTGAAGTCGTTACTCAGCTTGACACCGCCCAGTGTGGTGGCGGTGGCAATAGGGAGCTTGATGCCTTTCAGCGCATCGCCAACAGCCTTTGCGTCAGCCGGAGCGCCCTCGACGCTTAGCGTCTTATCGGTGCTCACAATGGCCGCAGCCTTGTTTGCGCTTTCTTCAGCAGAAGCAGCAGATTTTTCCGCTTTGCCTGCATCTGCGGATGCCGCCTGTGCGCTGCCGGCTGCGCTGGAGGCGGCGGTTTGGGCCATGCTTTCACTCTTTGCAGCCGCAGCGGCCTTTCCCGTTGCGGTTTGGGCTGCACCGGTGGCCGTCTGGGCCGCCTGCAAAGCGGCCTGCTGCTGGCCTGTCACTTCCTCGGCGTACTGCTTGACGTACTCCATGCCCTGTGCGATGTCCTCACGGACTTCCACGCCGCGCTCAGCCTTACGGATTCCCGCAATGGCTTCATCAAAAGTTTTATCCATAAAACACCTCCTATCTCATTAGCCTGACATGTACCCTTTGAGCGATCGACTCAAATCGTAAGCATCGGACGCTTTGCGTGCACTCAAAGTCTGCAGGTCGCTGATGCTGGAAAACTCAGTGCCAAATGTAAACTCCTTTTTATCCGGCGAATCCAACGGCTCAACAAGCTTGGAGCACAGCAACCAGGTATCTACACCATGCGGTGCAGAGAAAATGTGCGTTTGCTTTCCAATTGCAATACGGCTGACATCAATATCAGCGTCTTTCAGATCGACCGCTTTGACTGTCATGCCGTTCAGATAGCGCAGATTTTTGGCAAGTTCTTCCTCTGCCGCATCCAGCAAAGACTGCGGCGTGCTTTCGATGCCTTCAATAAAGATCACTTTTGTGATGATGCCAAAAAGCTTTTGCGCAGCCAGATCGTTTGCGGTTTCTGTGATGGTCTCGCCCCACGAAAAAACAAGCCACGATTTCTTTCTGGCACCTACCGCGATCACCCGCGTGTAGATATCCTCTGCTTTGACGTAGTTGGTCAAATCCAGCAGATTTGTTCCAAAGGCCACCGTCTGGGTGTTTTTATCGGTGATCGCCTGCAGATAGTCCAGATACCGGCGCGGTTTTCCGTCAGGATCTTCTGCATGGCGCAGCACCAGATATCCGCCGTACTTTTCAACCAGCTCACTCTGCAAGATGTCCCATGTGACTCCGTAGTTTTTTCCATCGCCAAAGCTGTATGTAGGTTCCTTCACATCAAACAAAAAGTGAGAATCAGTCTTGCCGTTGATAGCAAGGCTGTATTTCCCGTTTTGCTCGGTGATCTTAAAGGTCTTGGATTCAGATGCCTGCTCAACGTTATAAATGGAGTACGTGCCAAAATTCTTGTTGCAAGTACCGCAGACGATTTCGGCTTTTTTCACTTCGACCTTTGCAGCGTACGTTTTGCCCTTTACATAGGCTGCAAACAGACGCACGCGGAAATTGTTGCTTCCAATCCGTGAAATAATGCGACCGTTCGCAATGTGCTCTTCATCGATTTCCCAGCTCAGGCAGGAAGCTTTGCTGCTCTCTGTTTCCTCATAGAAAATATTCGTCTTTCCATCCACGGGGTCTACAATTCCCCAATGGTAAATGTAATCTCCATCATCAGAATCGTAACTGTAACCCACCTGAACGACTTTGATGCCGTCTACATAAGGCACGATCATGGGGATGTCCATCTCGACTTTTCCGGGAGTAAACGCCTTGTAAGCGTCAACCTGCGCGTTGTGGTTATCGCAGATCCATTCCAGAAATTGAGAAAAGCTCACATTTTTTGCAGCGTACGGCGCAATGCCGCTGTCATTCAGATACGCAAGCTCCCCTTCGCAGTAGATTTTCTGACGCATCAAAAAATCCTGTTCATGGCTCATGGGACGGCCCTGCCAGATGGAAACGCCGTCCTGCTCCACCTCCACCGTAGTGCGCAGCTTTTGCAGCGCAGAGTGTGCCACATTGCCCAGCGGCATGGTAAACTCAAAAGAGCCAGCTTTACCCACTTCGCGGGTCAGAGTGGGGCTGATGAGCTTTTTCGTGTCGGTAATATCGCTGATATCGTGGATACAGACCTTAGTTTCCCATGTGTCTACATCCGTCTGCACACCAGCATAAACTTTGTAGCTCATAGGCTTGCCCCCAAATACTTGATGCTGATGCTGCAGTCTGCCGATGCAGCAAAAACGAGGGTGCCCACCACGCCATCCGGCATAGCAAGCCCCTCGATATACTGCCAGTCGGTGGACTTGGCCAGAATTCCTACCTCAAAGCCGTTGAGAGACACCGCAATGTCTGCGTAGGTCTCGCTGCGCTGGAAGTAGATGCCGGCCGCACGCGGTGCACCGGTGATGGACACCTCTTTGTCCTCGCCCGACTTGAGCGGGATATTCGTGTAGTTGCGTACGATGTCCGTTTCAAAGTTGAAGTCATCCCACAGCCAGTCGTTGGTGCCGTCGTAGACGCTTCGCTTGAAAGGGTTGCAGGTGCCGGTGATGGTAAAGGTGCTGGAAAGCCGGTCGCGGGAGGGTGTGACTTTCCAAAGTCCTTCCCAGTACCACGCCGGGTCTTCATCAAAGCGGCACTGCAGCCACTTGCCATGAATGGCATTGGCAATGGTGCTTTCGATGTAAGGCCACTTGCTTTTTGGCGCGTTGCAGAGCAGCTCCATGGTGATGGTGCGCTTTTTATAGTGAACCTTGCCATCGTCCCATGTGGTCAGGTTCAGCAGCGAATCAGCGCCGGTGACCTGCACAAGGTATTCTTCCGGTTCTGCCGCGCCGATTTTAGGGCTGCCTACCTTGAGGTACAGCCCCCAATCTGTCAGGGTGTGAAAATTGCCGATTTTTGCCCCCAAAAGCTTTGCCATTACACACCCCTCGCTTTTCGTTCCACTGTCACGCCGATGCGTGCATCTACGTTGGTCGCCATGCGGGGCGACAGCACGCCCACCAGTTCACCGGAGTCCATGACCACCTGACCCCTGCCGATGTCGGGAAGATGCTCGTCCAGCATCCCCTCGATGCGTTCCAGAATGCTGGTCTGCCGGTCAACAATGGACTGCTGGCCAGTAACGCGGTACTGCAGGGCTGCGCGGGTGGAGAAGGTGCCAAGACTGTCATACACGCCGGTCTTGTCAAAGGGACTCTGGTAGTGGCTGACAGGTTTCTGATTATTCTTCTTGTCCATCCACATAGCAAGGCCAATGCCGCCAGCGACAGCGCCCACGCCCAGGATCAGGGCAAGGATAGGATTTGCTGCAACGAAAGACACAATAGTGCCCAGCGCAGACGTGATGCCACCAGCCATGCCGGAAAAGCTCTGCACGATGCTGCCTAGTGCTCCGCCCACGCCGCCGGACTTTGCAAGACCGGCGATGATCTCGCTGAACGCCTTTACTTCGGTAGTAGCGCCATTGATTCCGGGCGTAATGCCGTTTGTGAAGATGCTCTGGATGGATTCCAACGCCTTGCCGATGCCGCCGCTAAAGTAGCCCTCATTGATAGCACCCAGCGCGTCCGCGAGCCACTTAGAGATCACGTCACGCTGTCCCTGCGACACTTCGCCCCAGATCAGATTGACAAAATCCAGCCCAAGGCTTGCCCAGTCGCCGTTTTTGGCATCACTAAAGGCGCTTTTTACCAGCCCGAAAATGCCCTTATCCAGCTGGCCGGAAGCCTCGCTCAACTGCTGGTCAATGCGGCTCTGGGTGCCCTTTACGCTCTTGTCGATAAGGGTAGAGGTCTCGTTCACCTTATCTTCGATTCCGTCGATGTAGGTGATGATCTTTTCGTAGGTCTCCGCGCCGTTCTTGCCGACGCGCTGGCCGGTCTCTGTGACGGTCTTCTTGATATGTTCGCTGCCGTCCGCATACTTTTCCACCGCCTGCTGCACCTTTGTGGTAATGCCGTTAGAGGTGGTTTCCGAGATGTTGGTAAAAGTGCCAAGCAGCGTTTTTGACATGTCGTCATAGGTCTTTGTGACCTTTGTGACCGTGCCGTTGACTTTGGTCTCGACCTGCTTAAAGGTCGTGGCCACGCCGTTCACCATTTCCTTGCCGGTCGTGGTGGTGGTCTCGGTGATACGGTCTTTGATGCTGCCCGCGCTGTCCTTGACCTTTTCGGTAAGGGTCTGGATGCTGGTGGTCACAGTGCCCAGCGCATTTTGTGCGGTGGTCGTGGCCGTGCTGGAGATGGACGAAATGACCGTTTCGGTGGTGGACTTGGAGCCGGATTTTTTGCCAGTGGAAGAACCAGACGGGCTGGTTGTAATGGAACTGCCGCCGGTGCCTGCGGCAGTAGCAAGCTCGGCCTGTCGTTCAGACCAGCTCTTGTTGCTGATGCCAATGCCGTTTAAAGCCGCTTGCCTGCGGCGGTTACGGGAGTTCTGATAATCTGTGTCTTTCCGGTAATCTTCGTAGCTTTCGTAATCCGAATAAGCGTCTTTCTTTAAAACGTCGTGATTCAGCCAGTAGCTAGCCTTATCCAATGCGCTTACAGCTGCCGAACCAAGTTCGGAAAATTTTTGCTTGATGGTATCAATCGGGCCGCTCAGGCCGGTAATCGCACCCGCGAGACCAATCCAGCCGTCCGTTTTGTAAGCTTCCTGTGCTGCGACGAGCATGTCGTTTAGATTGCCGATTACAACGCCGGCTCCGCTGGATAAATCGCCGGTCAGCAATCCGGCCAGCTGCTTCACATTGTCCTTCAGGGTAGACACGCGGCCATTCATGGTCTGGCTCTGGGTCTCCATAGCGCCGTAGTAGCGCCCGCCCTCTTCGCTGGCTGCAATAAGAGCCTGAGACAGCAGGTCATAACTGATGGTCATGTTCTGGACTTCCTGCACCGATTTTCCGGTGTAGTCGGCCAGAACCTGATAAATATTGATGCCTGCATAGGCAAACTGCTTGATATCCACAGCTGTAGCCTTGCCCACGTTGGCGATTTGCTGAAGATTGGCTGACATACGCTCCAGCTCCGCGTTGCCGCCGCCTGCTGCATTGACCGCATTGCCCAGCGCCATGATGACCTCGCGGGAGTAGCCGGCGTTTTCGCCCGCGCTGATAAGCAGCTGGTTTGCCTGTGTCAGAGCTTCGACGTTGAACGGGGTGCGGGCGGCGTCCTCCTGAATCTTTGCCATGGCTTGTTGTGCAGCTTCTGCGCTGCCAAGCATATTGGTGAAGCCGGTGGTGTATTTCTCGATCTGGGCGTTGTACTCGATGCCGGAAGAGATGAACCCCTCTGCGGCACTGAGTGCAGCGGAGCCGAGCTTCGAGAAAACGCTCGCCATGACCGTGCCTTGCGCAATGGCACCGGCCAGAGACTTGCCGGACCCCGATGCGGCATCCCCAAAGCTGTTCATGTACGCTTCCGCAGTCCTTAGCCCCTGTGCCGTGGTATTGAGTTGGGCCCGAGCTTCTTTCAGCTTCTGGGCAAATTCCTTAGTTTTTTCGGAGGTTTCCCCGGTCTCTTTCCATGATTTTTGATAGGCTGCCGTAAGGTGAATGACCTCACTGTACAGCCGGTTATAATCTTTCATCATGGTGGAGACAGCGGTCTTAGTCTGAGACTTCGCCTCTTCCACGCCCTGCCGGTAGGCGCTGTCGTCCAGCCCGATGGAGGCGCTCAATTCAAAAAGTTTCAGGTTTCATCACCCCCGTTCAGGCCATTTTTAATGCGTGCTATCACTTCATCAGCGGACGGCTGCGGCGGCTGTGGGCGGTTTTCCACAAGCCCGGCCACCATGTCGTACCACCGCTCTTCCGCGCCTATAAGGTGCGCCAGAGCGTCCGTCATGTACGCCTGATAGCTGAGCGTGATGCGCTCTTGCCGCAAAGTGTTCAGGCAGTGCTGCAAAATGTACGGCCTGCCAAACAGCCGCAGTGCGTCCGGGCTGATGGAAGAAATCAGGCGTCTGTACCCGCCAGCACCAACGGCAGACACCAGAGCAAAAAATCCAGCACATCATCGTTGTTCAGCAGCTCTTTTACCGCGCGCATCTTCTTGAATGGGCCGATCTTTTCAACCACCCCGTTTTCATCCACGTCCGGCTCATAGAGCAGCGGAAGCAGCTTTGCGGTGGCAGCGGCATTGTCGAACAGCAAGCTTTTTGCCATAGCCTGAATGTTCTTTTTTGCCTGCTCCTTCTTCTTCTGTTCCAGCTCCTCCGGCGTTTCCTCTCCGGTCAGGGCCGGCAGAACCTTGCGCAGCTCCATAATCTTGGATTTTTCCAAGACCTCCTCTGCCACATCGGCGATCTGCCAGCAGTGGCGCAGAAAATCTTCATCGGGCAGCTCTGTCAAAAATTTCATGCGGTGTCCTCCTTATGCTGCGGCCTTGGGGCTGTAGTACCACTCCATAGGCACGGTGTCATCGCCCATCCGGGGGCAGCCGGTCAGAGTGACAGACAGATTGCCCTTGCCCTTGTCGGTGGTCTTGAGGGACAGGCCGCCGGTGGAGAGTGCGTTCATCAGCTTGACGGCCACAAAGCCGCCGTCAATGGTGTCTCCGACCCACCAGATGTCCTTGAAGTCGCCGGTGCTGGCTGTCGGGTCCAGCGTCATGCGGGGGGTGACCTTCTTTTCGCTCACATCCGCAGCGCCCAGCGCCAGCTTGATAACGTCCGTTGTGACGTTCAGAGCCGTAAAGGCCAGCGTGCAGTCGTAGTCCTCGATCTGCATCAGCTCTGCGGTGTTTTTCTGGCAGTTGTCCACATCATTGCCAAGGTCGGTGATGTTGGGCTTGCACTCTGCCGTCACGCCGCCGGAGGTTGCGCAGATGATGTCTGCATCCTGGATCTCGGTCGCGCCGGTCGGGTCAAACTTGTTCAGCACGACACCGGCATTGATCTGCATGGACTTGAATGCCTCTGCACTGATCTTGGTAAACTTTCTTGCCATATTGCTCCTTACTCGCAAAATTGCGTGATTTCAAAATTGAGATATTCGCACAGATACCCTTCAGGCGGGTTGTCGAGGGGTTGTGCCCATGGGGTGCCTTTGCGCAAAAGAATAGCGCCGCCCTCGCATTTGATGGTCAAGCCATTTGCGAGGGCCGCGCTGATCGTATCCTCGGTTTGCAGGATGGGGGCCCTGCCGCCCTTGCTGGGGTACCACAGCCGGGCGTGGAAGGATGCCGTTTCGTTCCACCCGCCGGGGATGGTGGGCTTGTAGGTCAGATAGGGCAGTGAAGTGGCAGGAGGGATGTTATCTTCCAGATAGCCCGGGATTCCAAAACCGTTGAAAAACGTGTTCAGCGCCCGGTTGATGCTCTCAGACGGCCCCATTACGGCAGCACCGCCTTTTTGCACTTGACAGCCCGCAGCCCCATGCCGGATTCCGGCGGGGCTTTGCCCTCATCTGCCGTGCTGGTGATCTGGAAGGTCTGCTCGTCGCTCACCCGCTTGATGTAGTCCGGGAAAGCCAGCGGCACGCCAGTGCCCACAAGCAGCGTGTAAGTAGATGCCGTGTCTGCCTGCTCTGCCACCTGTGCTTCCACGGTGGTGTCGTGGCGCTCCACGGCTTCAAATTCGGGTCCGTCCTGCCAGCCGGATACAAAGCCGCCCACGCCGTCGGCCTCGTAGCTGCGCGTCTGAAAACAGAATTTTTTGGTAAAACTCTGCATCACGGTGGATGCAGCGAACGCGTTGACCATGTCACATCTTCCTCCACTGATTGATCTCGGATTTATAGCGGGTCTTTCCGTCTGCAGGCAGGCCGTCCGCGCCTGTAGCCATCGTGCCGGACCAGCCTGCAAAGGACTGGGACACATACACGCCGCCGGCCGGGAGCGCCTTGTCGTATGCATCGATTTTTTCAGCCAGCGCCACGAAGTCAGGCGGCACGCGCATGGGCTGCACCGTCCCGGTGAAGGTCTCGGCGGTCAGGTCGCCGTCCCCGGCCTTGTGCACGCCATCGTTGAAGATGGATCCGCACACAAGGAAATACTGCCCCGGCACTACCCCGGCGGGCACGGTGTCCGGCTCAAAGGCAAACTCCCCGGCAACGGGGTCGTCCGCCCGGTCAAAAAAATTGTGCGTGTGTCTGCACAGCTCAGGGACGGTCATGGAAAGTCACCCCTTCTTATTTCCCGGTGGATTCAGCGGCGGACACGGCGGGCTCGGTGTTGGACGTGCCGACGGTCACGACTGCGATGCCGTCCAGATACTCTGCCCACAGCTTCATGCCCATGATGGCGTAGGTCTCGCCCGTGGCGTTCTTGTAGTTGCCCTCGGCGTGGTAGCCGATAAGGTTCGTCTCGCCCGCCACGGTATAGGACAGGCCCAGCTTTGCAAAATCGCTGTCGGCAGGGTCAACGTAGTACAGGTCGATGTTCTCCACGGGAACGGCGATGACCTGCTTCTGCGCAATGTAGGTGTCAGGCAGCAGGAACAGGGTGGAATAGCCAAGGAAGTTCTTCACGTAGGTCATGCCAAACTCGGTCTGAACGGTGATCTCCTTGTCGCCCAGGTAGTCGTAGAAGTCCATGATGTTGGCGAAGCCCACGACCTCGGTCACATCCAGATTGTCGTTGGCAAAGCGCTTCAGGACTGCGCCCTTTGCGATAGCCAGAGCACGCTGCCAGGTCTTCTGGGTACCCACCAGCTTGCCGGTCTTGAGGAAGGTGTAGAAGTCGGTGAGCACCTTCTTCTGCAGCTCATTGCGGAAAGCGGTGTCGGTGCGCTCCACGGCCACGGCTGCGCCGTACTTGGTGACGGCCTCAATAGTCACGGCCTTGGCGTACTTTTCGATGGTGACATCGCCATAAGCCACGGGTTCGACCTTGGTCTTGGTCAGGGGGATGTCCTCGCCCTCACCAACGGATGCACCGCCCTGCAGGCCGCCGTCAACGGTAGCCTTGTAGGAGACCAGCTTGGTGCCGGGAGCCTTGCGGATGGGGCGCATAATGCCCAGGATAGTGCGCAGGGCATCCCAGTTCTTCTGAAACTGGGTCACAAAATCGACCTCACGAATAGAAGTCGAAAACTGGGCGGTAGTAGTCATATTTGCGGGTGCTGCCATGTGTTACTCCTTTGCTGCAAGCCCGAACGCTTCAGGATTGGCCGCAATGGCTGCCTGCCGTTCGCTTGCGTCTTTGATGTTGATAATCTGTTCTTTGGTCATTTTGGAGCCGGTGTTGGTGGGCGGGGTGTCCACCTTCGCGCCGGTGGTGGTCGTGGTTCCTACGAAGTCGCTCCAATCAGCTTTCAGGCTGTCGGCGTGCTTCTTGGCGTCCTTGACCTCGCCCTTTTCGTCCAGCTCCAGCTTGTCGATGTCCTCGCCGGACAGCCGCACGACCCGATCAGCATACTTGTCCAGCACCCCGGCGGTCTTCAGCAGCTCCCGGAATTTGGCTTCCTTGGCTGCGTGGGTGTCCTTCTGGGTCTGCTGGGCCTTGTAGTCGGTCAGCGCCTTTTCAGCGGCCTGCTTGCCGCCATTGGCTGCGTCGCGGTCCTTTTCGGCTTTGGCGAGGGCTGCGTCCTTCTCATCAAGCTGGTTCTGCAAGGTGTCCGTTTCCTTATGCAGCACGTCCAGAATTTTCTTGAGCTTGCCGCTGGTGTCGGTCGTTTCATCTTCCAGAATCTCCCGGAGAGTTTTGCGTTCGAGTGCCATGTGATAGTCCTTTCTGCCCATGCTCGGGCTGCCATGCTTGGCAATAGGTTTATTTGCCGGACGTGCTGCCGGCGTGGTGCCGCTTGTGGGGCTTGAACCCACGGCCCCCGGATTAAAAGTCCGGTGCTCTGCCAGACTGAGCTAAAACGGCATAAAAAAGCGGCTGACGCTGTGCGCCAACCGCTGAGTATTAAGATTCTGGGCTTTGGGGTACGCTCTTTTCAAACTTGTCAAAGTGTTTTGCAAAGTCTTTGGCCCGTTCTTCTCCAAGCATGGGGTAAAGAGCTTCAACCCCTTCACTTTTATACTTTGCTGCCAAAAATATGGATACGAGAATCATTTTCCACGCATTTTCACTGTCTTTTTCGGTCCATTCGTGTCCATCAATCTCCATTGTTCGCTTCCTCCACGGCGATCTGCCGCAGCTCATCAATGTGATCCTCCACCGCCGGGCGGAGGAATCCTTTGCCGTCATTGGCGGCTTTCATGCCCCGGGTAAAGTGCCACTTGCCGTTGAAGTCCTTCCAGACCCACGGCGTTTTTCGTCCGTTGCCGTTTGTGGCGTGTACGCCTGTGCCCAGCTCCACGTAGACGCTGTAAAACAGGTTGCTGCCGATGGTCACGGTCTTTTTTGCAAGGTCGAGGGCATAGGTCAGGCTCTGCTTGAGCGCGCCGCCCACGTATCCCTCAATATGGGTGCTGTTCTCTGCGCCGGTAGGCACAAGCAGCTGGGCGTAGTCCTGCACTTTCATGCCCCATAGGGTCAGCACCCGCTCTGCCCATGAGTCCAGTGCCTCATGCAGCTGCGGGGTGTTGTCGGTGAATTTGATGTCGTATTCAAATTTCATCGGCATCTTCCTCTTCTTCCTCCTGCTCTGCCCAACGTCTTTGGATCAGCTCTCCGTTGGAGCAAACCGAATCCAATACAGCGTCAGCCTGCATATGAGCAGAAACAAGAGCTTTATCGGACATTTCCATGTGATAATAACCGGTCATGACCTCACCTTTGGCGGTAATGCCTACTACTGCAAGTTTTTTGACCTTCTCTTCTTCAATCAGCTTGAGCGCATCCATAAGCCACGGCGCATAATCGGCATCTGACATTAAGACATTCATTTTCTGAATCCTTCCATTGTCCTAATAAGGCGTTTGTGTGCTCCATGCGGCTTTGCTCCATTTCCGTAGGAAGGCCGCGCGTGTTTTGGCTTAATGTAACCACACGGGGGCTTAAAATCACGGCAAAA
>ERZ1034842.410-NODE-410-length-17935-cov-7.143121_pt1 | contig 17935 bp, 20 predicted proteins | sample MGYA00520634_ERZ1034842 | MGnify/ENA primary metagenome ERZ1034842 (study PRJEB33766, sample SAMN09781734) | gut metagenome | biome: gut microbiome | host: Homo sapiens | place: Madagascar | study: EMG produced TPA metagenomics assembly of the PRJNA485056 data set... | reverse complement strand
CTGTACCATCGCTATTTACTGTTAGAGTATCACACACATTTCCTATACCTCTTAAAGTACATTGTATATTATTACTTTGTCTGTTACTATCATTTGAAAAAGTGATACTCGGATTGTTAATATTATTAATATCAACAGGATTTGTTGGTGATGGTACTGCACTTTGTGTAGATTTACCGTATAGGACTAAATTAACAATGTTACAATCACTACTGTCATTAAGCACAACGCTAGTTGACTTATCTGTTGTGGCTTTAATTGAATTTTGATTGATTAAAGCTGAGTTGTTTGCAATATCTGCAACACACTTATCAATAGCAGTAGTATTAGCTTTGATAGATTTTGTATTGTCTGCAATTGCTTTGTCTGTTGAAATTTTGTAAGCGTTAAAATCAGTAGTATCCACTTTGCTATTAACTGCATTATCATTACTAGTTTTATAGCTATTAAAATCAGCTTTATCAAGTTTACCGGATTTCAAACTTTCAATGTCTGATAGAGGTGTTTCTAACTTACTATTCACATAGTCAAATACTGCTTTGGTGTCAGGATAATAGTCTAAACTTGGATGTGTAATCACACTTACCTTATTAGATACATTTTCTTTAGTTTCTAACTTGGTATTGATTTCATCAACACTGTTATTAAAATTCTGCCTATCAGTATTTGCCTGTTCAACAATGCTATTAGCCTTGTCGGTTAGTGCTTGTACATCTGTTTTGTGCTGAGCTTCAATGTTTGTTGCTCTATTTTCCCAATCAGACTTATCTGCATTTACTTGTTTCTTCAGCGACTTAATAGCACTTGCTAATAGTTCATTTACATTAATGAAGTTATCATCATTTGAGTAAACAATACTAACACCTGATGGTACTGCACCACTTACAATTTCAACATTGCCAACTGTGTTATCAATATAAATAGTCTTTAGTGAGGTACAATTACTAAAAGTACCACTACCGATTTTTGTTACTGCGTTGCTAACATACGCAGTAGTTATATCTGTTTGACTAGTTGCAAAATCACCTGCACCCAATGCATCTGTTTGTCTTGTATTCTTCAACACATTGTCTGCTGTAAAGGTTGCAGAAAAATTGAACCTAGTACCTTGTATAGCTTTAGCTATATTCTCATCCATTTGGTTCAAATTTTCAGCATTGATTGGTGTTTGTTTACTGGGACTATTCTCCCAATTAATTAAGTTGTAGCCCATTGTTTATCATCATCTCCTTGATATTCTGAACTTTCTGTACTTACTTGAACTGTAATGCCAACTGTTCCGGATAAAGTTCTGTTAAAAATTGTACTTGTAATTGTTGGAGTGTCCTCTACTCCTGTATTTAACTGTATAGTATCACCAGGTTCTAGCCACCAACGGTCAAACAGGTTAACACTAAAAGGTCGGTATTCATAGAACATCCATCCACCATAAACTGCACCTGATGGTCTTATAAATTTACTAACAAGAGTTTTCTCTGTATTACAAGAGATAAATTTGTTATCACCGTCATAATAATTTTGTTTACCCGATGTGGTTACTATGTCTTCTGTGTAGGTCTTATCCTTGCTGTACTTAAATCTTGCTTTAGTTATCTTAGCAACTGTGTAATCTTCAAAATTCAAGTCTGTATAATAGCCGACAGTATAAACATCTGTTACATCATTTTCCTGTGGTAATTTCTTAAACTTAATACTGCCTTCCCCATCACAAAATGCAAACTTTGCAGAACACTCACACAAATCTTGAAGTAAATTAAGTACTGTTAATTTACCGTTATAAACTTCTTTTACAATGATAGCTGATAAAGAAAGATTTTCACTATCTTCACTATCATAAAAGTTACTGTCAACAATAAGACCTTTTTCTTCGCACATATCAATTACACATTCTTTTAAAACTTTAATTGTTGCATTTGGAGAGTAAGTCGCAAAACCAAAGAACCAAGTGTAAATATTAATTTTACCGGCTAGATAGAAGTTATCATAAGCAGTAACTTCCTTAATAGTTTTATTCTGTTGTCTTTTTGCACTATCAATAGTTCCGGTAAAGATACAAGCTGACTTATCTACTACTTTACAAGGATAAAGTTCACCGGATGGGTACAAGTCTTTTGACGGATAAACATTATCCAAATAACTTTGCTTTATGTACACTTTGATTTCTCTACCTACTAATTGCTCCTTAAAATTAATAGTGCTAAAAGTAAGTTGTGACGATATACACCCACCAAAACGGAGTGTGCTATCGTCACAAATAGAATTAGTTAATTCAAGGCTGTCAAATACAATATTTTCATTTGGTAAAATGCTTTTTGTATCTGTAAAGATAATCTGAATATTTCTTGATATTGTATTTTCCAGAAGTTTCTTCTTAATTTCAAGGTCCTCAGCTTTATTCTCGCTAAACATATACATACTACATCACCTCAGTATTCAATCAATTCAAATGTAATAGGGTTGTACTGTATGTCATTTGATGATGCATCCATTACTGAAAATTCCACATCAGGAATATAGAAATAACCTTCCTTGTATTTGTTTTCCTCATCATTCCAATATTCAACCTTACACTTTCTCTGTGTAGAATTTACAATACCTTTATTGATAATATTCTGTATCTTAATCTTGTCATCAAGAAAAAGAATATGAGTGGAAAAAGTTATATTAGTTTTGTGGTTTGATAAAGTTTTTCTTTGCAAGTCACCGTTATTATCTCTTTCAGCATATACTTCCATTCTTTGGTTTGGTGTAGTGGAATACTCAGCAATACACTTATTAGGAAATATGTTTTTATTAAATGCAATTAGATAACCTTTATAGTTCGCCATATATAACCACCTACCTTATACAAATGCCGACTTACCGTTATGCCTTTTCTTATACATTTCATTCTGCTTAACAATCTCTTTGAAAATGTCGTTACCGTTGATTTTTGCAACAAATTCGTATGTATTGCCACCTTTGTTTCTAAAGATAATAAACATTTCATACATTCTCTTTAGATACAGTAAAATCTGTGAAAGTATCTCTGTGTCCCCATTGTCTGAACTTTCCTGAATCATACCTTTAAGTTTATTAAGAGGTGAAACTACTTCAGGATTACCGGATGATGCACCCATATTGTCACCTACTACTGCTAAGGTTGGAGCTTTTACAAGACCACCTTTTGCAAGATGAGGGATTTGTGGGATGTCAAAGCCAAACTTTTTACCACCAATACCCGGTACCCACTTTGGTACATCAAAACTTATTTTATTAACGCCTTTGATAAGTGTATTAAGGCCATCAATTAAAAAATTGATAGGTGCTTTAATAAATTTAATAATTCCGTTAAACAAATTTTTAAACCAATCTCCTACACCGGAGAATGCACTTTTGATAGCATTCCACGCACCCTTAAATATATTGCCGAACCAAGTGCCAACATTTCTAAAAGGTGATTTAATCTTATTGAGCATTTTTTGTAATGGTTTTTTCATTGTTTTAAGGTTATCAGTGATACCATTATTAAAACCAAGCACTGCATACCTTGCTGATTTTTTAGTTTTCTTGGATGGCGAATGTTCGTCAAGGCCATACGGTCCATTTAGGGCCTTAATAAATCCACCCGCCATTTCAATACCCTTTTTAGCGACTGAATTTATTTCTTTTCTGCTTATCCCATCTGTGTAACCGTAAACTGCATTTTTACCAGACTTTTTTACAACATTACGCAGATTTTTAAGGGATTTCCATTTTGATTTTTCAATATCACTTGAAGAAATAAGACTTGCATTATAGGCCATAAGGACAGCTGTTGCATCTTTATAGTTGCCATTAACTACCGCCTGCATTTTTGACAAATCACTATTGTCCTTTTCTAATTGGGCTGTAGATTTTGAAGTATCTAAGTATGCCTGTTTTGCCTCACTTGCTTTCTTCTTCAGTTTGTCATATTGGTCTCGTAAGTCTGATAAAGTTGATTGCTTACCGGTTGTCTGTACAACATGACCATCATCAGCGTCAAGATAGTAGCCTCTATTATGCCAAACATAGTACCCTGGGTCATCATATAAAGCTTTCTTTTGTTTATTACCAGATAGGTTCCATTCGCTTTCAAATTCTGCTAACTTGCCTACTGCATCTTTGTAACTTTGTGCGGCTTTTGTGAATTTTCCTTGTGCCTTTACAATACCCTCGGTGTTAGTTTCGGATAACGAAGATAAGGCAGACGCGGCTGCAACTTGCTTATATTTTTCAATCAGCCCATCAAGATTTTCTTTTACTTTATCAATTTTGCCGGTAATCGTTATTGTTCCGTTACTATTTTTCTTGATATATTTGTTCCAGGCTTTTTTAAATTCCGGGTATTTTTTGGAAAAATAGTCCCCAATTGTGGTTAGTTCTGCCTGCTCCTCAGGTGATAAATTAGCCTTTTGGAGTAGTTTGTCAAGCCTGTCCTTATATCTATCAATAACGCCCATATTATTGGAAGTTTCGGTTAAGGAACTTGTCATTTCACCGCATAAGTCATTAATTTCTTGCTTGCAATTTGTTATTGCATCCACATAGGCGGACATCTCTTCTGTTGCTTGTGTAAAACCTAAGTCTTGCATCTTTGTTTCGTTGGCTGATTTAATAGCACCAACAAGCATTGTAATAGCACTTGCAGCAGCCGTAAGACCAGCAACAACAGGATGTGCCTCAATTGCCGACATTAAACCTTTTAGTGCGCCGGAAACAGCCCCAATACCGTCTGAAATTGCTTTACCGGTCTTAAATACCGCGACAGCGGTCCCTACAGCGGCAATCCCAACCGCTATACCTTTTAATGTAGACGGACTTATTTCGTTTACAACATCACCTATAAAATCAAGTGCTTCCCCCAACATATCTACAAGACCAGGTACTGCCTTTTCAATGGTCCACTTTGCAAGAGGTAAAAGCACGTTTTTATATGCTGACTTTAATTGTTCGCCACAAGCCTTTGACAATCTCCTAAAGGCTCCCAACAGCTTTTCTACCGACTTGAGTAACGGCGATAGGTCGAGATTTTCAAGCCAATCAAGACGGATTTTAGCCATATCCTTAAGAAAACCTGTTATATTCTCTACTATACCGAGGATATCACCCCAAATTTTCTTTCCTGTCCCATTTTTGTCCCACGCCTCTTTTATTTTTCTGCGGAAGGTAGCAACACAATTATTTGTATTACGGACATACTCAAGGATATTTGACCATATTCTTTCTCCTGTTCCGTCATTCCACGCCAGTCGAAAATCCCTTCCGACGGTATCGATAAGCTGGATAAGACTATCCACTCTATCTACAATTGACTGGACTACACTATCTCCAAGGCCTGCTTTAGTCCAGGCTTGAGTAAAAGCACTTGCAATATCTCCTATAATCCCAAATGCAGTTGATAAAAGATTGTTGATATGACTTAAAAGCCTTTTACCGGTTCCGTTTCCCCAAACATTTTTCCACGAGTTCGCAATTTGCTTTATGCCGTCAAGGATATTTTTAAAAGCTAGGCTAGCAGATTTTTTAACCTTATCAAATCCAAGACTTTTTAATGACCTTGCCAATGCATTAACTTTGTTTTTAACCTTATCCACAGCAGAATTGTTATTTACTAAATTTGATGGTAAACTCTGATTCTGCGTTTTGTTTTCAGGCACAGAAGTATTTTGAGTAATAATGTTTAGTTTATCAAAACTCGCAAGGCTTCCGGCTAATTTCTCGGCCTTTTGATTAGCATTGTCAAGACTGTCTGCAAGTCCGTCAGTTTCATCTGCCGTTGTCGCCATTGCTTGTCCGGTACTACTGGCTGAATTACCTAAATCAATACCAAATGACTTTGACATAAAGTTATTAAAAGAGTCAGCACACTCGTTAATTTTTTCAAGGAATACATTGAAAGTCTTTATCAGTGGGCTCATCACAGCTATAAAACTTTTACCAATAGTAGCCTTAAAACTCTCCCATCTAAGCTGTAAAATCCTAGTTTGGTTAGCCCAGCTATCCTGAGTTCTTGCAAAGTCACCGGTAGCATTTTTTAGTTGGTCTTGTACAAAGGCAAAACGCAAACTAACTTTTTCCGCCTCTGTCATTGCACTTGTTGTTTTTCCGTAGCCGTTAGCAAGTGCATATGCATCCAAGGCATTTTGTGTCATCACAATACCTAAATCTTTCAGCGTTTCAGTTTCACCACTAAACACCGATTTTAGCTTTGTGTATGCTTCATCTTGCGTGATGTTATAAAATGACGCTACGTCACCCGATAAGCCTGCTAAAGCTGTTGACATATTGTAGGCCTGTTTTTCGCTAAAACCAAAGGCTTCTGCCATAGAGCCAAAAGCACCCACATATTTTTTAGCCATTGTTTCGGACAAGCCAAATTGCGTTCTTGCGCTTTTAGCCCACTTGTCAACACTACTTGACATACTCTTAAATGTCACATCAACAACATTTTGGACTTCTGCAAGGTCAGAACCTAAATCAACACAAGACTTGCCAAAATCAACAATCTTTTTTACGGAGAAAGCAGCAACAACTGCCACACCTATTTGTTTGAAATTAGATGATATTTTGTTACTTGCACTATTAGCCACCGAATTAATGGACTTCAATTGCCTTTTAAATCCTGCTGAATTAAGGACTAAATCAATGCCAATTTGTCCGGCTGTTGTCATTAGCATACCTCCTTCCTTAAAAATGGGTATAAAAAATGCGTACACCACTTGATATACGCATAAGAAAAGCCACCCTTTAAAGAGTGGCTAAAAACTATAAAACTAATGTTATTTTTGCAGAATTAAAATCGTTAGAATCATCATCCCAATTAAAAGCCTGTAAAGAAAATTCGACTTTATTTATTTTGTTGATGTCGTTATCTTTGAGCTCGTCACTATCAAACCAAGCAATATCATTTGCCTTTTTGCCCTTATTTACATCACAAGAAAATGTAGGCTCAATCATAAAACCATTTACAGATACATCATCTAGCTGTATTGTATAGTCTTGACTTGAGTTGTTTTCCACAAGAAATTTCAGCCCAGTTTCGTACTCATTTTTTGCAGTACCGGTAAATGTTAGCTTTATGCCTCTGTTGTTAAAGATAACTTGATTCGTACTCTTCTTCTTTTGCTTGGGCTTTGCTTTTTTTGTAGGTTGGACAGTTGTAGTTTTTTCTTCTGCAAAGTCATCTTCGCCTTCTTCAATGTCTTCAGCAGTGTATGTTTTACTGCCAATTTGTACCTTATCTATGTAAATTACTGGCATCAAAAAAGCATCACTATATCCGCCATAGGTACCAAAACAAGTAACCTCTTGTTCGTCAAACAACTCATTTGCTAAGTCGGTATAACTGGCATATACAAATGATGCAATCCATCTTTCGCTATCACTTGTCTTTATCGACAGTTCGCAAGAGTCTGCATAATCAATAACACTCTTAACAGTACCTTTTACATAGATTTTAGTACCTTTTAATCCGTTATCCTCTGCATAGGAGTTAAACTTATCATACACAGCATACTCATATCCATCAATATCCTTTTGTTTTTGTGATACTTTACTTGTATTGTGCTCTTTTGATGGCTTTTTATTGTTGCTTTCAACATCACAGCTACACAATGTGCCTATCACCAAAACAAAAATTAATCCAATTGCTAAAATCTTTTTCATTTTTTTGCACCCCTTTTAGTACTATAGGGATATTATATTGCAAAATTCAAAAAAATACAACACTATTTTGACATGGATATGAATGTTTGTTTCATTTGTTCAAGAAATGTGCCAACATCTTCCTGGGTAACCTCTTTAGTTTTACGATAACGCCATTGATTGCGTATTCTATGCTGACTTGGAGTGAAGTTTTTTAATATATCCTTGTCATCCTCAAGTCTGATTTCTACAAGTCTTGCAAGGCTTGTATTGGGACCTAAACCGGATAATAAAGAAACAAACTCACACCATGGCATTGTCCTAAATTCTTCTGAACGAATAGAGACCCCATATTCAGACCTAAAGGATGAAATTATTGTGTCAAAATCATCTATTAGGTCATATCCGGGGTCACTGTTTCCCCCTCATTATCTTCAACAGTACCTGCAACAAGCTCAACTGCTGACATAATGACCTGAGAGAAATCTTCAAGGTTAAGGTTCATTTTTTCAATTACTTTTCTGTCTTTCTCATTAAATAGAAGTTCAAAGAAATCATAAAGTTTACTTGGGGTTAAATCTTCAAGACTAGGTAAAATCTTTAGCATTGTTACTGCACTGTCATTTACTTCAAAAGTTTTGTCCTTAATCTTAATCTTTGGCTTTTCGTCAAAGTTAAGTTTGTCTGTAATATCAATAATCTTACTCATTATTATCACTCCTTACGCTGCCGGTGTTACTTTAGGCTTACCGTTTGACATAACTTCAAATTCAAGTGGTGCTACATCACCTGTTTCGCCACTACCGTTTGATGTTACATTGATAACTGCATTTGTAAATTCAACAGTAGTACCATCCGGAAATGTCCATTTGAAATCTGTGTATAAATCTCTGCCATTTTTCATAGCCAAACCTGCAATATAATCGTTGCCCGGATCACCAACAGTACGCTTACCATTGGCAGTAATTGTAATACCCTTAGTAGTAGCTAATCTACTTGTCCAACCCTGCTGGTCAAAAGAATTCCAATCCTGAACACCATTATCAAATGCCACACTAAAACTTGTCATATTGGCAATATCGGCATATGTACCTGATGAACCGGTTGTCTTTACTTGAAACTGATTTTCATAACAAGGATAAACACCTGTTACTTTTGCCATAATTAATCTTCCTTTCTTTCAAAAAATATTTTCATCTCAATAACTCTTTCGTACACCTCATTATCAGTACCCACATCTATTGGTTCAGGTGTCAGTAGCTGAATCAGATACACTTTAGAATTATTTATTGTAACATTCTTAATTGTGCGAAGTTTATTATACAGAGTTCTTGCACAAACCTCTGTTTCATTTGCATTATTATTCCAATGAATAAGCAATGATACTGCAATAACATCATAAGATAGTTCTGTGCCAACACCACGAAGAGGCTCACCACCGGTTTTTAGGGTGTATACACCAACAGATTTATCTTGCTTATTGTCAAGTCTGCCTATGTAAAAATGTTCTGCATTTATAATTGTTTTCAAGAAATCTCTTACATTTGCTAAAGTCATCATAAGCCTGTAAGCCTCCTATAAATCTTTTCAAAAGCTTCATTACAGAAGTTTTCCCTTGAACCACCCTTTAGCCAAGGGTCAAACCACTTACCACCGGCATTTTTATTGTTTGTTTTCTGAAAGTTAAATTCCGGATGATAATAAAGTCTTCTTGCATATGGAGTGCTTGAACTTATTGTAGTTTTCCCCTGTGCTGAATGTGAATAGTCAACAAATGTTGACTCATTTTGAAGGTTCCCTGTATCAAAGGGCATTTCCTGTGCATTTTTTACTTCTGTCAAAAGTGCATCAGTAGTTTGTTCTAAAGCAGTTACAGTAGCTTTATCAAATTGCCTTATAACATTCATATTAAGTTTAACCTTAGAATTAACATTAATCACTACATCACATCCAATTCAACATAGTTTACTGTACCGTCAGGGTTTCTTCCTTTTGTACACTTAACAATTTCTCTTTTCACACCGTTTACTGTAACATATCCACTGCTAATGGAACTGTTAGGGCAAAAGTCAAAGGGTATCAGCAAAACACCTGTACACTCTACTTTCTTTTTATCACTTGTATATACAGTTTTAACTCTATCCTGATAATTACAGTACAGAGGTGCTAAAAACAATGTATCAGAGGGATATATACTGTCTGATGGATAAATAAACCTACATTCATAAATAACTTTAGGTGCACCATCTTCTGTTAATCCCTCATCATACACCACAACCTCACAAGGTGTTTTACAAAACTTTTTCAACACCAATCTGGGAAATTTCATATTATCACCTCATATTGTCGGATAACATAAACCTGTAGTTTTAAGCAAAGAATAAAGTTCTTGTGGAATAGCAACACCACTAACCACCATTAAATTCCAACAACTACCGAAAGTCATTGATGTACCGTTAATTGAGTAACTTTGCAGATAGGTAGTAATCAATTCTTCATTTTCTCTATAAAAAGCAGTAAGTCTGCTATGGACTTCATTGATAACCTTTTTCTGAAAGTAGGTCAATTTGTCAAAATTGATACGGTTAAATGTTAGAATGTCAATGTGGTTAGCAGTAGTTATCTCTGTGTTATCATTAGTAATACTTCTAATGTAATCTACATACATAGCCTATTCCTTTTTAGAACTTGACTTTAGCTTTTTAAGTTCAGCTTTTAGCTTGTCATTTTCCTTTTCTACTGCACTAAACTTTTCAAGTGGTACTGTTTTACCGACACCATATTCTTTTAGTGTACCGTTATCCTCATACACATCATAGCCCTGTGCAAGATAAGTATTTGCCTCTGATTCTGTGTTTACTGTATAGGACTTATTGCCTTTAATAGCTTTCATCTTCTAATCACCTCACATTAAGCCTCTGCGTGAATGATAACACCACTTTTTAGAAGTTCATCAATACCAAATGTACCGTTTACTTTTCTGTTCTGATACATATAATTGTCAGCAGTTCTACTGTCTGTACCGGGAGTAAACATTTTGATATATGCATACTTAACTCTTGAAACCTGTGCCTCTGGGTCAATAAGGATATAGTCAATCTGTTTTGCAGTACTATCTGCCTTACAACCGTCTGTAAAGTCAAATAGTGACTTCATTCTTGCACTAGGCACTTCTACAATCTTGTTAATATCATCAAGAGAACGAACTCTACGGTCGATACCTGAAGATGAACTAACTTCAAGTGTACGCTGAATACCCTCTGCATTTTTTAGTAACTTCTTATAACTTGGTGTTGCATATAGAATAACTCTATCAAGTGGCACACCTGCCTCTGCAAAGGCCTCTAGGTTATCGTCAAAGTCAGAAAGTACATTTGCACTTGTCAGTGCAGTTGTCTTAATCTTTGCATTTACTCTTTTAGCCTCTGTGTAAATCTTGCTATAAGTGTAACTGTCAAGTTCAGGAATAGCCTGTGTCTTTTCAAATCTATTCTGAATGTTACTGACAGTAACTACAAGATTTGTTTCATCAACATCAAGTGGGTCAACAGTGAACTCAATATCTCTGTCATGATCCAGTGTCTTTGTTTCATAGCCATTTGAATATGTACCTGAGTTAAAGCTACCACCTCTTGTATGGTCCTTGTAACCACTTACAGATAGCTTTGGAATTTTAATGTCTTTACCATTGACAATCTGAATGTCTGAATTTGAATGATATAGGTCATCACAAGTTAGTTCTTGACCATATAATTCTCTTAAAACATTACTGAAAATTGTTGCGTATTCTAATACTGCCATAATTTAATTACCTCATTTCTTTTATTTTTTTGTTTTGATACCAAAGATACCTCTCAAAGTATCTTCATCAGGGTTGTTGTTGTTACCACCATCACCACCGATTTTCTGTACACCTGCACCGTCATTAGACTGTTTCTTTAGTGCCGGTACTTCGTCAAGCACCTTCTTGATAGCCTCTGAAAGTTTGTCATTATCAATCTTGCCGTCAGTAGTTGCACCGGAAAAATCAGCTAACTTTAGCACATATGGAACACTTGAAACATCCACACCTTGCTTAATAACTTCAAGAGTTGCTACTTGGTTCACCTCTGCAATAAGTCTTGCATTATTGGCTGAATCAAGGTCTCTTTGCATTTGGTTAAAGTCAGGTGTATTCTGCTTTTTCTGTTCCTTAAATGTAGCAATAGCCTGTTGCATTTCATCAGCAGAAAGACCCTGTTGCTTAAAGTAAGACTTTAGAACTGTGTCCTCTGTTGCACTTTGTTTGCCACTGATAATACTTGCCAACTTATCATAATCAATAGTTGGTGTATTACTGCTTGGTTCATTGTTACTTGGTGGGTTGGTGTTTTGATTATTGTTTTGGTTGGTGTTTTGATTATTTGGTTCTGCCATTTTAATCATCCTTTCAGTTTTGTGGGTGTCTCCCAAAATACAGTTATAGAGTGTCTCTCATTTACAGTTGTACAAGTGTCTCTCGTAGTTTAATGTCTTCGGACAATAAATCAGACAATAAAAAAGCACTAACAAAAAGTTAGTGCTAAATTACTTCTTTGTTTCTTCTTTTGGCTTAGGTTCTGCAAATTCAACAAAGCCAAGTTTGTTTAGTTCTGTTGCTCTTTCATCAGAACAATCATACAGTTCACCACTATGCCTTGTGCATAGGTTATTCTCAACATCATTAAAGTCCCTAGTAACCTTTACTTTCATATCATCACCACCTTTTAGGTATTAAAAAAGCACTAACAAGAGTTAGTGCTGATAAACATAACATTACAATGCCTTAGTATTCCATTGCTTTTCTATTTTCTTTTTCCATCAGTTCTTTCCACTCAGAGTAAGCATGTTTAATATCACTAGGTGAATCAGTTTTAAGTTTTGGTGGGAACTGTTTCCAATCTACATATGGCTCTATTTTTTCAAATAAAAATTTTACTTTATCTGAATAAACAATCCTCATATAATTCACCCCTCTAAATATTTCTTAACACGATATAAAGAAAGCCTAAATTCTTTATTACTCTTTTGTAAAAAATACAGTATCTATAAAATCTGTAACAATATCATCTTTTCCATTATACTTTTCTATCCCAAGTAAATGCAATGCTGCCTTTGCACAATCAGATACTTTAACCGAATTTTTTTCAATCAAATCACTATTTTTTAAATCTTTAATAATATTGATTGTTTTTTTATCAGTTATGTTGTTTAAAACACAGTATATAATAGCATAAATACAGGCAAGACTGTGTGTACCAAGCAAATCATTATGAACATCATTTATATTTACTAGTTTCTTTGTAAATTGCGTTGATTTCTTCATTGAGATTAGCCTCCAATCTTTTTACTATGTCTTCTCTACCCATCTCTTTTGCTAAATTAATTTCAATAGCATAAGCTTTTCGCTCACGACGCTCACGCTCTTCAAGATTAAAAAGCAAAGTTATTATTCCATTCCACCCATCCTCATAGTCATCTTTAATATGTTGAAATTCGTGTAACCATGCACTGTAACTTGCATTTTTTGTTATACTTAATGTTCCGGGTTTTCCTCTCTGAGTACAACCATAGGCAAGTGTTGAAGAACCATAGTTAATCCCTACTCCCCACTCTTTTAATTGTTCAATAATCTCTTGAACTTCTTTTGGATTAGATTCAAAAGCACTCCCCATTACTTCATACATTGGGTCTCCTTTTGAATTGAATGTTTCTATTTTTATTATACCACTTTCACTAGAATATTCAACAGAATTTTCAATTATTTCATCAAGTTTTTCTTTATATTTTTCATTACTTTTATGCCAATCATCAGCTCTATTCTGATACTTTATTTTATTATCTTCATCAAGGCTATGTTGGGCAAGTCTGTTGTATCGTTTTTCTTGTCTTTCTGCGTTTTGTTGCCTTGTTTCTAGGGTTTCTCTTTCTTCCATTTGGGCAAGTTCTTCACTGCTTACAGGTTCAAGAGAGGTAATACCCTCGTAATAGGTACTTGTACTGTCCTTACACCTTGGATGAAACAAACCACCTGCAATAGCCTCACTAAGCAAAGTATAATTACCGTCAGCTTTACTGCCACCGGAATACACATCATCAATAAATACCCTACCAATGTACTGTGCACAATCAGGACAACCACCTTGACGAGAATTAACCACCACAAGTGAAATACCCCATTCTTGCCTTTTCTGACCCTCACCGTAGAGATATGCCCTTTTATTAGCAGTACGAATTGCCATATCTGCATAGTTGGAAAGTGTATGCCTAGCACCGTTACGATATTCCACACAATTAAGACCTGCTTGTAGCATATCCTTAACTGCCATATCAACTGCTTTTTCATATGTACCTGCACCACTGTTTGCATAGACCTGAGCAGTGAAAATAGCTTTTCTGTACTTATCATTTGACATTCTGAGTATTGCAGTTTCTGCCTTTTCCATATCGCTCTTAGTTGCATTAATAAGTGCATCTAACTTTCTGTCATTGACTTTGAAAAATTCACCGGTAACTGAAGGACTTACCTTACCGACATTAAAGCCCTTTTTGATAGCTTTTAATATTTCAGCCTCTTGCTTTGCGTTGCCGTCAGCCATTGCAGTTTTCAGCATTTCCTCAATTTTCTTATTTAATGTGGAAAACTGCTTACCGTATTTCTTTTGGTTGGTTCTTCGGTACTGTTCAAGGCTTTTAAGTTGTTCAGACTGCCACTGTGACCAGTTATAACCTTCCTTTTCTTCCTCTGCCCTATGATTTTTAAAATTTCTCATCATACTGTCAATGAGTTCATTTTCTATGGTTTCAAAGGCTTTGGAAATATCATAATCAACCATTGTTTAGTACCGTATTTAGGTCATCAATTTCAGAGGTTTCATCAAGGGTGGTTATGCCTTGTTCTTCCTTAATTCTTTTGACTTCCTCAGCTTTCCAATCAGAACACTTACTATCTCCATAGAGCTTTTCGACGGAAGTTTCAACACTCATTATTGCACTTTGTCTTGCTTTACCTACAGTTTCTACTTGACTTTCAAAGCTAGGGTTAGCATACTCTCTAAAGTTAATTGCCACATCAAGGTCAGCCGGTACTAAGGCTTTATTTGTTAGTTCATAATAAGCATTAAGTACGGACTTAACAAGATTAGGTAATGATTTTTCAAGGAGTTTAACAAAGTTCTGTCTTGTATATAAAGTAGTTTTTTCTTTTTCTCTCTGTGCCTCTGCATTGTCCAATTTCTTATTATCAATACCAAGAGTACTTGGACTGATAACACCCTGTAGGCACAAATCTAAAGCAGTTACATAGGCTGATAGGTAACTTTCGTGTTGAATAGAAGGTGACTCTGTTACAATCTTATTGCCTACACCCTCTTTCATATCGTTACCTATAGCAATGTACCTGTTATCAAATGGGTTTGGTGCAATAGGCTCACCTGTTTCAAGATTTCTAGGTATGTAACAATCAGGCATATATGTTTTTGTTCTGGCTGAACGAGAGGCATCCATCCACTGTGACCATATTTCATCTATACTGTCAAAGGCATCTTCCTTGTTACTGATAATACCCTTACCTCTACCCTCATAAAAGCCATTGCTATAAATTAAAGGTACTGCCCACATATATGATTTATCAAATGTAATGCCCTCACTATCTATCCAAGACAAGGCACTGACAGTATGAAGGTCAACCTCTCTTCCATTGCTGTCATATAAAGCATACTTGATATATCCGTATCCATAGGTCTCTTCAAACTGATAGCACCTTGTCTTTTCCGTGTATTCTGTATAGAACTTAATTTCTCTGATTCTGCCACGAACATAAGTGTATTTTACCTTTTCAGCACCGTACCACTCAATGATAGGTAATTCAGAAATCTCATTATCAAATGAAATCTTAAATGCACCGTCACCTACTATTGCAAGGTCCTTAATTGCACTTTCAAGCACATCAGCAAAAAAATTTTCTTTCTGTATTTCCTCCCATACTTCTTCATATTCGGTTGTATTATTATTGTGTATTTCAATACCGTTAAAATCGGTTTTTAGAATATTTGTAATAACATCAACCATTAAGGCAGGGATAGCAACATGGATTTTCTGTATCTCCTGACCTGCTGTAGGTCTAGCTTTCCAAAACATTGTTTTCTGAACATCAAGACTTTCATACAGTTCTTGAAGTTGCTTACTCTTGCCCCAATACCATATTCTGTTTTTAGCACAATCAGTTAGGTGGTTTACACCCTCACTGATTGTAATGGTAGTATCTGATGCAGAAGTAATCCTAAGAAAACTCCTTAATCCTTTTCTTACTGTATCAGCCATTCTATTAATCAGCCCCATTCTCTACTCACATCCAATCTTATCCTTATAGGGTAGCCACCCATACTGTGATGAATTTATAAAGTGATCATTACCATCTTCAGGAGTATTGTCTTTATCCTCTAGCCAAGAATACAGTTCGTATTCCTGTATAGTGCTTGTACAATGTTCCAATATAAAATAATGCCCTTTGGCAAACCAGCCTAATTGCATATTAATTCTATCTATTATTGATGTTTGCTTGTATGCACTATTAAATATAAATACACAACCGTGGAATCGTTTATACTTATTAAGTTCGGTTAGAGTAGCTTGGTCGGCATTATCAGCAAATACATTTCTTGCAAGTCCCCACTCAGCTTGATTTCTTTTTAAAAATTCAATGTAGTTTATAGCCACATCAGATGGTGCCAGTGGTGTTTTAAGTTTTGCATTATTATATTCCTTTTCGTCTAGCTGAATACAATTACCTCTACTAGTTATTCCAAAGAAGGTCATTGCTATTGTGTCAGACGACTTTTGGGAATATGCAGTGTCAATCCCTGAAGTAAAAATAATGAAATGTTCCTTTTTTCTATCATCAGTAAGAAACTGTTTTGCCCATTCTTTTGATTTAATATGAACATTTCTATCAAAGTTACTAAATACAAGACCTGTAGCCTTGCCTCTAAGTCCTAAAATCTTATTCTTATAAAGCTTTGTACCCTTTGGAACATTCAATTTAATTTGTTCTATTTTAGTTTTTGACAGTCCTAGGTTATGTTCAAAAGAAAAGAACCAATGTACCCAATTAGGCTTTGGCTCTTCTGTTAGCATATTTAATATTTCTTTCGGTGTATCTGACTTGTACTTTTCAAGTGGTCTGGAACAGTTAATGTACTCCTTATACACAGGTAAATTAGGGTCATCAGGATTAAGGGTAGCCATAAAGTAGTCACAACGCATACTTGCTTCTCTCACAAAGTCTATATCTGCTGTATTGATTTCATCAATATACAAGCAACCATACTGACCACCTAAAGCCTTCTGCCACTTTTTCTTATCACCATAACCCATAACATACACAATCTTATTTCCTTTGTTTGTATGGAATAGAATGTGTGGTATCTTTTCATCCTTAGTACCGGTGCCGTTGTACTCTGTAAGAACACCAAAGTCATCAACAACACCAAGGTCCTTATTAATAATATTCTTTTCAGCAGTACCTGTATCTTTTGAGGCAATGATATGATATTTCTTATTACTCTGTGCAACCTTTAGAAAAAATTTAAAGATACCTACCGTTGTTTTTCCTGCAGCAGTAGTACCTTCAAGAAACTCAACCGGCGCTTTACATTTGATGAAATCTTTATACTTTTGAGAAAGTAATAAATTACTCATCATCAACACTCATTTGCTTAATCAGGTCATCAAGTTTAGAAACTTCTGCACCAACATTTGCATCAACTTTTAGGGTATATTCACCTGTCATTTTATTAAGGGTATCAATAGCCCTGATTCTGTCTGATGTTTCTTCTAAATCGTTTCTTGCAATATCAGATAATGTTACCTGTCTGTCTTTTGCACACATTATTCTTTCATCTTTCAGCTTATCGGAAATTTCTTTGATGTACTGTACTATTGTAGTATTTTGTAGTAGTTTTGATGCATTAGTGTTTGCATATTTTTTTGAATATCCTGCTTTTATTGCACTGCCTGTGGCATTACCACTCTGTGCATAATATTCAGCAAATTTCTTTTGTCTTGCGTTTAGCTTATCATTCATGATAACACCACCTTTCAATATTTTTATAGCAAAAGAAAAAGGCTAAGCAGTGCTTAACCTTTTCAATGTTATTTATCCTGTTTTCTTGTATTTTTCTCAATTTTTTCAAGAGTAATGAACAGTTCCTGTTCATTATACTCTTTTACCTTTATTTCTTCTTTCATAGATTTCATATTTGTGCCAAAT
>ERZ1034842.389-NODE-389-length-18564-cov-326.426495_pt1 | contig 18564 bp, 25 predicted proteins | sample MGYA00520634_ERZ1034842 | MGnify/ENA primary metagenome ERZ1034842 (study PRJEB33766, sample SAMN09781734) | gut metagenome | biome: gut microbiome | host: Homo sapiens | place: Madagascar | study: EMG produced TPA metagenomics assembly of the PRJNA485056 data... | reverse complement strand
GTATACCCACGCATCGCCGGTTACCAGCGCATTGCCTCTTACCCGCGCATTGCCTCTTACCCGCGCATTGCCTTCTATCAGAGCCGTCCCGGTAACCTGCGCCTCGCCGCCTACCCACGCCATGCCGTCATGGCTAAGGTTATCCTCACCCTCAATCCATCCGCCCAGATCGCCGACTTTCACCGTGCCAAAATTGCGCACAGCGCGAATGCGGTGCAGCGTGTGGGTATCGATCACTTTTTCTTCCCCGGTAAATTCATACTTCTTCATTCTTACGCTCCTTTCTTCGGTACAAGCTTATTCACAAAGTAAATCTGCCCTTTGCCTGTCACTTTCACGGTTTTATTCACGCTGATGTGCCCATCCGAATGAGTGATGGAAGTTTCCTTCACCTCAAACAAGCCCATGTCCATGCTGCGCTGTGTGGGCATATTCCAGCTCATACCTTTGGCCCGGATAAGATAGCCATTGTTCCGCAGCCAATCGAACAATCGATTCTGCCCGATGTCCATGCCGTTCTGGCGAATCAGCTTTGCAAGGTCGCCCACCAGAATGGAAGTGCTGCTTGCGCTCACGGCATCCGCAAAAAGCGCTTTCGGGGTCATTTCAGCGATCTGTGCTTTCTGCCCCTCAATGGTTTTCTGCGCCAGCAGAATTGCCTTTGCCATAATGTCGGCATCGGTCATGCCCGGTGCGGTCTTGATGTACCCGCCGTCCTTGCGAATGCTCGGCAAAACCTCGTTCGTCACCCAGCGCCGAAAGCGCTTTGCGCCCGGCAGCTTGCTGGAAAGCACCAAGCTATACAGGCCGGATTCGTTGATGAGCGTGGTCTTTGTCGCTCCAAGCAGATGCCCATTTTGGGCATCTGCTATCGGAAGCATCTCAAACCGCTTATCTTCGGAATCCACATGAGTAGCAACCGCCTTACTTACATTGAAATAACCCAGCGCCTGCGCAACATCTCGACCAACCATCCAAGGGTCGCCGTTCATTTCAACAATTCGCAGCTCTCCAAATTCCGGGTTCTCCCAGATTTTCAAATCGTTCATTCTTTCATCTCCTTTTCACTTGATCTGGCGGTTTTCTGTTTCTTGCAGCAAAATCTTCATTTCTGCCAGCTTGTGCACAGTAACCATCAAATCGTCGATCTGCTTTTCTGCTTTATGGATAAGTTCCATGGGGCTCTCGCCGTTATAACCTCCGCTTACCAGCTTTACATCAAAGTTCATTGTCATTTTCCTTTCTTAATGTTTGTAATCGTTTTTGTCTACTTGCTTCGCAAAAAAAATTGCTTCTTTCTCTTTCAGCGATGTTATACGCAGCAAATCGCAAAGCACACTGATTTCGCACTGATCGAAAGAATACAAATTTTTAATCTTTCTGCGAAATTGAGTGACCGAAAGTCCCAACTTTTCTGCGATATAGGAAGTTTTCAGACCTGAGTTGGCCATCTTCTCCAGAAGAAGTTTGGTGTTTGTCACTTTCACCCCCCCCTTTCTTTTCGCCTATAGCCTATAGGCGTTTTTGTCTACAACAAGAGAATAGCATGAGTAGACATTATTGTCAATATCTTTTTGAAAAAATATTTGATTTTCGTTCACATAAATGTTACTATACATATAAGAAAGGGGGCTTGCTTATGCAGCTGGCTGACCGAGTTAAGTTAAAGCGGCAAGAACTTGGCATGACTCAAGACGACCTTGCTAAAAAAATGGGCTATAGAAGCCGTACTTCCATAAACAAGATCGAAATGGGGAGACCCGTTTCTCAGAAAATAATCGTGAGACTTGCTGAATCTCTGGGCGTTACTCCGTCCTATTTGATGGGTTGGGAGGATGAAGAGAACGAAAAGCAGCAAAAAGAAAGCGTTCCAGATATTGCCGCGTATGATGGATTTGGTAGTGATTCCACAAGTCAGATTCATGATCAAGTGGAAAAGATTTATATAACCAGGACTCTTACGCCAGATGAAATTCAGCTGATTAAGAATTATCGCAACGCTACGCAAAAAGAAAAAAATATCGTCCTTACCCTGTTGGATAAGGACGAATGAAAGAAGCGATTTTAATGCATGATAGGATTCTATATGTTTTACATTATATAAAAGATAAAAAGCCAAAAATAACGCCGGAAATTATAAAAGATGTGTGGAATGTTCTACTTTATCCATTTGTGATTTTTTTAATATACAATTACACGGCACTTATAAGAAATGGCTCACTCGATACATTATCGATAAGAATTATTTATTTTTTCATGTACTTTTTCGGCTGGCCTCTTCTGTTGGGAATTATCGCATTTGCTATAACTTTCTTAAATTTTATAGCTGATTGGGTTGTAAACTTTATCCTTAGTATCTTTTTACACGACTAAAGGAAAAGCCGGTCACACACTGGCGACCGGCTAACAATTATAATCTTCTGATAAAATCTTCAAGATTTTTATTTCCTTTCCGTATTTCCAAAATAATTTTCTTTTCAATCTCGTTCAAGTCGTCCATTGTCTTAGGGTCATTATTCATAAGTTCCTCGCTTTCGTTATAGTGGTTTTACCAAACTTACTATAGCGCAAATGAGAGAAAAACGCCATAGCAGATTTGATGTGATTTAAGGGCGGTTTCCTGTCAGATTTGAATGGCAGCTGAAACCGCCCTTTTCATATATGGATTAAAGGAGGGATTCTATATGTTAAGTGATGCCAAACGAATAGCAAGGCTTATGCTGGATGCACGAAAACGGAGCGGGCAAAGTCAGGAAGAGCTTGCCGATCTGCTGAATGTAAGCATAAGCACAGTGCAGCGCTTAGAATCCGCGAAACGATCGCCAACACTGGAAGATTTCATAGAATGGTATCGGGCTTTAGGCATGAATTGGTTTCGAGATATGCTGCGTTTGGCTAACCCGGAGCTGTACTGCGTCTTTGACGGCAGCACCGCCGATGTGGAACAGCGCCGCAATGGGCTATTTAAATATCTGGCCGACTGCCCGCCGGGCGAAGTAGATAAACTTGCCTTCCTGATTTTCGGCCAGCATGGCAGTGATTGGCCGTCCATGCTTGACGAATATGTGGCAAACGCGCATTGCTCTATGCGCAGCCGTGCCGCCGTGTGTCGACTGGTGATCGAAAACTACGAATTGGAAGCTGCCACCGGGGATTTGATTGATCCTGAAACTGCAAAGCCGAACATTGGCAACCTGCGCTCGGCGCATATTGCCGGGCAGAAAGCCGCGCAGCTAAGGCGCAGTGAATATTCGAGGTGATGCTTATGGCGAAATACAACAAAAATAAAAACGGCATATATGTTTATGATAAACGAATAGCGGGCAAGCGCTGTATGCTGCGCGGAAAAACCTGTGCAGAAATTGATAAGAAGCTAAAAGATTGGCTTGCAAAACAGGCGGCAGAAGCAGAAGAAAAAGAAAAAGGCCCGTTGTTTGAAGATGTGGCCCAAAAATGGTATCACAGCGCGGAGAAAACCTTGTCATACTCCACAATGAGATCATACAAGGCTCGGCTCGAAACGGCATTAAATGAATTCGGCGGCTATCGCATGGAAGAAATAAAGCCGATGGATATCACACGCCTTTATGACAAAATGGCTAAGCAGGGTTTTTCCAGCAAGACCATCATCCACGAGCGAACGGTCATAAGAAATATATTTGATTTCTGGAATCTCATTGACAGCACAGATCATAACCCGGCTTTAATAGCGAGAACAGCAAAAGGAAAAGCGCCGGTTGAGCGGCAGCCTGTGCCGGAAGAAGCTGTGGAAGCTGTGATGCAGCACACAGACGGGTTTGGCATTGTGCCATGCCTATTTGCCTTTACTGGCGCAAGATTGGGCGAAATAATGGCAATACAGGTTTCGGACATTGACTTTGATCGCAATCTGTACGGCTGCAAAGGCTCAATAAAAATCAGCAAAAGCGTGCAATGGCAAGGCGGCACACCTGTGATTAAAGCGCCGAAAACAGAAGCTGGTGTGCGCGAAGTGCCGATTCTTGACCAGTTCAGGCATATCTTGCTTGCTGCTGTAAAAGGGCTAAGAAAAGACGATTTTGTGGTTTCCCGGTGCGATAAGCCTTTAACAGCACGGGCTTATGAGCGGCGTTGGCAAATGTATTGCAGGGAAATCGGCCTTGCGAGAGAAATAAAAATTCCCAGCAAACGCCCGCAGCGTAACGGAAAAATTTACATGATCACCGAATACCGGGCAACGATCACGGCGCACCAGTTCCGGCACCTGATGGCCACAGCCTGCGTGGAAGCAAACATTCCGGAGTACATCGGACAGAAAATTTTAGGCCACAAGTCCATACAAACCACCATAAAACACTACACTCATATCCGGGAGCAGGCACTGTTAAAAAGCTACTCCGAAATCAATAAGGTTTCCGCACAAATTACGCAACAGCAATAAACCGGCGTTAAATCGTTTTTAAAAATGGGTTCAAATCCCTTCATCCGCACCAAAAAAGAAAAGCACGAATTTCCGGCAATTAAACGGATTTTCGTGCTTTTCTTTTTGTTTTTCGCATTGCAAAACATTGCAAAACTTGGCAAAATCGGGCTAAAAAGTTACGCAAAACTCACGCAGCTTACGCAAAAGTTACGCACTTTTTGAGCGCATATTTACCACCTTGCAGCCATCCCGTACAGCCGTCCAGCATGGCCAAGCTCTTCCTTGCCCATGGTGATAAACTCGCAGGCCATTTCTTTATCGTCCATCTGCTCTGCGATCTCAAAATAATTTTGAGCGTCCCGGATTTCTTCCTGCGCCTTTTCTTTCATTTCATTTTTCGTCACAAATCTCACCTCACTGATTCTGAATCATGGTGTACAGCTTTTCAATGTCGCTGCGGTCAAACTTCACAGCGCCAATCATCGGTATGTTTTGTGTCACAGGGCCTGTGGTTTCCGCCGCAGCAATCATTTGCTGGTAAATCATATCCACATCTATCATGCCGTCATCGTCCACCACAGCGCGTGCCAGAGGGCTGTGCATGAATGTGTCTGCAATCTGTTCTGCTTTTGCCGCTGCAATGCCTGTAGCGCCCAGTAAAAGCCATTTGTTCAACCCCTGCAGCTTATCAAGCCATTCATTTTTTGCATACATGATTATGGCCTGCTCCACCTGTGCAAAACTCTTTTTCATATGTCAGCCCCCTTATAGCCGAAAGGGCGGGGCGCTTGCCCCGCCCAATCAATAGTTTAGCCGCCAGTAGCGGGAGTGGTGGTGGTGTTCGTTGCGGGCTTCACTTCAACAGCGCCCCAACCCGGGCAGCAGCTGCCGTTAGGGATCACCAGCTTGGTAAGGCCAAGCAGCTGATCGATCTGGTTCTTCATACAGCCCAGCGTGGCGGTGTTTACACCGTTATAGGTGCTCTGCTGATCGGTGAAGTCGCGGAACTCGCGGTAGTTTGCGGCAACATCAGCACGGATAGCCTTGTCCTGCGCATTCAGAGCGTTATAGACTTCCACCATCTTCTTGTCGGTGTATTTCTCACTTTCGGCAATCGCCAGAGCGGCATCCTTGTTCTGCAGCTCGCGGATCAGGTCAAGCTCGTGGCGAGTTACAAAATGCTCGCCTGCATTGGCAGCCGCCATAGCAGGCGCAGAATAATTGTTCAGCAGCCCGGCACCGCCATTCAGAACACCAAGAGCCGTACCGATAATGCCAGTGGTCAGGCCAGCATTTGCAACACCACGGCTTGCAGGAATCATTTCACTCATAAAAATTTTCCTCCTTTATTTATTGGTAATAAAGAAGCGCTCCTTTTCTTACCTTAATAATAAAGGAAAACCCAGCAAGAAAACTCTCGTTTTCCCGCCGGGTTTCTGTCAATTAACTATCAGGTTTTCGCCAATTTTCCATTCAAGAGCTTGTTCACGAAGTAAACCTGCCCTTTTCCGGAGATTTTGGGCGTTTTGGTCACACTGATATGCCCATCCGAATGCGTGATAGAAGTCTCTTTGATTTCAAACAAACCCATTTCCATTGCCTTTTGCGTGGGCATATTGCGGTCTGTGCCGCGCCGATTGATAAGATATCCGTTTTGCCGCAGCCATTCAAAAAAGCGATTCTGCCCCATCTCAACGCCGTTCTGGCGCAAGAGCTTTGCCATCTCGCCCACCAGAATACTGTTCTGGCTGGCAGATACCGCATCTGCAAAGATTTCTTTGGGCTTCATGCGCTCGTTGTCGGCGGCCAGCAACTTGTTCTCCGCTTTCAGCTGGTCATTCTTACGCTGCGCAATCAGCACCGCCCGGCGCATAACGGCTTCGGGGCTGTTCCATTGCTCCTCAACTTTCAGAAAGTATTGCCGTGCCTGTTTGCCACGCTCGTTGCGCTGAATCATGCACAGCTCTTTCGCCATGGGAATGGTCAGTTGGTGGTCGGTGCTCGGACGGCCGCCTTTGGGGTTTTGGACATTTTTGTCCAAAACCTCCGCATAGTCAATTCCATTGGTAAAACCGTACTCAATCATACGAAGAAACCAGTCATTGTATCTTGCTTTCACGCCCAAGAATTCATGCAGCTCACGCCCGCTCACGGTGGGGCGCTCCGGATTATCATAGTTCACAGGAATCAAAGCGTTCACAGGATCACCGCCTTTCCATCTTCTGCTTTCGCAAAGCGGTCAGAAAGCTGTAGCATTTTCTGCCGGGCGATGCCCAGTGTGCGGAAGTATGTGGGCAAATCGCTGTACTTCCAAGCGGGCAGATTTTCCGGCTTAATAAGCGTATCCGAAACATTGGTCAGATCATCGAGCCAGCTTTCAAACACCTCAACCAGTGCAAGGGCATCGTCTAAATCTTCGATGCAGTCTATAATGTCAAGATTTTTGACAACATCAACAGTATTCATTTTATGTTCTTCTTTCTCTTGTAAAGAAAGACTAAAATTGCTATAATGGATTTAGCAAGAAGTCTTTCTTGTGGTGGTAATAGGTAAGCGAACTGTGGTAGGGGCTGCTTACCTATTATTTTTTATTTTCTACCTCGGCTTTAACCTTTTGAATGCCCAGCCGGATTATATCACTGCGATTCTTGTTTAAATTTTCACAGCAAAAATCCAAATCGCGCATTGTCTGTTCATCCGCTCTGATTTTCAGCTGAATATCTTTCGGGTTTTCGGCTTTCGGTCTGCCTGTACGGGGCGACATATCATCACCTCACTTTTTGTGTACACGCATATTATATACTTGTGTACACGGAAAGTCAATGGTTTTATTTGAGGTTTTACTCAAAATTGAGTAAAAGGTTATTCTATCGAAGCAACGCTTTCAAATACCTCAACCAGTGCAAGGGCATCGTCTAAATCTTCGATGCAGTCGGTAATGTCCAGATTCTTGATAACATCAACAGTTTGCATTTTAACCTCTTTTCTATTGTAAGAGGATTCCAACTTTGATATAATGGATTTACCAAAGGGAAACCTCTGGTGTGGGTCTCCACTCTGCGCCTACCTCGCAAGTTGTCGCAGAGTGGAGATTTTCTGTTATTCACCCCCTCAATGCTTCTAATTATAGTCATGTTCACATGATATGTCAAGCATATACACATGAAAATATTATACAAAATTTCGATTGTTTTTTGTTCAATATTTCATGTGTACATACCCATGTGTATATGCTATAATTCATTATAAGAAAGGTGGTGAAATATATGGCTCTAACCCATCAAAAGGCTATTGCAAACGCAAAACATCAAGCGAAATTAGATAGAATTGTTTTGCAGCCAATGAAAGAAGAGGGTGCAGAAATTCGTGCAGCTGCCGCCAGTGCTGGCGAATCAGTGCAGGGCTACTGCTTAACTGCCATCAGAAACAGAATGGGCAGTGATAAAGCAAAAGCTGCTGCCCCACCCGTTGCCCAAAAGCAAATCCATTCGGATTCTGAAACTGAGCGGGCACGAAAGGCGCTGCTGGATAAATTGAAAGGACTATAAACAAAAAGGCCGGTGCTGTTTCCAGCACTGGCCTTTTTGTTTGAAAGGATCGTAAAAAAGAATGAAAATCTGGAGGTTTTATGCACAACCATGTCCCCTACAGATAGTATAACTCTGCGTATACCATTTGTCAACAGATTTTACGCACAGTATATTAGTTTTCGTCCATGTACAATTCATTCACTGATTGCTTTCTCGGCGGCAAAAGCACATCATACTTCTGCGCCCGGTCGTACTTCACTTTCAGCCGCTTAATAATGCGGTCGATGGTGGAAAGGCTCATGCCAAGCTTCATGCTTTGCTCCGTGCGTGTCCAACCGGCCGCCCGGGTTCTCATAACGGTTTCTTCCTCTTTCGTGAGATTACCCACATCAATAAAGCGCTCAAGGATGAATTTCGTCCAGATGACTTGATGACTCATTCAAATTTCCAATCCTTTCTGGCGGTTTTGTAAAGATAAATAAAGCTCTCTCGCTCCTGCTCGTTAGAAATGTACTGATTTGCCCAAGCCTCACGAGCAGCGGACAATTTGATATCAGTACCCTTTATCTGGGCTTTCAATTTATCTTCGATGGCGCTGTAGCGCATAAACCAATAGGACAGCTTATATGCCGTATTCTTACTGTAGTGATCGGTCAGGAATTTCACCTTTTCATCCTTATCGGCGTGCAGCATATAAATATAGCCCTGTTCGGCGGGTGTCATATCATCAAGGCTCAAAACAGCATCAGCATATTTACCGCCATTGTCGTTGATCTCGCTGAAACGGTCACTTGCTCGCTCATAAGCAGCCATAGCCTTAACGCCGCCCTCTTTGTATGCCTGATACGGTTTTTTATAGTCCTTGGACATATAAGTTTCAACCATTCCAGGGGTCAGCTCATCCAGAATGCCGCTGTAAAGCTCTGCCGTTTCGGCGGGGTTGTCACTCTTGTCGATTGCATTAAACGCCTTTTTGCCAGCAATATAATTCACAAATCCGTCAACGCCCAGATCATTATACGCTTCCATGTTGGCTTTCATTTCATCGCTTTCGCCGCCGGCATAGCTGTCACCAAGCGCATCAAGATAGCCAATGTTTCGGGCAACAGCATACAAATCGCTTTGGATAGCTGCAATGTTATCTCCGCCGATATCCAGAATGCCGTCAATGTCCTGTAGGCTTTTCAGCATTTCTTCTGTAGCATTGCCGGAAGTTTTGCCGAATTCCGTCATTTCGCTTTTGCTAAGGCGGCGGCTTTCCTTTTCGTCACCGTCCCATACTTCAACAGTAGCGTGCTTTGTGGGCATATCCGGGTAAACGCTGTCTTTTTTCGTCTGCTGATACACGGCATCCAAAAAATCATCCACTTCGGACGGTCTTGAATAGTTGATCGTCACAGGCGAAAGCGTGTTGTAGGCCAGTCTGCCAAGCAAATTTCCACCAACACTTTCCTGCGTTCTGCCCAGCGGGTCAATGTAATCCTCGCCCTCAAGGCCGGGAATCCAGTTCTTCATGCCGGTCAGGTCAAAGTCGATTGCTCTGCCAAGCTGGGTATCTTTATCCGAATAATAGCTTTTTCTTGTTTCGTGCCCGACAGACCGGCCAACCTGCTTTGCAATAGTCGGAATGTACTCACCAAGATATCCAAGGATGATATTCTCAACCGAAACACCTACAGCCGAATTGGAATCATTGGTATTCTGGATGGATTGGATAAGGTCAGTAATGCCGCTAAGAAGTGTCAAGTCCGCCAGCGGGTCCCACAAACTGAGCACGGCATTTCCAATCATTGCGGCCTTATCCTCATCTTTCATGCCATCCGCAATGCCGGCGCCCATAAAGAAGGGCATCGCACCAACGGAAAGCGAATCCAACGAAGCGGAAACTGTGTCCGGCGCATCAACGCCGATGTCGCGCAGGAAATCACCAATCTCGATGCTGTATTTCTGCTTGCCCTGTGTCGCGCCCTCGTACTTGTCCTTGTCGCCGTCATCCGCTTTTAGCGTAATAAGCCCGGCTTTAAAGGCGTATGCACCAAGAGCCATCAAGGCAGAGCCGGTAATAGATTTACTCAGCGCATCAATCGCTGTTGCTGCATCGCCGGTTCTTGCTTTGTGAACAGCTTCCACAACGCCCAAGGGGGAATACTCCGCACCGCGAACAACGATATTACCGCCTGTTTTCGCAAATGGGTTCAATGCCTTGCCAACGATTCCACCGCGTTGAGAAATGTCCATCACCGCGCGGGTAAAAGAATTTGTGTCATGCAGGGTTGCTTCATTGGCTTGCTGCGCAGCTCTATTTGCCATTTTGTCGGCAAGTTCACGATTCTGCATGAGCTGTTCGTAGCTATCAATTCCGTGGGCGGCCATCTCGCGTGACATGGCATCCACAAACTGATTCTGCGTGCCGGAAATGCCGATCTTGCCTTTGCTGGCTCTGTTCTCATAATGAGAATTCATAAAGTTTTCGGCCATTTGGCGAATTCTCGAATTCTCCGGGAGAATACTAAAGATTTCCAGCGTGCCGATTGCGCCATAGTCATCCTGTGCGCCGTAAACAGCGTTCTCTACATCCGCAAGTTTTTGTGCAGCCTTGCCAATAATTCCGGCTTTATCCGCAAAAACCTTTCTCTGATTTTGTGCATTTCGCACAACATCGTTGGTGTTTCCGCTGATCAGAGCGCCCGTTGTATTCAGCTTACCCGGATTTTTAAGAAGCCCATAGTAATTTTCAATCAGCGCTTTGTATGCGGCGCTTCTCTGCTGCTGCGCTTTGCTGTTAAGCAGCATATTCGCGGTGGTTCTTTCGTATTTGCCGCCGCTCAGCCCATAGGCAGCCCATTCCAGAAACGGCTTTACGGTGGAGTTTTTCACCTTCGTCATGCCGCCAAGCGTGACATTGCCAACCACATTCTTGCCGCCGGTTTTTCCAATACCAGAAAGCATTGATACATAAGGCCAACTTGCGATGGCATCCGCCCATGTACCACTTCCCATAGCTTCGCTGATAATGTCGGTCATTTCACCGGCCTTATCATAGTAGGCTTTGGAGTTCTTTTCTTTCATCAGATACATTTCATCGCCAAGCTGCACAATGCGATTGGTCTGTTCTGCTGTAAGTCCGGGAATGCCCCATTTCTGTGCGATAAGTTCCTTTACATCGGCATTGGAGTATTGCCCCATTTTCGCGACTTCAATAAACTTATCAACGCCAGATTTGGTGTTTGCTGTTTTTGGGGATGGCTTCTTGTACAGCTCCGGCAGCATTTGCCGCATATTTTTGTCAATGGCTTTTTCCACCAGATTGCCGTACACATTCGCAACAGTGTCCGCAGCCCTTTTTGCGCTGGCTTCCGTGATGCCATATTTGGCAACAAGAATATCCGTAATCGACTTCTGCAGCCCGGAGATATTGCCGCGAACGCGCTTGACTTCTTCCCGAAGATTGATTTCACCGCTTTTGATAAGGTTCAAAACGGTTTGCTCCGCAGCCTTTCCCGTTGTTGCGTAATAGTCCCCGCCAACATAATCAGAAAGCGTAGAATCCACCACATCACGAATAAACGCTGCTTGCTGTTCAATCTCTGCAAGATTCTTTCTTGCAAACTGCCCGTCTGCCGTTAAAGGTTCAATGGCTTCCGACTGGTCTAAAGAATTCAGTATTTGATTGCGGCTTTCCGAAACACCGCTCTTGTCAAGAATGTAGTTCGTTACCTCATTCACAACATCGCTGTATTCCGAAAACGCCAGCTTATTTGCAAGCTCTTTTGCCGTGCCATCCGTTTCCATAATGGCCTGCGTGATTGCTTTCGCAATGGTTTCTTTTGAAACGGTTTCCCCAATGGAAGTGTCCGTGTCAAACCATTTTTCAAATTGTTCCTGCTCGCTTTCTGGCAAGGAATTTTTAACGATTTCCTTTGCCTTTTGCAAGGTTTCGTTTGAGGCCTGCCGATTGGACAAAACTTCATTCAGCATTTGAAAAGGCGTGTACTTTACGGAAGTCTTTTTGCCTTGCGGTGCTGTTTCTTTGGAAAGCTTGAACAGCTCCTGCACCATTCTGGTTACGGCGTTTCCGCTGTTTCCTGTTTTATCTTTACTGTTGCTGACAACCTTTCTCGCAAGCTGTTCTTCCGGGCTGCCTTGCTGTAAAGAATAAGTCGCGGCCTTTTCCCCTGCCTTTGCAACACGGGCTTTGGCTTTTGCTTCGGCGCGGTCTGCTGTTCGCTCTGCTGCTTTCGCGCTCCGATCAGCGGCTTTCATTCTGCTCCGGGCATCATCAAGCCTATTCCGCGCTTCCTGTTCCTGTGCTTCCGCTTCCGCAATTTGGTTTTCAATCCCGGCTGCAACGCTATCTGCCGCTTCATTCCGTGCGGCATCGACTGCCTGTTTTACCTTGCTGGAAGTTTCTTCAACGAGTTTCGCGCCGCCCTTTCGTTCAATGGCTTGATCTGCGATTTTATCTATCGCACCATGAGCGGCAGTAGCAAAATCAACGCCTTTCTTTACTCGGTTTCCCTGATAACCTAACGCGCGAGCCATAGAAGTGTTATTCGCAGAAACAGATTTCATCAGCCTGTCGCGCATGATTGCAGCTTCTTTTCTATCCGTTTCGCTTGCAGATTCATCCATGGCGGTCTTTTGCAATTCTTCAATCGCAACAACGGCTGTATCAGACTGTTCATCGTTTAACACGCCGCCACGTTCAACAATGTCTGTGTATTCGTCAACGACATTGCTCATTCCCGTTTCGTTGATGATCTGGTGCGCTCGCTCCGTCTGCTTTTTGATTGAAATCTGCTCATGGGTTAAATCTTCCGTTGCGGCTTCCGCTTCCGTCTGGGATAATCCGCCATCCATCAAAGCCTGTTGTATGCCGTGGCTTTGGCTCGGTACGATGTCTGGGATTTCGCTGTCATACTTGCTTTGTGCTGCACCAACCGTGTTTGCGCCATAGCCGCCATCGCCGGTAAGCAGCCCATCGTTTAGAATGTCTTGCGATTCCGGCACACTATTCTCTGCCATAACAGGCACAGCAGATTTTTCCTGCGGTGCAACTGGCAACAAATCGTAGTCATTTGCAGGCTGCACCATTTTGTTGGTGTCCCGAAATTGGTTATCCAACAGCCCGTAGGTCAGCAAATCTTCATTCGCCGTCTGTTCAACAGGTGACAGTTTGTCACCAGTTGCATTCATATTGCCGGTTTCAGCGGCATACTGCGCGGCCTGTGCGTTTTGCGTGTTCTGTGCGTTGTTCATGGCCTGCCGCCCGGCATTCACTCCAAGGCCAGCAACTGCCGTCATTGCGCCGCCCAAAGCGCCGCTGGCAGCTTCCTGCAGGCTCTGCGCCGCAAGTTCCTGCAAACTCATGGGTTCAGCCGTATTGGTGGCAAGATCAATCGCCCGGTCAGCCCATGTTTCCGCAAAGCTCTGCAAGCCGTTATCACCGGCACCCATAAGCACCGCATAGAATGCCGGGTTTGTCTGTGCCAGTTTGCTGTTATTCTTGATGGACTGAACGATCTGCGCCGCAATGGTATTCCGTGCGCCGCTTGCGCCCATGGTGTCCAGCATCTGTTCCACACCAACGCTGTTGATTGCCCAACCGGCCATGAATTTAGCCGCACCGTTGGCCAAGGTATTAACAGCCGGTGCTTCTTTTTCAATGCTGTTCGCCATGCCGCCAGCAGCGCCCTGTGCGCTCAGTACAGGCAAAACCAACGCCGGGTTTACCGCTGCAATGGCAATGTTTTCAGCGGCGCTCGTGGCAGCGCCTTTCAGCATTTTTGTCCCGGCATCAAGTCCAAGGTCAGAGCGCGACAAATCTTCCTGCGCACTTTGATACATTTTGTATCCGCTTGTGTCCTTGCTTACCGGCGCATTGATCTCGCTGTCTTTCCTGTCCATGACAGCCCGTGCATCATTCAACTGCTGCCATGCCTTTTGATATTCTTCGGTCTGTACGGTGTTCCCGTTTTCATCCAAAGTATACGCAGTATTGGAATCTTCCATTGTCTGCGTTTTTAAAAGAGCATCGTTATACTGCTTTGCAGCGTTTCGGTATTCTTCATCCTTAACGCTGGCAACGGCGTTTCCCGCAGTCTGCATGGCCGTGTCTGCGCCCATCATGCCAGCGCTTGCAACCGTTTTCACCGTTCCCTTTGCTGTGCCGCCAACGCGCTCTTTCAGCACCTGCCCCTTACCCATTTTCTGGTAAAGTTCAAGCATTTCATTTGCTTCGTCAAACTGTTGGCTTGTGTACCCGGCTTCCAAAAGATCACCAACCCGGTTTTTGGTCTTGGCCATTTGCAGCGCGGTCATAAGGCTTTTGTTTTCCGGGTTCTCAGCCCAAGTATTCACACGCGTGTAAATCTCGGCTTTTTCCGAATCGTTCAGCTTGCTCTTATTCAAAAGGCCCGCATTGGTTTCTCTCGCCGCCCGGCTTTCCTCTCGTCCCTTGGCCTGTTTGCGGTTCAGCTCGCGCAGCTTTTCGGCCTTATCCTCATTTTTCAGCTTCTTTTCATTCTTCTCGGTATCCTGCTTATACCCGTTTTCAAGATAGGAATTTTCTCCATCGTTCTTTGCAGAAAGCAAACTGCCCAATGCACCGAAAGCCCTTGCGATCAAGCCGGGCTTTTTTTCTTTGTCATCTTCCTTTTCGGGTTTGCTGTTGCGGTTATTGGCAGAATTCCCACCCTTGCCGTTGTCACCGGGCTTCCCGGTGTTACTCCAAAAATCGTCCGCGGGCCCATCGGCATTAGGGTCATCGATCGAAATAGAACTGCTCTTTTTCTTGCTCGCCTTTTTCGCTTCTGCCTGTGCTTTCTTTTCCGCAGCGGCAGCTTCTTTTGCTTCGTGCAGCATGGGCTTATAATAAGCATTCATCAGGCTCTTGGCATCCGCAGCACTGATTTCAGGAACGACCGTCTTTTCAGGAATTGCGGAGGCAAGAGTAGATGCGCTTGACTTCATGCCGGAAACGCCGGTGCTGCCGGCAGTAGAAATTTTCTTTCGCCCGCTGGCCGCAGCATCCCGGTCATAGCTCTCCAAAAGGCTTTTCAGGCTCGTGCTTGACACATTGTTTCTCATTTACTCTTGCCCCCGTATTTTATGCAGTCGTATTCAATCCCTTGCTTGCAAGGTAGTTTTGCAGCCATTCATAATAGCTTTGCGCGCTGGAAGTATCGCCGCCGCTCTGCTGATACAGTGTCAGCGGATTCACGCCGTTCTGTGCGGCCAGACTGGCAATATTGCTCATATACTGCGAAATGTCACCGGCCTGTCCATTGGACAGAATGCCGCGCAGACTTGCCATGTTGTTCAAATAGGTGTTTTCAAGGTTTGCAAGGTTTTCAAGCCTTGCATTCTCTGTCGAAGCCCGGCTATTGTCATAGCTGTTTAACAGCCGGGAAAGCGCCGTTTCGCTTGCGCCGCCGGTCATGCCCTGTGCGGTCAAGCCCTGGTTCATGGTGCGCTGGTTCTGCATTTTGTTCACATACGCATCCTGCAAGGCTTTTTCCGCAGCGGAATTCACATTTCTCACGCCGTTTTCATACTGCTGGCGCTGTGCCGCTGCGGCTGCATCGTAGGCACGCTGTCGCGCTCTCTGCTGGGCACGCAATGCTTCCGCATACCAATCATTGCCGCTGCTTTCCGTGGCCGCTGGCGCACTCACAGCAGGCGCAGAAGCAACATTCACAGTGCTGCTGGAACTGCTGCTATTCCCGCTGCTGCCACCGCTGCTCTGCCCGCCGCTATTGCTCTTAACGCTGCTTCCATAACTAAGGCTCGCACCACCGCCGCCAATCGTAGGCCACAGTGTGCCTTCGTAGTTCACAAAAGTATTACCTTTTTTATCCTTTACGGTGTTCCATTTTTGTGCCATGCGCCGTCACCTCGCAATCATTCGTCTTTGCGGTGCTGCTTAACGATCTGGTCACCAAACACAGCCCCGGCAGCGCAAAGCAAGCCCTGTACAATGGCGGTAAAAACGGCCTGTGCGCCGTCCTGCGGTGCGGCAATATTGGTGGTTGCCAGCACATAAACAGCCGCCAGAACAACGCCAGCGGCGGCCAGAAGCACAGGAATCAGCTTGTCCTTTACGGCCGCGCTGGTTTTCAGGCAGTAGCCCACGAAAATTAGCGCAGGAATCAGCACCAGAAGTTCAGGCTTAATGTAAGTAGTGTAATCCATAAATATTTCCCCCTTTAATTTAAAACTCCGCACAGCCTTGCTTAAACGCTTGCTTAAATTTCAACTAATTGATTAACTGATTGATTAACTGATTGATTAAATCAAGACTGTGCGGAAAAATCACATACCGAATTTGCTTAGCGCAAACCCCATGATACCGGCCACCAACACATAAATGGCTTTCTCCACCACGAATTTCCAGCGGGCAGCGGGCACTTCCTTTAAATCTTTAATGTCGTTGCCCATACTGTCGATACGCTCGCCCATCGTGCTGATGTTCTGAGCCATCACAGCAGTGCTGGTGGCCAGTTGGTTAATTGCATCTTGATTTTTTTCCAAAGCATCGAGCCGATGTTCGTTGCCTTTGCATCTGCTCTCCACTTCCTGCAGCTTTACAGCCATGCTCAGTTCGTCCACCTGCGCACCTCACTTGATTTCGTATTTCAACTCTTTGCGTTCTGCCAGCGCCTTAAAGTCGTTGATATCCCCGGCGCTGGCCTGCTTGATGGTGATATCCCGCAGCGTGGGCGCAGTCACAGTCTTGCCAAAGCCATTCAGACCGGCCTTTTTGATGATACCGGGGAAGTCCCGGGTGCAGGTGTTCATATCAACACGCCCGGAAATCCCATCCATATGGCCGTTGCTGGTGTACTGGTGCATATCCCGCTTGAGGGTTTTGTTATAGCCCGCGCGGTAATCAGCCAGCCAGATGGTATATTTGCCTGCAAGGCGTTCATGCGCCAGCTTGTTGGTAAACCAGTAGGTGCTTGCATACACGCCTGCAAAATACCCGGCCTTTTCCAGCGTGTCGCAAAATGCTTCGCACATCTCGGTCAGCGCGGCTTTGCCCAAACTCGCCTGCGTGCTGTCCTCAATGTCAAAGTAGATGGGAAATTCAAACTGCTTGCCCTGCAGCACCTGCAGGCAGGCTTTTGCTTCCTCTCGCGCTTCCTCCGCGCTCCTGGCATACGAATACCAATACGCGCCGACCGGAATTCCCGCCGCTTTTGCGCCCGCGTAGTTGCGCTCAAACTGCGGGTCTTTCTGGCTCGTGTAGCGGCCAAAACCGGCGCGGAGAATGGCTAAATCCGTTTTCACCTTGCTCCAATCGATCACGCCTTGGTGTTTGCTCACATCAATTCCAGTCATAGCTTATACCTCCTGTTCCAACAGCTTTTTTACTTTCTCGCGCCAAATCTCCGGCACATCCTCCAGTGCCATCAGCCCTGCCTTGATGCGCCGCACATAAATTTTTGCCATTGCTTACTCCTTTCCGGCTGCCACCGCAGCCACATCCACCAGCGCGGCTTCCTGTTCGTCCAGCCGGGCAGCATTGTCCGCGATCATGCCCGCCAGCTCGGTGAGCGCCGCCTCGATTTCGTCCTCGCGGGTGGGGTGATCGGCGTGCAAGATATAAGTCCGGCTTACAACTTCCTCGTAGGCGGGCTTGTCCAGCTGCTGCCAGGTCAACACCACGCCGCCCGGCAGCGTTTTGCTGGCCGTGTGGTGCTCTGCCTCGCGGTGTACGGTTTCCCGGTCTACCAGATAGCCCTTTTCCAAATCGATTTCTTCGGCGGGCAAAAGCTCGCCGGTTTCGCTGTAGTAGATCATTGTTTTTGCCCCCTATATAGTGATAGCGTATAAATAAATACTTTGAGCATTCCGGCCCAGGTCTGTGTATACGGTGATAGAATCGCCGCTTCTTGCGGTAAAAGCTGCCGCAAGGTTTGAATAAGATCCATTTCTATCCAGCACCTGTGGATCAATCTTCTGCCCGTTGACAACAACTTTTGTTGTGGTGTCTTTCGGGGAATAGGTGCTCGCGAACGTGAACACACTACATTTTGTAGGCGCTGTCCAGCTGTATTCCATAACCTCCTCGCGGCCCGTGCCCCCCAAATCGCGCCCGGTATTATTATCGATCAGCACTTTACCCGCCGTAGCACCCATATTAAACGCTGTTACACTCATATCATCACCTCTCGATCTGCCCCGGCACCCGCAGCGTAAGCGATACGCCGGGCTTATCCTCCGGCGCGGTAAATGTCAGCGTGTCTGCCGCGCTGGTGATCATCTTAATGCAGCCCAGTGCCTCGGTGGCTGCCAGCAGTGTAGATACCGCCACGCTGCTGCCCAGCACGGCTGTGGGGATGCCCGGCACCCAGTCTGCCGTCATGCCGGATACGCTCACGGTCTGGGTATAGGGTGCGCTGCCGCTCCAGCCGGAGGCGGGCAAATTCACCGTAACACACTTTAAATTTCCCACATCTGTTTGCAGCACTGCCACCTGCCGCATGGCCGTGCGCAGATCGGTAAAATTCAGTCCCTCGCCGTTCGGGTCATACACAGCCTGTGCCATATCGCCTGCGCCGATCTCGGTCACCTTTCCCGCAATGGCCTTGTCAGCCTCTGCCTTGGTGTAGCACTGGTTCACAGCGC
>ERZ1034842.387-NODE-387-length-18613-cov-8.689783_pt1 | contig 18613 bp, 20 predicted proteins | sample MGYA00520634_ERZ1034842 | MGnify/ENA primary metagenome ERZ1034842 (study PRJEB33766, sample SAMN09781734) | gut metagenome | biome: gut microbiome | host: Homo sapiens | place: Madagascar | study: EMG produced TPA metagenomics assembly of the PRJNA485056 data set... | reverse complement strand
CTGCAGCGTATGAAAGAAAGGAGGAAGGAATGGGGGATTCTGTGACACCGGAGATACTTGGCAACATGATTCGTCAGTACTTCATCCAGGAACGACCAGAAGAAGAGACTATACAGGCCCTGAATCACCTGCGCAGGGCGCTTCATGAGGTCAGCCCTTTTGCACAGGAGCCTGTGGACTGTGTGCTGTGGGTGAAGGCGGATGAGGTGGTGGCCAACGATTACAATCCCAATGTCATGGCGCCGGGTGAGAAGAAACTGCTGAAGCAGTCACTGGAGAAAGATGGTTTCACACAACCGGTGGTGGTGTCTGAGGAAAAGAACCATTACCTGGTGGTGGATGGTTTTCATCGCCAGGTGCTGGGCAGGGAGGCGGGCACAGGTAAACGCCTGAAGGGCTGGCTGCCGGTGGCCTGTATTAATCCTGAGAGAAAGGGACAGGCTGAACGCATTGCCGCGACCATACGACATAACCGGGCCAGAGGAAAACATCAGATAACCTCAATGTCTGATATTGTCAGGGATCTTTCGCGTCTGGGCTGGACAGATGAGCGTATTGGCACAGAGTTGGGCATGGATCAGGATGAAGTGCTGAGATTGAAACAGATAAGTGGGCTGACGGAGCTGTTTCTGGAAGAGGATTTCAGTCCGGCATGGACGGTTAGTTAATTGTTAATATATCCGTACTAATATGTTCGTTGTCCTGTCCGGGGAATGTGGGTTGTGATATCCGTGCTCGATAGAGTTAACAGACGAGTATATATTAAAAATTTCACAAGAAATTAATACTCATGATAGTAAGGGACTGGGAGTAATAATTGTTCTTAATTTAACAGGTGAAAGATGAGAAAATTTATTGATTTTAATGATAAGAGAGAATCAACTAATACTGATGTGTGTCAGTGTAATAGTGGTGGGGTTAATATTCAGAATACGCATATTTCAAATAATAATATAGTCAATAAGAATTACACCGGTGCCAGTGAGAATAGTGATGGTGTTGTATATATATTGATGGTTGGGGGCGTTTTGTCTGCACTGGCGTGGATTTTTTTTAGTTATTATGATGAGATTTATCTTATGATAAGTGTTGGAGTGATAACCAGTTCAGTTTTGTCTGTTATTGCTTTAAGTATCTTGTTCGTCAGAAATGAAATTGATATGGGGGATTTTTCAAGAGTTGCCTGGATTATATTTTTAGGTGTTGGGGTGTTTGGTCTGAATACATACCTGAGTATCCAGATTCCTCAGGATATTATTAATATTTCAAAGGCGAGCGATTCTTTTATTGAGTTCTTCAAGGCAGTTCACAGAGGCTCTTATGATAATTATATGAATTATGTGGGTTCTGGCTTGCTTATCTGTGCTTTAGTTATTGGTTTGTGTTTGTCTGGTTTCAGAGAGTTAGCGTATGTGCTGGCCAGTGAATATCGAACCGGACTGTGGTTTGGTTTATATAAATTGACCAACTGTTTCAGAATGAAATTGGCTGGTTTTGGAGGGGTTATTATTATTGTTATGGCAATTGTTATTGTTCTGATAAGCGGAGTCGATTTTTCTTCCATTTGGTGATTTATGACTGGAAATTTACATCGCATGGCATCATAAGCATTCCTTCATCCCGGTAATCTCAGACCATAACTGGATGTTTCTGGCGAAATAATCCTGTGAATATTATTTATAGCAGTTTTGTCATTGTGTGATTATCCTGGTTTATCAGAATCTATTTGGGTAAAGAGAGTTAATGATTAAGTGGGGCAGAGATCGTTTTTCATGGTGGGCATATGAATTTAGCTCTGTTTTTTGTTGTTAAATAATGGATAAGAGATATGTTTTCAGTATGGACTGAGTTGATAGCTCTCGTTTTAATCTTTGCTTTTATGCTTCTTCCATTTCTTCCGGCATTGCTGGAATTATATTCTCCCCGGGATCCTGAGGCGCTTTGTCTTGATGAAAATGAACGGTTGTCTCCTCCTGATACAGAATCCGAAGAAGAAAAAAATGAGGGCGAAGGTAGTGGGATGTTTTTACAGGCAGATGATGAATGCGTTGTTTTTCCTGGCGCTTTGTTTAAACATCTCACCGCCTCATGTATTCGTATTGCAGGATATAGTGGTAGTTATCCTTCGCTCTCAGAAAAGTATTCTATGGAGCAGTATGCTCCGGAAGAAACTCAATGGTATCCGGAACAACGTTACTGGTACAGTAAAAAAGATATTATTATTCCTCCAGGGGTATGTGTTGACGGAGATATGGTTTCTGAAGGAAATATTATACTGGGAGAATCGTCCGTTATTTCCGGAGCAGTAAAAGCCGGGTGTGATATTGAATTACGTGCTCAGGCAAGAGTGAAAGGGTGCTGTACGGCAAATAATATCAGATTATTTTATGCAGCAGGAATATCCGGTTGTGTTGTTGCCAGTCAGCGTATTCATATGATGGAACTGTCATGGGCCGGTGACCAGGAGTCACCTGTCAGCGTGGTGGCAAATGAAGTGTTATTGCTGCCAGGCGTTCGGATATATGGCGGGATTAATGCACATAAACATGTGAAAGTTTCTGACGCAGATGAGGAGTATATTTTGTGAGGAAAAATAAAATATTGCTGGTTTGTGGAACCAGACCAGAAATTATTAAGATGGCTCCGGTTTTTCAGGTATTACAGAACAGTGAATATTTTTTACCTGTTGTGATACATACGGGGCAGCATACTGATATGGCATCACCGCTATATCAGTTTTTTCGGATGATGCCCAGGCACTCACTGAGTTTACACAGACGTTCAGGTGATCTTGCTCATTTAACGGAAATATTGCTGGCGGAGCTTGCTCCGGTTTTATCCTGTGAGCAGCCTGCGGCATTGCTCGTTCATGGTGATACGACGAGCGCAATGACCGCTGCACTTGCCGCATATTATGCGCGTGTGCCGATCGGGCATGTCGAGGCCGGACTCAGGACATACAATAAATATTCTCCTTTTCCTGAGGAAATGAACCGGAGTCTTATCGGGCGCCTGGCTGACTGGCATTATGCACCCACACCATGCGCCCGGAAGGCCTTGCTGAATGAAGGTGTTGATAGCTCCCGCATTGTGGTGACGGGAAATACAGTGGTGGATGCGGCCTTGCAGACGGCGGAATTAATAACGGTATCAGAAAATTTACCTTCGGTTGTGAGACAACATCGTCTTGATAAACGTCTGGTTGGTCGACGGCTGATACTGGTCACTGCACACAGGAGAGAAAACTGGGGGAGCGGATTGCAGCGTATTGCACAGGCGGTTGATCAACTCTTGTCTCAGTATGATGATGTTTTTGTTATCTGGCCCCTGCATGCAAATCCTGATGTATCCTGTTGCATTAAAGAAGCGTTATCTCACTATTCAGGAAATAACAGTTCTTTAATTTTGTGCCCACCTCTGGATTACCCTTCTCTTATATGGTTACAGAATCATGCATGGGTCGTACTGACTGATTCCGGAGGCATTCAGGAGGAATCTGCTGCGCTGGGAACTCCGGTATTAATATTGCGGGATGCAACGGAACGGCCTGAACTTGTTAATGCCGGGGGAGGTGTTCTGGTTGGAACGGACACTTCTGTAATATATGAAACGGTGAGTAATTTGTACAAAAATGCTGATATATGGCGTGGAATGAAAAATATAAAAAACCCATTTGGGAGCGGGGAGGCTGCAAAAAATATTGTCAGTCATCTGACGGGGGTATTTTATGACAATATTCAGAGTGGCAGAGGGTAAAATGAATAAATATAAATTCAGCATGCTGACATTATTACTGGTCGGTGTAAATCTGTCGGTTCAGGCTGCAGAGTCAGGGCGTTTCGAAAGTAGTATAGCCGGTGCTCATGTGACAGGACCATATGAAGGTGGTAAATCATTCAAATCATCTTTATTACTTAATCTTGAGGGAAAAAATAAGCTTGGTTTCAGTTATCTGGCTCTTGATGCTTGGGGAGAGTCAACCAATTATTTTAATGTACGCTATGTGTCTTATCTGACACCAGATATCTGGATTGACAGTAACTTCAGTGCGTCAGATAAAAATTCCATTACAGCAAAGGCCCGTGGGAATGCCATGATAAACAGGGGATTTCCGGATAAGGGACTGATACTTGCTGGCGGATTTGATCGCTATACCATGCGTAGTGGAGGAGGTGCCAGTGCTGTTCGTTCCATGGTTGTCAAGTATCTGAAGGATTATCCCGTCGCACTACAACTTAATACATCATTTGTGCGCAGTGATATGAATAACCGGACAGGGGGAAATGTCGGTGTCAGTGTTCAGTATGGATTTGAACGCCGTTGGACTGTTGCTGCTGGAGGAAATTACGGAAGAGTTCATTACGAGTTAGTGAAACAACCGGGAACGGTGGCTGATTATCGGAGCACATCATATTTTACATCTGGTCGTTACTGGCTTGGAAATGACTGGGGGGTAAGTGCCCGTTATTCTGGAGTTTCGAATCGCCATTATACACGTAATGAAGCAGAGCTCGGAATATTTGTTGATTTTTAACGTTATGTTGATAACTGATATTTTTCCATGGTTGATGATAATTATTCCTCTTTGAGAGGACTGCGTCATTATGACGCACGTAACCTTCCGGTTGTACTCAGTGGCATTATTTTAATGGCTGGATTATGTGCCTGGCTCCAGTGGCAGGATATCTGGATATTCTATAGCTGGCATCTGATATTTAGTGGGCTTGGAGAATGGACCGGAAGTGTTCTGGATGTGGTGATATCCAGGGATAATGCCCTGAATGTCTCTGTTAGTTCTCCTTTGCTGTCAGTTACTCCTGCGGAAAGCATGTTACGGATTTTTACAGGTGCCCTGATATTATCTGGATTATCTTTTTTTGTGCCTTCCCGTTACCTTCCTTTCAGATATTTTCTGAGAATATCTGGTGTTCTTCTTTTTTTGTCTCTTGGAGGGTCTCAGTTAATGAGAGAACCTGAATATCCTGATATGAATGCATATCTGGCCACAATTTTTCATGCCGGATACTGGTTCGTTGTTCTTGGTCCATTATTTTTTGCAATCATGGCATTTACCCTCCCCGGGAATCTGGTATTGCGTCTGGGGTGGGTGTTACTGGCAGAACTTTATCTTATATTGATCGTACCTGTGATTGCTTTGTGGCACTGGTTAATTCTGTTATGGGCAGGGCCACTGATACTTCCTGTAACTGGAAGCCTGGGAACTGTCTTTTTGCTCTCCTGCTATCTGATAGCATTTTACGGAATGGCCGCTTCTGTGGAGGTTTTGTGAAAGAGACTCACCGATTTGATACACTGGATGGAATGCGGGGAATTTGTGCATTACTGATTGCCTGTTCACATTTTCCGGCCCCTTTTCTTGGCGATCAATGGGTATTGTTCCGTCATGCTTTTGTATTCACGAATCTTTTTTTTGGCCTAAGTGGGTTTATTTTATTATCAGTATATCGTGAACGACTGACAACGTTTCGTCATTATTTACTTTTTAGTGGGAAAAGAATAAAACGATTATTGCCAGTGCATCTGGTAACAACGCTTCTTATTATGATTGTGCCAGTTGTTTCATGGTGGCTGCAGTGCCTGACGACCCGATTTATTCTGGGAGAGACGCCGGGAGGTATGCCAGCACTACCATGGGATGGTTATGCTTTTCTTGTTCATCTTTTCTTGCTGCAGGGGGGAGGACTGTTACCAAACCTGGTCTATAATTTCCCGGCATGGTCGCTGGGGGCTATCCTTTACTGTTCGTTACTGATGGGGGGGATTCTTGTTTTTGCCAGAAGACTCAGGATTATATTATTTACACTGATTTGTTCTGTATCTGTATATATATTGATTAAATATGCACCTCATTATATGACCAGCAGTCAGGATTATGGCATTTTCAGGGCACTGTCCTTTTTCTTCCTTGGTGCGCTTGCAGCAGAGATTCGTTGCCATTACTGTGTTCTTTCATCGAAGGTTTTGCGCTGGTTACCTTTGTTACAGACATTAATGCTGATGGTCGTACTGGCTTTTATGACAGTTGTGAAGGCTGATACCAGGCAGACATTTTTGTTATTACCAATGTTGACGTTATTTTTATTTGTCTTCAGTTATGATGGGGGCGATTACACCAGGGCGCTGAAATTACCTGTATTCAGATGGTTGTCTGAGCGTGCTTACTCTGTTTTTATGAATCAGGCTTTATTGTTATTCCTGGGGGCTGAAGTTCAACGGTGCAGTGAACTTCTGGGTCTGTCGCCGTTTAATACCCGGGTGAGCGGAACGTTAGTATTGGTGTTGTATTTATTTTTGTTACTATTGATTTCTGACTGGACATGGCGGCATATCGAATGTCGTTTTAATAAAAAACATTCTGCAGTGATGGCGTCTACAGTGAGAGAATAATATATGCTGAGTTATTTAATGTTTTTTCGGTTTTTTGTTTTTTTTATCCCTTTTGTTTTGTTTTTTTTGTCCGGAAACGTAGCTTTCGCAGAGGATAATCTTATTTCTTCAATTAAGAATGAGTCTGGCTCAAGTTCGCTGGATCTGAGAAAATATCAGACCAGAGATGGGTTGTTAATTACATTCAAAAATGGTGATGTAGCTGATCCTTATTTTGGTTTATATTCTCTGGAGCTGGCACGACGAGCGGGAATGGATATCCGGAAGACATCTCTCGAATTTATTCGATGGGGGATTCTGAATCAGCGAAGCGATGGTCGCTTTGGGCGTTATTGTAAGCTGGAGGGGAGCTGGAAATACTGTGGGAGAGCTGATTCTGATGATGCAACACTGGCCAGGTGGTTACAGTTGCTTGTAAATATGAGTGATAATAAGCCTCTGCCATCTGTCTGGCAATCAAGTTTTGATCGTGCACTGAAGGCATTAATGTCATTACGCATGGATAATGGTATCTACAGCGTTTTTCCTCATGACACACGCGGATATGCTGGTTATGCATTGTTTAAAGATAATGTTGAAGTTCTTAATGCTCTGGAGAATCTGGCTAATTACTTTCGGCGGACTGGTGATGAAATACAGGCCCGGCGTTTTGAACAGGATGTCAGCGATCTGCGGAAAGCAATGGAAAAGGCGTACGGACAGGATATCTTTGCCTTAAAAAAACTGGCTCTGAATGCAAATTATGACAAACCGCGTTTTTATCCTCATGCAGTGGCTGTTCCTTTTGCATGGATGGAGGGATATGGTCCTCGCCCAACCCGTGCTGATGCCATCCGCTGGCTTGACAAATATGAAAATGACTGGAAAGAAATGGCCAGAACTAATTATCCATGGGGATTAATGGCGCTGGCTCTTATGGATGCCGGAATGAATGAACGTGCTGTTCGTTGGTTTGAAGACAATCAACACTGGCGTCAAAAAGGAGAACACTGGAATATTCTGGAAGAAACCAGTGCCCAGATTATCCATTACCGTCTTATGACGCAAAATGGAGGGAAAGAGAATGGTTGAAGTAACAGGAGGATTCCTGCTTGTTATCTCTCTGATAATGTTTTTATATAGTATCCGTCATTTTATATTTGGTATGAACCGGCTTTTTAGTCGGCAAAAAACAGGCTTTGAAGGCATACAGGATGCACCATGGCCGACGCTCACTGTTTTTATTGCAGCTCATAATGAAGAAGCCGTTGTCGGTCATTGTATTGAATCTCTGTTGAAAACGAATTATCCACATGACAGGTTATGTATTATCCCGGTAAATGATCGCTCAACCGATGGAACACGCATTGTCTGTGATGACTGGGCTGCGCGTTATCCCCATCTTATAAAACCTTTCCATCGTCGTGATGGGCGGGCAGGAAAGCCAGCCGCTCTTATGGATGCTGTCCGACAGGCTCCTGAAAGCGAAGTTTATGTTATTTTTGATGCGGATTATTTGCCCGCACCGGGATTACTGAAACAAATAGTTGCGCCGTTATTTGACCCTCAGATTGGCGTGACCATGGGCAGAGTTGTGCCTCAAAATACGGGGAGAAACCTTCTGACCCGTTTGCTGGATATGGAACGTTCGGCGGGATATCAGGGTGATCAGCAGGCAAGACAAAATACAGGTTTACTGCCCCAGTTTGGTGGAACTGTAGGAGCAATTAAAGTTCATGCTCTGGAAGCTGTGGGCGGGTTTCGTGAGGATGTGCTGGCTGAAGATACTGATCTGACTTTCAGAATGTTGGAGAAGGGATGGAGGGTGCAGTATGTGAATACTGCTGAGTGCTATGAGGAGGTACCGGAAACCTGGGAAGTGCGTGTCCGACAGCTTCAGCGGTGGGCAAAGGGACATAACCAGGTTATGGTTCGCTATTTATTTAGTAGTTTATATAACAGTCATCTGAATATTATGCAAAAAATGGATGCTTTAATGTTGCTTGGATGTTATGCAATTGCTCCGCTAACGCTTGTCGGGTGGGGGATTGTTCTTTTTACCTGGTATATCCAGCCAGCCTGGCTTTTGCAGTTATCAATAACTGCCATGGCTCTGGTTATGTTTGGTGGGTTTGGTAATCTGGCGGCATTTTTTCAGATGGCTGTGGCTGTGCGGCTTGACGGGCATGGACGACGTTTGAGGCTTCTGCCTCTGAGTCTTGCGGGATATCTGGTGAGTGCCGTGACAATAAGTCGAGGTTTCGTTAACCTTATATTGGACTGGATTTTAAAAAGAGAACTCCATTGGGATAAAACAAAACGTTTCCGATATTTAAATAAATAAGTCATAACCATCTGGTCGCATTAGTGTCTGTTTTATAGAGGAGCATTGGGCTTTCTGGCTGTTTGTCATTTTGTAGACAGAAATGAAGAGGTGTGTTTTATTAAGTCGGTGGTGTTTTTATTTGTTTTTTTATTTGTGAGGAGTGATTTCATTGTTAATGGTGATGTTTGTTATAAAGAGGTATGATTCGTTATTGAACAATAAATAATAAACTGGATAATGTTGCAGATGCGATAAATATTACTATATGTCAGGCAGGAGGGTATTTTGAAAATCTGTTGAGGACTGAGTTTATTGACAGGACGCCTGCAGTCAATGGAACTCCTGAGTTGTGTTTTCTGATTTAATTCGTCCGGAAATATTCGCCCTGACAAGGATGTGACACTCCTTGTCTGATAACTATATTATGTGTTTTTTCTCCTGTTTTTTAATTCTTTCATTGAAGCAAAAATAGACATTAACCATATGTGTGAAAATATCAAAAAGGAGTTGTACGTACGACATCTCCCGGTATTAATGTATCACCACGTCAGTAATAAACCGGGACTGGTCACATTATCCCCCCGAACCTTCCGGGAGCAAATGAAATGGCTGGCTGAATCTGGCTGGAAAACTGTTACTGCCGCCGAAGTGGAGGCATTTTATCGTGGTGAAACATTGCCCCGTAAAAGTGTCATGCTGACCTTTGACGACGGCTGGCTGGATAACTGGTTGCAGGTTTTTCCGGTGCTGCAGGAGTTCAGACTGCATGCGCATCTTTTTCTGGTGACCGGGCTGGTCGGTGACGGTCCGGTCCGTATTTCTGCAGACGCAAAGGAATACTCCCATGAGAAGTGTCAGCTCATGATTGAGCTGGGGCAGGCTGATGAGGTTATGCTCCGCTGGTCAGAAGTTCGGGAGATGCACCGTAGTGGCCTTGTTGAGTTTCACTCGCACACACACACTCATCAGCGCTGGGACTGTATGCCGGATATCCACAGTCCGCGGAATTTACTTCGTGCTGATGTTCTTCTCAGTCGTGAACGAATGAAGGAGATGCTGGGGTACTGCAGCCGGCATCTGTGCTGGCCGGAAGGATATTACAACCATGACTATATCGAAGTGGCTAAAGAACTTGGTTTTTCTTATCTCTACACAACAGAAAGGCGAATGAACAATCCTGCCAGTGGCTCACTGCGTATTGGTCGTATCAGCACAAAGGAGCGGGAAAACGTGGGATGGCTGAAACGTCGTCTGTTTTATTACACCACGCCCGGATTTTCTTCACTACTGGCCCTGCATAAGGGACCGCGACTGACTGCTGACTGAGCAGGGGGGACTCCGATGAACATACTGTATACCGAATCTTCTCCCAATATTGGCGGGCAGGAACTGCAGGCTGTTGCCCAGATGTGTGCCATGAGACGGCTTGGGCATCAGGTGATGCTGGCCTGCCGCGAACACAGCAGGATTTCGGCAGAGGCGCACCGTTATGGTATTCCGGTGGTTCACATTCCGTTCCGGAACAGCCTGCATCCTCCTTCTGTCCTGGCCCTCCGGCGGCTGATAGTGACATTCAGGCCGGAAATGGTGGTCTGCCACAGCGGTCATGACAGCAATATCGTCGGCATTACCCGGCGAATACTGTCCGGTGGTACGTCACGTTTTGCCATTATCCGGCAGAAAACGTACATGACACAGAATATGAAGATGTTCTCCCTGAATCACATGTGTGATGTTGTGGTGGTGCCTTCTGAGGAGATGCGGTCCCGTCTGATTCACGAAATGTGCAGGCTGTCTGTTGTGGTGATACCTCCCGGAATGGATTTGGCGGGACTCAGGAAGCAGGCTGATGAGGCACTTCCGGAACATATTGACGTCTGGCTGAAAAAACGTTCAACGGCCCCGGTCATTGTCCAGGTGGGCATGATTCGTCCTGAGAAAGGACATGATTTCATGCTGGAGGTACTCCACTGTCTGAAGCAACGGGGCGTGCGCTTTTACTGGCTGATTGTGGGCGGTGGACGCAGGGAAGAAGAAGCACGTCTGAAAGCGAAAATCGACTATCTGGGGATGAACGATTGTGTGCTGATGTGCGGACTATTGTCGCCTGTGGCACCGGTATACAGGAGGGCATCCCTCATGGTAATGCCTTCCCGGAATGAAGCATTTGGCATGGCAATTGTGGAAGCTACCGTCTGTGGGGTGCCGGTGATGGCCAGCCGGGTCGGGGGCATCCCGTCGGTTATTCATCACGGATATAACGGAACCTTACTTCCACCGGATGACCGGGCCGCCTGGGAAAATGCCCTGACTTCATTTCTGGATGCGCCGGAATGTGCACAGACGATGGTGCTGCGGGGACAGGAAGAAATGGATGCCCGTTACAGCATAGACAGTACGGTCAGGGAGTTGATAGCGCAGGGTAGGCGTTACCGGTATATCCGCTGGGGAGTGACACCGGACGATAATTTTCATGAAGGTAAATGTGGTTAAGCAATATGCAACAGGAAAAACTGACCGGAAAAACACGTCCCGGTGACGAAAAAAAAGACAAAGCAAAGAACCTGTCGGTAATGACATTGCTTGTAAAGCTGATGACAGACCCGACATACCAGCGCCGCAGATGGGAAATGCGGAACTTTCGTTACCGTTTTTTTCTGCGTACGTTGTTTGTATATCCGGATGCAACCTTCCGTTATCTGCGGGCATTGTGTGAACTGGAAAACCTGGAGCAGTTGCTTGAGGCCAGTCCGGTTCTGCCGGCCAAACTTCACCGTCCTTATCTGTACAGGAGCAATACTGTCCGGCAGCGTGCTCAGGCTGTCCTGGAGCATTACCAGTTTGTACGGACACAGCCGGAACCGGTAAGGCGTTATCTGCAGGTTTATCGGGAGACTCCGCTGGTCACCACAGAAGGGCGTGGCGGAGAACAGATATCTGTAACCTGTACCCCTTGTGGGTTTGACCGTGAAGGCGAACTGATGCTGGTTCTGTATTGTGACGGTACGCCTGTCATCCGGATATCGTTTTCATTTATTCGCTGGCGGGGAAATTTCACACTGTTTATTGGCGGACTACAGGGCCCCCGGGAAGACGGGGCAGATATCATTCGTCATGCCACCCGTGTATGCCACGGCCTCTTTCCGCGCAGGGTGCTGTGTGAGGCCGTTGCTGCGCTGGCGGAAGTGTGCCGGCTGTATACCATCACTGCGGTCAGTGAAGAGCAGCATGTCCTGCGACATAACCGGTATGCGGCGCGTAAACAGGGGCGGTTTGTGGCGCGTTACAGTGAGTGCTGGATATCGGCAGGTGGTGTGTATGACGAAAGTGGCGTTTACCGGCTATCTGTGCCGCTGCCGCGTAAAGATGCGGAAGACATCCCGGCCCGCAAACGGGCGGAATACCGCAGACGGAATGCGCTGCTGGACAGTATCCGCTCAGGTATCCGGAATATCTGCCGGGACGGACTGCATTCAGTAAATGGTTGTCAGGCAGAATGGTTAAAATAAGAAACACAGAGGATAAGATATTAAGAGTATATACAGGAACACTGAGGGTATTATTCATTTTCACGGAAAGGTATCTGGCATTTTATGCTGTATCGTATTTCTGGACAGTTCTGTGCGAAAAGGTCAGGGACGTAAGCAGGATGACATTACAGAATAAGGTTATTGCTGGTGTGATTGCGTTTGCGGAACATTTACTTGAGAGTGAATTACGGTCAGATATCAGTCAGCTGGTGAGATATTCCGGGTACAGTCACAGACATCTTCAGCGCCTGTTCAGAAATAAAACGGGGATGTCGGTGGGAGATTATCTTCGCCGCAGGCGGCTGACGCGGGCAGCAATACTGGTTCGTCTGACCGGATATCCATTACATGACATTGCCATCAGTGTGGGATTTGATTCCCAGCCGTCGTTTAACCGTGAATTCAGAAAAAGGTTTGGTTGTTCTCCCGGAATATACCGGAGCAGACCGGGCTGGGACCTGTCATTACTGACTCCCCGGGCTGAACTGGACGAAACAGGAACATTGCAATACAGCACGGGAAAATGTGTCCGTGAATGGTGTGATGTCCGTGTCCGGAAGTTTATCTCGGAAGGGCATATCCCCGTAACACATGAAAGCCAACATTATGCGCGCGTGCTGGATACGGTGTTTTCTGCTGTCAGGGAAAAAACAGAAGAGGTGACAGTGGTATCCGGAACGAAACCTGTAAATACCGGGTATCACATTATCACATATCTGGTCTGCGATGACGGAGATACGACTCTTTCCTTTGGCGGACGGAAATACCTTAAATTCAGATTCAGAACGTCACGGGAAAAACATCTGCGGAATATATGTACGCTGTATATGTGTGTTCTGACAAATAAGAAATACATACCGGCAGATGATATTCATACAGAAGTTTTCAGTTACAGAGAGGGAGTATTTTGGTGTGAACTGTTTATACCATTATGGGAGGAAGATGGATCGTCTGTTCTTCGCTGAGCGGGAGATATGTTCTGGTCTGCCCCGTAATAATGGTTAATGCATCTGAAACCAGGAGATTTTTCATTTACCGTAAATACCGGGTAAAGCTGTTTCCCGGGGGACGGATATTCATTGGGGAATGTCAGCGTTTACGGAATGATGGAGTCTGAGAATGTATAAAAGAAAACTGTTGCCTCTTATTCTGTGGCTGCTGCTTTCCGGAACAGCTGCTGCACAGGAATATACAACATATTCAGTACTGGACAAACCGGTTACTGAAACAGTGCAGGACAATGAAACGGTTGTTGAGTTTTTTTCGTTTTACTGTCCTCCCTGTTACGCCTTTTCTCAGGGATACGGTATTGACGGAGCAATAAGAGAGAGCCTGCCCGCCGGCGGGAAAATGGTGAAATACCATGCAGATTTACTGGGCTCGCTGGAGAATGAGCTGACCCGGGCATGGTCAGTGGCCATGCTGAGCGGTCTGGAGGAGAAAGTGGAACCATTGTTGTTTGAGGACACGATGGTTTCCCGGACACTGAAAAGACCGGAGGATATCCGCGCTGTGTTCGTGAAGGCCGGGATGCCTGCAGAAGAGTATGAACTTATGCTTGCCAGTCAGGAAGTGGCAGATATGACAGAGAAGCAGAGGCGCCTGTTTAAAGAATACGGAGTGACCGGAACACCCTCGATATATGTTAACGGCAGATACCATATTCAGAATAGTGCATTTCAGGCTGACAGCGTGGAGGCTTTCCGCAAAAGTTATGTTACTGCTGTGATGTCATTGCTGAACAGAAAGGATAAATAATAACACTGGTGATGCCGATGGTTGTATGGGTAAGCGGGTGCAGTTGTTATGAAACGATCGGGGTGATGACTCTGTTGAATGACCGGGGAATTGTGGCCCGGGATTTTTGTGCAGGGAGCCGGCCTGGTGCCGGAGACACCCTGGTACTCTGTTTCAGTAGTGCTCCATTGCTGGGATGGTACCGGTACCTGAAAACAGTACTCCGGGTGGCCGGGCGTTATGATGTCCGGTTGATTGTACTGTGCCCTGAGGTGGTGTACCGATCTGGTCTGGTTTGCGGAAGAAATATGGTGGCAGTGAACGGAGAGAGTGAGCTCTTTCAGTTAATTCAGGTATTAACACAGACGGTACTGAATAATTTTCAGAAAGGAGATAAGGAGGATAATCAGAAGGTGATGTGGCCAGTTTTTCTGGAGAAGGCTTCAGAGATATTGTTGATTTCACCATCTTCAGAAACAGACGTTACAGGGGCACGGAGAGCGTACAGTCAGAGATCATTAATGCTGCAGTATCTGGGTTTTTCTTCTCTGCTGAAACTGAAAGTTTTCATGGCGGATGGGCGTATATTCCGCTGATTAGTGTCCGGATCTGAGTTGTGTATTTTTGTCTGTGACAGTATTGCTCAGAATGAACAATTATCATTGGCTCCGGGACTTACAGGACATCTCTGCAGGATGTTTTCCGGAAAAGGTGGAAAAATGAAAAAGGTAATATTGGTGGGCATCCTTATTGTTCTGGGGGGGTGTTCTGCAACGCAAAATATGGACAAGGGGCTCCGGGCTTTGTCTGGGAAAAAGATAGATACCGCCTTTAGGGTTCTTGGTTATCCGGAAAATAAACAGGAATTTAATGGCGTTACTGTGTACATATGGAATAACTCGCTGAATACCGTGAGAGTTTATACAGAACCGAGGATGGTATATGGCACAGTTGGTAAAGAAGAAATTAGGACCATTGTCAACGAGAACCAGTATGTTCCTGTTACGTTAAGCTGCAGAATTCAGATTGCGGTGGATAAAAACGGATATATAAAAGATTACAGCTATGATGATGACGGAGGATGTCTCTCTTATTCCCGACGTCTGGAGAAATATACTGATTATGGGAGTCTGTATTATTAACTCTGGTTCTGTATGCACCGATATATCAGCGTATCCGCTTCTCCGGATCTGGCAGGCTAACACTCCTGGTATAGGGGGTATGAATAAAGTAACGGGGAGATGCAGTTTGATGTGAGACAACACTTCAAACTGTCGTGGAATGCCCTGACAGGTGGTGCTATGACGCCACCTCCGTCTCAGCTTAACGGCAGAGGCAGGAGTTGAAAAACGGGGGAGTATTTTATGATCGAGGAGTCAGTGTGCGACGTTTAAATGAAAGTAGTAACAGAAAAATGTTGGTATTGCGTTGTTTTTCATCGTTTTTTCTTTGGATTCTGGTAACCGGAAACGTCTGTGCGTCGTTTTCATCGGCTTTCAGTGAAGCTTACCATACTTTAAGCAATAACGTAGCACGGACCTGGAGCGCGCCGGAGCATTATGATCTGTACATTCCCTCCATTACCTGGCATGCGCGGTTTGCCTATGATCAGGAAAAAATCGAACAGTATAATGAACGTCCGTGGGGAGCTGGTTTTGGCGTTTCTGGTCAGGATGAGAAAGGCAACTGGCATGGTCTGTACCTGATGGTATTTAAAGATTCTTTTAATAAGTGGGAGCCTATCAGTGGCTACGGTTGGGAGAAAACCTGGCGCCCGCTGACAGATCAGAACGTCCACTTCGGCCTCGGTTATACCATCGGGGTGACGGCGCGCGATAACTGGAACTATATCCCTGTTCCGGTCGTTCTTCCGCTGGCATCGGTCGGTTACGGCCCGGCTACTTTCCAGATGACCTATATTCCCGGTACCTACAATAACGGTAATGTTTACTTTGCCTGGGCACGTATACAGTTTTAATTTACTGACATGATGTGAAAAACACCATGCAGGTTACCAGATATTTCCTGAGAGAAAAGCATGCAAAATATAACAAAGAGGTCTTTGCAAATAATAGCGAGCGTTATTATTTTTTCAGTCATATTTAATGCTAACGATATTATTAAAATGGTGAAGCGTATCGGAAGTGAATCATATTACGTCAGGATATCAGCAGTCCATTCTGTCAGTAATGTCCACAACTTCTGGAAATACACTTATCTGACAGAAGCTTATTCAGCCACTGGTACTGAAAAATCACTGGAGTTTACTGCCAGCCATGTATTACGGTCCGGTGCCTATCTTCGGATTTATGTACGTAATAATGCTGACGTTATTTCCTGGGAAGAGATACCTCTCTATGCTATCCCACCAGATGCACGAAAACGTTTGAGAGAGAAAAACCCTTCAATGCAATAAAATTTGTCATGAGTGTTTTTTATCAATAAAATATTACTTCCAGTATGTAGTTAAAAATAACCTGAAACAGGTCCGGACGGCTACAGGGAATGATAAAAGTGCCAGCCCTGCAGAGAGCCGTTTCAGGAAGAGGAGAATAACGGGGTGAAAGAATTAAGACAATTAAGGAAAACAAGGTTACATGTTGTGGAGCATGCGCCGTTGTTCCGGAGTGGTTATTTCGTGTTTGCGTATAGCCAGGAACACTGAGACACTCTGCATAGAGTTTTCAGGCTGGATATACCTGAGATTGATGGCGCTCAGGGGGGGTATATGACTTTATGCAAGGAACTAAGCGCATTTTTGCTATTGGTGTTTTCAGGGGGGACTGGAAATGCTGGTCCATGAATATGCCCATACAACTTTTGCGTTTTGTGGTTCTGTTAATATCAATTTTGAGCGTGAATTAGCGAACAAAACATTTTGCTTTTGCTATCTGTTGGACTGGCTGTTTGGTGAGGGAGTTAAAGGCAATTGCGCAGCATTCAGGTCCGCTCTGGAAGAGCCGGAAGGTAAGTAATATGTATTGAGTCTGTATTTTGTGGTGCGGGCAGGACAATCGCGTTATCAATAAGTCGATGTTCCGTAAGGCAGTATGACTTTCCGTGAGACAGATGCTGGCCAACGTGGGATATTTAACGCGGGTTAACATCGTTGTCAGAGCCGCATGGGTGAGCTGTTGCTACACCCCGGTATTTCCACCACGGAGGCCAGCATGAACAACAATAACACATTGTACGTCGGGTTAGATGTTCACAAAGAATCGATTACTGTCGCTTATGCTATCAATTCAGAACCTGTTGAACTGATGGGTAAAATTGGCACATCACCTACTGATATTCAGAATCTTTGTAAACGTCTCAGGTCAAAGTCATCGCAAGTCAGTATCGTTTATGAAGCGGGGCCCTGTGGTTATGGACTTTATCGTCGGCTGGTGAAATCCGGTTTTGACTGCATGGTCTGCGCCCCCTCACTTATCCCGAAAAAACCGGGGGAGCGGGTTAAAACCGATCGCCGTGATGCCATCAGACTTGTGCGTTCACTGCATGCAGGAGATCTTTCTGCTGTCTACGTACCCGGCGTTGAAGATGAGGCATTCCGGGATTTGGCCCGTGCATGGGCATCTGCCCGCGATGATTTACGGCATGCAAGGCAACGTCTGAAATCGTTTCTTCTGGTTCATGGGGTCCATTATGTCGGGCGAGCAGATTGGGGCCCTGCACACCGACGCTGGCTCAGCAAATACTCATTCGAAAGTCCCTGGCGACAATTAGCTTTTGACGAACACCGTCGTACAATAGAAGATCGGCAGGCACAATGTGAACGGCTGGAATCCGCCCTGAAGGAGGCCGTTACCGAATGGAGGCTGTATCCGGTAGTAGAGGCGCTGCAAGCCATGCGAGGGATTCAGTTTATTACTGCGGTTGGATTAATTTCTGAACTGGGTGATCTGACCCGTTTTGAACATCCACGACAACTGATGTCATGGTTTGGTATCACGCCATCAGAATATTCATCGGGTGGAAGCAGACATCAGGGCAGCATTACCAAAGCCGGAAACAGCTATGCCAGAAAGCTATTGGTCGAGGCAGCGTGGAGTTACCGTCATCCGGCACGCATCAGTCCGGCAATACAAAAAAGGCAGGAAAATTTACCCCGCCCCGTCATTGACAGAGCATGGGATGCTCAACTCAGGCTTTGTAAGAGGTATCGAAAACTTCAGGCCAAAGAAAAGAATGTCAATATTACAATTGTTGCTGTTGCACGTGAGCTGGCGGGTTTTATCTGGGATATGGGCCGAATAGCAATGTCTGTCGCACAACAACCACAATGTCACAAATAAAAAATGAGGATAACCAGTTCCCTGAAGGCGACGTAGCCCGGTACAAGAGTAACCCACGTTAGCGCTTGGCGACGGCGGAACAAAGCTGATTCGCGACGTAAGAAAGTGGCAGGCTCATATGACGGACCTCTGTAATGCGGCATCCAACCCGCGAATATCAGCGTGATTCACCGTCGGATTTACTGCTACGTCGCCCTCAGGGAATTAAACCTAAAAAGAAAATCGTCAAAATTAGAGATTCTGGTTTGACACGGAAAGTCATATCGGCGTCAACGGAGCACCGTATTGACGCTTATTTATTGGTGAGTACTACGTTCCATGGCAGGAGTTCATCA
>ERZ1034842.385-NODE-385-length-18711-cov-71.231507_pt1 | contig 18711 bp, 28 predicted proteins | sample MGYA00520634_ERZ1034842 | MGnify/ENA primary metagenome ERZ1034842 (study PRJEB33766, sample SAMN09781734) | gut metagenome | biome: gut microbiome | host: Homo sapiens | place: Madagascar | study: EMG produced TPA metagenomics assembly of the PRJNA485056 data... | reverse complement strand
GAGATATTAAAACATTATGAAGAATTAAAGAATTAACACATGGTTTGACTATAAAATGTAAATAAAATTATACAATTATTAATGGAGGATATTGAAAATGGAAATTTGGGTGCTTAGTTTGACATTGTGTATGTTAGATGATTGTTATAATTATGAATTATTCCTAAGAAGTAGAAAATTAGATGGAACATTTAAGGATTGTGGAACGGATTATGTTCAAACAGACGCTAGTAAGTGGTCACGTAAAGTTATACCAAAAGATATGGAGATTAAAAAAACAAGTGGTCAGTATATGGTTGTGAAGGGATTTGAACATAAACCAACAGGTGAAGAAATAAAAGAGATTAAACGTGAAATGAAGGATATATTGAATGAATATATAGAAGAAGAACGTGATAGATTCTTATATGATGTTGAGCAAAAACTTATGTGCTTAGTTAATGAATAAAGTTAGACTTTTGTTAATATATAGGAGTGAATGAGATGATTAAGTTTGTTATAGTGTTGTTGATTACTGCTTTTATGACAGGGTGTTCCTCATCAGGTGATGGTGACAATAACTACGTAAAGGCTAATAGGTATAGTCGTTGTATAGAAAAACTTTCTGATAACGAAATACTAAGTTTTGACGAGATGAAAGAGGTATGTAGTCATTATTTAAAGTAAATAAAATTGATGTTTGGAATGATAGAGGTGTTATTGAATGGAAGATTAAAATAATTGTAAAAGATGGGTTTACAAATCCATCTTTTTATTATATAATTAAGTTATCAAAGTGAAGGAGAGATAAATATGAATAAATATTTTGAAAGTAATATGTATGTAGGTAAAATTGAAGTTAATAATACTTCCCAACATTATGTAACAACAGCAACAACCTATAATAAATATAGTGGAGAAAAAAGTGTTTTAAATAGTTACCATCTTTATTTAAGTGACGCAAAAAATAAACAAGAAGAAATGTTAAGTGTAGCTACAAAAAACGACTATGCCTCAGTAATTAGTCCAGACGAGTATGATATTTTACTTTTAAAAATCAAACGTAAATTCAAATAAAGGAGAAATAAACATGTAAATATGTTAAGGAGGTTATTGTTGTGGTTAAAGTTAAAGAAAGAATTTTTTGGTCTTTTTGTGAGTGTTGTGGGGAAGACCATATTGATGTTTTTAAAAGAAAACTAGGTCTTATTGAAATCTGCTGTGATGGAGATGATGGAGCTACGACTATTCTACTATCAAAGGACAGAGCATTGAAATTGGCACAAGCTATTATTGATTGTTACGAACAGTAATTAAAGTTAGACATTTATAAACATTTAGGAGGTTAGGTTGATGCGATTATTAAATAAATTCTATTTTAAAGTTAAAGGTAAAGATGAAATTTATCGTGCCATATTGGTTGATAAAGAACTGTGGGCAATTGATAAAATGAGCAACTATTATTTTGGTAAAAACTATATATTAGATAAGTTTTACAATGGCGATTGGGAATTGATTAATTTATAAAATTAAATTATTATGACTATTAAAGGAGGAAATAAAATGAAAAGAGAATTAGATGGAAAACAGTTTACGTGTGTTGAATTATCTTTTATTAGATTTTGTATGGATAGAATTATATGGTCTATGATGCCAAATGAAATATATCATGATGGAGAAATAGTTCATGTAAGAGAAAGAGCAAAACATATTTTAAAAGTAACAAATAAATTATTAGAAGAAATTGATGAACAATTTAAAGAATAAAATTAAATTCTTATGTACGTTAAGGAGGACATTGTATGAAAGAGATTTGGTTGATTTGTAGTGGATGTTATAGCGATATTAATTGGCATGGTTTTTTTGAAACAGAACAAGAAGCAAAAGAGTATTGTGAATGGAAAAATAAACACACATCTTGTGATTGGAATAGAGTTTGGTATAGTCGTGTCAAACTAATGTCGCTCCACAAAGAAAAGGAACGTAGTAAGATTGCTTACAAAATAACAACAAATAATTATAATATTTGTGTAGATGAAATTGAGGTCGAGCTTGCAAGTTGTGATACTACCAATTCATATGAAATGTTTTATTATGATGAAGATGAAACTTTCGATTTATGCTTTACAATAGTCTGCAATAACAAAGATAAGGCTATAAAAATTGCACAGGATACTATTGCACAACTAAAAGAAAAGTATGTTGAGTGTGAAGATTGGTGTTTAGCAATGGAGAGTATTGGTGGATTCGTTTGGTAAATTGTAAACAAAATTAAATTTCTACGTACGTTAAGGAGTGAAATATATGATTTATGTAGGCGAAATGGAATGTTATAAATGCGACAATCACGTTCAAGGATTCTATGATGTTGTTAATGATTGGACTATTTATGAGTGTGATGAATGCGGTTGGACTTACGTTGATGAAAGTGATTATGAATAAAATTGATGGTTAAAATAGATTCAAGGGAGAGGTAGAGTGTTTAGTGTGCTTAAATTAATATGCGAATTATTCAATTTAATTTTTGGAACAATATTTCTTTTATTTTTACTATGGTCATTTTGGCATGGAGCAAAGATTGAAAGTGGCGGATTGATTGTAGAGCTATACGGAATTAAAAGGTTTTTCAAGTAACTTTTAAAATTGGGAAATGTTAAATGAAATTGATGTTTAAAAAGGTACAGGTTTAATTGCCTGTACCAATAAGGAGGAATTAAAGTGAGAAGATTAATGTCAAGAAGTAGTATTACAAGAGGTTATCCAACTGTTACAACCAAAGATGGGAGTGTGATATATCTAGGAGGACAACACAAAAATACAATTATTGATATTCTAAGTATGATTTCAGAAGATGGTTATAAAGAGAATGATATTGTAATGATTGAAGATGATAATTTTGTTTACTACTTTAATGGAGATTGTTGGTATAAAGAGCCAATTTAAACTTTATGAACGTTTAGGAGGTGACAAAATGAAACGAGAATTAGACGGAAAACAATTTACGTGTATTGAATTATCTTTTATTAGATTTTGTATGGATAGAATTATATGGTCTATGATGCCAAATGAAATATATCATGATGGAGAAATAGTTCATGTAAGAGAAAGAGCAAAACATATTTTAAAAGTGACAAATGAATTATTAAAAGAAATTGATGAACAATTTAAAGAATAAAATCAGAATTTGATGGACTTTTAAGGAGTGAAGAAATGGGAGTTATTGGAGCGTTAATAATCTTACTGTCAATGTTTGTTGTTGGATTGTTGTTAATGAAGAAGTTTTATGACAAAACATATTTCGGAATTGATATTCGTTGGCTTATTGGAGCGTTGATGGTTAGCATTTCTATTTTCCATTTGCTTGTTTTTATCGCTAACGTGCTTTCTATGTTATGCGAGAAACTTTAATTTACATTGGTAGTAAAAGAATCATTTTATAAACATTTGAGGTGTTAATATGAAAGCTGTACTTAAAGTTATATTAGAAATTGTTTTGGGAGCTGTTTGTTTTTTATCTTTATGCTTTATATTGTTTTGGGTTTCATTTTTTGTAGTTGGTGTTGTTGGAAACATTCATGTTAATGAAGTTCTAGCTGGATTGGTAATGGTATTATTATTTATCACTGTCTGTTGGATGGTTGGTTCTGATATTTTGAATTTTATAAAAAGATTATTTTAGATATAGTATGGAGTTGGTTCTATGAAGTATTATTGGAAGATTGTAATGAGTTTATAAGACAAATATTTAATAGAGGGGGGTGAAAAGAAAATTTCACGTCACCAATTAAAAGATGAAGGTTCTGTTGTTGTCAATAGTACATATATTTTAAGTGTTGAGATTAATACAAAAATGTAATTGAAATTAAACTTTTATAAACATTTGAGGTGAGAATATGAATATAAAGAAACTGTCAACCGCTTTAGATTGTAGTCAAATCAATATTGAAAAGGTAAAACTTCAGATTGTAAATGTAGTAGAAGAATTAGAAAACGATGAACTTGTGATTGATGAATTGATTCATGAAGTGAATAATCTAATTAAGTATACTGAAGAGTTGGTTTATGATGTGGAAGATATAAATGATGTTTTTAAGTAGTGAGCAAAGAGGAACGGTCTGTATCAAGTGTGAATAAAAGAACTATTTTATTCATAAAAAAATGGAAAAGTGTGTAAAAAACACACTTTTTTTATTTTTATTCTTGAACAAATAGAATATATATGATATACTATTTATATAATATATATGTAAGTAATAATTAATTACTTTAAAGTAAACTAAGTGGTAAGGCTTAGAAATTAATATCATATCTCGTACATTATGTACGACAAGATGAACAGTGATTTTACATGGGTTTGCACAGAAACTAAACCCTGTTTAAATGAGTGTATAGCCAAGTGGTAAGGCATGGGATTGCAACTCCCTCACCATCGGTTCAAATCCGATTACACTCTCCAAATATGGATAGGTACTCAAGTGGTTTAAGAGGTTACGTTGGAAGCGTAATAGACGGTGAAAGTCGTGCGTGGGTTCAAATCCCACCTTATCAGCCATAATTTGAAAACTATATTCATATAGTATGTTTGAAGTAGGAGGATTCACTATATGAAAGACTACATTAAATTCAATAACGAGGTCATGCAAAAAGTGGATGACTTCTATCAGTTAGAGAAGGATAAATTAGCAGTTGAAGAATTTCAAAAAGAAGTTATAAAGAAATACTATCCATTTAAAACACATGAGCAACGCTTATTGTGGTTAATTGACAATGGGTACTATATTGATTTCTTAGATATGTATGATATGTCATACATTGTAGAATTAATAAACCATATTTACTCATATGAGTTTGAGTTTCAGTCGTACATGGCTATCAGTAAATTCTATCAATCTTATGCCTTAAAAACAAATGATAAAAAACATTACTTAGAAACATATGAGGAACGTATTGTGGCTTGTGCTCTATGCTTAGCACAAGGAGATAAAGACTATGCTTGGAAGTTAGCAGAGTCCATGATTAAACAAGAGTATCAGCCAGCTACACCAACATTTATGAATACTGGTAAAGCTCGTGGTGGAGAAATGGTGTCATGCTTCTTATTGGAGATGGATGATTCATTAAACTCTATTAACTATAACATGAACACTATGGGGCAACTATCGAAAATTGGTGGCGGAGTAGCTTGTAACTTATCTAAGCTACGTGCTCGTGGAGAAGCCATCAAAGAAGTTGAGGGAGCTTCTAGTGGTGTTGTTCCAGTAATGAAATTAATGGAAGATACTTTCTCTTATGTTAATCAATTAGGACAACGTGCGGGTGCTGGAGTTGCTTACTTAAACATCTTCCATTGGGATATTGAAGAATTCTTATCAACTAAGAAAATTAGTGGTGACGAGAAATCACGTTTACAAACTTTAAGTATCGGTGTTGTAATTCCAGACAAATTTGTAGAGTTAGCACGAGAAAACAAACCTATGTATGTATTTGCACCATATACAGTTTATAAGCAATATGGAGAACATCTTGATGATTTAGATATTGATAAAGTTTATGATGACTTAGTGGCTAATCCAAACATTAAGAAACGTCAATTAGACCCACGACAATTATTAACCAATATTGCTCGTACTCAATTTGAAAGTGGTTATCCATATATTATGTACCGTTCAAATGCCAATAAGGTTCATGCCTTAAAAGAATTAGGAGATATTAAGATTTCTAACTTGTGTTGTGAAATTATGCAATTACAAGAAACATCTGAAATTACAGACTATGGACAAGATGACATTATCAAACGAGATATTAGTTGTAACTTAGGTTCTTTAAATATTGCTAATGTTATGGAGAACAAGTCTATTGAGCAAAGTGTTAGAGTTGCTATGAGGGCATTAACGCAAGTATCGGATATGAGTAATATTGCAAATGCTCCAGGGGTTCGTAAAGCCAATGAGGAATTACACGCTGTTGGCTTAGGAGCTATGAATTTACATGGCTATTTAGCTAAAAATAAAATCGCATATGAAAGTAAGTATGCCAAAGACTTTGTTCGTACATTCTTTATGATGATTAACTTCTACTCTATCTTAGCAAGTGTTGAAATTGCAATGGAGAAAAAAGAAGTGTTTAAAGGATTCCATGAATCAGAGTATGCTAATGGTAACTACTTTAAAAAATATTTAGAAAATGACTACGCACCTACAACTAAGAAAGTGCAAAAGTTATTTGAAGGAATTAACATTCCAACACAAAAAGACTGGGAGAAGTTAGCAGTATTGGTTAGTAAACATGGAATGTATCATGCCTATCGTTTAGCTATTGCACCAACACAGTCTATTGGTTACGTGCAAAATGCCACACCTTCAATCGCTCCAATCGTAAGTACAGTTGAAACTCGTACATATGGTGATTCAACAACTTATTATCCTATGCCATATTTAAGTAAGAATAACTTCTTCTTCTATCAATCGGCATATGATATGGATATGATGAAAGTGATTGATTTGTTTGCAGAAGCACAAGAACATATTGACCAAGGAATTTCATTGGTTTTATATGTAGATAGTGAAACACCAACAAGTCAATTAGTACGTTATTATATGTATGCACATTATAAAGGTTTAAAATCTTTATATTATACACGCACACGTTTATTAAGTGCAACAGAATGTGAAAGTTGCTCTGTTTAATTAATTTGAAGAGGAGATATTTTATGATTAATTTAGTGAATATGAAAGATTATGTGGAAGCAGATTTAGATGAATTATTTGTAAATGGGGTACATATTTTAAAATTTTATAAAGATGGTTGTGCTCCTTGTCAAGAAGTAACCAATGAATTAAATGGGTTATTCTTTGACGATAGAGCGAATGCAACTATTTACAGTGTAAATGTTAAGGAATATCCAGAAGTTGCTGGGGAGTTTACTGTTTTCTCTGTACCAACTCTAGTATTTATTAAAGATGGGGAGGAATATCACCGTCATCATGGTGTTATCAGAAAAGAAGAAGTATTAGAGTTAGCTAATAAATAATTGGAGGTTTTTGGTATGGCTAAAACATTGAAAGCGGTCAATTGGAATGACCCTAGTTGCAAGTTCTATGATGACATTTACAAAAAACAAACTCAACAATTTTGGTTACCAGAAGAAATTCCCGTAACAGATGATAAAGAGTGTTGGTCTAACTTAGATGAAAAAACAAAAGAAGCATACGAACGTATTTTAGTAGGTTTAACTTTATTGGATACTAACCAAACAAATGGTATCAACAAAGTTGCAGAGAAATCTGACAATATGTTTATTCAATCGCTATTAGCTTTATTTGGTGGGTTCGAGTCTATCCATGCTCGTTCCTACTCGACTATTTTCCAAACACTGTGCACCACAGAACGCATTAATGAATTATTCGATTGGGTGGAACAAGTTGAGGAATTACAAGACAAGCTACAAAAAATTGTAAAACGATATAACTCACAAGACAGTCTATATATGTCATATGTGGCTTCATTGTGCTTAGAAGGTATCTGTTTCTACTCTGGATTCTTTTTACCTCTTTACTTAGCAGGTCAAGGGAAAATGATTCACAGTGGGGAAATTATCAACTTAATTATGCGAGATGAAAAATTACATACTTTAGCTTGTGGTAAGTTTGCACAAGATTTATTAGCACAAATGGATATTAAAGAAGCAGAAAAACAAGCAAATATGGCAATTAACATGATTAATGAAATCTACGACTTAGAGCTACAATATTCTCACTTACTTTATGACGAATTAGGTTTATATGACGAAGTAGAAACATATGTACAATTTAATGTTAATTATGCTTTAAGCTGTTTAGGTTACGAAACACCATTATTTAGTGCTACTGAAGCAGATGTCAACCCTGTTGTTATGAACGGATATTCTATTGAAACTAAAAATCACGATTTCTTTTCAACTAAAGGAAATGGTTATGTGGTAGCAACAAATGTGGATAAATTAACAGATGACGTATTCTATTTTGGTGATATGTAATGGGTAAACTACGATTCTACTATGGAGCGATGAATTCGCTAAAGACTGGCACACTTTTAACTAAGGTATATCAGTTTGAGCAATGTGGATGTAATACTATCTTATTGAAACCTTTTTTTGATACTAGAGATGTTGAAATTAAAAGTAGAGCTATCTCTGATAGTAGACCTTGTATATCTTTTGGTTCAAGAGATAACTTGCTTGAAATTATCCCTAATCACATGGTACATGATAAGCTAAATGTTGTATTTGTAGATGAAGTTAATTTCATTACAAAGTATCAAGTTAGACAATTATGGAAATTATCTAAAGAATATGATGTAGATGTTTTCGTATATGGTCTGAAAACAAATTATCTTAATAGATTGTTTGAAGCTAGTGAAGAGTTGTTGATTTTAGCGGACACTATTGAAGAAATTAAAAGTATGTGTTCGAGATGTTATAATAAAGCAACGACTCATTTACGATATGCGAATAATATTCCTATGTTTAGCGGTGAAAGCTGTGTCGTAGGAGATATTAAAGGGAAAGAATATTATGTTAGTGTGTGTCAAGAATGTTGGCACAAAGAGTATGAAGAAAGGATGATGTAATGATGAAGAAAGTATTATTAGGATGTGTGGCTTCTGCTATTGCTTTAGTAGGATGTTCTCAATCTAATGAGGTAGTTAAAGAAGATGATGTTATTAAAGTAGGGATGGTTACTGATAGTGGTACTATTGATGACAAATCATTTAATCAAGGTTCATGGCAAGGTGTATTAGATTTCCAAGCAGAACATGATAATGTTGAAGTACAATACATTAAACCAACAGGTGAAACATTACAAGATTACACATCAGCTATTGACAATTTAATTCTAAGTGGTAATGAAGTGATTGTAATGCCTGGATTCAAGTTTGATGAAACAGCTAGTGTTGTAGCGGAAGAGTATCCAAACACTGAATTTATCTTAATTGACGCTGAACCGACTAAAGATGGTGAAGCTGTTGCTTATGATAATGTTGTTTCAATCTTCTTTAAGGAAAATGAAGCTGGATTTTTAAGTGGTGTTGCAAGTGCATTACAAACTGAAACAGGTAAATTAGGATTTATTGGTGGATTTAATATTCATTCTGTTGCTAAATTCGGATATGGATATGTTTCTGGTGTAGCCTATGCTAATAAATATTTAGGAACAGACGCTTACGTGACGGATTATGCTTATGTTGGTTCATTTGAGGACGCTAATTTAGGTAAATCTGTTGCTGGTGGAATGTTCGATAAAGGTGTAGATATTATTCATCATGCGTCTGGTGTTGTAGGTGTAGGAGCAATTTCAGAAGCTAAAACACGTCATGAGAATGGTGAAAATGTTTATGTTGTAGGTGTGGACGTTGACCAATACGATGAAGGTGTTACATCAAAAGGTGACTCTGTTATTTTAACTTCTTCAATGAAACGATTAAATGTAGCTGTTAAGACTCAATTAGGAAATTGGTTAAACGGTGAATTCAAAGGTGGACAAGTTATCACTATGGATTATATGCAAGATGGTGTAGGATTACCTATTGACAATCCAAATTTAACAGAAGCGACCATGGAAACATTAAAAGAAGTAGGTAAGGCTTTAGGTAACGGAGAAGTTAAAGTACCATCTACTGTTGAGGAATTAGAATCGTTCTTAGCTGAATACGATTACCATGTAGAAGGAGTTCAATATTAAAAGAATGTAGAAATACATTCTTTTTTTATTTTTTTTAAAAAAATGTTAAAAAAATAGAATATATATGGTATGCTATTTATATAATATATATGTAAGTAATAATTAATTACTTTGGAGCTTAGATTAACTAGGCGACACCGAAACAGTGGATAAACTAAAAAATAAACTAAGAAGAAAGTTCGATTAGGTAACTAACCTCTCTTAGTGAACTTACGACACATTAACGTAGTATAACTCCATTCTTTGCTACGTATATATCTTTTTACATTATCCTATCACTCTTTGTAAGTAGAGTGATTAGTACGAGCCGAGCTTTATCAGCTCCTACTACAAAAACTTAGGTGAGGATACTTACATATCCAATAGCCGAACTACGGATTAGAAGTTAAGGGTTTATAATTTCCGTCTTTATCCGATAGCTATGTGAAGATATAAAACTACAATGCCACGAGTGGTCATAGCAAAACATGATTGAATGAGAAGGCTCTAAGTTGTCGTATCACCTTACGAGGTATAGGATGGCAAGGAAATGAGTTCCACAAAGAGTATAATAGTGCTACTCACAAGGTAATACTATTCAAAGTCCTATAGGTCAAAACTTACGACACTTAACCTAGATAGTGGAATCATATTGGATACTAGGGAAACACCATATGAAACAGTGGTAAGGTTTGAAAATTAATGTCATATCTCGTACATTTATGTACGACAGGATGAACAGTGATTTTACATGGGTTTGCACAGAAACTAAACCCTGTTTAAATGAGTGTATAGCCAAGTGGTAAAGGCGATGGTCTGCAACACCTTGAACGTAGGTTCGAATCCTACTACACTCTCCATATGTTGTTACGAGAAATAATGTTGGTGCAACTCCAACAAACAACACTGTGGTTTTCGGTCATCCAATGGTAGTTGAGAACGTAAAAACCGACTTTTCTCTCTCCTCATATTAATCAATCCCCTTTATGTTTTTATTTTTTGATGAATGGTGTTTTCCCCCCTTACACCATTCATTTTTTATTGTTTAGAATATATTTCATATTATTTAATATAATATTAATATGATAAGATTTGAAAGAGGTAGATTGAAATGAAAATGACAAATAGAGATAAGATGTTAGTGAAACAATTTAAAGAAGATGTAACAAATAATTATAAAGGTGAATCACATATTGAATATTTTTACAGTTCAAAAATGTTTGGATTTAAAGAGTGTTTCAGAAACGAAGAAGATAGGGTTGTATTTTTTGGTAAAGATATGTTGATTACAAAACCTACAACATTTGCCAATGTTTTGAAAAGACAAATTCCTAGAATTAAATATATTGATTTTTCATATGATAATAAAGGTAATGCCATTAACGTTTTAATTGAGTTGGAAAAAGAGTAAAAACTTTTACTCTTTTTTTTAATTTCTATGTATATAATATGCTATATTAACCATAATATTATTGTAATCAAGAAATTAGATAAATTAAAATAAATTAGATAAACAAAATATAAAGGAGCGATTTTTTTATGGCAAGAAGAAAACAACGTGTAGGAGAAATGTTTGTTGTATTTTATGATAATGAAAAATTAATCTTAGATAAAATAGATGAATTAGTTGAATTAACAGGTGTTAAGAAAAGGGATATTGTCATTAAAGCACTTAAACAATATCTTAAAATTGATACTTCAAAAGGCATGGATAAATAATTCATGCTTTTTTTTGTTTTTATGTAGAATATTTTATACTTCCTGTGATATAATGTATTTGTAAGGGAGATGATAATATGTTAAAGAAAAGAAGAAGTCCTTTTGATATGATGTACATGAATAATAATGATAATGAATTGATGTACAAAGTCGGACAATTTATAAAGTTTAAAAAAGATGATGAATATGTTATGTGGGAGATAATCAATATTGATAAATTTGGATTAATTGAAATTCGAAGAGTCGATGATGGACATAAAGAAAAGTTCAGTTCAAGAAGTCTAGATTGGTTCATCTTAGCAGGTAGTCTAGTAATTGTAGATGATTACAAATCTAAGAAGAAAATCATTTGTAGTGGTAAGGAGCTACAAGAAGCGATTATTTGCCCAGAATGTAATTTAGAAGCAGAGTATTATAATAAATGGTTTGTCGGTGATGAATTAGCTGTGTTAGTTTGTGAGTGTGAATGCGGATGTGAATGGAAGTATGAGCTTTAATATGTAAGGAGATGGGATATTATGGATAAATGTAAAGTTGTACGTGAAAATATTTTAGATGAAGTAAAAAAAGAAATTGAGCAATTAGGAGCAAAACCAACATTAGCTATCATTAAATGTAATGATGATTATGCTTCAAAAGTGTACGTTAATAATAAAATTAAAACTTGTGAATCTGTAGGAATTAAAGTTACATTGGTTGAGTTAGACCCTAATGAAACAAGTTTCACAGATTTAGTAAATGTGATTTTGAATTGTAATATCAAACATACAAGTACAATTCTACAATTACCATTAGCTGATAAATTTAAAGATGATGAACATAAATTATTAAATCTAATTGAATGTGACCACGATATTGATGGATTAACAAATGTTAATAAATTAAGATTAGCTGATAATCATAGTGAAGTATTAGTTCCATGTACAGCATTAGCCGTGTTTAAAATTATGGAACATGAATTTGGTAAATCTGATTTTAGCGGTAAAAAAGTGTGCGTTGTAAATCGTAGTAATCTAATCGGTAAACCATTGATGAATTTATTATTGAATCACAATGCAACGGTAACGATTGCTCATTCTCGTACACAGGATGATATTAATGATTTCTTATGGAATAATGAATATGATGTGGTGGTAACAGGTATTGGAAAGAATATTATTGATGAAACGACAATGGATAGAACTATCATCATTGATTGTGGAATTAGTCGTGATGAAAATGGTAAACTTTTACGTGATGTTCAATTAGGAGAATTTTCTTTAGGTAATACATATTACGAAAAAGTTGGTACAGTGACAACAGCTTGTGTAGCATTAAACGTACTTCAATCATGGAAATTACAGAATGGATTAATTTAATCCATTCTTTTTTTATTTTTTATAGAATATTTTTAAGTAGGATGTGATATAATAGTATTGTAAATAATTATTTGAGGGAGAAGATAATATGACAAAATTAAATTTTAATGTACACTATTTAGATGAAACAGTTCCGAACTTAGAAACAATCAATGGAAATTGGATAGATACTCGTGCTATTGAAGTGAAGGTAACTCGCACAACAGGTGAAGTTGAAGTATATGATAGTGCTAATTTTGACACAGTAACGTATGAACAAGGTGATATTCTATTCGTGAACTTTGGTTTCTCAATGGATATGACAGATTTAGAAACAGGAGAACAATATGTAGCTAATATCTATCCTCGTAGTTCATTATTCAAAAACTTCAAATTATGGCTAACAAATAATGTTGGTTGCATTGATTGGAATTACCGAGGAACAAATGATTATTGGTGTGGAATGTTCATGGCAATGGGAAGCGGTGAAGTAAGTAAAGGTGACCGCCTATGTCAGTTTGAGGTTCGTAAACCAATGCCACAATTAGAATTACATCCTGTATCTGATTTAGGTAATCTCAATAGAGGTGGTTATGGAACAACAAACAAACAATAGAGAATAACGTCACGAGTGGACGACAATAAGAAGAAGTTAATACTTCTTCTTTTTTTATAAAAAACTATTGCATTATATTATATATTATTATATAATAATCACTGTAAGGGAGGTGAGCAAAATGAATGATGAAATTGTTTCACTGATTAATAGGAGAGAAAATCAGATTTTAATTCATTCAGCAATTTATTACAGATTTAATGATAACTTATTACAAGATTATCAGTACGACAATATTGGTAAGGACTTAATCGAACTTGCTCATAAATATCCGAAAGAGTTTGAAGCGTCACATCATTATGAAGATTTTATTGAGTATGTAAATAGTGAAACTCCAAGTGGTTACAATTTACCATATTCAACAATAGAAGTTACATCTAAGGCAATGTTGTTATTGAGATTGCATGGAAGAAAAACTTCTGAATTTATCAATAAAGATACAAAAAAATAGTTGACTTACTAAATTTTGTATTATATAATATAAATGTCGAACAGAGGAAGTTGACAAAAATAAAAAAATAATTGGAATATTTATTACATTAAATAATATAATATAAATGTAATGAATAATCATTTAAAACTAAGGGAGAGATAAAAATGGCTAACAAATATTCACAAGCAAAAAACTTTAAATTCGTAGGGTACATCACATTCAAAGAAGATAACTTATTAAAAACTAAAGATGGTTCATCATGGAGAAAATTATCATTCGGAATCACTGATGGAAATAACTCACAGTATGTAGAGGTAAATGAGTTTGGTGCTGGAAATACGTTTAAAGTAAAATCACCTAATGAAGATGGTGGATACGATGATTTAGAAATCATGTGGCATGAACGTAAAGATGAAAGTGTATTAGAAAATGTGGCTTCATTCTCTAAAAAATATGTTTTAGGTGAAACATTAATTCATAATCATGATGTAATCGAATCAACTTATAAAGCTATTAAAGAAGGAAAATTAACATCTGCTAAATTTGAAGATGGTAAAGTTGTAAGTGGTACTAAGATTTCTGTTAGTGGTCAAATCAAATTTAACTACTATAATGGAAATGTAAATCAAGTTTATGAATTCTCACGTATCTCAATCGTTAAAGAAGAAACTCCATGTGAATTTACAGGAACTATTTCATTAGTATTTGGTAATAAAGCTGTTAAAGATGACGCTAAAAACAAGCGATTAATCGTAAATGGATACTGTGCTGAATACAATAAAGCATTATTCGGTGAGAAAACACCTACAGGATTATTACCTCAAACATTTGTATTAAACTACGAGGAAGTAAAAGCTGGTGAAGCACTTAAAAAATACTTATTAGATAAGTTAGTTGTAAAAGATGACAAATATCGTGCAATCAAGTTAGATGTAAACTTTATGCGTGGTGCTAAAGAAGCGTCAACTTCTGATTTCAAACCAACGTCAGAACAAATCGAATTAATTGAAATGGGATTAATGACATTAGAGGAAGTAATGGAAGCACAAAAACCTGTAGGTAAAAAAGTGACAGAGGTGCAAATCCAACGTATTAATATCAGCGGAGCGTTTGCTAAAGTAATCATTCCTACTGACTTCACAGCTAAAAATGTATATCGTGAAGAGGATGAAGATGATATTTATGACGTTGTAGAAGAAGTTGAAGAAGAAGTTTCTATTTTTAGTTCAGTAGACGAATTTGAGGATGAGTTACCCTTCTGATTGATAAAATAGTACATTCAACCCTAGAAATTATATTCTAGGGTTTTTATATAATATGAAATAAAGATGGATGTAATGATATTATAAATACGAAAAAAATCTGTTTTTTTATATATTTTTATTGACATAAGAGAGTGTGTATTATATAATATATTTGTAAGTTACTTACAGTATTATTATTGACAACTATTAAACAGATTATTCATAAAAAATAAAAAAATTAGAATATATTTGATTGGTTGATTATATAATATTATTGTAAGAACGAAACATATTAATTATAAGGGAGAATGATAAATATGGCATTACCAATCAAAAAAAATCAAGTTAAAGCAGACTTATGTAACTATTCAATTTTATTAAATGGTATCGGTGGAGTAGGGAAAACGACTTTATTCTATGATGTAACTACTAAATTATATGGTGAAGATGGTGGATTAATGATTAACATTGGTAACGAACCAGCACCACATCATATTCCAAATGCGAATTATTTACAAGCTCAAACATTCCAAGATTTAATTGATTATGTAGATGAATTATGTAAAGGACGTAACGGAGCTTATTCACATATTAAAGTAATTGGATTTGATACTTTAGATACTATTTATGATTTAGCAGAAGAATATGTTATCGAAGAGTATAATGATACAGTTGATGTAAATAAACAAGTTTCAACAATTAAATCAGCATATGGTGGTTTCCAAGCTGGTGAAAATCGAGTAGTTGAATTAGTAGTAAAAACAATTTTCAAATTACGAACTTTCAATTTTGGGATTTGGATTAACGGACATACGAAACGTAAAGCTAAAGCAGACCAAATGGGTAACATTGAATTTGAACAATTAACATCTGACTTACCAGCAAAATATTACAATGCAATTAAAAATAAAGTTAATATCGTTGGTACAGCATATATTAGACGTTCATTCGATAATATGAAACAAGTAAAAGACGCTTTCAATAGTACAAAAGGTAAAACGGTAATGAAAACTGTTGGTACTGTAACAGATGAATCTCGTATTATTGTGTTCCGAGATGATGAATATGCTATTGATTGTAAATCACATTTCCCTTCTATTGCTGACGCTTGTGAATTTGACGCTGAATGTTTCATCAAAACAGTTTATGACGCTATTAAAGTTGAATTAGAAAAACAAGTTGGTGGTAAGTTAGATGATACACAAATCAAGCAAATCCAACAAGAGCAACAAGTAGAGTATGAACAAAAAACAGAACAATTAATCAAAGATGTTGAAAAAGCAGAACAACAAGCAAATGAAGAACAATTAAAGGAAACAATTTTAGAAATGATTATGTCATCATATAAAGAATTAACAAAAGAACAAAAGACAATGATTAAGAATGTATTAGTTTCTAATGGTGTTCAAAAATTACAAGAATTATCACTTGAATCATTAAAAGGAATTGCTACTGAAATTAAATAATTAACCAAAAGATAGGAATATATTCCTATCTTTTTTATATAATATTAAAGAAAAAAATGTTTGACTTATTGGTTTGATTAATATATAATATAATTAAAGGAGTTGAGTTATATGGCTAGAAGAAAAGTTATCACTTGTGAGTCATGTGATACGAGAGAATACATGGAAAAAGCTATTGAAGTTGAATTAAAAACAGGAGATAAGATTTACTTCTGCTGTGAACATTGTAAGGATGTTACAAGTGATGAAGAAATCCTTGATAAAGAAATCTTTTCAATGATTAAATCTATTATCAGTGTTAAGACTATGGGTAAGACCGTCAATGGATACATTAGAAACAGATTAAAGGATGATTTTGATGGAAATAAAAGACAGATTTTATTCACAATTTTAAGCGAAAAACGTTATAAATTGACCGAAATTATATCTAAAAAGACGTTTCCGAACAGCACAATCAAAGCTAAGTACGTATTCGCTTCTGTAGAGAAAGATGTAGAACAGGAATTACAGCGTAAGACGAAGCAAGAAGAGCGAATTACATTTGTTACATTCGATGAACCTATTAGTGTGAGTCGTACAACTAAAAAAAGAAAGAGTATTCGTGATTTTTTGTAAGAAGATTGTTGACTTTCAAAATTTTATATTATATAATATAAATGTAATTAAGTTAAGGGAGAGATTAATATGGAAATTAATGTAAATGAAGTACCATCAAAATATTTGGAAAATCGTGAAACTATTGAAGGTCGTGTGGTTTTATCAATGTGGAAAAATCCCGAATTATTCATGGAATACAAAATTAACAATAATGAATTAATCAATGAAGATAGTAAGATTTTATATAAACTAGGGTTACAGATGGTTGATAATGGTATCGTTGAATTTGACCGAGTTACAGTTGAAACTTACCTAGAGGACTATCCAACTTTAAAAGAAATCATTAATGAATATGGTGGAGTAAGAGAAATTATTAATACAGCTAAGACGATGAACGTAAACAACTTTGAAACGTATTATGATAAGTTATTACAATCAAACTACATGATTAACTTATTCTTAATGCAAAAGCGTTTAGCAAGTGAATTTGAAAAGATTAAAGGTATGAATGACTCACAATTAATGGCTAACTATGTTGAAGAATTAATCAATAGTATTTCAGATGAAAGTAGTATTAATAAAAATATGGAAGTGAATGAGTTATATTTCGCTGATGATGAATTCGATATGATTGTTAATGGTGAAGCTATTGAAACTGTAACATTTGAAAAATATGCTAAAATCTTAAATGACATTTTCTACGGTATTCCAATGGGAATGACTACACAGATTTCAGCACCGTCTGGTAATGGTAAATCAACATTTACATTCAGTAACATCTTATATCCAATGATTGAAAAAGGTGAGATTGTAACATTAATCTCGAATGAGTTATCATATCAACAATACAAATTTATGTTATATTCTATCATTGCAACACGTCAATTCAAATACTATAAATTAAGTCGTGAGAAAATGTTAAAAGGTAAGTGTACAGAAGAAGATTTACAAGTATTACGTCAAGTTCAGAAGTATGTAAATACTGAATTAAAGGGTAAATTAGTGTTCATTAAGTATTGTGATGGTGATATTGATACAATTATTCGTATCATGAACAAGTGGAACAAGATGGGTAGTCGTATTGTAGTGTTCGATACAATGAAAGCTAGTAATAGTGCTGATAATCGTGCATGGGCAACAATCATTGAAGATAGTAAAAAATTAGATATTGCTTGTCAAAAGAACAAACAAGGTTTAATTTTAACATTCCAAATTGCACAGTACGCTTCAAATAAACGTGAATTAAGTGGTGCAGATTTATCACAAGGTAAACAAATCAAAGAGATTTTATCAAATCACGCTATCTTCCGTTATTTACACGCTGATGAATATACAGGAGAGAAATATGATGTTAAGCCTTATCGTTGGAAATATGATGAAACATTAGGTAAAACATATAAAGAGCAAATCAAACTTGATAAAGATAAACGTTATTTGGTTTTATATGTTGATAAATGTCGTAACGGTCAAGACGGAATTTACATCTTGTATCAATTCAACGGTCAAACAGCGACATATTATGAAATTGGTTATTGTACAGTACATCCAGATTCTCAAAGAAATTAAACCTAGATTTTCTAGGTTTTTCTTTTTCACTATTGATTTTTATAAAAATGTATGAT
>ERZ1034842.380-NODE-380-length-18939-cov-28.644249_pt1 | contig 18939 bp, 35 predicted proteins | sample MGYA00520634_ERZ1034842 | MGnify/ENA primary metagenome ERZ1034842 (study PRJEB33766, sample SAMN09781734) | gut metagenome | biome: gut microbiome | host: Homo sapiens | place: Madagascar | study: EMG produced TPA metagenomics assembly of the PRJNA485056 data... | reverse complement strand
TACGACCATGAGGGTTATTACAACCCACGCCACGAATGCGGCGATTTTCCATTTTATTTTCTTCATTGTGCCTATTTAATTTTAAAAATATCAATCAACACAAAAACACCTAGAAATAAGAACCAGATGCTCTTCTCTCCGTATGCCCTGCTGACGTCAAATCTTACAGCCGGGACTAGGTAATAAGAACCTTTCAGAATATCACAGCTGAAGGCTATGATTCTCTTCTTGGTTCTGATTTCCAGACGGCCAGTCCTATTGTTTAGTCTGATGTTCATTTGTTTACTTTCTCCTCAATCTTTATTAATTTGTTCCTTGTATCTATTTTTTAAAAACGATATACTAAAACAGCTCCTTGATTCGTCTGAAATCCTCACCCTCTGGAACCGGGCAATCCTTCATCCACTCCATGTCCTTCACTTTCCACATAGACAGGTCGATGTCCTTAGGCAGGAGAGCCTTCATGTCTGCAAAGAGGTTGAGACGGAGGGAGCAGTCAGGATTGAAACCATTGTCGTTCCATCTGTATTTCTTATGTCGGAGCATCACATCGTTCATTTCAACGAACTTTACCACATCGGACTTGCTGTGGAGCGTGAGACAGATTCCGTCGAAGTCATAGCTGCGATTGCGGAGTGTTCGGTAATCAACCCATGCCGTATAGAGGAAAAGTCTTGGCGCTGGGATTCCGAGCGTACGGAATACGTTTCTGATTCCGTGAGCAAGCCACATTGTCTTTCCGTTGCAATCCGGCAGAAGAGGTTCTCCACCAGTGATACTAATCTCATCATAGTCCAATCTGTCAACTACCGGAATCTTCTCGAAGTCGAATTGGTTGTTGCAGCACATTGGGCACTTGTTGTGACACTTTGCAGTCACCAGCAATCTAAGTTTCTTGTTCATAATCTCAATATTTTGTTTATGTATATAACACCTCTATACCCATAAGAAATATGGGATAGCCAAGCGAGCCGAACCAGAATTTTTATCAACTACAATATATATAATATACCATAGTAGTTCGTACTCCTTGTAAAGCCAGCATAAGTCTTCTGATACCCACAGAGCTTTGCTCGTTATGGTTGGCTTTCTCATTTCTGATATGGGCACCCGTCGTGAGGTGACACGTTGCGGGATTTACACAACCATAATGTAACTTACCTGACAGAGCAGTTTTATATATCGGTCGATAACTCCGAAGAGGACTGCACGGATTGAACCTCGTATGTCTTTGCTTGGAACTTTGAGATAGGGTTAAGAAAAACCCTATCCGCCGTCTGGGTCGCGCTCCAAACTTTGGATAGGGTATATCGTTGTAGTTGAGCTAGTCAACTTCAGATAATCTTATTTATTTGCTAGCGCGCGACTTCTAACAAGCACTGCAAAGATACGACGATTATTCTTACCCTCCAAACGCCTGATTTGTGCCAAAAATCTGCTCATTCAAGTAAAAAATAAAAACAAAACTCTCGAAAGTGCCGATTTGACTAGATGTCTCGGTTGAAGTAAAAACAGAAATCTTCGACATTCATTAAAGTACATAATATTTACAATTAACGTAGTTTAAGAAAAATGTGTGATTTTCGTTGCTTTTTCGGTGGTTATCTTAATAAAATAGCCGCCTATCTGTTAAGTGATAAGCGGCTAGTTGCGGTTAGAACTTCCATACCTGGGTCTGATACTGCGTATCATGTGATACTACCATTTTAGCAAAATTGTCTATCGTGTTGCAGATTCCGTTAGATTCTGCCTTCTTCATCAGTTCTTCCGCTTCCTCGGCTGTATCGAACAGAGCGGCATCAACTCTTGAAGAGGCGTAGTGTAGCTCACTCCCGAGGAATGCAACCATCTTGCCATCTTTATCGTAGATGGTCACATAATACACTTTTCTTCTGCCTAGGATTTCTCCTGTTGAATTCTGTAGATTCATATTTTTCCGCTTGACCGTGTTGCGTAGGGCTTGGTTATTAATTGCAGGAGCCGAAGCTCCCTATTTTGGCTAATCGGGGCTGTTTTAAAAATCCCCTCCTACCCTCACGGGCAAGAGAGGACGAACATTTAAACAAATCTAGTATATGAAAACTAGATGTATATTATTTTCCACCTTTGATGATATCGAATACCCGATGCTCACCATCAGCGGAAAGTCTATTGCCGTCTTCGTCGCACATATGGCCATCTTCGTTGACCCATATCTTCTGATTGAACATCTCTTCGCACATTCCCAGAATCTTAAGGTATTCCTGCGCCTCGAAGATAACGTTCTTGCCTTCACGCTCTGCTCTCTTGAAGTTCTCGATAAGACCCGGATTCAGGTCGAGTGCGGTGAGGTCGTACTCATCCATTTCATCGTGATAGTGAATGTTTAGTATCTCCAATTCTTTCACCATTGCGGAGTTCGTTCCAATCTCGCCAGTCAATGCCTTCATTACGGTCTCCTTTTCGAGCTTTTCGTACTTTTTTTGGCACTCACTTACGAGTCTGTGAAACTCTTCTTTTGTATAATCTTCTACCATATTCGTTATTTAATTGGTTAAACAATGGCAGGAGATGGTTATTGGCCACCTCCAGTTTGGGTTAGTTCCTCATCGGACTCGTCGTCTTTGTCATAGACACCGAAGAGCTTGAGGGTGTTGCTGTCAATCTCCGTCTTTCCGACAATGTAGCGCATCGTCATCTGGATGTTAGGCTTGCCGTTGCTGGTGTGGCCCATCATGACGGCAATCTGCTCCAACGGAACGCCTTTCTTGGAGAGATTCGTGGCGAACGAACGTCTGCCGGTGTGTGAAGAGATGAAGCGGTACTTCTTTCCGGTCTCCTCCCTTCCGGCCTTGAATACCTTCGTGTTCGCATCTATTCCGCATTCACGGCAGATGTCACGAAGGGTTCGGTTGAAGGTCATCTCGCTGATTTCACCGGGAAGAGGTTCTACGCCCGTGCCGCATACGAGGAACGGACGGAGTTTCTTGTGAAGAGGAACCCTCACTTCCGTCTTGGTCTTCTGTGCTACATAGACCAGGAAGTGGCCGGTATCATCGATGTTCTCGGGAGTTATCCTCTGACAATCACTATATCGTGCTCCGCAGAGGCATTCCATGAGGAACATACGCTGGACATATCTCTTCGTCTGTCCCCTCGGATTGTACTTTATGATTCTGTTTATCTCCTCATCCGTGAGATAGACGGACTGGACAGGCACAGCCTTCGTTCTAAGTATCTTTCCGAACGTCGGGCTGTTAATCTCCTTCGTAGCATCGTTCTCACGTATCACCGCCTTGATGGTGGCGCATACGGTCTTTGCGGAATTGGGAGCATAGTTCTCCTTGATCTTCTCAAAGAGGTCACGGAGATTGTCGTCAGTGATGTCTTCCCACAATGGCTTGTGACCCAACAGCTCCTCGAACATTCTCACGACCTTGATGAACTTCGGATTCTTCCAGATATAGGCTCCGTAGAAGGTGTTGTGCCTCCATGCGTTGCTGTGATAGTCAGAGAACCAGCCCTGCTTGATAGCGAGCTTGTACTTCTCCTGCTGAACAGGGCTCAACAGTCGTTCCCAGTCTCTTGTCTTGATTCTTAATTCTTCTGTCATAATTCTAATATTTTGGTTACTAGTGGCAAAGATACTAAAAGTTTATAATATAAACCATCATCTTTGCCGTTTTTAACGCTAATTTAACCTTCCAAAGAAGTATGTTTCTCGACTGATACGAGTCTTAGGGTAGAACCCTTATGATCATTCCATGCGCACATGTAGTCTTCCGCCTCATCCAATGCATCTTTATATGATTCTGCCCGGAATACGTACGGATTCTCCTTAGGAATGAAAATTCCATCATTGTAGGCAATCTTATACTTTGCAGCATAGACACCAATATAGCCGTTCAGCTCATCGTTCAGACTAGTAGCGATGTCTGCAAGAAGGTCAACAGGTATATCGTCATCGGTAGCTTTTGCTTCCGGGAACTCAAACCCTACAGAAGTGCATCGTCTATGAATGATAGGGATAGCTGTATCGCTGTCGCCTACTTCTACGATATTCACCTCCCTGTTGTCGCCGGCACTTACAGGCCAATCGAACACCTTTCTGCTCACATTGTGCTCTCTCATAATCTCACGGATGGTGCATGCAAGTTCAATCTTTGCCGTTGAACGCAACTCATCAATCTTGTCTTTCAATACTTTTCTATTCATAATCTTAATATTTTGGTTTGACTTGATGCCCACCGTTCCAGGCAGGCTTGTTTGGCTTACTGGTTCTCTACGATGTGATTGGCAATCTCAGCCTCAATGTGTTCCTTGAACCATCTGCACGCAGCATCAAGCTTCCATCTGAGGTCGTCATCGTGGATGTAGCTCGTCATTGTGCGGGCATTCTCGATATCCTGGAGCATCCCACACACTCCATAGTGATACTTCTCGTCCTCATAGAGCTTGTAATCAAGCTTTCGAACTAAAGTACATTCATCCTCGGTTACATCGAACGTATCTCCGTCCTCGTCCTTGAGTGATATTCGGTCTCCTGATATATCATCTACGGTGCATATCTTGAAATTCTCGTACCACTTATCGAAATCATCAGGATCTGGATTGTTCCACATAACCTTGTCGCCAAGTGTTACACTGTTTCCTTTAACGTCCGAGAACTCTCCCTTCCAGTTGATTCCATTGCCCTCGTACTCATCGATAAGACCTAGCCAGTCCTCATCGGTTGCCTTGTCCAGGCTGTCGAGGTCTTCCTTTGGAGTCTTACTGTGTCTGCGGAAGCAGTTTATTGTGTCCAATGTCTCACCTGGGTAATCATTCTCGGATGCGAATCTCTTTACTCTTTCAATATCAGTCATATTCATAAATTTTAATTGGTTAATACTAGGAGCGTGAAACAGTAATGTTCCACGCATTTTTTCGGCTTTACGATATTTAGCGCGGGAATACCCACTACCTTCAGGTGTGGGATGAAAGTGCATATTTTTCTGAATTTATTTGCAAAGTTGAAGAAAAAGTTGTATATTTGTAAGCATAAAACGTTTGCTTATGATTTCATACAAATACAAACTCTATCGCACCGATAAGACGAAGCACCTGGATAAGATGCTCCGCGAGGCTGCTTTTGTGTGGAATCATGCACTCGCGCTACAGAAACGCTACTACCGCATGTACGGCAAATATATCGGCATAAACAGAATGCGTAAGCATTTCGCAAAGCGCATCAACCGAAACCTATTGCACTCGCAGACGGTGCAGGAGATTCTTGACCGTCTCGATGACGCATATCTGCGTTTCTTTAAGCATCTTGCAGCACGACCTCCAAAGTTTAGACGGGCGAAGGATTTCTCCTCTTTTGTATTCCGACAAGGAGGTTATTCCATCAACGGGAACGTGCTGACGATAAACAGAATAAAGAAGCGTTTCAAATTCTCGCTGAGCAGACCTTGCGACGGCAAGGTTAAGACCCTCACCGTCAAGCGCAGTCCACTGGGAGAGTATTTCATCATCATGGTGCTTGATAAAGCCCCTGTCAGCCTCGGAAAGACACACAATGGTGCATCCGTAGGCATTGACTTTGGCCTAAAGACCTACATGACGATGAGCGACGGAACCACGGTTGAAAACCCGCAGTTTCTAAAGAGCGGACTGCGCCAGTTGCAGCGTAAGTCGCGGAACCTCTTGAAGTGTGTGCCAGGTTCCCATAACCGGGAACGGAAACGTCAGGATCTCGACAGACACCACGAGAAGGTTGTCAACCAGCGCAACGCCTTCCAGTGGCGGCTCGCCCATCAGTTATGCCGGCAGTACGACCGTATCTTCATCGAAGACCTCCAGCTCACCGGCATGACAGCCTTGTGGGGCAGGAAGATGAGCGATCTTGCACACGGTGAGTTCGTCACCAAGTTGGAGTACGTGGCTTCCAAGTATGGTGTCATCGTCCATAAGATTGACCGATTCTACCCGTCATCAAAGACGTGTACATGCGGATATGTAAACAAGCAGCTTCAGCTGAAGGATAGGCAATGGACTTGCCCCGAGTGTGGCGCAGTCCATAGCCGTGACCTTCTCGCTGCCCAGAATATTCTTCGGCAGGGCATTGCCGAATTGGAGAGCACAAGTAAGACACCTTCCGCAAGGAGGGCGCATGTGCGCCTGCATCCAAGAATCTCATCCCTTCAGGGGTGAGAGTATGTCAAACCGGCAGAGACACGATGTATTCTTTCTTCTTCTTTCGTGTTCTACTCTTCACAGTGAATCCGCAAAAATCTCTCAGCCACCCGGCAGCATTGCCGATGAATGGCTCGTTCACCATAAGGATAGGACGAAGCATTCCGCTCTTCTTCATGTACTGATAGTCTATGAAGTCGAACGAATCATCCGGGTCCTCACTCTTTTTTGCCCATATGTTCACGTCGAGATAGTCGATGAAGTCTCCCTCTGGCGGGTTATCCATCTCAATGAACCTCTTCGGCGTAAGGAGAATCGTATCCTTAGGCTCGTGTGCCATAAAGAAATTCTCTATAACCTCGTTGAACTTGTTCATGTCCATCTGTTTCTGGACGATGCCCTTTCTCTTCATGATGTCAGAAGCTTTGAGCATTTTTGTACCTCTTCTTGCTGTTACCATAATTCATTAATTTTGATTGGTTAATACTTGGGGAACAAAAAACCGGCGTGTCTCACGACAGACCGGCTTTGAACCATTTAAACAAAATTTAGTTATGATATGAGTAGTCAGCCGCTGTTAACGACTGACATGTTTGGCTAATCTTTCGGTACGTTCCAATGGAATGAAATCGTCGCTTCGTCTTCGTAGATGGAGAACGATATTAGTAGTTTTGCGTCTCCCTCACGCTCGTCATCTATGTACTGCTTGTACGCCGGAACCATGTAGGTCGTTAGGTGACATTCGTCTTCAGTCAAGTTTTTTATGACTGCATTTCCGAAATCATCAAGCTTGTCCGTGCTTCTGTAGGGCTGCGGGATGCATTTAAGCTCGACAACATTGCTCTTGACTGTGGCCATTACCGGAACACCGGCAATGAATCCTAGATACGTATTACCTGAGAATGCGTAGCTTCCGTCGTCGAACATATTCTCTTCCCACCAGTCCAGCATGACATTCTTGTTGTCAAGGGGTGCTGGAGTAAGCTTGTCTACATAGATTATCTTCTTGATTTTCTTCATAATTCCTCATTTTATTTGGTTAGACATTGAATCGGTTACCGAATCAGTAACCGACTTTTGACTAGAATGGTCCCCGGCTGGCGCCTTACTCTATAAGTTCGATCTAGAGAGCTTAGATTGAAGGATTACCTCCAGTAGTAACTGGAGGAGATCCTTCGTTGAAGAAGCTCTTGTGAATTCTTGCCGGGTCACCATACTACAGGCGGCGAACCTTACGTTCTACTGGTGATTACTTCTTCCACTCATCAATCTTACCCTGGATGTTAATACCGGACTCCTTGATAAGCTGCTTGAGAGCACCGAGCATTCTCCAACCCTGCTCATCATAGAGCTTTGCTTTAGACTCAAGCTCCTTCAACGAGTTGGCTTCTGACATCTTTCGCCCGCTCTTCAGGAATCTTGCTCCGTGGAACATGATAAGGTTACGCATGGTGTAATAAGCACCAGAACCTTTGTAGGCATTGATGAATACATCTGATTGCTTGGTGTCCCATGCGAGATGCTTGCGGTTCTTGTTGAACTCGTGAACGGCATCGTAGACTTCCTTGTAGGTTTTGCTGTCGCACATCTTGCGCGCAAGGTCACAGAGAGGTACAAATACCTTCTTCTCCAAGTCGGAAACGAAGATGTCCTTGTTCTGAAGGCGCACGTAAGGATTGCCCTTGCAGGTATGCTTGAAAGATTTCGTCTTCTTTCCGTCCTTGTCTTTCTTGACTTTGTAGATGAGGTTGTCGTCCACGTACTTGCGGAGCTTATCGATGTAATCGTAAGCCATTTCGCTAGCGACAAAGCCTCCGAACCATCTTTTTCTCGCACCGGCATTCTCATGATCCCCGTGGGCTGCCATCTTCATCTGAGCATAGAGCTCATTTTCCAGCATGCGCCACTGGTACTCGTAGCCCTTGCGCTGCAATACCGCATTGAATGTGAGTCCGTTCTTATCCATGTCTCGCAACATGTGGAACATCTGACTCATCACCCAACGACGGAACAGCTTCCAGTTGCTTACGTATCCACCCTCGACAATCTGCTTGCCTACCGCATCGATGGTTGCATCGTCCATGTCTACAGGAACTGCTGCGCCATTTTCGATTTTGATAAGCTGGTCGTCACCGAGAGGGAAATATTTACTAGTATCAACACCTGCTGCCTTAAGAGCTTCGAGACGCATCTGCGCCTTTGTCTTCTTGGTAGCTGCTGTAGCCTCTACGTTCTTTGTTACAATGTTCAAGTTCTCACCAGTGATTGTTACAATCTGCTTCATAATTCTAATTATTTAAATTGGTTACTAAAAATTTATTTAACTCTAGTGGATGAGGCTTACGCCCCACCATTGTTTGGCTCAATCCAGTCTCTGAGGATAATCAGGTCCTTGTCGTTCTCGGACTTCCAGAACCATCTTCCCCATCTGTTCTCCCATGCAAGGTTGCCTCTGAGTAGCTGAATCAGTACGTATAGCTCCAGCTTACATCTAGCTACCTCCCGTCGCTCACCATACATCATATCTTCGTCTGAGAGCTCTTTCTCTGGCAAAGCCTTGAAGTAGTACCGGCGATGCGATTCAGAACGTTCTGACGGCACAGAATGCTTGTATGCTGCATATCTCTGCTCGATGCCCACAAATACAACCTCGGGTGTAAGGTAAGGCGTGTCCTTCGGCTTGTCTTCCTCGGACATTACTACCTTGCCATTCACTCTGCATGTTCTCTTCTGGAAGTTTATGGTGAACTTAGCGCCATTCTCAACTGCATTGATAATCTCGTCGTATGTCATAATTCTATTGTATTGGTTAATAGGGATAGTGCTTATTCTAGCACTATCAAATTGGCTTCTTCGAGTTCATCCTTACTCAGTACATCTTCGTCTTCTCCGATGTGGATATAGAATTTATCTCCGTTCGCCCACTCCATTGCACGCATATACAACCAGTGAGCATCCTCGATAGAGAATCCGTCTGCGCTCACGGAGTCAAGCATCTCGCCCATGCAAACTTCTGACGTTTCGTACTCTTTCTTGATTTCCTCAAGCTTCTTTAGTAATCTGCTATTCATAATTCTTAAATATTGGTTAATAGGAGTGCGCTCAGAGAATCTGTTGCGTAACTATAAGGTCTTGATAAATACTGTATCTAAGTCCTGACAGATCCAGGTAACCACCTGGATCTTCAGGATGATTGATACCGTATTGTACAATCTATTCTCCTTGCGCACCATTCGGCTCGCAATGACCTAGACTTATCTCATGTATTGTGTTGCATGGATATATGTTCGTGATTCAACCCCGTGGATTGGATACCTACGCCTGCGGAGATATCGGCAGGAGCAGGTATACCACTCACGTGGTATTAAACCTCATACTCTCGATAAGTCGTGATGCAATTCACTTGGTTGTTGTAGGTACACTCATAGGTCTGTTGCCTTACTACAGGCTGATGATTTGACCAGCTGGTTTACGCGGGGAGCATCGTTGCTCTAAGGATGCCTCCCCGCGTTATTTACCAGCGGGTTGTAAATACGCAACCTCCTCGTGTACCTCGTTTGGCAATAACGTTGTCTTCATCTGAGAGCGTGGCACGTAGCTATAGCAGCTTGATTCGAGGGCTGTTGTAAGCCGCCGGAGACCCGGATAGTGTTCCGGGGAGGCCGGCGGCATGTAAACAGCACTCATAAATTCACTCTCCTTTGAAGACTACCCTCGTGCTTGGGTGATTCCCTGACCGATGGCTCGGCACAATAACTTTATGATTCTGATTTGACACAGGATTCGCCAGACTCAGGATCCTGGGACGTCGTAAGTAGTATACGACGACGTCCTGGATCCAGAGTCTGGTTAAGAGACCTGTTTCATAAACTTTTGCCATCCATCATGGAGTAGTGGTGTGCGCCACCGGTGGAAGTCATACGGACTGGCACATTTCTGTACTTCGTTGATGAGCTACGCCTTGTGCGTCATACGAGGGGCCCGGGGCGTCTCAAGTTGCAAACTTGGACACTCGGTCCCCTCAGATGATGTTATAGAGGCGTCGCCTGAATCAGTCCGTCCTTCTCCCACGTCCGTGTGCTCGGATACAGAGCCTGTCGGTCAGAAGATACTGCGCATAGCTATATTAGCTTGATAATATCCTGGTGGAGAGGATCGCTGGACCATCTCAGATTATGAGATGCTGTCCGCGATCTTCGAGACCGGATGTTTAAACCACATCTTCATTCCAACAGTTCCTGCGCTGGAAGCTACATCTACAGAGTATTCACCAAAGTGTTGTACGCTGCCCTGCTCGTTCGCAAGGCATTCTGTGCGCAACCGATTGATAGATACCCCTTGATTTCGCTCTCTGTCTTACTCCTGTTTGCTTTCACGTTCCTGCCACGTCCTCGGTCTATGCAACCTACAGCCTGAGTCTTCACGTATCCGAGACCACCGACCTTTCTCTTGCCTGTCTTGACCGCACGGATGCAGTCCATGACGAAGGTGTTGAGCTTTTCGATGTCCTCTTTCACGTTAATGACCGGAAGAACCTGAGTTGACCAGGAATAATCGCAGTACCCCTTGTAGAGATACCTGTTTACAGCATTGATGGCTTTCGTCATCGTGGTATCACGCTTCTTTATCGTCCTCTTCTCAATCTCCTTTTGGAAAGTCTTGATACGAGTGGACGACAGAGAGATATTGTGACCCTTGATGGAATATCCGAGGAACTTAAACCAGTGATTAGCGTCAAGATACTCAACCTTCTTCGGGTTGAGCGTCATCTGCATCATCTCCAGCTCGCTCTTCATGATATCCATGGCTTTCTCATAGTCTTCACCGACAAACAGCGTATCATCTGAATAGCGGACGTAATATCCGTTAAGCTTAGATAGCTTGTCGTCAAGATGATAGAGAATGACATCAGCCAGCCATGCGGCAACAGAACATCCCTGCTTGAGGGACTGATACTTCTCACAGAGGTTGTTGTCCTCATCGAAATAGATGTCTGTGTGATAGTAGTCACGAATGACATCTATCAGCGCAGATTTTCCGTACTTCTCCTCTACCTTGTCGAATGCCCAGTCGATGAACCGAATAGGCACAGAATCAAAGTACTTGGAGAAGTCACCTTTCCACCCGATGATTTTTCCCTCTGCTGAGTATATTATCCGAGACACATCTTGCACCACACGACCGCAGCCGATACCCTTCTGGTACGACGTACAGCGTGGATGCACCATCTCCGGCATCAGTTCAAACAAGAGGTCGTTTGCTATACTCAACAGGATTCTGTCTACAGGTTCATTCACGTAGACAGTACGGAAATCTCCGTTGTCTTTCGGAATCTTTGCTGTATGCGGCGGCATTATCTTGTAATTGCCGCTCTTGATCCTCTGATACATAGCCAGACGAGCCTCTGGTGTTGTAAGCTGATACATAACTGCTTTGTTCATGTCCTTGAATAAGCCTTTCTCGATAGCATACTGCCATCTGGCTTTTTCGAAGAACATCTCTAGAATTCTGTCTTCATTCATAATTATTATGTTTTGGTTATTGTGCGCAGTCCTTAGCTGCGCTTTTTAGGCAATGTTACTTCATCGCAAGGGAAGCACTGGTCTATAGGCCACCAGTATTCATTATCAATCCCTGCGAATCCTCTTTCCTCTGAAACGTGAGTCACAACGTGTTCCTTTGATTGGGAATGTATGTCACAGTATACTCTCATTCCTACCTCGATTTTCTTCATATCTATAATGTTTTGGTTATTGGTAGGGAGATTGCTCTCCCCGTTTGGCTAGTCGATGTGCTGATAATATCCGTCATACTCGTTGTCGGTAGATTTGTAATACTGGTCATCTTCTTCGATTTCTATCGTCTCGCCCGCAAAATTATCAGAGCCGAGAATAATATCGCTATTATCATAGGCCTCCTGAACTTTCTGCTTAGCTTCTTTCTCGCTCTCAGCGTCAACGCTGACTACCTTGTTTAAAGTCTCTGTGACTGATACGTAATATCTCTTCATAATCTTTAATAATTTGGTTAATAATGGAAGTACGCAGAATGTGCGTACTATTCAGGCTAAGTCCAATCTACGGCAAGGACAAAATTGATAATGTTAATATTGTATCCGTTTTCCACTATATACTTGATAATGGCACGTTTTACGAAATACTCCCTATCTACGTCAGAAGACTTGCTATATGCTTCTGAGAAATACTTGAACCCGAAATAAACGGATTCCTTCAAGACGTATCGCTTAAACACCTCTGCAACAAATCTCCTGCCGCCCTTTCTGTCTAAAATTTCATCTATAATCATAATTATCTATAATTGGTTAATAGTGATAGCCCGGAGGCTATCTTTAAGCTAATGCGTTCAACAATCTGTGGGCGTTGTATGCGACAGGATTCTGATACTTCATATCAGCATTGATTCTACGCTCACAAATCTCAATGCATCTCTCGTGTGCAATATTCTCGGACAAGGCATCAAACTCGATATGGGTGCTGCCAGATGATGGCTTGCCCACACAATACTTGTGCCCGTCACGATAGCACACGATTCTTCTGTTCACTCTGTAGATAGTTCTACTTCCCTTCTGTGAAATTGTAATCTTTCCCATAATTCTATTTAATTGGTTAATGGTAGGTAGCCAATGGCTACCAATTTTAGGCTCTGTTCCATGCTTTCCACGCCTCATCTGTATTCTTTGTAATTGCGTTGTTCCACAACCTCTCCAGATGACGGAAAATCTTCTGGAAAGCTTTTGGTGTTGTCTTTACGTCTACCCTCTTGCCAAGATAAGGTCTTCTGCAAAGACCCGGAATAAACTCATCATAGTCAACGATACACCTTATCATGCCGCTTTCTGTCGGCTTGCAGCTGATAAAGCATCCGTACACTCCAGGATTCTCCTTTCTCATCCACTTAGGATAAGGAAAGTATATACTCCAGGCATCAATGTAGTCACGGAACTTCTTTCTTGTGTCGTGATAAAGTCTTGCTTTCATAATTCTTCAATTTTGGTTCATGGAAGAGGAGCATGCAAGCTCCCCTTGTTAGGCTGCATCTTTCGGCTGTAAGCCGTGTTCTTTGATAACCTCTTCTATGAGGTCATCAGCATCTTCGAAGTACTCTCCCCAGCATGAATCAATCTCCTCCCAGTCGTAGGAGCCAGAAGTGTCTCCGTCGTCGTACTTTTTAGTGTAGTGACGCTTCTTTTCAAGGACAAATCCTTTTACGTCACCCCACATCCACATACCGATATTCTTAACCTCGCTCTCAAACAGCTCGATTGCACGATTTTTCCAGTTCTTGGTATTCGTATCCACCATCTTCTTGAAGCGCTCCTTGTCACAATAGGCAACACCTTCTACGTAGTCTCCCTGGCAGTATCCTGTGGAAGACCACTCGTATATCACGATTTCGTAAGCTATGTCATCAAGCAGCCAGATCAAGTCCTCGTTGTTCATAGGCTCAATCATCTCTGCTCTCATGTCGTAGTTCTTGATTTCGTCAGGAGTGAACTCTACCGAAGTCTTGTACGCCTCTCTGCTTTCGTAATAATCAAGTTCCCATACATGAGAGCTTCTATCATACGATAATTTGGCAGAGCGATGCTTGTTGCTCTTCAGATATTTTACAAGACGATTCTGCGGAACGTACATGTATACAAGCTCACGAAGAGCATCCTGCAAACTGTGGTTATTAGTGTCGTATTTTCTGTCGTATATTTCATCCCAGTTGCAGCCGTTACTTAATCTTCCACTACCGCAACTGGTATACTCCCAAAGATACACACCTGCCAAATCCCATGAAGAGCAAGGTGATTCAGCATCCTCATCCTGGTAAATGGTGATTCTGTAATCACCGATTTCCTTCTTTGCAAATTCGTAACTCATATCTAATATCATTTAAATGGTTTAACATTGAATATCCCCATGCTAGGGGATATTGTTAGGCTTCCTCATAATCTTCCTCCATCATGGAGTGAACCTCTTCAAGGTAATTGCCGAAATTGTACTTGATGTTGTACGTGCCGAACGCCTTGAAATACCATTCTTCGAGATATTCTCTGTCCTTGTTAGCCTGCTCGCTGTCTTCTGCGGCATCAAGTCTGGCTACCATGGCAGGATACAAATCGTAGTAATCGTCGCCATCGTAGTCCGTCGCCCAGAACGTACCTGTAACGTGTCTGGGATAATCGTTGTACAGATTGGCAAAATTACCATCCATGCGCTGGTCACTAAGATGGAGATATTCCTTCATTCCTCTGTTTGCCTTAAGAGTAAAATCAAACGCTAGAGACTGAATACTCTCTACGCTGCAATCGGCAATGAATTCCTCCATTTCCTCTGCGTCGTCGAAATTCTCCAGGCACTCACGAAACAAACTCTCGATAACCTTGGCAAAGCTTTCTACACCGATATAATCGGCTACTTTCTCGACAACTTCACCCTTGTTGTTCATAACAACTTCTACAATATTCTTTTCCATAATTCATCTGTTTAATGGTTCATAATGGTTCCCTCCGAAGAGGGATTTTAGCTGATTAAACTCTCATTGAGCGTGTACACATCAATTTCGTACTCGTAATCGGTTTTGTCGGTACACTGGGATTGATAGAGGCCACCACGCAACTCCTCAATCTGCTCTTTTGTAGCTCCATCGTCCTTGGCTACCTTACAACATCTTCTGATACTACCTGCTACAACAAGTAATTCGCGACTTACGTATGTATGCCAGTTGTCTGTGCGATAGAGAACATAAACTTTCTTTGCCATAATTCTATTTTTTAAATGGTTCATAATGGTTCCCCACATTTAGTGGGGTGTTTTAGCTAATTATGGCGATATCGCCACATTTTCTGTAGAAATGCTTGTATGCTTCAAGCTCATCTGTCCCAGGAACATCTGTAACATCTAGCTTGCCGGTATCCTTGTTCACCTCAGCTACTGAGAATGTATTGTCGTGCGTCCACTTGATGAGATCCACGCGTCTTGCCGCATTTTCTGCTGACTCGACGATTTCACACTTCAGTAAATCGTCATTCAGGATTTTCTCTAATTCACTCATAATTATAGATTAATTATAGTTACACATTATTTCTGTCTCACTGATAATTTCAGCACAATACTTGCAGCGATGGCACATTATGTAGCCTTTTGCAAGCAATTTGCTGAACTTCGGATATGGGCATTTCTCGCCCATGCCAGCTCTCGTAATCTCAATTTTCTTCATATTTCAATCTTTTTGGTTAATAGAAATCCCCACCCGTGAGAGTGAGGATTGGTTTGGCTAATCGAACATGAGCATATCTATCATCTTATAGAATCCTTCTATGCTATTAACACAGTGAAGATGATCAATAAACTTACGTCTTTCTTCCATCTTTAGCTCATGATAATAATCCTTGAAGTTTTGAAAATTACCATTTATGTAAGCTGACTCCATTATAGACATCATCTCTTGTTCTTTGTAGTCTCCCTCTACCTCGTAGTACTTAGCCTGCTGTAGTAGAGTCTTGCTTCTTCTCTTTGTCATAATTCAAACAATTATTTGGTTAAACAATAGAAGGTACGCTCACACATGGGCGCACCTTTTTAGGTAAATACTACTCTTCTTCATCCTCTTCCTCTTCTTCATTGTCTTCTTCGTCAAGACAATAATAGCTGTCAAGCTCATCTGTGCCGGAGTAGCCTTCATCTTTACACTGCTCGTAACTTCGTAGTCCTGTCTTGGCATAAATAATGTCTGTCATCGTTTCCTCGTTCAAGCCATTTATATGCGAGACAAGTCTAATCTCGTCCTCTGTGGCGATATTGTTATCAACAATGAAATCCCACAGCATAGCCTCAATACTTTCTTTCATATCCTTTGAATATTTAGTTAATAATAGCTCCTACGTGTCTCCACGCAGGATTTTGGCTTAGTAGAGATACTTGTCTGTGTCCACTCCAAGGACATAGGCGAGTTCAAGCATCTTCTTTGCTATATTCTTGAACCAGTCTCCCACAAAATGGTGGTCATGGCATTTCCATAGCTTTTTAATCTGCTTGATTTCGTAGTCCTCGTACGCAATATTTACGGTACTGCACAATCCCTGGAGCCAGTACGTGAGCAATTCAAGGCGTGATATCTTACGTTTGTCACCCTTTACTGCCTCCTTGTAGAACATCTCGAATGCAAACTCGATTTTCATCTTGTCGCTCAAGACGCTGACATCTACGTCGTCGGAGTGTATGGAATCCAAGATATATGAATACCAACGCATATTCTGCTCATTCATCTCGGCAGCTGTTCTGATAGCTGCAATTTCCTGTCTTTCGTTCATAATTCTACATTTTTATGGTTCAACATGGTTTCTGTGCAGATAGACTGCACAGAATGTTTGGCTAAAACCTGCGAGGGCGACGGGAAAACTCTATGCTCTGAGCTTTCCTGTCAGCCTTCGCTGCACGCCTGAAATACTCGCTCTTGTCGAGTTTCTTTCGTGCGCACTCCTCGCTGATAACTGCCTTGTGGCTCGCTACGAGCCTGGCAAGGAACCTCCTGTCTCCGTCTGTCATAATTCTAAATTTTATTGGTTAATAATAGAAGCAGGACACAGGACGTGCCCCGCAGTTTTGGCTAGAGATTGTACACCGGACTTTCTGAAGCACACAGAATAGTAGGACCGGTGAGGATGGAGAACGCACAAGGGTCGAAACTCTCGATTTTCTTCATGCTCTCGATTTTCTTCTGTATCTCAGCTCGTATGGATGACAGACTCAATCTGCCGTCAATAGGCATGACAGAATCCATGCCCACCATTTCAACGATACTGAAATCCTCTGTAAATCTCTTACTCACAAGGTCAAACTTGTTAATCTTGTGATAAAACAGTACCCATTTACTCATAATTCTACATTTTTTGGTTTGTAGGAGAGGGAGATAAAACTCCCTCAATTTTCAGGCTGAGTACTTCTTGATGAACTCTTTAAGCTCGTTGAAGAGCTCGTCCATCTCCTCTTTGCTGTCTGCGCAGATGAAACGTGGATAACAGGTATCCGTTATTTCTCCTCCCATGCTATTTCTGACACAGGCAAAAGAACTGATATACCCTTCGCCGTTGTCGTTTCTCACGCTGATGTCAAGAGTGAGCCTTGATGGATTTTTCAATACTTCTCTCTGAGTCTCCTGCAATTGTGGCAGGATGACAGAGTTCATGTACTCTACATTCTCCTTGTATTCTTCATCTATCATAATCTATAAATTTTTGGTGAATAATTGTATGCGTGACAATCGCCACGCACATTTCAGCTCATGCACAATACTGCAATCTCAGAGAAACTCTTTGAGATAGCCTCCTTGCTACGGAAATCTCTGTAGCCCTTAGTATTGTTGTTGTGCCACTGGCGTGCAGCAATCTTGATCTTCTCCATCTCATGCATAAGCGCACGCTCAAAATTCTTCTGTGATTTCTTGTCTAACATAATTCGATTTGTTTAATGGTTTTACATAGTATGCCCAGGAAAATGCCTGAGCACATTTTTGGCTACTCGTACTTGTTGAGCAGGAAAATCAGAATAATGCCATCGCCATTCAGGAGAGTCTGGCTCTTGTTCTCGTCATTTATTATGTTTTCACATATTCTCTCAAAGAACGGATACGGGTCTCCGGAAATACTCTTGTAATACAATGCCATGTACGTACCGGGGATGAGAGGATAAGAGTCCTCAGGTTCTCCACCGAATACGTCACACGCCTGTGTATTGATCAGGACACGATGTACAGAGAAATTTCCCTCAACTTCCTGTGCGTCCATTCCACGCAAGAGGTCTATAACCTCATTCTTGCTCAAATCTTGCTTTAATATTCTATCCATATTTCTCTAATAATTTGGTTAATAGAAGAGAGGAGCGGAAACTCCTCTCTGTTTTGGCTACTTTCTGAGACCTACGAACATCGTAGTGTCCTCTGATGTGTGATAGCTGTTCAGCTCTAAAATCTCGTTAGCCTGAGCTAACACAGTTTTTCTCAGCATCACGTTTGCTCTGTGACAATTCACGAGAGTAACTGAAACCATTACTAATGCAACACACACTACGGCAAACAATGCCACGAAAATATTCTTCTTCATAATTCTGTAATTTAATTGGTTAATACTAGATACCGCCCGAATATCTCCAAGCGGTAGTTTTGGCTAGTCATAGATATCCTCTATCTGCTGATGGATGGTATCTATCATCACACTGATGATAAACAGACCGCACATTTCAAGAACCGCAGAATATAAAACGGCTTGAAAATCTCCAAGCACAAATCCTACGATAGCAATGAAACCACACACGAAACTTACGATAACCATGAGCGCAGCAGATAGCACGCCCTTTCTTACGATATACTTTTCCATAATTCTTTTGTTTAATTGGTTATATTATCGTACTGCCCAAATCTATCGGGCAGTTTTTAGGCTGAATGTTTCCAAGCACAATTATCGTACTTTCCAAATTTCTCACACTCCAGGCAGGGTGAAATTCTCCAAGCGGAGCGTAGATCTCCACAGCTCCCTGAAGAACCACCTGCCAATTATCGTACTTCTCCAGAATATTCCAAGCACAATTCCCCAAAATATTCCAAGCAGAATTACGGTAATATTCGTACTTGCCAAGCATAATAATGCCGGCACGCTCTGAATAAATCCAAGCACAATTATCGTACTTGCATAAATAATCTGTCTTACTTTCATAATTCTAAAATATTGGTAATTGTTCCGTAGCCACACACGACAATTATCGTACTGGCTACAGATTT
>ERZ1034842.379-NODE-379-length-18941-cov-52.406227_pt1 | contig 18941 bp, 29 predicted proteins | sample MGYA00520634_ERZ1034842 | MGnify/ENA primary metagenome ERZ1034842 (study PRJEB33766, sample SAMN09781734) | gut metagenome | biome: gut microbiome | host: Homo sapiens | place: Madagascar | study: EMG produced TPA metagenomics assembly of the PRJNA485056 data... | reverse complement strand
ACTTCAATTTATACAATTTAATATGGTTAATATTTGTAATAATATTTTCAATTATTATGACAATATTAGCTGAAAGGTGGGATAAGAAAAATGATTAAATGTAATTTAACTAGTTGTGCTTATTTTGAGTGTAGAGAAGATAATAATTGTGTATGTCATGAATGTGTAAGGGATTGTGAATGGTATCTTAAAGAAAATTCTATTCAACTAAAGCCAATAACAAATGAAACATTTGATGACATTGTACAATTTAATTGGAAGCTAAAAGAAGAATTTAACGAGTTTAAAACATCAATTCACAAATATAATTTATCTTTAAAGTATGAAGAAATATTTAAGAGTAGAATCGAACTTGACAAAGAAAACATTATCGAAGAATTTTATGACGTAATACAATCAATGTTACAATTAATGATATTCGAGGGGTTAACCCTAGATGAAATAATAGAAGGACAAGAAAAGCACTTTGAAAAATTAGAAAGTAGAGGGTGGAAATTCAATGAATAGTAAAGTTATCAATAATTTTTGTAGAAAGTATAACATATGGATATATATTAATACTAATATGAATAAATATTTTGTAACACAAAATGACGTTATATTATATCAGTCATCAGATTACCAGGATTGTGAAGACTATATTACGGAGATGATAATAAATGACAAGCACGCCAACAATAGATAGTGTTATTGAGCAATTGAAAGCTAAAGGAATAAAAATTGACCAAGAACATAAAGTTTTTGATGACAGTAACAGAATTAAATACACTAAGTGGTATAAAAATAAATTAAGAAAAACTAAAAGAAATTTACTAAATAATTTACCAAAACAAGATTCTTAACGTATATTATATAATGTAAGAAACAAATAAAAAATTAAAGAAATAGGAGTGTAAAGATTATGAACAAATTAATAATTAAAGGTAACTTAACAAAGGATATTGATGTTAAAACAACTTCAAACGGAACGCTAGTTGGAGAGTTTACAATTGCTAACAATGAAAGAGTTGGAGAAAATGAAGTAACAACTTTTATAAAGTGTGTAATGTTCGGTGAAAGAGTTGAAAAGATTTGTCCGTACTTATTAAAAGGGGCTAAAGTTTTAGTTGACGGTAGATTAGAAGTTAAAACAATAGTAAACGAACAATTATATAATACTTATGTATCACTTTACGTAAATGAGTTAGACATATTAAAATTTGTAGATGTTGAAGAAGAATCAAAACAAACTACAAAACAAAATACAAAAAAGACATATCAAAAAAGAAGATAATAGAAAAGGAAAAGGTGATTTAAAATGAAAGAAATGATTTATGCAGATTTACAAAAATACGAGGAAACTTTAGATTGTTTAAAGAACATTAGGGAAGATCTACAAAAAAGAAAAAGATATGTTAACAAAGTAGATGTTAACAACCCTTATATCAATGAAGAAGTTGTAGAAAAAGATAGGGAAGAAATAGAAGGACTTATTTCTGAAAATGCTTTACAAATAAAAATGTGTAAAGGTGTTATAAGAAGATTAAATTCTGTATTAAAGTTTGATGAAAGTACAGAAGAAATAGAAGAAAGTGAAGAAACAGAAGCCGACTTTATGTAATTGCTATCCTCTCCTCTCTTAGATATTTATATATAAAAAAGAGTAAGTTAGAAATAACCTACTCTTTTTTGTTGTTTCACGTGAAACATTGGTGGTAAGTTGTAGCCAAATCAAAGATTTGGACAACTCTCACGGACAAGCTATTATCCAAATTAAAATTTGGATAGCTTAGTCATCTAACATTCATATATTGCAGCATTTCAAAGGCTTTATTTTTACTTTCATAGTCACTAAATAGTGCATATCCATTTTTAAAATATTTAACAAATTCTTTAAATAATGAAAATTCATTTAATCTGTTATACATTACAAAATTTATGTCGTGGTCATCTTTAGTTATAGCAAACCTATATTTATTACCCTGGTAAGATTTATTTACATACATAAACCCTTCTTTATAAGATAACCAAAAACCTAAAGTTGAACCATTATAAGTTACACTAAATAAGAATTTAGAATCTTGAGGCATTTTATCATATAAGAATTTATTATTATCTTTTAACGATTTATTTTCTATTGCATAACCCTCGTAAACTGTCCCACTAACAAGTTTACCGAATTTTGTTTCTTTCATTTCATTTATATGACCTTCATCAGCAAACATTTCGATTGCTAATTCACCATTTTTAAATATATGAAACCTTTCATTGTTTTTTGGAATACAGTTAAAATATATAAAATATGGGTTAACTATTGAGATATTATTTCCCATAAAATAAACCCTAACATTATCCCTTTTCCTTGTAACAGTTGAGCATAACTCTAACATAGTGGTAACTTCATCTTTTAAATAACCTTTACTACTTAACTTTTCAATAATAAATTCATCAAACCCTATTTTAGTAACTTTAGGGTATGGAACGGATTTTTTATTTCTTGAAGTTGATAAAGCTATAAAGTAACCTGCAACTTTACCATCAATTAAAGCAGTTTTACCTTGCACTTTAAATTCATTATTAGGAAACTTTTCTTTTATATCATCAAAGAACGTTTGTCTATCCTCCAACTCCACTTTTGTCCTTCTAACATAAATAAACTGCTCACCCTTTTTAAGAAAGTCTTTAATACACATTTCCTTGAAACCGTATGTTTTTCCACCACCTCTATTAGAGATGATAAAATTCCAATATGCGTTGTAACTTCTTATTCTATTATAACTATAATACATTTCCTTCTTATCCTCCTATTTCTTACTTTATAATAGCTTTGTAACCCTTATTAATTAATTCTTTTTGTAATTTTAGAGCATTTTCTTTATCCTTAAAAGCCCCAACTTGTACTCTGTAAAGAATACCCCCTTGTTCTTCTTTTTGTTGTTCTAAAGAATACAAAGGTTTTTCGCAATATCTTAATATTGCATTTGCAATTATTCTACATATTAATTCTTTATTATCTAATAACTTTTTAACATCTGCTGCGTTATCAATAAAACATAGTTCAATAATTGAAAGTGAAATCCCTAAATTCCATGCTTCCCTAATTACTTTATACCAGTCAGTAAAAGTTTGAGCAACTCCGTTTTCTCTTAAATAAAAATTATCTGTGTCATAGTTTCTTGATTTTAAACCCCTATTACTTAATCCAGTTTCACGTGAAACATTAGTAATTATTTCTTGTTCCACGGATAAATATTTTTCTTTAGATGGTACTAGAATTTCTATACCAGTACCACCCCCACTATTTAAATGTATTTCATAACCGAATTTTTTAGTTATTTGTTGTCCTTTTAATAAACATACTTCATAATTGTTTTGACTTAAACTATTTGTTAAAACATTTAACCCTTTATTTTTTAACAACTCGTTTATTCTACTTGTAAAACTTTGTGCAATATCTACTTCTTTGTAACCATTTCCAGTAGCCCCAGGGTCACCGTTTCCATGACCCCTAAAGCAAAATACATCATAACCCATATATTTAGACCTCCTTTTATTCACATACCATTTTTAATGTTTTAATATATCCTTCATAGCTTCCACCTGCTTCATTGTTAAAACAAGCCACTTTTAAACCTATCTTTTTAGTATTTTCTGGTGGAGTAACACTATAAACAATGTTTAGATCTCTATTCGGTTCATCTTGTGAGATAGTTCTTTTTTCACCTTCTGATATTAAACCACCATATATATCATAGAAACATGGTTTTATTTCTATATTTCCTATTTTACAATAACCTTGGAAATTATAAGTTATTTTCCCCTCTGTATAAGGTATCATAATAGTATATACTTTTACACCTTGCCATTGACCGTTAGCCACACCGCTTAATCTTTGATATCCCAAAGATGGAATTAATTTTGATGAATCAGTAGCTCCACCATTACTATCAAATTCAACACTTCTAAATCCATCACTTACTTTTGGTTGTGCTTCTGATGGTTTCATTACTAAATCATAGTAATAAGGTTTTATTTCTTTCCCATTGCATATTATAAAGTTACTTATCATTTGCTCGACATTAGCTTCAAATATATCAGACTTATTATCTGTACTACAAGTTATATTAAAATTATGTTGATTATTCCAATTTAATAATTTTATTTGTTTATCAACATTTCCATTTAAATCACTATATTGATTACAAGTTACTATAAATTTATCTTGTATACAACTATCAACTAATAAATTCACACTTCTTAATTCTCTATTTCTACCATTAGTGTCTAATAAAACATTTATAAACTGAGAGTGATTGCACTTATATATGTGTAATCCATTAGTTCCATTTTCTTGAGCTTCACAACATGATAACTGCACCATATTACAACTGTTTACATAAAATCCACTCTTATCGTTATAAAATGCCTTACATAGATTTAATTTGTTATTATTTCCATTAATATTAAATCCATCAGCTTTAGCACCAACTGCAGTACAGTTATCAATAAAATTATCTGTACCTTGAATGTAAAAACAATTTTCTCTATTATTACCCCTATTAATTACATGGATTAGTCTTGTTTCTCTAACTTGCTTGGTTAACCATATACCATAATCAGCATTTCCTAAAATCATCACATTTTCAATTAAATGGTGTTCGTCATTTATTTCGCTAGTGTTATCATTGATTTTAATTGTCGATATTTTATTGTTTGATATCTCTAAAGTATTACCATGATTCAATGTTAAATTACTTATTGTTACTCTCTCAACGCCACCACCTAAGTAAATCATGTCTAAATTTTCACCGTCTACCATTTTAATTACAGTTGCCCCTATACCTACACCAGTTAATGTAGTTTTCCTAGGTATTCTTAAAGTGTCACTTATTAGATATGTTTTAGCACCTAAAACTACATTTTTTGTTTCTTGAAAAGCTCTTACAAAAGCTTGAGTATCATCTGTTACACCATCACCTTTAGCGCCAAAATCTTCAACTGTGACATAGTTTCTTAATTTTCTATTAATATTTTCTAAACGGTCAACAATATTTTGATAAAGTTCACTATTTATAATATTATCCCAATCAACCTTACTTAATTGTTTTTCAACTTCTTCAAGTAATCCTTCTGCAATTAGCCAAGTATTAAACTCTTGCAAACTAAAAGATAAATCGTTACATTCTTTAATCGCTTCATAAAATTTACCTAATATTTCCTCTAAATTGTAACCATCATAAGGATATACACTATACCTCGTATCTTTTAATTCCATACAATCTAATTTTGTAATACTCATTTCATTACCTCCATTTAATAGGGGAGCTTAGTCTACTCCCCTTTATTAAGTTTGTCCTCTATTTTTTCAAGTGTTGGAATTATTCTTTCGTTTAAATCTGATATAATATTTTGATAATTCCTTTCCCTTTCTGCACCTTGGTTAAGTTGCTCAATGTATTTATTCTCCCTTTCAACATAACGTTGCTCCCTTTCAAAAGTTTTCTTGTTACTGTCTACATAGAAATATACGAACAATACACAAAAAATTCCTTGGTTTAATATAATATCCATTATATTTGTTATTTCCATTTTTTAACCTCCATGTTTAAATATTTTATTTTTATTAAATAGATTTAATTAAATTTCCATAATTCCTAATATCCATATATTACTATTTTCATAAGTAATATCACTTGTAGGGACTATCCATAATCCCTCGTAACTCATACATACTACACTATTATCGGGTGGCACTATATTAACGCTTGTATCACTTTGTTTATTTACAATAAAGTTTATATCTGTAGTTGGTGAAGTTATTTTTTGTCCATCTTTATAAAATTCTAAAGTAACATAATCATTACCTATAATATAAGGTTTTATTTCAAGTCCTATTGTCCTGCTTGTCAAATTAACACAAAGGGTATTTATAGATTTATGATTAACAGTTAATCTTGAGTTATCACTATCCCAGCTTAAGCCAGTTATTCCATCATTGTCCCCACTTTTTGTAAATTCACCGTTTGTATATCTTATTATTGCACTTAAACTTTTATTTTCTCTAAAACTAACATAAGTTGTAGTAAAACCACCTCTATTATTTATTGCATTAGGATAAGCAATTATTTCAGGATTTCTTGAAAATACATTAGGGATTGGATTATAACATTTATCATGTGTTATTAATAATCTATTTTTTGATGAATCCCAAGTTAGCCCATTAATTCCAAAACTTAAATTATCTGTTTTAGTAAATGTAGGAGCACTTCCACCAGTTTTAGTTATATATCCGAATACTTTGTCTTGTTTTGAAAATTGTATTTTAACATTGTCAAGCCCAACACTAGTGCCTACATTAAATCCTAATTGTGCCAAGGTTTCGTCCGTTACAGCTACCAATGATAAAACTTTTTTAGCTGTAAATCCATAATTAAGAGTTACTCTACCACTTTCAGTAACTAAAGTTGCACCGTTTAAAGGGTTGTGCATAGTATCACTTATAAACTCAAAACCACTTCCAGTATTTCTGATTGCACAAGCTATAAACTTAACATTTTTATTATTAGTTTGTTGTTCAATTTTATCCAATTTTTCGTTAGTGTTTCCTAAATCACCTAAAACCTTTTGATATAATTCAGAATTAATAATATAATTCCAATCGATTCTACTAATATAATCATCTAATCTTGGTATCATATCATTGGATGTATCAACACATTCATTGATTTTATTAGTCATGATGTTAATTATATCTTGAAAGCCTTTTCTTGAAAAATCAAATATTTTATTGCCTTTCATCTTTTAACCCCCTTTTTGTTTTACATTATTTACTATACGGTTTACACATAATTTTAGTAAATCATAGTAAGTTGTTTCCAAAACAAAGTTTTGGACAACTCTTATGGACAACCTATTATCCAAAATAAATTTTGGATAGGTTAGTCAATATAAACCAAAAAATAAATCTTTAAGTTCGTCAAGTATCATTATATCGATATTTATTATTGTTTTTCTCCAATCTTCTAAAAGTTGACCACTTGATGTTATCCCAATATTACCTTGAGATATTAAATCTGTCACTTCTCTTTGATTATTATTTCCTAAAGAAGTGTTTGTACTACTTCCATTTGCAGTAGTTCTACCATTAACTTTATCTTTTTGGGCAGTTGTTAGAAAACCTTCTAGTTCTTCATCACTAACTTTACTTGATGGTGTGTCTAAAAATCTCCCTTCACTTGTAGAACTACTTTCTCCAATTGTATTTGTTGTTGATGTATTTTCAACATTATTTTCACCAGTAATTTCTCTAACAAAAGTTTCTTTTAAATCTTTATTTAACATAAAGTTAACTTTCTTAGCTTCGAGTTCTGTTTGATAAAGTTGAGTATAATAAGGCATAATTAAATTTAACCTACCATTTAACATTAATTTAAATCTGTAAATAGTTTCTGCCCCTATTTCTCTAAATCTATACTTGTCATAAAATTTTTTAACAAATTGTTCTCTTAATGCAGGTTCATAAAAAGGAAAATTTTCATCAAATAAGTTGTATCCCAAATCTTCCTCAATATTACAAAGTTCAATGGTATATCTATTCATCTAATTCACCTCGTTTTGATCCATATGTTTCACATGAAGGATTATTTTGTTTAACATCATAATTTTTATAAACTTGTATATTTAAACCATATTTTTCATTTACCTTTTCACAAAAGTGTTTTCTCATATTAAACATTAAATCAATATTACTATCAATATAATCATTGTTAGCATTTACTTCATCAGTTAGTAGTCTTTCTTTCTTTTCAAAGTTATTATTAAGTCCATGGAATGTAAGTATTTCCCTTTCTAGTTCAAATCTATACTCATTAAGTTTATCTACAACAAAAGGTACTCTTGTGTCTAAAACTTTTAATCCACTCAAGTCTAAACTTTCATCTTTAAATATTGCTAAATTACCGTCTGTTATTTTGTCAAATAATGTTTTCATTGTAAATTCATTTTCAGCAGTACAAGGTATTATAAATGGGAATTTCTGTTGCTTAACATTAGCCTTAATTGACCTTGATACTTCATTCATCTTATCGGTAAATTCTCTGATGTAATTTATTGATGGTACTGATAAAGGGTTATTTCTACATATAACACAATCGGTTATATTTCTTGTAAAGGTTTGACCGTAACCATTAGCAACGTAAGTTGTTGGGTCGCCTAATACATTATAGTTATAGCCACAGTTTGCACCTAATATTAAATAACCATTTTCAAAACTTGAAGAAGTTAACCCTATTTCTTCGGCAGTTGGTTTAAATAACATGGCGTTCCCATAATTGAATAATGCTTCTTCAATGTGTCTACTCTCCATGTTAGAAGGTAAGTTTTCCCACCTAAACATATTTAAAGACATATTTTTATAACGGTTAAAAATGTTTTGATATTCTAAGCTTCGCTCTTCTAAATCTTTGTAAAATTTATGTTTTAGCATTTTTATTTCCACCTTTCTATATTATCTTTGCTATAATCTTTAATATTAACACCGTTGTTAACGTGCCAGAATGTAATTCCACTTTGAAATATTTCTTTCATTTCTTCCAAATGTTCTCTTGGTATTGTATCTCCTTCAATATCACATTTTGTGAATTTTATAAAATTCCAATATTTACGAGAACGGATATCAATTTGAATAGTAGATAAATAATCATTTACTAAATATCCATATCGTTTTAGGAATTTTCTTATTTTTAATTGTTGTTGTGGAGCAACCCCATACTCATATAGATAAATTCTTTTATCATTTAAATTCATATTAAAGAATAAATCGTTACCTAAAGTTTTTATAGCCCTAGGAGTTTTCAAATAATCAGATACTGTCGCTAACTCCATTCGTTCGATAGCATAATCTGTTAATTGTTTTGTCTCGCTTGCTTGTTGTCTAGTTAAATCTAAGTTTTGTCCTGCAAATACAGTGTTCGAAATTCCTCCACTAATTGAGGAAAGTATTCCCCCAACATTTCCAGTCATAGCAGAACCTAAAAGACCTAACCCACCGTTAATAAACCCACCAACTAAACTTTGTTTATATTGTAGGTTTGCACTATCCATTTTTTGGTTATATGTTACTTCATTTTCCATCATTGAAATACTATTTTGTTCGTAGAATTTAGATGATGATGTTGCTAAAAATTGACTGTAAGCACTTGATGTAACTGGGGCTAACATTGGAAATGTATTAATAATACCTTCGATATTCCCATTAGTATCACCTTTATAATTATTTACATATAAACAATATTTTGAATTTTGGTTTAAATAAGTTTTAACTTTTATATTTATTGTTGTATCATTTATATATTGTGGCTTTATTATTAAAGGCTGATTAAATCCATCAAACAATAGATAATATTTAAATGGGTAAGTAGATAAAACTGGTTCGTCTTGGTCAAATTCTAAAACTATGGTTTTTAATGTTTTTTCTATATTAGGATTAGTTAAAATCCTATAACATTTTGGTATTCCACCGTTAGGTGTTCCAAAACGTGTGGTATCAAAGTTACATTCTAAAAGGTCTAAATCATCTTCATCTATAAATGGATTATAACTTACACTTTGTATTGTAGGGCAAAAACCCAGTACAGAGCTTTCATTGGAATTTACTTTTGATTGTGAAAGATAATAGTAGTAAAGTCCTACAAGTTCGTTGCTTATACTCGTTTTGTCAAAATCATTTCCAAGTGTAATCGACATCTTTTTACCTCCTTTTTAAATTATCCCACGTGAAACAATGTTAAACAAAGTATTAATTGTTTCACGTGAAACATTGATTCATTAATAAATATACGTTTTAAAGTAAAGTTCGGTAACGGTAAGAAGTCATTGGGGTAAATTCTCTTTCTAAAATGTTTGTCCCACTTGTTTGAGCTTCTACACAGTAATATTTACCGTTTTCGATTTTACTTACAAGAAAAACGTGCTCTGGTACACCAGGACTAGAAAAATTACTAAATACTAAATCTGCTATTTTTAAATTTTCTAAAGCTACTTCTTCACCTTCGTTTATTTGTGTGTAGGTAGTTCTGCTTATTTCCTTTCCGTTATCATTGTAAGCCCATTGACATAATCCACTACAATCTGTGCCATTGTCAGACCCTAAAGGTGGATAGTTACCACCCCATACGTAAGGCTTACCTATTAATTTCCTAGCTGAATTAACTATGTTTACCCTAGTTGTATCTACAATTGTAGTATTTCTTATCGCTTCAGGAATGTAACCTTTACCATTATTATCAGTTACTGTACCACCTCCATAAATTGCAATAGGTTTAAAAGTATATTCATTGTTTAGGAAAATATTTTTTTCTTTTTGCCTTCTATCTCGTAAACCTTCCTCAAATATTGTTCCACTGTTAATATAATATTCTTCCCAACCTACTGAACAGTTAGCAATTGTATCATTATTTATATACTTTTGAAACATTGGAGAAGAGGTACAACCATATACACCAGCATTATAAGCTAATGATAAAAAGGCGTCTACTTCATTCTGTTTTGGATTAACCCTATTTTCTTTTATTTCATTCCATATAGGAGTAAAGAAATTATTATACATTAGCTCATATAAAACATTACTAGCTTGTTCTTCTGTGCATGTTGGTAAAAGTTTATTAAAATAAGTTGGTTGGTAAACTTCTGTTACCCCATAACCTATTGTTCTTGTACCATCTCCAATATCATATGGAGCACTTGCAAATGCTTCGTAACCTTTTAAGAATACAAAGATATTTTCTGAAATGTTACTTGGTGAAGAGCTACCGCCGTTAATTGTACCCATTCTGTCACCACTAGCAATAATGTAACCACCTTTATACTTATAATCATAAACTTCGGTTTTACCTTTGTTTATATATTCCCCAGTATCCAAAGATTCTTCATTTTTAAAATACAATTTATTAATTGTACCGTTTTGAAATGTTCTGTCATAGTGCATACGTTCCACTATACTATCTTGAAATGTAAAATCAAAAAGATAAGTTTGTATTACATCTAATTTTATTATTAAACCAGTTGTTCCTTCATTAATATAGAACTTGTTTAAAACAAAATAATAATACCACTTTTTGTTATTGTTTAAACAAAGATAATTTATAGGTAATAAATCATCAATATGACCTTTAACTTTTAAAATCTGATTTTCCCTGGTGTATTGATTATTTTCAATAGTCTTAATTTTCTTTGTTAAAAAATATTGTAGTTGTTCATCTCTACTTAAAAAAGATGGTGTATGTTCTCGATTAATATCTTTGCAATTTAACAAATGTATTGTAGTCCACATGATTAAAATTCCTCCTATCAAAAAAGCACCCTTAAAGAGTGCCTTTATTTTATTCTTTTTGTGTTGCAACTTTTCTAATTTTTAATGCATTAGCAAATCCACATCCATAAGCTATTAGCCATCTATGAACAAATGTATTTGTTAATAATTGGTCTGGGTTTCTAAAGCTTTCAGTTTGATTTAATGTATCATACATTTGTATTAAATTTTGGTCTGCAATAATTGCAAGTGTATTTTCGTCTACAACTGTATCACCCTTTGTCTTGTCAGCATCTTCACCAGTCCCATCAGCCTTTAAAACTTGTCTCATAAATTCATCTATTACTACAAGTCTTGAGTTTATTTCTGCTTTAGACATGTTGAAAGCAGATGACAATAATTCAACATCAATCATTGCTTTAGTTTCTGGTGTAACGAATACAACAATTTCCTCTGGTTTAGAGAATGTCATTACACCTTGTGAGTTATACTTATTTGATAAGAAGCCCATCTTTAATATTTCAGTTTTGATTGCTTTTGTTAATTCAACTGATTTAGTGTGGTCATCTGGTAATCCTTCATAATCTGTCATCACTCTTTCACTCATTGAGATAGTTCCTAATAATTTTTTACAAATTAAAAACTCGTCATATTCAGCAGAATTTAAAGGAGCAACCATCATAGAATTAATTAATTGTTGTAACCCGTCAGCAGATGTAAATGCTTTTCTTAATTGTACATCTGAAATAGATAGCTTATACTTATTTCTGATATTTTCTGTATAGTATTCTACTTTTACATTATCTGCCTTTTCTCTACCAATTAGTGATGAAACTTCACTATCACCAAAATTATCTTTGAATGCTTTACCCTTTATAATGTCAATGAAAATACTTTCAATTGATTCCCCATAAGGAACTGCACCTTTTTTAAAGAATCTATAAGGGTTTTTATACATTTTTTGCATAAACTTAGTTTGTGCAACTTTGTTAGTAAGTACATCAATAAACTCATTTTTATTTGTTGGAAAATCCATTATTGCTTGTGTTACTGTTTTTAAGTTGTCTTGTGTCGCAGTTGGTATTCTATCTTTATACCCTTGTGTTGCCACTTGTCTTACTGCATTTAAAAATTCAACATTACTCGCCATATTAAATGACCTCCTTTTATTCTTCTAATAATAATTCATCTAAACTTTTTACACTTTCTTCTTTTGTTTCTTCTTGTTTTGTATTATCGATTCTTGGTTGACTTGTCCATAAATCGTAATACTTAGCTTTTAAATCCCCATTTTCTTTAGTTAAACTTTCTTTTTCTTTTTCTAATGTTGACACTTTATTTTGTAGTCCTTCAAGATGTGTTTTATTATCTTGTCCTACTTTTTCCATCTCATCAATAAATGACATAGCATCTTCAAGCGTTTTTATTTCTTCCTTCTTCATTTCTTTTCCCTCCCATCTTATTTAAAAACTTAATCGAACCTCCCTAGTTGGGAAGCTCTATAAATTTTTAAGTGAAAATATTTAACAATGTAATTGCATTGTTGCAAACAACTAAGATATATTTGCAGTTCCTCACCGTTGCACCAAACATATCGTCAACTATTAGAGTTAATATCTTCAATCTATAATATACGTTGTGTTAATTTAGTTAGTAACTAAAAACTTCATTTTTTATCTTATTTTCTTAATTTTATATTTTATTTGTTGGTCTTTAAATCCTAATATTTTCCCAACTTGTATTTGACTAAAGTCCATTAAAAGTAAATCTACTATCTTGTATTCTTCATCACTTAACAGTTCTTTATATTTTTCTTTAAAAAATTTCATAGATATATTAACATCAACTTCACCTTTTAAAATTGATTCGCTATCTTCACCGTCACAAACTTCTGCATCAATATAATATTTATTTTGTATGTTATTTATTTTATTTTTTTCTGCTGAAACAGTTCTGTAAATATCAATATGTGTTGATTTAATACACATTTCAACAAAAGTGTTTATTGAAGATTTTTCTTCATTATATAATGCTAATTTTTTATAAATTCCAATTAATTGTTCTTGGTAATAATCTTCATACTCCATACAATATTTTGCTATACTTGTATGATAATTTCTCTTACATAAATATTTAACTCTTCTCATTAATTTATCATTTTCCATTATTTTATTAAAATCCATTTCCCTTGCCCCTTTTTCATTTTAATTGTTATGTAATGTTTCACATGAAACATTGTTTAAAGTTTTGTTTCACGTGAAACAATATTTTTTGAATGACGAATTACTTATAATCAAACTTCCATAGTTTATTTGTTGTTTCAATCCAAAATCCGTCACAATCTTCATTTAACTCTAATACAGTTTCATGTGTAAAACTTCCACCATCTAAATACTCTATTTTAAGAGGCTTTCCTATTTCAACCTTGACATCTTTTACAAACTTTTTACAGTAATGACTACATACTTCTTGCATAGTTCTTTTATTTAACACCACATCTAAAAATTCTTTTCTCATATTAAACTCCTTCACAATAATTTCAAATTACTCACAATATTTTTGAATTGCGAATTAATTGCTATTATGATATTTCTTTAAATTCTTGCAATTTCCACAAGCATTAATATCATCAATTCCATCACCAATATTGTAATTAATACAATCTTCACACTTAAATCCAAATATCATATATTTTATTTTTCTCAAAAACCTATTTAAAAATATTTTCATAAAATTAATCCTTTCTTAATTCACAATATTTTTTAAACTATGCAATATATTTGAATTGTTCACTAGCAACTAAATTGATAATACGAACAATAATGTTAAGTAATGAACTAATTGGTCGAATATTAAAGCGTTTTTATTTCCCATATACTTAGGTGTTATCCCTCTCGCTTTAATATAATCTATCGGAAAATGTACTATTGATAATATTAATAAACCAATTGAACTTAATTCAATACCCATTATATAAGCAACAATCATTACTCCAACTGTATACAAAACTGAATGTGCTAATAAAATATAGTTATCTTTACCTTTGTTTCTCGCTAGGTAATCACTTTGAAATAAATAATCACCAGTCATATGTGCCATCAACACGAACAATAACATCTTACTCATTTAATCTCTCCTTTTCAAACTTCATTCACAATATAATCAAATTGTTACCTTAATGCATAAGGTTGTTCTATAATTATTGTTCCGTTTTTTACTTGTCTTGCTTTACTTGACTTAAACAATCCTTTTATTTTTTGTGTACATTCTTCATCTTTATAGTAATATACATCATCTTCCTTTACGTAAAGTTTCATTCTGTTAAGTTCTTTTTGTGGGATAGGACAAAGACAAAACGTATCTATATCTTTAACTTGTTTCATAATTCTATCAGTTAAACCACAACATTTTATTTCCCATTCCCCACTTTCCTTATCTTTTTCGGCATATCTTTTTGAGCCTATATATCTATAATCTGTGAACTCCATTTCATTCGCCCAACAACTAAAATTTTTGTTGTGAATTGTTATTCCTTTTACTTCTTCTTTGCTGCATACTAAATGAATTGAATCAGTATCACAATAAGCAAAATTTTCTCTATTTGAATTTATAGCATTTACTAAAAATCTTTTAGCGTATGAAGTTATAAATGTTGCCATAGGTAAATAAATAGGTGTTCTTACATAATAATCTTTATAGTGTATAATTTTGAAAATATCATTTTCACTCTCAAGTTCTGTTATTTCACTTGAGGCAGAAGAACCAAATTTCCCATACAAAGTATTTAAACGATTTTTTGCAGTTTGCCTCATAGCACCCTTATTGTTCTTTTTTACATCACTCCAAAAGTTAATGTAATTGTCAAATAAATGGTAACTACCTTGGAAACAAATACAACACCCTAGTTCATAACTTTTTACATCATAACATTCAAATAGCATATCCAATAGAACATTTGTTAATATTAATTTGATTGTTACTTTTTCACCGTTTAAATTGATGTTTTCTTTTATTACTTTTCTACCATTAAAATCTACTCTATCTTTAACTTGTACCCAGTGCATTTTGTCTTTTTTAACTTTCATATCATGAATAGTTATTTCTTGAACATATAAAGGGTATTGTTTTTTGAAATCTTCGTTCATATCTTTATAAGGTTTTTCACTATAATAACCTTTTCCATATGGTAGTAAACTATCCATCATCATAGAAGGATATAACGAATTTACATCAAATACTAAACCTTCTTTTCTTCCTTGTTCTTCAAACTTTTTAACATTGTCATAATCAACACAACATAAGCCCCCATAGTAAGAATGTTTAACAAATGTATATTCAAAAAAGTTAGTAACTGGATAAAGACTTTTAAACATTGCATCAGCTTGTTTTTCAATTGTCTTTGCTTTAAAATAACCATTACTATCTAAATTATTATCTGTATAAAAGTATACATCTTCATTAGCAAAAGCATTTTGTTTCTTTTCAAAATCTTCAAGTAATGTTAATTTATAATCATATAAACTTTGACCACTTGCAGTCATTTTGTTGTTTTTTATTACTCTACCATTTAATTCAAAACCTTCTAAAACCATAGTTTTAACTAGATGGGACAACCCATATACATCATTATAAATATATATCATTTCTTCTTTCGTTAACTCATCATCAGCTTTTCTTATTTTATCATAGTCCAAACCATCTTTTGGAAGATGTAAATCTAAATAAGCAGAGCAACATGTTTGTAGAGAAAAAGGGAACATCTTTAACGTATCTTTAAACACTACATTAGAAGGAAAAGAAACATATCTTTTTTTATTTTTAAACCTCCTTTTTATCATTCTTCCTGCAATAGAAAATTGATACATTTGACCTTTTGCAGTAATTGAATTGTATTGATATGGTTCTGTAAATTTTAAAAATTCATCACTTTGATATATTAACTCTTCATCTTTTTTCTCGAATGGATTGTATTCTGTTTTATAATAATATTCTCTTTCAACTTCATGTTTACCATAAGTTTTAAAAAGTTCTATTATAAATGGTTTTATATCATAGAATAGGTTATGGATATAAATGTTTACCTTAACAGAATCAATATTAAGTAAATCAGCTAAACATTTTGAAATGTTATTGTATTTATAACAAATGTTACTACCACTTGTATCCATTATAGCTATTGAATAAGTTAACACTTCTTTCTTAGTTTCATCTGTTGGACAAACTTCAATATCTAAAACCCAGTTTTCTACGTCATCACCAGTTAATGGTGGAAGTTGGTCATACACTACATATGACCATACATCATTATTTATTTTTTCAAGTTGTTTGTTTAAATCAATATTTTCCATAATTATCGACTCCCATCATTATTTGATTGAAAAATACCATTGCCGAATGTTCATAATCAAATAAGTCAACATTGCTTTCTTCGTCTATTTTGTAAATATCCCTTAAATCGCTTAACTTGTCTTTTACTAATAATTGTTTTTGTTGTGCATTTAAAGAATTATACCTTTCCGTTAATAACTCTTTTTCTTTATCCGTTAATTTTTGACATAAATCACTATTTATTAAGTCATTGAAAAATTCATCTTCTATTGAAGTGTCATTTATCTTCTTTAAAAAGCTTTCAACTGTGAATCCTTTACTTAAATCTCTTATTCTTTTTATTTCCTTTGTGATAGATGTATAATTAAGTTTTGTTATGTCAATAAATTGTGCTGATGATTTCTCATTGTAAAACCCTTTATCTCTTGAATTGAGTATAGTATATTCACCTAATATATATTTTTTCATTTTATCACTATATTTATTACTTCCTTCTATTTCATCTCTTATTTTAGCAACTTTAACATTATAATCAATAACAGCTTTTTCTAATCTTCTCTCATTTCTTATTCTGTTTTGTTCATATTTTGGAAGGTTTGAAAACTCTTGTTTTGATTGAATTTTTTCAAGTTTGTTGTAAATCTTATCTAACTGTGTATCCAGTTGCTTTTGCGTTATTTTCCCTTCTTTTATATATTTAGGTACTTTGTACCCTAACATATCTAATTTATTACCTACATATTTAGCAACTTGTTGGGGTGTTTTGTTCCCCCAATCATATCTATTTAATGCTTGTATTTGTCTTTTTGCATTCATAACCATTCCCCCATTGAATCTATTAATTAATTATAAGAGGTTTTACTTGAATAACCCTTTTCAATGACTAATATTTCCCAACCTGCATTCTTATACGGTTTACAGTATTTACTTTGAATTAACTTAGCACCACATTGACCCTTTTCAAAGTCCTCACAATAAAATCTTACAAACATAAATTCCTTATTTTTAACCATGTGTACAATATAGTATACAGTTGGAGTTATTTTATATTTACGCATTTATTTCTTCCTCCTTCATAACTAATAATAATATAATTGTTGCGATTATAAACGGTATTGATAATACAAAAATTTCCTTAATCATTTATTTCCCCTCGATCCATTTTTTAAAATTATTATAATTTCCTTCGGCTAGTCCATTCTTATGACAATATAACCTATACATTCTCCATTGATATTCATAATTTACTTTTGGTTTGAATATCTCTTCCATCTTCATTCCATATGTTAATAACATTTTATTACCTCATTTCTAAAATTCTTCTGCATTCTATTTCTTCATATATTAATCTTAATTTTACCTTTATATCATTTCCACCATAAAACTTAATAAAACCGTATAAACTTCTTAATTCTTTTAGTGTTAACCTTGTTAAAAATAATTTATATTCTAACTCGTTAAATTCTTCCATTATTCGTAGCTCCCTTCGTTAATTCTTCTTTGTATTTCCTGTTGAACACATATTAATTTTTCTTTTCGATATAAACAAAACTTATATCTAAGTAAACTATCAGCAATAGCACTTAACATACTACTATTACATTGTTTTAACATATCAACATATTCAAAATTATTAAACATATAATTCCCCCTTATTAATTGTTAATATGAAGGGTGAATATATCACCCCTCTTATTAACAATTAATGTATTATTTTATTGAAACAACTATGATATTATCACAGTTATCTTCAATAAATTCGTCTAATTGTTCCATGTTGTCAAAATGTTTTGTTTCTATAGATTGTGTTGTATCATCAGAATATACAAAATATAATGTTTTCATCTTATTCACCTCCCTTCACCTTATGTATTATATATAGTATCGATCAAAATGATCGCTACTTTTAAAATATTAATTGCATTATTTCTGAATTAATTATATCTAATCTTTCAACTATTTTTTCTACCTTATATTTTTTAGTTATACATCTATTAAGATGATCCTCAACTTTTTTCAATTCTTCATAATCCATAAATTTTAATTCCTTTTTAAATTGTTCAATTGTTATTTCCATGTAATATTCTTTCACTATTTTACCTTCCCTTTTCTTATTATTTATTTCCTTCACCTTATGTATTTATTATAACATTATTTTATCATTATGTAAACACATTTTATGAAATTTATTCAACAAATATGATAAAAACTTTTCGACAAATGTTGTATCGTTTTTGTAGTTTATTTAATACAATTTACGTTGTCGTTTTGAAGTCTTAGGTTTCAGTTGGGGGAGTTTTAAATTGAAGTGTACATTACCTTTAAC
>ERZ1034842.378-NODE-378-length-18959-cov-17.389547_pt1 | contig 18959 bp, 18 predicted proteins | sample MGYA00520634_ERZ1034842 | MGnify/ENA primary metagenome ERZ1034842 (study PRJEB33766, sample SAMN09781734) | gut metagenome | biome: gut microbiome | host: Homo sapiens | place: Madagascar | study: EMG produced TPA metagenomics assembly of the PRJNA485056 data... | reverse complement strand
TTTTGTTTTCAGGGAAGGTTAATAAAGCAGTTCGGAGAACTTATCACATTTTTTTACCAATTTAAGAGTCTCCTCGCTCAGGAACCCTTTGCGATTTTACAGAAAATTCGTTACGCAGACTCCCGGGAGGGGGGACGTGCGTTTACTCTTACAAACTTTCAATGAGTAACGTTACGCCAGGCGTCAGCATTGTTTCGTGCTTGAAATTTGTAAGACTAATCGCACCTGTATCATTTTGTAAGACTAAATGCACTTTTCTCTCTTATCGGCGTGCTTTTAACTTTACAATGCGCCAACCTTGCGACATTCACGCGTTCCCGAATTGAAATTTCACCAACCGCGTGCTATATTTCCGCTTGCTGAAATCAAACAATCGGAGGAGATTCTCTCATGGACGGCTACAACACTTACAAAAGCCCGCTCACCGACCGCTATGCCGGCGCGGAAATGAGCTACAACTGGTCACCACAACGCAAACACTCCACCTGGAGAAGACTTTGGCTCGCTCTCGCAGAATCCGAAAAACAGCTCGGACTCAATATCTCCCAGGAACAGATCGACCAGATGAAGGCTCATCTCGATGACATCGACTTCGAAGCCGTCGCAAAAAAAGAAGCCGAACTCCGCCATGACGTCATGAGTCATATCCATGTCTTCGGCGCACAGTGCCCTGCGGCAATGCCCATCATCCACCTCGGCGCAACCAGCTGTTTCGTCACCGACAACACCGAAATCATTCAGATGCGCGACGGTCTCAAACTCATCCTCGGCAAACTCCTCAAAGTCGCCGAAATCCTCGCCGCAAACGCTGAAAAATACAAAAACATGCCGACTCTCGGCTTCACTCACTATCAGCCGGCACAGCTCACGACCGTCGGCAAACGCTTCGCGCTCTATCTTCAGGATTTCACTTTCGATATCGAGCGGATCGAAGAGGAGATCGAACGCATCCCCATGCGCGGCGTCAAGGGAACCACCGGAACGCAGGCCAGCTTCATGGAACTCTTCCACGGCGACCATGAGAAAATCCGCCAGCTCGACCGCCTCGTTGCCGAAAAAATGGGCTTCAACAAAACCGTCGCGCTCTCCGGTCAGACCTATTCACGCAAGATCGACTACTTCGTACTCTCCGCGCTCTCCGGAATCGCACAGTCCGCATACAAATTCGCCGGCGACATCCGCCTGCTCGCAAACCTCAAGGAAATCGAAGAGCCGTTCGAGAAACACCAGGTCGGCTCCAGCGCAATGGCGTACAAGCGCAACCCCATGCGCTCCGAACGAATCTGCGCGCTCTCCCGGTATCTCATGAACCTGCCGCTCAACGCCGCGCAGACTCACTCCGTGCAGTGGTTTGAACGCACGCTCGACGACTCCGCGAACCGCCGGCTCTCCCTGCCCGAATCCTTCCTCGCGGCAGACATCATCCTCTCCCTCGTCGCAAATGTAGCGAACGGAATGCAGGTCTGGCCGAAGGTCATCGAAAAGCACGTCATGGCGGAACTCCCCTTCATGGCAACCGAAAACATCCTCATGGCCGCCGTCAGCGCAGGCGGAAACCGTCAGGAACTCCACGAAGCGATTCGTCAGCACTCGATGGACGCCGGACGCCGCGTCAAGGCCGAGGGCGCTTCCAACGACCTCATCGAACGTCTCGCCGCCGATCCGCTGTTCGCAAAAGTCTCGCCGAAATTCCACGAGATTCTCGCTCCGTCGCAGTTCGTCGGACGCGCTCCGCAGCAGGTCGACGACTTCCTCAAGAACGTCTTCGAGCCGCTCAAAGCGCGTCTCGCAAGCTATGAAAATGTCAAAATGGACGCCATCAACGTCTGATAACCGGAAGGCGGTTTTGTTATGGAACAGCAGGATAAGAACACAATGAATCTGACCAAGCGTCTCGCCACCGCGGGCGCCGCGTCCAGACGCAAAGCCGCCGAGCTCATCAAGAACGGCGAAGTGACCGTCAACGGGAAGGTCGAAACCAACCCCGCGACTCTCGTTTCGCCGTCGGACAAGATCCGCGTCTCCGGATCCTCGCTCGACGCGGCTCCCGAGCACGTCTACATCATGCTCAACAAGCCGCGCGGATACGTCTGCACCAACGATGATCCCCACGCAAAGAAAAAAGCGATTGACCTCATCACTCTCCGCAAGCCCGTCCGCCTCTTCTCCGCCGGACGCCTCGACAAGGACAGCGAAGGGCTCATCATCTTCACAAATGACGGCGAATTCGCAAACCGCCTGACGCACCCCGGCAGCGGAATCGTCAAAACCTATGCGCTTTCCGCCGAACACTCCTTCACCGACGACGAGCTCCAGCAGATGGTCGACGGCATTGAGGACGACGGCGAAACACTCAGCGCCGAAGAGGTCTGGCAGACCGGCGAACGCAAGTTCATGATCGTCCTCGCTGAAGGCAAAAACCGCGAAATCCGCCGCATGGTCGAAGCGCTCGGCAATCATACAAAACGTCTTGAACGCATGGCGATCGGCGACCTCCGCCGCGGAATGCTCAAGCCCGGTGAATGGCGCTTCATGACCCGCCGCGACATCGCCCGGATCCTCATGCTCGAGGAGGACGATCCTGAAGTTCTGCGCTTCGGAGCCAACCTCCGCCGCGCCCCCATGCACCCCGTCAAAGGACATTACGACGACCGCCGCAAACGCGAACAGCGCGAACGCGGATACGTCCCCGCCGGACGCCGCTCCGAGCGCCGCCCGCGCCGCGGATTTGACAACTTCGACGAAGAATGATCCTGCGAGAAACCCTGTTCCGCGGGACGCCTCTTGCGCTCGTGGAACAGCATCACCATGTTCTGATCCCGTGGACCCGTCTTGCCCGTCGCACCGGACGCCGGTATCACGCTGTCACGCTTGATCATCACACCGACGTTCTCCCCGCCTTCGGCCGCTCCGCCGTCAAGGGGTCCTTTGATTTCCAGTCAGAGGAAAATGTTCTTTCCGCTCTCGCCCTGCTGCGCCATGACGAACATATCGACTGGGCGCTCCGTGCGGGCGTTCTCGTCTCCGCGCGCATCCTTTCGCACGAGGACTTCACGCCGTGCGCGCATTCCGCCATGTCGGTTCATTGCGACTCCGTCTGGCCGGAAACGCAGGAAATTCTGAACGGTTCCCCGCGTGCGCTTTCCGCGGCGGAACAGGTTTTGGAAACGGGGTATCTGCGGCGCGGAATTCCGGAGATTCCGGATCCGCTGATTCTGGATATCGATCTGGATAATTTTCTCTGTGCGCGTGCGCTTCATCCGCACGACCCATCGTATTTTCTGGAACTTGCGGAACGGGCGGAGCTGATCACGGTTTCGCTGGAGCGGGACTGGGTCCGCTGTCTGCGCTTCCGTGGAGAGACGGTTACCGCGGATTCGCTGTTTGAAGAACTGCTTCTGCTTGGGAAATGAGCCGGGAACCGGAGTCCCCGGCGGATAATTTTTATTTTGTCAGATTGAGAATAAAGTCCATAATCTCCTGCGCGATGAGGTGTGAACCTTCCTCATTGAAGTGAACCCAGTCGCGATGGAGTTTCTTGAGGCGTTCTTCCGCGAAGGTGTAGAGATCGTTGAAAACGACGCCTTCCGGTTCGAGAACCCTGCGTGCGATGGCGTTGTATTCGCGGATTTCCGCATTGGAGCGGTAGAGGAAATCGGGCGCCTGATCTTCGAGCACGGGCGTGGTGTACGCGAAGATGATTTTTGCCGCCGGGAAGAGATTGCGGATGCGCTGATGAACCCGTCCGAGCATATATTCATACATTGCGGGCGGCGTCAGATTGTCTTTTTCGTATTCATAATATCCGGCATGGATGGTCGGCTGAACGGTTGCGGCCTCGGCCTCTCCGGTTGCGCCGGAACCCGCGCCGAGATGTCCGACGTCCCAGAGTCCGTTGTTCCAGTGCACGACGTCGACGCCGTCCTGCAGATGAAGGTTCCACTTCCAGTCCTGGAGTTCGCGGAGAGTGTATTGCAGGAAGCGTCCGTTGTCTCTGGGATAGAAGACTTGAGCTTTTCCTTCCATAAGTTTCGCGACGTGTTCTCCATATCCCATGCGGATGGAGTCACCGAGCAGCAGTATTTTCATTTGCGCAATCCTTTTTGATTTGATGTATTCAGGAAAAATACATCCGCTTTCGGAAATATCAAGGCGAATTCGCCGGAATTGACGTTTTTTTGGCAGAAGGCAACTTGTGAAGTCTGGCTCCGCTATTCCTGAGATGAACTAAAACGCCCCCTGCGGCCCTGAACGGACCCCTGCGGACAAAAAACGTGAGAACAGAAACATACTGTTAAAACTTTTGGAGGGCGTATATCTCTGTTGAACGACAAACACAAGAATTGCCCGCAGGAGGCCGATAAGGACCGCAGAGGGAAGGCGCAGGAAAATGCGGACAGGGAAATAGACTCCGCCGATTATTTTCAGCAGAGTCTAAACAACATATCTGAGAACGGTTGGATTACAGCGCCCGTACGTCTGTCAGAAAATAGCCAGACTTGTTTTTACAGAAGGAAAACTCCAGCTCTGTATCATTCAATGTTCCCTGCACATACAGTATGGATTTGGCCATGCTGTCACAGAAGAAGCCCTTCGGAGAAAATTCGGCCAAGGGACCAGCCGAACGAATGAATTCGAACCGCTTATCCATGTGTTCTTCACTGTCGTCAAGATCCGGATCAATCAGAAAGATGTTCTGAAATGCGTTTTTATCATTCCGGTCGGCAATCTTCTGAATTTCCGCAATCAGCCCACTCAACTCCTGTTTAAGGGCTGAGTCTTCGATGGAAACATGTTTCGAAACAATCTCATCGGAGTACGGAGACCGTCCGACAAAGAAGTATACACTCACTCCGCAAGCCAGCAGAAGCAGAAAAACAATAACCTGTTTTTTCATTGGAGGAAACCTTATCTTTCAAAATCTGGATTAAAAGATTCGGTTGCGCTCTTTGTTGCCTTCGGATCTATACCGCCGATGTTCAATGTTTTGTTCAGAATATAAGCAGGCTTCAAGCTATTTCCATGCCCGTCTGCAAAGACAAAATTGGCCATGCCGCTATGACGGAAATGAACAGAAACATTGTTAATGGATGGAGCCAAGCTTTCTGCAGTTAAAACAGAAGTCGATTGGTTGGTTCCGCCGGAAGAAGAGTTCGCTTCTCCAGCCTGATCTCCAAACGCTACAATACTTGATGCTTTTTTAACATTGCCGGGCTTTACTAACGAAGCAGCAGTCGGATTGCCTTTGGAGTTGATATAGGCTGGGCGCCCATGAATATTTGAATTAACCGCATATCCACTGTATGAGCCATTCGTTATTGTGTTATCGGGGAAAGTTGCCCATGCAGACTGAAATCCCGGTTCAGGGCAAAAAAAGACATTGGTCTTAGCTGCCCCCAGCATAGTTTCATTTTCCCCGGATTTTTTCAAATAGGGCGAAAGAAAGCCATCTTTCGTATAATCCGTACGTTTATAATCGCTACTCGACACTAACCCTGTAAAACTTGGCTTTCCAGCCGCAGCAGATCCCATTCCATAGTTCATCGGGCAATAAAACTCAAAATCATTCTGATACTGCGCATCCGCAGTTCCGATCTGTTTCAGCCTCGACAGGCATGTAATGGATATTCCCTTCGCTCTCGCGCTGTTCAGCGCGGGCAGGAGCATGCCGGCGAGGATTGCGATGATCGCAATTACCACGAGGAGCTCTATGAGGGTGAATTTCCGGATACGGGATACGCCTGTCAGGCGACGGACGGGGAGTGTCTTCTTCGACATTCTGTTTCTTCCTTCTTGTGTCATGCGCACAATTCAGTGGTTCATGGTTCAAAACCGCCCGAGGATCTGACTTGCCGTTTTCACGGTTCACAGTTGCGCGACAGTTCCCGATTCTCACAGGATTCACTCACCGGCGATTTTATTGAGCATATAATATATCACCGAATCGCAAAAAATCAAGTCCGCTCCACCGGAATTTCCGGTCTGAAATCACTCAAACTCAACCTTAAACTTTTTGAATTATTTCAACAGGTTTTCTTGATTTTTAATTTTTTTGCCATATAGTACAAAAGAAGAACTCGTCGGCAGCAGAGTTGAATAGACTCTGCAATTGTTTAAACTTAACAAGAAATCAAAGAAGGAGTTCTAAAATGAAAAAAGCATTTGCTCTTGCATTGATTCTTTGCACACTTTCCTGCTTTGCAGAAGATATTAAAGATACCTGGTTCGACATGTTTGCCAAAGCCGCTGCAAAAAAGGTCAACTCTGGAGTAAGTGTACGAAGGGATGATGCAACTCGCACGCTGTTTTTTGACTTTCCTCTTCCAATAAAAAGTTCCAATGGGTTCAACTGCGCGGAAGCGAAAAACGCAATAGTTAAAGGAATCAAGGCATCCCCTGATGCAGAATACATCAAAAAAACAGAGATGCTTATTATCTATAACTATATAACCGCGGATTATAAAATCTTTTCTGTTGTCATCTCAAAAAAAGATTTTTAATTCCCCTCTGAATCCGTTGTCTCCGGTTCAATCCTGCGGCGGGGGCGGCGGAAGCTCGATGGGCTTGCGCTCGACACGATCCAAGACACGAGGTTCCGTCTTCTTTTCCGGAACCTTCGGGACGACGGTTTTCGATTCCGGTTCCACGACAAATGCTTCGCGGCTCTCCGGATCCGAAGGAGCTTTCCGCTCAATGCCTTCCACCGAATCCAGTATTGAACCGAGATAGTACTTGAACATCACCCGCGAATTGGAATTGTCCACACGCGAACCCGTTCCGGAATCGGAATCCGCAATCTTGCGCAGCCCGCTCCGGAATCCGAACAGATCCGCCCGGATTGCAAAAAACAGAATCGCAAGCAGAATCAGCAGCACCGCGCACACCGCAAGAATCCCCTTGATCAACCGAACCAGAAAACCGGCGAAGTCGAAACCCTTGCCCGAAGTGTACGGTGCTGAAGAGGAAGAGTCTTCCGGCGGATTCTGTTTGCGGAGCTCCTTCACAGGAGCGCCGCAGTGCGGACAGCTCGACGCCGCGGCGGAGACCTTTTTCCCGCAATCCGGACATCTGACCAGCATGGCGGACCTCCTCAGTTCACCGCTGGCGGCAAAGTCCGCATCAGGGCCGGAATCTGCACCGGAGTCAGCGTTTCCAGACGCGCCGCGTCAAAATTCGAAATCGGCGCACTCCGCTGAGTCTGCGCGGCAACTGATGCATCCGGAGCGCTCTTCGAGCTTGACGGTGCACGCAGAGAGAGGGTGATCAGAATGATCCCCGCGATCAGCAAGACCAGAAGAGTCGCCGCGCCCGCAACCGCCAGATAGAAAATCTTGTTCACGCGCTGCTCTTCCGCAACATTGCGCTGAACATTCTGCTCCAGATTGTGGATGAACTGATCGGGAACGGGGTCGTGCACGGCAAAGGTTTCGCGGACCTTGCGGAGCGCGACTTCTCGTCCGGCGTCGTTGAGGTTGTATGCGCCGCAGAGCGACCGGACGTACGCGGTCGGGAAGATTCCCGTCGGAAGCTCTTTGGCGTCGTCGTTTTCAAGCGCGGTGATATAATTTTTCTTGATGTGCGTAAGCTGTTCCGCCTGTTCAATGCTAAGTCCCGCCTGCTTGCGGGCGTCGCTCATGATCGCGCCGATCGTGGCATGTTCCGCATCGATGGAAAGCGTGCGCTTGTTGCGTTCCACGGAGGGCGGAACGACCGCTTCACGCGTGCGGACCTGTCCATAGCGCGGCTGCGGCTTCCCCGCCGGACGTTCGGAATAGCTCTGCGGCGGAACGGCGGATGCTGTCATCGCGGGCGCAGGTGCAGGTGCTGGAGCGGCGGAGTGCAGAACGCCTTCCGGACGGGGCTGACTGGTCACGACTACCGGTTCCGCCGACGCGGAGAGATTCCGTGCGATATACGAAGGTTCTCCGATTTCGCCTGGAGTCGCCTTCGCCTCCGGAGAGCTCGCGGCGAACTGCGGAGGGGCATAAGCGGAGGGACCGGCCGCGGTCAGGTTTTCCTGAACGCGCGCGTCGTTTGCCGCCGCATGAGTAAAAAGATCGTTCCCCTGAGGCTGTGCGGGATGTGTCTGTTCGTCATTCATGGTTGGGATCCGTTCCTTTAAATTTTATTCGTTTCAATGAGTTCGTCGAGAATGAGAATCTCGCGTTTCTGTCCGCCCGGAAGCGGAGCGCTCACAATGCCGCGCTCTTCAAGCTGATCCATCAGAGTTGCGGCATTGTTGTAACCGATCGACAGACGCCGCTGAAGATACGACGTGCTCGCCTTTTTTTCGTTCACGATGATTTCAAGCGCTCTCTGCATAAGCTCGCCATCGCCCGGTTTCAGATACTTTGCCGCCATCGTCTTGAACGCCTCGCTCGGCGGTCCCGACGAAACGGGAGCGGCAGTGACCGAATCATCCTCATCATCGAACTGCGGACGGTATTTCTTCTTTTTGCCTTTTCCCTCGTCTTCCTCGCCCTCGACAATCTCCGGTTCGGCGACAACGTCGCCGTTGAAATTCTGCGGGACCTGCGCGGAGACGAAGTCCACGACACGCTGGATTTCGGGGTCGGAAACGAGAGTTCCCTGCACGCGCTCCATGCCTTCGCCGCCCGGAGCAAGGAAGAGCATGTCGCCGTTGCCCAGCAGCCGCTCCGCGCCGGCTGTATCCAGAATCACGCGGCTGTCGATGCCCGACGTCACGCGGAACGCAATCTTCGTCGGAAGGTTCGCCTTGATCACGCCTGTGATAATGTCTTTTCGCGGCGTCTGCGTCGCAATGATCAGGTGAATGCCCGCGGCGCGTCCCTTCTGCGCAATGCGGCAAATGGAAGTTTCGACTTCGCTCTTCGCCTCGGACATCATGATGTCGGCAAGCTCATCGATAATGATCACCAGCAGCGGCAGCTTGTCCGGAATGACATTGCCGTGTTCGTCGAGATCCGGCTCCGCCTTGTGCGGACGGTTGTTGAACGCCTCCAGGTTCTTGGCTTTGACCGAAGCGAGAATCTGATAACGCCGCTCCATCTCGTTCACGCCCCAGCGGAGCGCAAGCGGAACCTGCTTCGCATTGTTCACGACAGGCGTGATCAGGTGCGGAATCGGACGGTACATCGCCAGTTCCACAAACTTCGGGTCAACAAGAATCAGGCGCAGATCATAGGGCGAGAATTTCGAGAGCAGACTCATAATCAGCGTGTTCATGCAGACGCTCTTTCCGGAACCGGTCGAACCTGCAATCAGCAGATGCGGCGCTTTCGCAAGGTTCGCAATCACCGCTTTTCCCGCGACGTCGCGTCCGAGAATGATCGGAATGTTGCTGGCTCCGGCCTTCGCCTTGCGCCACTCGTCACCCTCCATCAGAGAGCGGATGTAAACAACCGTTGAAACTTTGTTCGGAACTTCGATGCCGACCGCGTTGCGTCCGGGAATCGGGGCGAGCACGCGGACGCTCTCCGCCTGCATTTCCATCGCAAGATTGTTTGTGATGCTGGAAACTTTCTCCACCTTCACGCCGGGATCAAGCTGGACCTCAAAGCGCGTGATGCGCGGTCCGATGACAATGTCGCTGACGCGTCCGGCGATACCGAAACTGTCGAGTGTTGCCTGGAGCCGTTCCTGCGTGCGGTTCAAATGCTCGCGGTCTTCCGAGCGGTTGTCCTTGACCATATCGAAAAGGGTGATCGGCGGAAGCGCATAGTCCGGCGTCGGAGCGAGTCCGGCGGTTTCACGGGCGAGATGCGCGGTCGCGGCGCTGGCTCCGGAGGTTCCGTTCATTGCATTGGTGATACGCGGCGGAGGAAGCGGGGTTTCCGGATGATATCCGGGCTTCTCCGGCGGTTCCCCTTCAAAATTGGAGAACGAGCCCGGCGGCGACTTCTTTTCGTCCTTCACCGGCTCAACGTCAAACGGCGGAACACCGTCGTCCTCCTCCGCTGGAGCGGATGCGGACGGAACCGGAGCCTGATTCGTCTCCGGAACCATCTGCGGACGCGGCGGTTCAGGCTGCTGATACTGCGGCGGAGGCGGCGCATACTGCGTCTGCTGATATTGCGGCGGAGGAGGCGCGTACTGCGGCGGATACGGCTGCGCATAAGGCTGCTGATATTGCGGCGGGGGCGGTGCGTACTGCGGAGGATACGGCTGTGCATAGGGCTGCTGATACTGGGGCGGAGGCGGTGCATACTGTGCCGGCTGCGGACGCGGAGGTTCCGGGCGCTGTTCCGGTTCCGGAACAGGTGCAGGGGCGGGCGGCTGCGGATACTGCGGAGGATACGGCTGCGCATAAGCGGAATCCTCCTCGTCCTCTTCCGTGTCATATTCCGGACGATCCTTCTTCAGACGGATGCGGAAGTCGAGGTTGCTCAGCAGAATGCTTTTCCAGTCGGCAAGAAACACGAGAACGATTCCGGTCAGAAGGACGGTCATGGAGACAATCATTGTTCCGACGGTTCCGATATGTCTGCGGATGAGTCCGGCCGGGACGTTTTCGAATGCGGGCGCGGCGAACTGAGCGCCGAGCACTCCGCCGGAGAGCGCAAGTTCCGGCGCCCCCGGATGCCCGATCCCGAGCTTTGTAGTCCATTCGATCATGTCGCGGGGGAACATCGCCATAATCAGCGTCATGCCGATCACCACCATTGCGAGCGCGGCGATATACCCCTTCCGTTTTGCCGGAACAGGAATGAAACTGCGGCCGAGACAGATCAGCAGAAACACCGTAATCGGGTAGATGGCGAGTCCGAAGAGATAGAACAGCACACGTGCGATTTTTGCGCCGAGCGGTCCGATGAGGTTCCGCACCGGTTCGGTGCTTCCACCCTCAAGCACGGCAAGGTCTGCCGGATTGTGGGATGCGATGGAAAGTATGAAAAGCAGCAATAAAATTGCCACGAGCACATAACGGAACCGGAATTGCGGTTTTTCTTCCGCAGCGGTTGTTTCGGTTTCTTCCTGGGACATTGATTCGACTCCTTTTCTCTAGACAGAAAGATAACTCAAAACCTTTTTTTTTCAACTGCTTTTTTAAAGAAAAACAAAATTTGCCGCAAAGCCCCGCCTAGCGATATTCAAGCTTCAGCTCATCCACGATATACTGGTCGCTGCGGCAATGCAGATCGGCGATCCCGCAGCGCAGCTCCCGGTATGTCTGGGAGTGATAGAAAAAATTCAGTGCATCTTCCAGAGAAAGCCGCATCTGTTCCGCAAACAGCGCGATGATCCGGACATATTTCATCTGCAGCAGAATTTTATTTGCCTCCATGAAACACCTCCTCCGATGACTGAAATACCAGAAGCCGATCCATTAAATCCTGGCGGCGGATGCAAATCTGATGATTCGGTTTTTCAAACTTCAAACGTCCCAGCGCCTCCGCTTCGGAAATCAATCCGTCAAAAAACAGCTCCAGCGTATTGAACACCTTGTCGTTCGCCACACCTCCGCGAACGATGTCATAGCTCTCCGAAATATGTCCACTCCGGTTCTCCATGATGAAATGCAGCCATTCTGAATCATATTCGGGAAAATCCTTCACACGAAGTCCGGTCAAAGCATCCGCGCTGTCATCAAAAAGATACATATTGACAATTGCCTTTTTGCCGCGCTGCCGCCAGCGGAGCGCCCACCTGGAAGCCTGCTCCCGAAGCGGAGTTGCATAGAACCCTTTTCCGAAGTCAAGCTCCTGCCGAGAAAACGAAATGTCCGGCTTGCGAATTTCCAGAAAAGAACCATGATACACTTTCATCATGGCAGCACTCCACGTTCCCGCATCAGCGACAGCAGGTCGTCAACAATATAGTTTTTCCCCTGCGTATGCAGCACATCAAACGAAGGAATCACATAGCTGTACAGAATATTCGACTGCTTCGTGAGCATATCGTACACCTGATTCCCGGGCAGACTCAGCCGCTCCGCAACGGATTCTATGCAGAAAACGGCAAATTCAAGAGCGGATTTATTCATGCTTTCGATCCCGGCTGAGTTGTTTGTTCTATGACAATATAGCACGCTGTTTCAAGAATGCAACATCGAAAGCCCCGCCTTTTTGTTTCTTCTTTGCCTTCTTGAACAAAAAAATTTTCTTTTTCCACTTGACAAATGCACATTTCGGAACTCTAATACCGATGTATAATTTCACATGATAAAATTCAGCTATCGAGGAGAAAAAAGTGGCGGAAGACTGCGACTATATTCTTGAGCTGGTCAAGGAGAACCATCTTGTCACCGACGACCAGATCGCCGAGGGCTGGGCGAAAGTGGCGTCGTCCAGCAGTGAACTCAACATTATCGACGCCCTTAAACTGCTCGGGTATCTCGACGAGAACCAGCTTCTCTCCATGCTCTGCGAACAGTATGGACTCGAACTTGTGGATCTCTCGGAATATGAAATTCCGGAAGACGTCGCCGCCCGCATTTCCCCGGAACTCGCAAAGCAGTATAAAATCGTCCCCGTCCGCGTGCACGACGACATCCTCACCATCGCAATGGGCAACCCCACCGATATGGACACCGTCGACGCCCTCCGCGTCGTCCTCCAATGCGATATCGACGCCGTCGTCGCCCCGCAGGAACAGATCGACCGCCTCTACACGCTGACCTACGGAAGCGACGCCGAGAAACTCGATCTTGCCTCCGCCGGACTCGCAAAGCCCGAAGACATCCAGCAGGTCTCCGACGGAACCGAGGACGGAACCATCGGCAAAGGCGCAGACACCGAAGAAGACGCCCCCATCATCAAGCTCGTCTCCCAGATCATCATCAACGCATTCAACATGAAGGCGTCCGATATTCACATGGAACCGATGGAAAAGCGCTACCGCATCCGCTACCGCATCGACGGTGCGCTCCGCGAACAGCCCGGCCCCCCGAAATACCTCCAGCCAAACATCACAAGCCGTCTCAAAATCATGGCGCACATGGATATCTCCGAAAAACGAATCCCCCTCGACGGACGTATCCAGATCAAGCTGAAGGACAAGGACATCGACCTGCGCGTATCCTCCATCCCGACCACGCACGGCGAAAGTATCGTCATGCGTATTCTCGACAAATCCAGCATCCAGCTCGATATTCCGAAACTCGGTTTCTATTCGGACGACCAGGAGAAGATCAACCGCATCATCAACTACCCGGACGGCATCTTCCTTGTGACAGGTCCGACCGGTTCCGGAAAGACAACTTCGCTCTACGCGTTCCTGAACACCATCAACACGCCGACCCGCAAGATCATCACCGTGGAAGACCCCGTCGAGTACATGCTCCCCGGCATCAACCAGGTTCAGGTGAACGTCGCCGCGAAAATGACCTTCGCCGCCGCGCTGAAGGCGATGCTGCGTCAGGCGCCGAACATCATCATGGTCGGAGAAATCCGAGACCTTGAGACGGCGGAAATCGCAATCAACGCTTCGCAGACCGGTCACCTGGTGTTCTCCACCCTGCACACCAACGACGCCCCCAGCGCAGTCACCCGACTCGTCGATATGGGCGTGAAACCGTTCCTCGTCGCCTCCTCCGTCCGCGCCGTCATGGCTCAGCGACTCCTCCGCCGCGTCTGCAAGAACTGCGGCGAACCGACCAACGCCGATCCCACGGAAATCCGCATGCTCGGTCTCGACGACAAGTTCCTTTCCCAGGCGAAACTCATGAAGGGCCGCGGCTGCGACGTCTGTGGCGGAACCGGATACAAAGGTCGAGTCGGCATCTATGAAATCTTCATGCTGACCGATGAAATGCAGGATCTCATCTACAAGAAAGTCGCCGCCGCAACCATCCGCGAAGCCGCCCGTAAATCCGGCATGAGAACCCTGCGCGAAGACGCGCTCCGCAAAGCCGCGTCCGGAATCACAACCCTGTCCGAAGTCATCGCCGCAACCGTCGGCGACGTCGATTAATCTGGAGACTGACCATGCTTGACACTGAAAATCAGACCCTGAAAGACATCCTTATTGCGAACGACGCCTGCACCGAGGAACAGCTCGCCCCCGTCATCGAAGAGCATGAGCGCACCGGAACCCCGCTCCAGGAACTGCTCGTCGATTTCGGACTCCTCTCCAAAGAGGAAATCCTCGAACAGATCGCACACAGCCTCGGAACCGAAGTCTACGACCTCTCCGGGATCGAAATTCCAGAAGAAACCATCAAACTCGTCACGCCGGAAAACGCCCGCATGCTCGGCGTCCTCCCGGTTCAGTACGACGGCTCCACGCTTTACGCCGCATTCCGCTCTCCGCTGAACTACCAGTCCGTTGATGAACTCCGCTTCATCCTCGGCGGTGACGTCGCCGTCGTCGTCGCCCCCGAAGAACAGATTCAGGAAGCTATCGAAAAGTATTACCCCGAAGACAACCCCAACGCAGCCGACCTCCTCGCCGAAATGGACATGATCGACATGGGCGATGCCGAGGACATGAGCGAGTCGGAAATCCAGACCGCCGCCAACGACGCCCCGATCGTCCGCTTCGTCGACGCCGTTCTCTATCAGGCAATCAAGGACAAGGCGTCGGACATCCACTTCGAGCCGTTCGAGCACAACTTCAAAATCCGCTACCGCGTCGACGGCGCGCTCTACGAAATGGCGCCCCCGCCGAAGAGCCTTGCGGTTCCGGTCATCAGCCGCGTGAAAATTCTCTCCGGTCTGAACATTTCCGAACGCCGCCGCCCGCAGGACGGCAAGATTCAGCTAAAAATCGGAGGCAAACCGATTGACCTCCGTGTTTCGACGCTCCCGACTCAGTTCGGCGAATCGGTCGTTCTCCGAATTCTTGACCGCTCGGTTGTGAACCTGGATCTTGACGTTCTCGGAATCAACGAAAATGTGCTTGAAAAAATCCGCGAAATGATTTCGCGCCCGAACGGAATCTTCATCGTGACGGGCCCGACCGGTTCCGGAAAAACCACAACACTCTATTCCGCGCTGAAAGAAATCAACAAAGTCGAAGACAAGATTCTCACCGCCGAAGACCCGGTGGAATACGACCTTGAGGGCATCATCCAGCTTCCGATCAACGAAGCAGTCGGCATGACCTTCGACCGTGCGCTGCGCGCGTTCCTCCGACAGGACCCCGATGTGATCATGCTCGGAGAGATCCGCGATATTGAATCTGGGCAGATGGCTGTTCAGGCCGCGCTGACGGGACACCTTGTGTTCTCAACGCTGCACACGAACGACGCTGCCGGTGCGGTGACGCGATTTGTCGATATGGGCGTGGAACCGTTCCTTATCACCTCGGCGCTGATCGGCATTCTGGCGCAGCGTCTTCTGCGCCGTGTCTGCCCGAAATGTAAAACGGCATTCCGTCCATCGGATTCGGATCTCCGTCTTCTTGAACTTGAGCGTGCCGATGTCGGCGACAACATGTTCTATTACGGCAAAGGCTGTCCGTATTGCAACAACACGGGTTACAAGGGACGTAAAGCTCTCACGGAGCTTCTCGTGATGAATCCGAAGATCAACGATCTGATTTTAGCGAACGCCCCGACGATTGCGATCCGCGAGAAAGCCCGGGAACTCGGCATGACGACCATGCGCGAAGACGGCGTCCGTGCGATTCTCAACGGAGAAACCACCATGGAAGAGGTGCTGAAATACACCTGAGAATTCCAGCTCAGCCCACAAAAAAAGCACGGTCGCGCAACCGTGCTTTTTTTGTGCAGTAATTTTCCTTTGGCTCAATATGCCGAGTCGGGAAAATAGAACTTGGAGGCGTTCGTTTTGTCCACAATTTCCGAGGGAATGACAACACGCTTTTCCGTCGTCAGCGGCTGCTTGCGCGCGCCGGCTACGGCATAATCTACTCCGACGGCAATCATCCGCGGAGGATATGTCACCGTCAGGGGAACAACAGGATCGCCGTCAAGAATGCGCTTCACAATCTGCTTGCTTCCGCCGCCGCCGACAATCAGTTTGATGTCGCTGCGTTTCGACTCCTGCCAGGCTTTCAAAGCACCGAGAAGAACATCGTCGTCGCCGACCCATACGGCGTCAATCTTCGGATACTTCTGAAGGTAATTCTCCATCAGCTTCAAGCCTTTCTCCGTGTCCCAGTACGCAGACTGCGATTCCAGGATCTTCATTCCCGGATGCTTCGCAATCTCCGCTTTGAAGGCATTCACACGATCCGAATTCACGGGACACGGAATGCCCTCCATCACAAGAATGTCGCCTTTGCCGTTCAGCTGTTTCACCAGCGCGTCCGCAGCGGCTTTGCCGAATCCGGCATTGTCTCCGGCGACCGTGACATTCTGCACATCTTTTGTCAGTCCGCGGTCAACAACAACCAGGTATTTTCCCTGTTTCGACGCCTTCGTGCAAATGCTCGTCAGCGGTCCCGGCTCCTGCGGAAGAACAACAAGAGCATCCACTTTCTGAACCAGAAGATTCTCGATTTTGTCAACCTGTTCCGCCGCATCCTTCGCAGTCGAAATGATGACGCGGACATTCGGATCCTTCTTTTCCCAGGACTTCTTCGCCTGTTCCGCCCACCAGACGATTCCGCCCGTCCAGCCGTGGTCGGCGGCGGGAATCGAAACGCCGATTTTAATTGTGTTTGCATTGCTCTTCGCTTCTCCGCAGCCCGTGCTGAAGAGAAGTCCGGCCGCCGCGCAAAGGGCGGCTGCGACAAATTTCAATTTCATATTCAATCCTTTCGGTTAAATGGTCAGACCGGCTCTTTTTTCCGCTTCGTACTGATAGCCGTTCGTGTAGCGGTTCGCATTTGCGCAACCCGTATCGCGGCGTTCCCATTCGTTCTGCAGGAAATTCACCGCGGCGGAAGGCCACGCGCAGACGTCCGGAGTTTCGAGTCCAAGCAGCATTCCGTGGTCGCCGTGCGGATAAATATGAAGTTCGCACGGACGCTTTGCCGCGTTCATGGCTTCGGCAAAGACGATGCTGTTGTGGTAATCAACCAGCTGGTCGGTGACGGTCGCCCATACAAACGCCGGAGGCGCCTTGCTCAGGTCGTGCTTTTCGAGTGAACAGAGTTTCAGCAGCTCTGGATCTTCGCCCGTGAGATTCCGGTAGGTCCCGACATGGCTCCATGGCTCAAAGACGAGCACTCCGTAGCAGAGGATCATGCCGTCAGCGTCGCCGCGCTCTCCGTCGATGCTGTCGCCGTTGTCCGCATTTACAAGATCTGTCAAAATGCCCAGCGAGCCCGCGAGATGCCCGCCGGCGGAGAATCCGCAGCTGGCGATACGGTCGGGAATGACGTTCCATTTTTCCGCATTGGCGCGGATGATGCGCATTGCGCGGATTGCATCCTGCTGCGGAGCGGGCCAGCGGTTCGGGGCAACGCGGTAATCAAGCACGAATGCATGGAGCCCGAGCTGATTGAACGCCTTTGCAATCGGAATTCCTTCGGTGTTGCGGCAGACTCCGCCGTAGCCTCCGCCGGGGATGACGAGCACCGCCGCGCGCGGCTCCGTCCCGGGCAGAAGGAACGGAGTAATCGAAGACGGTACAGCTTCGCAGTCGCTCCACAAATAAATTTTATCCGGCATTTGAAAATCTCCTTTATAATGATAAAAAGGTAATATGGCATATCCCGGGTGATTTTCAAGAGAAAACATCATTTTATCCGTCAGAATTCAGCGGAAAAATCATAGATGTCTCACTTTTTTCGATTGATGCCGGGCAAAGTAAACGCACAGGGCAAAAATGAAGCCATGCATTTGCCTTGATTTTTGTCGATCCGAAAACGCTTTTATACAGCAGAACGGATTAAAAAATTCCCGAATTCCATTCTTGGTTTTATACCTGGATAATACCTGCTGAAGAAAAATATCATAGGCCGCAGACTGCCGGAGAAATTTCTCGGACGTTATCTTTGGATATGTGTGTGCATCTATAAGAGTTATAAGATTTCCCAGTCCTGCTTTTCAAAACTCCATTGCACCTTAATGGAATTTTTCAGCGAAAACGTCAAAGATCCAGGATTAAAAAATTCAGCTTCCTCCCATCTGCCTTTATAGAAGCAAGCAAAATGAATTTTCCCGTCTTCCCGATATGTCTTGTATGTCCAAATTAAATCAGATGAATAAGAAAAATATTGAACGTTGTTTCTTGTCAATTTATAGTATGGTTTGCTATTTTGAACTGTGCAAAACTGCTCTTCCCAAGCAAAATTTTTTGCACATTTTTTATTACAGACAAAATCCCAGCTAATATTAATCCGTTTTTGATTATTAATTACGCAAAAGATCGATTCTTGATTTTTGTTATTTCGTGCCAGAACCGTAAAATCTTCAGCAGCGTTCTTTTTATTTTCTGTAATCAAGTCGAAAGTTGCATCAGAAAAAACTTTTTTCAATTTAATATTGTTGCGGTTGGCGTTTTGTTGAATAAAAATTCCTTTGATTAAAGTTAGAAAGAATAAAAAATTTATAGTCAAACTAAGAATAAAAAACAAACAATATATTTTCTTCATTTTCCTCTCTCCATCCTTTTTTCTTTTTCTGCAACCTATTGTATTCTGATATGAGTTCTTTGTTTTTTCTTTTTTCAAAAGACTCTTGCACTCACAGTTGAGTATCTGGCCTCTCACCGACTTCGTCAGCTAGGCGTTTTGTTCTCGCAAGATAAATGTTCGGAGTCGTAACTATTTCAGTCACAACAGAAGTTACTCCCATCATTTCTTTTGTGGCTGCTGGCATCAAAGCTGTTTCAACACCTGTTTTTACTGAATTATACAACCTTTTTAACCATTTTAAAAAGGAACATTCATGCTTTTTCACCCCCCATTGTCCCAACTATATAACGTGTTATTTCCAATCATTCCATAGAGGTTATACTCTCCTTCTTCTATGGGCTCTCATGAACATGAAATCTATCAACCAAGTTCGGGATTATAATAACGGCAGTTGTGGTAGACAAGCCCCGTTTCTTCATCGAAGTATTCGCTAGAGAAACGGAATGGATTGCTTGCTGCATAAGCGCCAGTTGTTTTTGTCAAAGAAC
>ERZ1034842.376-NODE-376-length-19067-cov-14.805281_pt1 | contig 19067 bp, 37 predicted proteins | sample MGYA00520634_ERZ1034842 | MGnify/ENA primary metagenome ERZ1034842 (study PRJEB33766, sample SAMN09781734) | gut metagenome | biome: gut microbiome | host: Homo sapiens | place: Madagascar | study: EMG produced TPA metagenomics assembly of the PRJNA485056 data... | reverse complement strand
GGGTAGCCCGATGGCGGGTTTTTCCAGACGGGGGGTGTACTGCTCAGTCCCAGCGTTCGCGGGTCAGCGGCGGTGCGTGCGCCGACTTGTGCAGCCGTTCCGGGTGGCAGACTGTCTCGTGGCAGTCCTTGCACACGCTGATAAGGTTGCGTTGTTCTTTGCCGTCGGCGTCTGTGTACCAGATATCCAGTGCTTTGTCCGGTGCATCCTTGACATGATTGACATGATGCACCAACTCGGCGCACTTGTATCTGCCGCGCTGCTTGCAGATCTGGCACTCGTGCCGATCCATGTCGAGCACGCGGTGCGACAACCCGACCCACTGCGAAGAGCAATAGAACGGATGCACGTCTCCGGACGCGATCAACGTCCGGAGCCAATTCAAAAATGTTTCGGTCATAAAATTGTTATTTGACAATTTTTTTCCAGCCAATAAATTCACACAATCCAATTGTCTCTGGATCGCAGCGATGCAAAATTTTAGAGTTGTTTGTTTGTGAGCCAAAATAAGAGATAACTTCGCTGTTTGTTTCAAACAAAACATCAAGTTCCTCTTTTGAAAGTTTTAAATCAAGTATATCTTCAATTTTGGCTTCGCATTGTTTGCAACGCCATATAGCGCATCTTGTCATTTTGTTCCCTCGCCGATGCCGCGTGCCGGAGTCGAACCTGCAACGATCCGGTTATGAGCCGGGTGCTCTGCCTGTTGAGCTAACGCGGCATAATAAGAGCGTCCCCGATGCACATCACGCATCGGGGACGCTTAATAAATCATCATGTGCCCGCCGTGTACCAGCAGCAGGTTTTGCGTCGGATAGCAGGCCGACGCGCCTTGCGTACAGCCACGGCCTCCGATCTCTGCCCTCGGATCACGCTTCGTGCGGCTCGCCTGAAAGCCGATGCTCCAGACGATGCGCACGAAATTGCTTTTAAATGCCATTTGAAAAATTTCCCGGAATACAGGTGCAAGCACGCAGCTTTTTGCACGAAGTCGAAACAGTTTGCTGAAAAGCTCAAGCATTGATTGCACTCCTTTCTCGAGGTGTCCACAGTGGACACCCGCCGGGGAATTTTTTTGTGGTTTTGGGTGCGCCGCTGGATTTTGGAGCGGACGGCGCAATATCCATTGAGCACGGTGGAAATTTCAAAATGCCGTGCTATGCTTCCCGCCGGGATGTCTCACCACAATGATGACGGCGCATTGGCTACTCCCAATGTCCGCATTATGATTATAGCATACCGAAACCGGACATTCCGGACAAATCGGACATTCCGGACAAATCGGACATTCCGGACATGGCTTTTACGTTTCTCCGTTGGTTTCTTGAGGCTCGTCTCCCATGACCCAGATAAGGTTGTTCAAAATTTCCGTGTAAACGTTCTTGAATATATCGGTCTCTTCAGCCGTTGCCAAGCCGTTATAGTATCCTCGCAGGTAGACCACCCGCCGTTCCATCTCATCCCCATTGATTTTTCGTGTCATCTGTACTGCCTCCAACTATATGTCCAACTGTTTTGTTTGCAAAACATTTTGCATTCAGCGTCTTTTTTCGTCTTTTTCATAGTTGCACTGCACCCGCCGGAATCAGCATCGAATGGGAAATAATGGTCGCAAAACAGGCATTTCCGTGGAAGCTCTTGCCCGCACATTCTGCAAATTGATTTTCCACTCAATTGGTAACGCCTCTTGTTAATGTAAGCATAGTCAGGGGTTTCTCCTTTTTCTGGCAGAAAATATCCGGCAATCAAAGAAGAGGCAAAGTAATCGTTATCATAATCCTCTATCGGGATAGGGGTTACGCCTTCCAAAAGTTCACGATATTGAGCTGGCAGCTTAGATGTGTAGAATCGGCCTGACCATTCGCTTACGCCGTCGCCATAAAATCCCTTTCCTTCCCATTTTCCCAAATAATAGAGTGCGCGCTTAATGGGAATAGCATTGTGAAAAATGCGATATACAGTTGAGGGTTTTGCAAATCCCCTCATCGCATAGCACGCCAAAAAGAAAAGCTTTTCTTGGTCATTCATTTCCATTTGTTTCCTCCCCTTTGGATTCATCTCATTTCTCAAAAATTTCACAAATGATGTCATTGAGTTTTGCTACAAACCAATACGCTGCGTGCTGAATTTTTCGTCTCAGCTTAACAGGTTCTTGATCCAGAAGAACGGTGCCATCGTCCTTATTTCTCCACCAAAACCTTCCCCACATTGGACACGCCGGATTTTCGCAATCGTAATAATGCTGTGAAGCTCCCGTCCATGTAGGTTCTAGCCAATCGTGATATTTCCGAAATTTGCATCCAGCGCACGGATTTTGAGGTTCTTGCTCTTTTGCTACTTTCCGCCTCCATTCTTCGACTGTGAGCGTTTTGACCCGTTTGATTTTATCTTTTGAATGGTCTTTGAGCCAGATGGGGCAGGTGTGGTCTTCACAGCATTCCTCAGCAACTTTATCATCCACATAGAACGACGTAAGATTTGAGTAGCCTTCGCATGGGTCGGAAGAATCTTTGTGCATCTCGTAGTGCAGTGGGTTTATCGTGTCAAAATTTTTTCTTTCAAAGTCATCTTTTCTCATAGTCTCAATATAGGCGTATCGGGAAGAATCCAGATAAGCCTTTATTTCTTGATCTAATCTTGCCGCCCGAATTTGGTCCACAGTAATCAGGCCGCACTCCAAATCACTTGCAAGCCGTCGGAATCCTTCATTTGTCAATTTTCAGTTCCTCCAAATCCACATGAACCTCTTCATCGGCACAGATTTTCAGAAAATCCGGTTTAGTCCTTCTTCCAATCTCATTCAAAATATCACCGTTGGTCAGTTCGTCTGTCCACACTGGACGCCCTAGAATTTTTTCGATGTACGCATATACCAGAGAAAAATCGCACATCATGTATCCCGTATATGCAGATACAATGATTTTTTCATCAAGAGTCATCTTTAATCGCTTCCCCTTTCAGCCTTATATAACGCTTCTAGCCTCGCATTCTGATTGATCCACCGCTCGATTCTTCGCCGAATCGCTTCCGCTCCAATATCCACGCCCTGCTCCATCAACTCAACCGCAACTTCTTGCGGTTTCTTGCCTTCGATACAGACCGCCGAAAGCATCGCGCGAAGCTCCACATCCTCGCAGCTTTCCACAAGCCGGACGGCCTCGGTATACTCCGCCCGTTGCTTGCGGTTCTTCTTCCGAAGATATCGGATCTCTTCCTCCCGCCGGGAAAACGCTGTATCCGTTCCGGTCACGGTGGCATGGCCGATGATGCAGGCGTTTCCCTCACCGCGGGAAGACTTGACCACATCGGATGCACTCTGAGGACCTTCGGCCTGCATCGCTTCCAGCCGCTCGATCCGCAGCTTGCGTCTCTCGATATCGTATGGGATAGCGTACAGCTTCCGAAACTCTCGCGGTGTCATCCGATTGCCTCCTCATTTATTGCAAGTCAAGATAATTTGCCAAGCTTATCAATGCGTCGTTATACTGTTCCCAGCCGATCGTCTTGAACGTTCCGTCATTCAAGATGATCGCGTACCGCTCGTGTTCGCCCGGTGCAAGGCCGTAGGCATCCCGCTGCGTGTCGCACAGCTTCCACAGATACGCCCCGCCGGGAAGGGAATGCTTGTAAAAATCCAGCTGGAACGTCCACAGATTCCGGTCAAACTCCCAGATGGCGTTTTTGCTCAGCTCTTTTTCGGCCAGCTTGAGCAGGGTGCTATACCCACGTTTTTCCAGTTCGCTCGATGTAGTCGAAATAGCAGGATCGTTTTCTCTGGCACTGTCCAGACGTCCTGGTTTTGCGGCAGCAGGCTCCATCTCCGTCGTATGGTTTGACGCTTGCTGCGCTTCCGGGTATTCCTCAGTTGCCGTTTCCGCAGCAGTGACAGCATCCGAAAACGGCGTTGCTGTAAAATTTTCAGTTTTCGGTATCGTTTCCGAAGATGTTGATTTCAATGGTTCCGGCTGCTTTGCTTTTCGTTGGGTTTCGGCCACGCTCTGGGCGTGCCGGTAAGCTTCCATCAAACCGATTTCGCCCCGGTGCAGCTTGCCTTTGATATCCTCGGTGCAGTTGGCGGAAATTGCATTCAGCCGGGCAACGGTTCCGCTTCCTTCGCCCAGAATCTTGCACAAGGCGTCTCTGACTTTGCCCTCCAGCTGTCCGGCCTGCTTTTTTGCGGTCAGCGCATCTTTCAAGGCTTCATACTGCGCCAGACGTTCGCCATCGGTCAGCTCCCGCGCTGTTGCGTTGGCCGTAATCAGAGCGATTCGGTCATCCAGCTCGCCCTTGCTCTCGAGGACGATGCAGGGCAGGGAGGAAAACCGATCATCTCCACCGTCCAGAAGCTCTTGGCACGCCGTCAACCGACGCTCGCCGCCGATCAGCTTGTACGTCATGCCGCCCGTTTGAACAACTTCCAACGGTTGGCGGACGCCGTTGTTTCGGATATCCTCGGCCAGCTGAGAAACATCCCCTACATGGTAGATCTTGTTATCCGGATTCGGAACGATCCAGTCGATCGGCAGCATCTCCACCTGCATCGGAACCCTCGCCGGGTTATCGCCCTGCGTATTGAGCAGGCCGTTCAGTAATCCTGCACTCATTGTTTTACCTCCTTCGGCGGCAGCGGCATCCAGCCCACAACAGGACAGTCTATCTTGTTGTTGTAAACATCGTCCGGGGCGAAGTGGCGATATTCCCACCATCCTTCCGGGATTCGGTAGTCGTCCCGTTCCTCATCGTAAGTTCCCCAATCGGGAAGATCTTCCCAATACCATTTGCTGCCTTCGGAGAAAACATTTCCGTTTTCATAGTGCGCCGTTGTAATGCCATATCCGCTAATTTCGTTGCGGTACAAAATCAGCACTTCTTCTTCGACCTTCGGAGGATTTTTGTTGGGGTCTCTCCACAGTGGTATTATTTTTTCTGAATCAATAATTGGCAGTTTTTTCAGTTCGTCAATTTCGATTTCAACAGACTCTTCGCAAGTAAGAACTTCCGTAGTGTCTCTGAGAGATTTCAGCTCTTCCTTGAGCTGTTTCAGAACAGGCTCAATATCGACCAGTTTCATCTCACTCACCCTCCGCAATTTTCTTGACCGCCGCGGCCAGCTGCTTATACTGTGCGCTCGACGGAATGTTGGGCGTGTACCGGTGCAGCGGCTTGTGCGCTGCCTTGGCCTCCTTGACCTTGACGCTGTAATTGATTCGCATCACGCTGCCGTCCTCGTTCCGGAAAGCCGGAATGTGGAGATTTGCGATCTGATTGACGGTCTGCATGGAGTACCGCCCCCGGTCATACTTGGTGGCAAGCACGCCCATGACCTCAAGCTGTGGGTTGTACCCGTGCTGGACGTCTCGTACTTGATCCATGATCTCGGCCAGGCCGTCCAACGCCCATTCGTCGCAGTCCACCGGGATGATGACCCAATCGGCAGCGACCAAAGCATTGATGGTCGCCATGTCGATATCGGGTGGGCAGTCGAAAATGCAGTAGTCATACTCGCTGCGAAGCGGCTCAAGGGCATTTTTCAGCCGGTCGGCCTGCGGGCGGCGGACGTCAAACATGACGTTTTTGTTTGCCAGCAGCATAGTCATGTTGCTGGGCGCGATGTCCACGCCGGGGAAGTCCGTGTGCCGGATCACGTCGGGCAGCTTGACCCGGCGTTCCAGCACGTCGCCCATCGTGTCCGCCGTATCCGAAAACCGGTTGAAAAACTTGGTGCTGTTGGCCTGCTTGTCCAGATCCATGACAAGCACCCGCCGGGAATGCAGTTCGGCAAGGATGCAGGCCAGATTGCAGGCTGTGACGGACTTTCCGACGCCGCCCTTGAGGTTGATGATTGCGATCTTGTTCATGTTGACCATTGTGATGTTTCCTCCTTGTGGGTTATTTTCCGTTTTTGCGCTTGAGGCGTTCGGCCGCAAGCTGAATATTTGTCCACCGCTCCTCGAACCAGATCCGGAAGGGCGGACAGGTGCGGTATGCGCTGTTGGAGCAGATCTTTCCGCACGCCTCGCAGTTCCGGCAGGGGCTGTCCGGCATACTGAGCGTGATCTTCTTAGCCATCCGCTGCACCTGCTTTCCCGATCCTTCGCAGCGACTGCGACAGGATCACTTTCTGCGGGACGTCCGGCGCAGGAGATTGTGCCGGTCGGCTGGCAACGGCAGCGTTTCCCTGTGCCTGATAGTAATGCTCCATGGTGATCGGTGCGTTGAGGATGGTGGTTCTCAAGTATGCCTTGATGTTTTTCACTGGGTTCTTCGTGCTGGACAGTGCGTCCATGATGTACTCAATGTGCTGGCTTGTCAGCATATCCAGACGCTTCCGGATGCTGGCGGTCAGCTGGGGATACTGCCCGATGGTCTGTGTCGGCAGCGGGCAGTTGTACATCTCCACGATGTTGTTCAGGATCTCATCCAGCATCTCCGGGTCGTACCTTGCGGCCAGTGTATCCAGTTCCAGCCGGTTGCGGAAATGATCCATGGATTCCTGCCAGTCGGACGTTGTTCCATCCATCCTCTGGCCATCGGCCTGATAGATAGATTTCCCTATAGATTTCTCTATATATTTCTTCCATGAAATTTTTTCACGGGTCTGAGGGAAATTTTTTCCCGGGTCTGGTGACGTTTTTTTCACCGGTGAAATTTTTTCACCGGTGAAGTTTTTTCCCGGGTCTGCGTCTCCCAGCGTCATGGTTTCAACGCCCGGAACGGTTCGGTAGATGTTACGCTCAACGCCTCCATCCAACTCCTTGCGCATCTCCACAACGCCCATACTGACCAGCTCCGCAAGAAAATCCTTGACCGAACGCTGCGTTACGCCAAGCCAATCGGCGATATAGAGCGATCCGCCCCGATACCAGCTTTCGCCGTCCTGCGAAAATCCATAGATCACGGCAAACGCCATCGCCTTTGCAGGCTTGAGCTTGAGATTGTCTATCATCCAGCGTTGGATGACAACATACTGGCTCTTCTTCTTTTTTTCCTTCATACACGCCCCCCCCGATGGGGCAATCAGAACGGCAGATCTTCGTCGTCGCTTATAACGGCAAAATCATCGTTGCTGCCCTGTGCGTAAGCTGGGGCAGGCTCCCGATAATCCTTGGGCGGTGCTTCACCGCCGTCATCGACCTTTTCGGCCTTTTTTGCTCCGGCAAAGCTGATATTATCGGCCAGCACTTCCACCGCCGTTCGCTTGCTGCCGCTCTTGTCCTGATAATTCCGGGTCTGCAAACTGCCGGAAACGGCAATCAGACTGCCCTTGTGGAAATATTTGCAGACAAAATCCGCTTGATGACGCCATGCCACGACGTCGATAAAATCCGCCTGCCGTTCCTGCCCCTGCGGAGCATAATTCCGGTCGCAGGCGATCCGGAAGCTGCACACGGTATTTCCGTTCTGGGTGGTCCGCAGCTCCGGATCAGCGATAAGACGCCCCATGATCGCTACCACATTGAGCATATCTCAGATAATCCTTTCCGACCATCTCCATCCACTGGCGGTGGTCATAAACAGCCTCGAAACTCTGCTGGGCTTGTTTTTTGAGGTACAGCCGGAGACGGTGGTCAAAATGTGCGCTGTATCCCGGCTCGTTGTGGTGCCGGTGGCACAACCAGACCTTCAGGCCATACTGCTCGGCCATCGGGCGGAGCGGGCCGTTGAGCACATGGTGCTCTTCGAGGCCTTGCACCGTCACAACGCCGTACAGCATCCGGCAGACGTAACACTCCCGCCGGGATTGCATGATAGATTTAGACCCCAACCGCTCTTTCACCTCTTTCGATCCGAGCAATCATTTCTCCATACGAATATAGTTTTGCCTCGGTGTAATAACCACTTTTTTCGCAATAGACCGCCAAAATGCCCTTTTTTCCCTCGGAAAAGTGCCGCATCTCGATTATAGCTCGAATCGACTGCCGAACATCACGAGCCCGAGATCCGCGCTTTGCAATCATCAATTTTTCAAATCGCTTCCGTGTCACTTCCTCGGCACCTCCTGCCACTCCATCCAGCAAGCGGTCACGTTTGGGTCATTGACGCCCATTTCCGCCAGCCGGTCAAAAATTCGGTTGATAAAATCTGTCATCTGAGCCGTCGAGAAGCTGCTGGAACCCATAGACGCCTTGACGGTGCATCGGTCGTTGTCCAGCAGCTCGACGACGTGAACCAGCTTGAACGTCTGCCGCACAGCCGGGAGAGCTTTCTGCGGGATCTCGAGGAAGTAATATTCCAGCCCGAACTCTTCCAGCATCTCGATGTAGCAGTCCTCCGGCGAGATCCCGCCGCCCTGCCCGGCGTTGTAGGCGTCCGCCATGATGGTCAGCAACGCCCACATCATCCGGTTCTGCTCGAGCGACCGTTTCCGGCGGTATTGCTCGATGGTCACGGTCAGACGCAGCGGCTCGCCGTGTGCCAGATCGTCCAACTTCTGTCGGATCTGGGTTTCCACAAACTCCACCGAGTTCTCCACGGTGACGCGCTGCGTTTTGGGGTCGTAGACCACCGGCAGCTTGCCGATCAGGTCTTTTCCCATAGGGCTTTCTTTCCGTCGGCCAACTCGAACTGCACCATGGTGATCCGGCCGGCCTCATCCCGGGCGAAGCGATCCACCCGCAAAGATGTGTTCAGCCGGTAACGTTCCCGCTCGCCTTGAACGATGGGTACCTGCGTACTCTTGAGCAGCAGGTTTCCCAGCTCCATCACGTCGCGCCCCGCGCCCCAGATCGCCGCCGCCGCCAGAAAGCTGGTCGTGGTGCGCATCAGAGCGGGGTCACGGCAGGGGAGCGGGATTGCGGCTGCGTCCTTGTAGACGTACTCCTCGGTGGCCGGGCAGTACACGCCGACCGCGCACCACAGCTGACCATCCGCGAAATACTGCCGCTTGCACCACCCGCCGGAGCCATAGGTCTCATCCAGCATCTGCCGGACGGAAGGCTCCCGGGGAATGATCTTGACGCGGACGGCATCCTCCGATGTCTCCACAATCAGCACCACGCACTCCTCCGGGGCTGTCTGGCGGGGTTTCGGAAGTTCGACGGGGAATTTGACGTCTGGGGCGGAAACGGCGTTACAGCCCCCCGCAGGGTGCTTTACAGGCGTTCTGCGGGATGCAGACTTTCCGGTTGCCATCGCATCCACCTCCCTCAGTAGGAGCTGGAAACGGCAACAGTCGCCATTTCCGCCGGGGTGTGATCCTCGAGGGCGTGCCGGAGCTCGCGCACGACGACACAAATCTTTGTGGGCGGGATATCCGCCATCCGCAGCGCGGTGATGGTGTAGCCGATCACGCTCTGATCGTAGGTGGGGGTATTGTCCTTAGACATCCGCGCCAACCTCCTCATGTGTCGCAACGTCCTCAGCGTTTGCCGGGTCAGCGTTGGGATCGTAGCTGTACACCAGCAGTCGGATGTCACGCTCTACCAGCGTCCGGCAGTAAGAGCAGGCGTCTCGTGCCTCTCCAACGGTCAAGACGGCTGCGGACTTGTCCAGCGGTCCGTTAATAAGCAGCTTGTACATCGCACGCCCCATCGCCTTAGCGTCCTTGCTATATTTCCGGCGATAGGAGGGAGCCGATGCGGGTTTGCAGTTTTCGCACATAATACTTACCTCAACTTTCTTATTTCTTTCGCGCTCTCGCGCAGTGGTGATGGCTCTTGTTTTTCCCCCTGCCATCATTGGAGGTGCGACTAATCAGCCGTAGCCGGAGCCGGAGCCGTCGCCGGAGCCGTCGCCGTAGCCGTCGCCGTAGCCGGAGCCGTAGCCGGAGCCGTCGCCGTAGCCGGAGCCGGAGCCGTCGCCGTAGCCGTAGCCGTAGCCGGAGCCGTCGCCGGAGCCGGAGCCGTCGCCGGAGCCGTAGCCGGAGCCGTCGCCGGAGCCGTCGCCGGAGCCGTCGCCGGAGCCGTCGCCGTAGCCGTCGCCGTAGCCGGAGCCGTCGCCGGGGCCGTAGCCGTAGCCGGGGCCGTCGCCGTAGCCGAGGCCGGTAATTACATCTTCCATACGGCAACTCCCTCGATGCTCTTTTTTGCCTTCTCGGTGATCGGGATGATTTCGATCACCTCAGTCAGGGTCACGCGGTCAACCGGACACGGGAATTTGCAGTTTTCCGGCTTGCTGGTGCCATCGGTGGCAAGCTGAGACAGGCTCGCGGCACCATCCCAGTACCAGATGCGCCGGGCGTTGCGAAGCGTTGCCTCCTTGCCCTCGCGCTTCTCAAGGTACCCGGCAAACACACCAGCCGAGTAAGTGCGCACCATGCAGTAGGGCTTGCCTTCCACATCCACGACCATCCGGGTAGAATCGGCGCGGACGTATTCCACGCCATCAACAACGATTCTTTCTTTTTCCATTGTGTGGTTCCTCCATTTTCGGGTTATTTTTTCTCGCGCTCTCGCGCAATGGTGATGGCTTTTGTTTTTCCTCCTGCCATCATTGGAGGGCTGTCTGTTTTCCAGCGGTCACCGACCCGATCTCATCATTTCTTACCCAGTGAGGATCTTACGGATACAAGGACACTGACCTTCTGACGCGCTAGGTTGGTGCGGATTTTTTTCTAGTGCTGCTCTCTGCACATTACCGGCTCTTAAGGCCCGCCGGGGTCCCGCGTGGTCCCAATCCACGCATCTTGTCACGATGAGTGTGCGCGCCAATTATGTGCGGCAGGGACTCAAGGGGGATGGCAGCGGCTCTTTTTTTGGCACCTGCCGCCATTGGTGCGCCGGGGATCACTGGCAGCATTCGCTGTGGTCTTCCAGCCCCAGCAGGTAATCCGCAGACACTTGATACAAGCGGCACATATCCGCCAGCAGTTCCAGATCCGGCTCCGTGAAGCCCTGCTCATAGTGCGCCATCGTTCCGGCCGTAACGCACAATTTCCGCGCTGCGTCTTCCTGCCGGAAACCGTGTACCCTTCGCAGGTCTTTCAGCCGCTGGCCGAACCGCCGGTCAAAATCAGTACGTCCCATACTCTTGATCCAGCAGGGTGTCGAGTCGGATGGTGTTTCCGTGCCCCTTGCCCTCTTCTCCGGCCATGTTCGCCCAGCCGTCCGGGTATCGCTTGCGGACATACCGCGCCGGGATCCCCATACAGACGGAGACCTGCTCCAGCGTCAGCCGGATGCACCCGTACCGCCCGAAAATGGCCTTGTAGCTCTCGTGCCACGCTTCGTTTCTATTCGATTTCGCCACGTTCTCTCAGCTCCTTCTGTCTGCGCTCAAATTCTACCTGCTGGCCGTAGGTGCGGCCGGCAGCAATGGCGCGGGCGCACACGCTGCCAATGGTGTTTTCCGCTGCCGGTTTCGCTTTGCGTTTCGGCTCAGGAGGCATCCATTCTTTCCAGTCCTCGTCATCGGACGGGGTGCTTCGGAGATAGGCCTGCCGCCGGATGTGGTTCTCCACGTCCTTGTGCTTGCGGCAGGGCGTGCAGTATAAGCGCGTCGCGCCGACATTCTCCATCACCTTGCCGCAGACCGCACAGCGGCGGGTAAAGCTTGTCCGGTCGCTCATCCTCGCGCCGTCCTTTCCATCCGCCGCTTCTGGGCGGAACGACGCCGGGCATTGTCGGCGCGTTTGTAGGCATCCCACCGCGCCAGCAGGTACGGAGCGGCCAAAATCAGCGGCGCGGCCAGAAAAACCAGCGCAAACTGCTCGATGCACGCGGCCTGATATGCGGTGGCACCCAGTGCCATCTCCAGATCCGCGAAGATCCACCCAACTGCCATCATAACAACACGACCTTTCCAAGCTTGTACGCCAACGCCAGCGCGATGACGATATACAATATCCAACCGGCCAGCACCTTGCGGCTCGGGCGTTGTGCGCTGATCAGCACCAACATCATCATCCCGCCGCCAGCCAAATAACACATGATACAGTTCAAGATCCAATCGAAGGTCATCGGCTACACCTCGATTCCCAACGCCTTGGCAATCGGCTCCTTGGGGTAATCGTTGGGATAGCGACCCTGCATATACAGGCGGACGGCGTCATACCCCAGCCCAGCCCAGCGTGCCAGATCCCGATACGTCCATTTCCGGAGGGTCAACTGCTTCTTGACCTCTGCCCGAAATTCGAGATTCGTCATACTTACTTACACCACCTTTTGACAGTTTGGATAAAAAATCGCTATAAAAACATTGCCAAGCCGGGGAAAAGGTAGTAAACTAATATTTGCGGATATCAGATACACCAAAAAACCATCTTGGCAATATTTCGAGCCGGTCTCAGGCGGGGAACGTCGGAGAACCGGTAAGGGCAGATGCTCCGGAACAACCCGCCCGGTCGTTTCGGTCTCTGGCCTTAGATCCTGAACCTTGAAAGGAGGAATCCATCAAGGGTCTGCACCCGGAAGGTAGAGGTGTGGGTCAATCACATCTCTCGGGTACGCTCTAATTATAATCCAACTTTATCCAACTTACAAGAGCAAAATTGGATTTTGTTTGATTTCGTTGGATTGCACAAAAATGAGGTGTTGAATTTGTTTTGGAACAACTTTGTGGCGGCCTGTGAAAAGGGTGGAAAATCACCATCAATCGTAACCGAAGAGCTTGGGTTCAACCGCTCTGCTGTCACAGCGTGGAAAAACGGCGCGTTACCGCAAGTCAAGAACCGAAAGAGGATCGCCGACTATTTCGGGATCTCTGTCGAGGAATTGATGGGCGAAAAAAAAGAGCCCGCCGGGAAGGGCGGGCTGGATGAGCAGATGCAAAATATCGTCGAACTGCTGAACGACGCAACACAGGAAGAACGCGACGCCGTGGAAACTCTGCTCAAGTCTAAGGTTCGCAAGGAGTGATTCAAGCGGCGGACGACGGTGCTTTGCGTTTCGTCAAAATCGCCAGTACCTCAGGGATCAGCTCCGGGTGCTCTCGAAGGATAGCAATAATTTCGTCGTTCGTCATCTAAAACACTCCTTTTAGTTGTATTTTGCATCTCAATATTACAACTGAATGCAAACAAAATCAAGAGGAAAAGAGGAATCCGCAATGAAAATTGTAAAAAATGGTCAAAGATTGGCCGCGGCAGTCTGCCTCGCGGCGGTGGTATCCGGTGGTGCGTTGCCCGCGCTGGCCGTCAACCCCGCCGGGTATACCGTTCTCGGCCAGATCGAGGAGACCAACGCAGCCACGCCGGAGCAGGTGGAGGCTCTGATCGGACAGATCGGCACCGTCACCCGCGACAGCCGCCCGGCTATTGTCGCTGCGCTGGATGCTTATAACCAGCTTGATGATGCAGGCAAGGCAGCGGTCAGCAATTTTGCGGTTCTGGCGGAAGCTCAGCAGATCCTCGGGATCAAGGACGCTCTGGCAAAGTGCATCGTTGAATATGACGCTGTCGAGGACGACTGGATGATTAAGACGCCGCATTACGAGAGCATTGATAAGCGTCTAACCTGCGGAATGGGAGCGGAGCTATACATTGCAGACAATGGGGATTATCTGGCATTCGATGAGGATTTCACCTACTTCGGCACCGAAAAGCTGGATATTGATACCATCGTTCTGCGTGGCGGCGATTATAAGTACACCTACACTTGCGATTACGACAATTCTGGTTACGGATTCGACAAGAAGCTCAATCGCTGGTTTGCCGGTGCGGTTTTCATCATGGAGCCGGACGAAATAGATTGGCTGCGCAACCTCTTGAGCGCACCAACGATCATCATGCGTTTCACCGGCGTGGATTACACCAAGGTCGATTACACATGGACGCCGCAGGATCGGCAGGCCGTGACGGATATCATCAATCTCTATGATCTGCTTAAGGCTGCCACCCCGGAAGTCCGCGAAAAAGCATTGAGGAACTGACCGTGGCGAGAAGAAGAAAAGGTGTCATAGAGCAACTTCTCGATGCAGTAATTGATTTGGCGGCGGCTGGGATTGTATCAAGTCTTAGCCGTCCCCGAAATACAAGTCAGAAAAATTTACCTGGATGTCTAGTTGGGCTAATTTCCACCGTATGCCTTTTTGTTGCAGTTTCGTTGGCAATATTTCTGATTTTTCTGGTTCTTCTTTTTGGTTTTGCGGTTAACCCAGTCCTGACAGTAATTTTTATTCTTGCTGTTATTGTAGGATCCGTATGGTGGAAAAGCAAAAAAGGCGAAAAGAAACGCAAAATCGAAGAGCAAAACAGCGATTTTTTTGAAACGAAAAGCGAAATTGCAAATTCGCCGATTGAAATTTCAAAAGCTCCAGAAGACAGTTCCCCATTGGGGGTCAAAACGCCAGCCGATTATCTGGCACAGCTGGAAACAGAGCAGTTTTGCCGCCGGGAAAGCAACGCGCATTATAAGCTCGTTGTCATTGATTTCGAGACCACCGGTATTGACCCAAGTTTTCACGAAATTTTGCAAGTCTCCATCATCGACGACGCCGAGAACGTTCTGCTGAACCAATACTGCAAGCCGAAACACGTTTTCTATTGGCCGGAAGCGTATGACGTCAATCATATTTCTCCGGGCAGTGTCGAGAATTGCCCGCACTTTTCGGATGTTGCTCCCTATGTGCATGATATCCTGCTTCGCGCGGATACCGTCATTGCTTACAGCTACCCGTTCGAGCCAGATTTCCTGCGGGCTTACGGAATCAACCCCGACGATCTGACATGGGGCACCGACCCGATGAAACTGGCCTGCAAGTCCTACAACAAGCAGTATCACAGCTCCCGCTCGCGGATGAAGCTGACCGCCGCCGCTGAGATGATCGGGTACACCTACACCCCCCACGACGCCCTCGAGGATGTCAAGGCCACGCTGCACGTCTATCAGGCATTGCAGAAGCCCGGGCAGATCGCCGTGAAACGCCCGGAAGAAAAGAAGCCAACACCCGCGAGAACCGGTGGAGCACGGTATAAGCCGAACCCCAACGCAAACCCGAACCATCCGTTGTATGGCAAGACCATTGTCATCACCGGTGAGCTGCCGATCGACCGGGAAGAAGCATCACTCAAGGCTGCCGATCTGGGCGCGAAAGTCCGCATTGCAATCAGCTCCCGCACGCAAATATTAGTTTGCGGCGAACGTATAGCCGAAATTTCGGAAAAATTCGGAGAAAAATCTTACAAGATCAAGCAAGCCGAAAAAATCAACGAGGAAGGCGGCAGCATCGAGCTCATGCCTGGCGAAAAATTTATGGCATTGCTCAATCAACCCGCCGGGGATCCCGAAAAAGTGTCCACTGTGGACACCTGAACCCGCAAAAGCATCCCCCGCCGCCGGAGAGACGACGGGGGAAGTTGTTATTTTAGCAGACCAAAAATCACGCCCAAAAGAACAATCGGCCATGGATTCTGAGCTTTTTCAGAATCCAAAATTAGATGCGCAAAAGGGATGAGCATCTCTGTATGCCTGCTCAACATCAACCGCATTCAGATCAACTTTTGCCTCAGAGGACAGCTTGCGGGCAACTGCCTGCAAAATTTCGATTCGGGCGTTGAGATCGGTAACGCTTGCGCCGCTGGTTTCCAACTGCTTGAGCCAATCTGTTGCATCGGCAAGCGCACGCTTGTGGTTCTCGGCGGCATTTGCAAAAATTTCTTGGTAATCCATGTACTATACCTCCAATCAATTTTCTCCCCGGCAATCGCCGGTGGAATCGGTGGGAATAATGTGGCCATTGACGCAGCGCACCCGGTCGCCGGGGTTGCGGCCGGCCGAAACGTCCTTGACGGCCTGTCGGAGGATCTGCTCGGCTACCTCATAAGCGGAGCCGTCCGATCCAGCCCGCGAAAGGTGATAGACCAACTTCAGCGCGGTCTGCCGGGAAAAGTCATAGAGCATCTTTTCGGCGATCTTAGCCATGGTCAGTCCTCCCAAGGGTTGCGCGTGCGGTTCGGGCTTTGCGGTCTGGATGCGGGCATACCGTCGATGATCTCCATATCATCGGGCACTGCCGGGAAATTTCCGTTGTCATACATACAATTCAACCTCCTGTCGATTGTTTTTTGATGTTTCTGTTATAGCACAATCGACGGAACAGAATCTAGTTCCATTTTTTGGTCGAAATGGAAAGCATATCGTACAAAACGGCAAAAAAAGTGGGAAAGGAGCAAAGAAATGGATGAATATAGACGTCGAGTCGCAAAAGTATTGGAGATCGCCCGCGCAAAAAGCGGCCTTAGCCAAGAGCGGCTTGCCCGAAAAATGGGAGTCAGCAAGACGACCATCGCCAACCGGGAGCAAGGGGTCGTGCCGACAACACTGGATGAGCTGATCCGGTGGTGCGTCTGCTGCGGCGTCGCCGCAAAACGCTATACGGACGCCTGCGTTCACCCCGGGCTGCTCGAGAGGCTGAACGACAGCCCGACAGATGCCGAAAAGCGGGAGATCCTGCATCAACTTGTGGATGAAATGTCCTCCTACGAGGTGGACGCGTGGTGCTATCTCTACTACGGCGACCACGGCTCTGATCCGGTGGGCGTCATCACCGAGATGCTGGCCAACCTGCACACCCTGCTCCGGGATCGCGTCGTGATCGTTAACATAATCATTAAATTTTATGAGCTGTGCCAGATGATGCACATCGACCCCGACATCAACGGCGTGCATCCGATCATGGACATCCTGTATCAGGCTCGAGACTGCGGAGAGGCCGCAATCGGCAAGCAGGCAAGCAGCTACTCCATCAACAAGGAGGACGTGGACAATGCCAAGACCCCGAAAAGGCCAGCGCGCTGACGGCCTGTATCAATGCAAGCGCAAGATGCCCGACGGCAAATACAAGGTCTTCTATGGTCACACCAAGACCGAGGCGGAGGGGAAATATATCGAGGCTCTGCGGCAGAAGCAGGAAGAGCAGGCCGCTGCGGATCTTTTCGAGACCGTTTCCGCGAAATATTGGGAGAAGCTTCTGGAGCGCATCAAGCCGGGCACAGATAGTACCTACAAGTCCAATTATGAGCGGTGCGTGGCGTACTTTGCGGAGAAGCACATGGACGAAATAACGCCCGCAATGATCGCCAATTTTGGTCAGCGTCTCAAGGATGAGGGGCTTTCGACCAGCACCATCCGCAACGGAATGAGCGTGCTGCGGGGAATCCTGAAATTCTGGCGGCTGGACAGCGGATCCTCTTATAATCCGATGCAGGACGTTTCCGCACCCGCCGGGAAGCCTGCTGTGGAGCGTGAACCGCCCACCGACAGAGAGCTTGCGCTGTTCCGTGCGCATCCGGAAGGCTTTGGGCTGTGCGCATGGATGCTCATGTACACCGGTTGCCGCTTGGGTGAGCTGATCGCCCTGCAATGGGATGATATCGACTTTCAGGCGGACAAAATATACATAACCAAGAATGTTTCTTGGGCTGGTGGAGGCACGCGGATACAGACGCCCAAAACGTCCAACGGAGTCCGCACCATTCCCCTGCTGCCACACCTCAAGCAGCTGCTCGAGCCGCTGAAAGCCGCGCCGAAAGTCTATGTCATCGGTGGGCTGACAAGACCCTTGACAGATGCCGAATACCACAACAAGTGGCTCCAATACTGCACGTCACTGGGGCTTGTGCGCCCGAGTGAGAGCAAGACCCGATACAGAGACAAGCGGCGTGGCGCAAAAGCAGCCGTCAACCCTCTTCCGCCGGTCATGGAGCCGACCGTTACCGCGCACCAATTCCGGCACTCGTTCGCGTCCGACCTCTACGATGCCGGTGTTGGTGTGCTCGAGGCCAAAAAGATTATGGGGCACTCCGACATAGCTACGACCTACAAGATCTACACCCACATCCGGGAGCGTAAGCTCAAGGACGCCACCCAAAAGATGATTGCTTACTATGCCGAAAATGACCCCAAACGCGAAAAGTAGTGCGAAAGTAGTATAATCATGATAATCAACGATTCAACGCGCCCCGAAAAAGGTTCGACTCCTGCTGGCGCAACTTGAAAGAAACCCGCATGATTACTGGATATTCCAGTAGTCATGCGGGTTTCTTGTTGTTTTCATGTTGCGGTTAGTGCTGCGTACTCGCATATACTAACGTGTTTTTGCGGGCGAAGAGTAGTAATCAGGTAGTAGTAGATCAGTCTGCGTCCGCGATACGCTCCCAATAGATGGCCGCCTTGCCGTCAACTGCGTCTTGGTCGCGCAAAAACGCAGCAGCCATGTCAGCGTAGAAATTTGGATTGTCCACGCTGTAAGACTTGGCGACCTTGCTGTAATCGCTGTACATCATGTTGAGCACCGCCCAAAAATCGTCCTTGTTGCAGTCAAAGCCGCGCTGAGTCATAAGCTGGACGGCCTGTTCATACGGCCAATGTGCGCCGGTGGTGCCATCGGCGTTGACCATCCGTTCTGTCCACTCTTTGGCCTCATCGTGAGTCAAGTGCTGTCGGGGCATTTTGACCGTCCGGCTGGATGCGCCGCCGTGGTCGTACTGGATGCGCTTATGATCCCAGTCATCGCCCTGCGCAAAGCCGATTCGGGGCATACGGCGATCGTAGTCGTCAGCGTCCGGATAGCGGGGCATGGGGTCAGGGTCAATATACCGGTTGTTTTCCCAGATTTCCCACGAGCGGCGAGGCTCCCGTTCGCCCTCTTCCAGCCGACGCAGACGACGCTCGAGGTCGCGCTCTTTGCGCTCGCGCTCAGCCTCGGCCGGATCATTTTTTGGGGTGTTGCTGTGGTCTCGCAGCATCATCATGCGGATCGTATCACGCTTGCTCATAGATCACACCTCCTTAAGAAATCGCCGCTGGCGCAGACGCATGAGAGCGGCAGAAGCAGCCAAGATATTTGAACGTGCCGGTGCCGGTCGCAGACGTTGCCACACGGGTAGCATAGCGAGTGCGAGTGTGGATGCACTCAGCGGTCGCCTGCGCGCAAGTGCTGTCCGTCAAGGGGTAACGGGTCGCACCGTCGCCGACCGTGATGACAACTGCGGCATTGATCGTAGTGGACTCTGGGATGGACTGGGCCACGACGATGCAGTATTTCTCGCCGTTGGCATAAGCACCCGTCGGGAGCGCAATGATGAGTTGATTGTTGGTGCTGTCATAATTGACCGCCGTGCTTACGACTAACCGGCGGCAGAGTTTGCAGCTTGTTTTGCAAGCCATAATGTTTTCCTCCTATAAAAATCA
>ERZ1034842.374-NODE-374-length-19087-cov-63.809847_pt1 | contig 19087 bp, 27 predicted proteins | sample MGYA00520634_ERZ1034842 | MGnify/ENA primary metagenome ERZ1034842 (study PRJEB33766, sample SAMN09781734) | gut metagenome | biome: gut microbiome | host: Homo sapiens | place: Madagascar | study: EMG produced TPA metagenomics assembly of the PRJNA485056 data... | reverse complement strand
GCTTTATGGTTTATTTTATTTATTCGTTTTGTTATGTTTTGTTTCTTTCTTCTTCCACTTATCTGTATAAGTATCATTATATTTGTTTTTGTATTTTTCGTGGTATTTATCCTGTACACTATGAATTGCTATCACATCATAACCTGTTCCGTTAAGCTGTTCACACATTCTGTTTATTTCTTTTAACTCTTTTGTTACATCCTGTATGAGTTTTGAAATATAATCTGCATCTGCTCCCATTCCATTGTTCATGCATTTCTGCCACTGTTCCTCATACAATTCTTTTGTTTCATGCTCCCACTGTTTGTATTGTTCCATTGCATTCTTTACGAACTTAGGAAGAACACTATCATTCACATCATCTGTTGTGTACTTGCTCCAATCTCTTGGAATCATCTGTGGAAACTGTACTTGTCTTAACGGAATTAACTTCTGGTGAATGTTTATATACTTATGGTGAAGTTTTCTTTTACTTGCACATTCATCCATATACTGGCATTCTAACTTTCTCTTAAAACCCTGTAACCCAAGAAAACAAAAATAGTCTGCAAGCTGTTCATGGAAACTTAATGCTTTCTGCATGTGTTCATCAAGTTTTATATACACTTCTTCCGCAATGTTTTCTTGCATACGTTTGTTTCTTTGTGTTCCCATATATGGTTGCTGTTCCTGTGTATTCCATCCTTGTTCTGTATTTGTTTTGTTTGTGTTTATATTTTCGTCATACTTCACACCATTTACTTCATACATTGTTTTACCCTCCTTATATTACTGGAAAATTATAACTTGTTCCACATAACTCACAGCTACTAACCATGAATGTACCTACATCTGTTGCTACGTTTGTATGGTATACTTTTCTGCTTCTTACTTGGTCTGCATGAACATTGTTTCCACATTTTGTTCTTAACGGATACTGTGTTGTTCCTGTTCCTATTGTTATAGCTATCGTTTCTGCACTTGTTACTTCTGGAATTACCTGTGCTATGCAAATACAAACTTTTTCTTTGTTACTGTAGGTTGCCTGTGGAATATTCAGAATCAAAACACCATCCTGTACTGTTACGCTGTTTGTTTTTACAAAATGAATACATCCACCACATCCATAGCCATTATTATTGTATAAACTACATGCCATTTTATATCACCCTTTCTAACCCTTTTAATTAAACGAATAGGGCGGTTTTTATGCCGCCCCTACAAATATATCACGCATAAGCGGAAACTCTCTTAAATCAACGAATAAACACCTTTAACATCCACACGCATTGTTGCAAGCTGTTCCATAGTGTGAAAACATCTGTGCGCTTTCATATGGACTGCATGTCTGATATGCTGGAATTGGTGTTGGTCTTAATGTTGAAATCAGCGTTGCGTTCTGTGCCTGTTGGCTCAACTGGAAGTTTGCTGTCTGTAGCTGGTCACGTAAACTCTGGATTTCATTCTGTGTCATTAATGCTCTTGTTGCATCACCATCTGCTTTAATAGCGTTCACAATGTCACAAGTGTTACGGGCATTTTCATATCTTACAGAATCAATACTTCTCTGCGTTGTGCAACAGCAATCTGCAAGCTGTGAAGCAAGTGAATTTGTGTTCTGCATTCCCGCTACTGCTACATTGTTGATTGCTTGCTGTGTTCCATTGAATCCATTCAGAAGTGAAGTATTAACTGCATAGAATCCATCACAGATTCCATTTTCCAAACCGTTCAGCTTGTTCATTACTGCCTGGTTGTCAAAACCTCTCTGAATTGCACTATCTGTATATGCGCTTGCTGTACTATTCATACCATTTCCACCCCAGTTTCCAAAGTTACCTCCCCATGCAAGTAGGAAGAATAAGAAGAAAATCCAACTTCCATTGCCATCACCGAACATTCCATTGTTTTCTTTCCCGAGTGCTAATGCATCAGCTACACTCAATCCATTTCCATCCATTCCCATAGTAAATACCTCCATATTATTTAATATTTATATAAACCGCTATATGTACACTTTAGCGGCTCATACCACCCATAAAAGCTTGAAATTGTTTATAAGCCTGTTCTATATCTATTCCTCTTTGCTTGCATAAGTTTCTAGCTACTTGCTCAAGTTCTTGTTCAGATTTTCCTTGCGCCATTTCTTCTGCTCTTTTAAAAAGCGGATTATTCTGCATCATTTGTTTGCTCAACTTCTGAAACATAAGACACGCCCTCCTTAAGTTCTTTTATTCTTTGTTTCAATTCACTTACAACATTTTCAAACTGCTGTTTAGATACATATTCAACATTTACTTTATTTTCTGTTGGTTTTAATATGTATGTTTTAAGTTCTGCTGAACCATCTAACAATATTTGCTTTGTGTAAATACAACCATTTGCGATATCGGTAAAAACAAATAAACTACCATCTAAATCAATCATGCTTGCTTTCGCTTCATCATAACTTGAAACTGGTCTACCTTTTAACATCTGTGTTTGACTCTGATTCTGCATATATGGTTGTTGATAGTTATATTGCTGTTCCATCTGTGCAATTCTATTTTGTGCTAACTGTTGCTGATATGGATTCATACCATATCCTGTATAATTGTACATCAATCACCACTCCTTTCATGCTTTTAATATATCATACTTTTAATGTTTTGAAATATAAACAAAGTATACTAGGAATGACCATAAAGAATATGTGCAATAAAAAAGGAGTGCTTTCGCACTCCCTTAAATCATTCTGCCTATTTTCATAAGCATCTTTCTATATTTCTTTTTAACTGCTATTTCAGATAATCCTATTTCATCTGCTATACATTGCAAGGTTTTCTTTTCCTTATAATGCATCCACAAGATTTTCTTTTCTTCTTCACTTAACATTGTTTGTTCCATCAAATCACCGAACTCTTTTACAGAGCTTATGTCCTTTAGTTTCGTTCTAGTTTCTGCGTTCTTTTTATCCATGCTTACCACTTCCCATGAACTTACCACATACTGGACATTTCTTAGAATTTCCACCCTGTTTATTTCTGCTCTTTGCAACCTTAACAGTTTTAACTGTTTTAGTTACATGTATTCTTGCTTTCGCCATTCTTAATTCTCACCGCCTTGGTTATGAACCGCATTATCATTATATTGATTTCCACTTACATCATTATATTCTGCATTCGCATTATCTCCGCTTGTTTCAACATCAACATCTTTTCCATTTGTTGTCACATAATCAAATTGCGATTCATACCAAACAAAACAACCGAAAATAAATGCTGATTGCAAAAACATCAAAACAATTAAAATAATAATGATGGTATCTTTTAATTTGTTTGAGCGTTTATATTCTTTCTGAACATCTATCAGAACTTCACTAAACTCTTCCATGTTTGTTTCACTTCCTTAAATTGTTGCATCTTTATATTTTCCATTTACTTTTACTTTAACAATTCCTGTACTGTACTTTCCATCTTTTCTGTACATCATACCTGTTTTATATTTGTTACTTTGTTTTGTATAACAATTTGCCTGTAGTTTAAATATCGCATAGTATGTTATATTACCATATATCAACTGCGTTTCTTGAATATATGAACCATTGCCATTCTCGCTCGTATTCCAACCTAGAAATTCATAATTCTGTTTTATCGCATTTGGTAACTGTCCTAATCTATCACCATAATACACTGAACGAATTATTAAACTATAGCCATTAACTGTTCCACCATTTTTACTCGCATTAAATGTTACTACACACGATATTCTCTCCCACACTGCATATAAATCTACATTTCTTTCATACGACCATACCCATGGCTTTCCAATGTACGGAGTCCAGTCTGTTCCATCACTTTCCCTCCAACCTTTAAACACATAACCATTTCTTGTAAAAAAGTTTTCTTGTGTAACATAACTCGAACCATAATAAACTTGCTCTGACCATTTATCCTTTTGATTCCACAGACCACCATTTCCATGATAAGTAATTGTATATCTGTCTATTGCAGGAATTGTAAAGTTTACGCTTGCTGTATACGAATTTCCTCCGCCATACTCAATTCCAGTGAACCTTGCAGAACATGTACCAATAGAACTAGATGTTCCCCTATTGTATGTTTTACTGTACGTTCCAATTAAAACTTGGTTTGCTGTATCCCAACTATGTCCAGAACTTGTGTTAATATTTATACTTCCAATACTTGAACTTGCCGAACTGTCCCAATCAAAATAAAATGTATTAGAGCTATCTTGGCAAGAATATTGTGACCAATACCATATTTGCACTGTTACTTCCGTTTGGGTTTTGCTGCTAGAAGAATCAACATATAAACCAATACAACCTTGATATTTTGTTCCTGTTGAAACGGAACTCCATTGTGTACCACTTGGTGCTGACATATATCACACCTCCTTAACCAGTTATGCGGATATATATATCTCCGTCTTTTCCTGTCGAATCACTTGGCTCTGATGTGCCTTGTCTAATCGTAGGCATTGCATTGAATTTTGTATTTATTTCATTTATTTGATTTTGTAGGCTTGTTGCAACATCTCCGCTAAGCTGTCCTTTAATTTCATTAAACCAATTATTAAACATCTCTTCAAACTGCGAAAACAAATCAGATGTACTTATCTGCTGAACAACACCTGTTACAAATCCACACACTTCTTTATACGGTCTTTTGTCTGTTATATCAGCGGCACTCACACTAGGTGAACCTACACTCTTTTTAATTGTTGCTAACTGTAATTCTTTAACCGTTGCTGTGCTTGAAACACTTGTATTATTTTGTTTTACTTCCAATGATATTTTTCTGTTTACCTTATCCAACCTTATCACAATCGAATCTGTTTGAACATACGAAGAACTATTAACCGATAACGTTATTGTTTTATTTTCTGTTAGTTCATAATAATATCCATCTATATAAGCACTTCCTGCTTTTACTGTTACTTTCAAACCACTTTGCGCTGACACCTTCAAACCATCTGTTGGTTCTACGAACACACCATTGCTAATAAACTTTGAAAAATAACTTGCAAAATCTTCTGCATTATATGTTCTGTCATACACTCCGCTACTTGTTTCAACTGCGTTAAAAAAACCAAACCTTTCTGCCATAGTGAATCACTCCTTTCATTTACATTTTTCTGCCAGTCCAATTTCCACCATTTCTAAATCCAATATATAAATTATTTGAAACATCAACCATCATTATAATACCATCACTTCCTCCATTTGTTACAAATACCCCTTTTGAATATGTTGGTATTGTCAACCCATCTGGAAAAGGTACATTGCTATGTGCATGAACAAAAAACGATTTATTGTCTTGTGGTAAGTTATCTATATTTTTTGCTATAGCGTCTGCTTTCAATTTTTTGATAAATGATATATCACTTTTAATTCCATCTAAACCTGTCTCTAATTTCTTTGTATTTGCTTCAAGATATTTTACATTTACATTGTTTTCTTCAACCTTTTTTATTGCTGTCTCTGACCTATCTATAACATCCTTGATTCTTGAACCATATGTAAACTCTAAATCTACAATTTCCATATCATCTTGCCTTGTCACTGTTACGTTTGTAATCTGCGCATCGATTTCCATTCCGAGTTCCTCATCTGCTACTGTAACAAAATCGCCAATATTATAATCTGTTTTATAGGTATACTGCCTTGTTATGTCTGTAACTGTTGCTGTGTATTCTTCACTTAAATCATTATCTTTTGCTTTTTCATTTGCTCTTTGTTTCATCAGTTCTTCATACTCTGAATCAGTTAGTGTTTTGCTATCCTGTTCACTTTGAATGTCTCTTGCATCAACCCATAATTCTCTTCTGTTCCAACCAGTACGCTCTCCAAAAGTAACGTCTGAATTAACATCTATGTTATACCACTTTCTATCTGCTCCCTCTCCCTCTCCCGCAATATATACTGTATTTTTTAACTTACTTCTGTCAACTATATAATCAGTATTTGCTATATTGCTTAACGATTGAGAAAACACGACAGAGCTTATAGCCTTATTTCCTCTATGTCTTGTTCTATCTTCACCCGCTCCAATTATCAATGTCCAACCATCAATGTTTTGCGGATGTTCTGTATTAGTAACTGTAACATTTGGTCTTAATGCAATTCTTAATTTGTCTGCTTCTACGACCTCACTTATTTCATCCCACAGTGAACCACCTGTTACTTGTTTATCTATCGTACTACATACTTGTTTTAATCTTTCTTCATCTTCAAACTCAACTGTTAGTGCAACATTTCTGTTACTATCATCTGACATTATAAGATTTTGTTTTACAAGCTCTTCAATGTATTTATAACTTTTACCTTTAAATGTTACCTGTCCTTTAATCACTCTGTACTCTAATAACTTTAAAGCAAGACTACCTTTTATTAAAAATACTCTACTTGTTTCACTGTCACTCTCACGCTTTACAGACTCAATGACTCCGAACACATCATGGTCTAACAAAACATAATAATTTTTTGTCTTATCCATCAAATACAAGTTTTCTTTATCGAGCATTGCATTAATTGTAAATTTTCCAATTTCTCTTGCTTTAAACTCATACTGTGAATATTCATACTTTCTGAGAATGTCAACTATACGCATTGTATCATCTAAAACCATTATCATAATTCTACATCCCCCTTATGTTGAAATATTGTTCTCTGTATTCAAAACTAACATCCATAATACCATCACTAGGTTGCGTTTCATACGAATAATAGTTTTTCCCTATAAGAATTTTAAACAGTTTATAACCAACTTCCATATTTCCAACAATAGAAACTTCCTCACCGCTTTGTGTATGTAATTTAACGCTTTCTTCTCCAATGTTAGTATTTATAACAATTTCATCACCAGCCGACATGTTCAAATCAGAAAATATAATTTTTGCATCCTCTGTAATACTATTTACTTGCTGTGTTATTAGAAAATCACTAATTGCTTTCATTCGTATAATGCAACCAACTGGAACATTACCATTGTTTTCAATCAACATAACTTTCTGCCTATACTCTACTCCCATTGTTATCCCTTTTGTTTTTGGAATTGTTAATGGAAACTTGAACTTGTTTTCGAGAACAGAAAAATTAACTGTTTTTGTTTCTTTGTAAAACATTGGATTAAAACATTCAAACTCCAAAATAAATTTACATAACACTTCGTTGTTTTCTTTGTATGTTTTTGAATATTTTGGCGGTGCTGTTGGTCTTGCATCTAAGTAAAATCCATTTGCTTCAATCACAATTTCTTGATATATAGAAATCATTCTATCGAGTTCTTCCTTTTTGTCTTGTACTGCTGTTTCACAATTCTGCCAGTATTGTTCCCATGTGCTTGCCTGTTCTACATCCTTAGCAACAACATATCCTGTTATTGTTGGCTTTCTTGTTCCAACTGTTAAACCCGCATAAGATTGCCCTATCTGGTAAGGCACTCTATATGCGGACATTTCTACGCTAGGTGTATCCCAGTCAATTTCATCAATGATGTAATAACCATCTTTTGAATCAATAACAATACTGTCTTTTGTTACGCTGTTTGTTAGTGTAACTTTTTTGACCATTGTTTTCACCACCTTTTAAAATCCTAACAGTAACTCCCTTTTTGCTTTCTTTATCTGTCTTGCATACTCATATGCGTTTGGTTTTATATTGTAGAAATTAAATGTATCACCACTGTTGTTTCTACCTCTGTTACTATTATACTCTTCATTCTCCTGTTTTGTCAATACCCTTTCTCCCTTATGTAACTCTGCCACATAACCATTGAAAGGTACATAATCCAAACCACTTGCATGTTTACCATTTACACTCTTTGCGGCTGACTTCGCTTCATTCGCACCACTTACAACATTTTTAAATCCACTTACAATTCCACTGACAAAACTTCCAATCTTCCCGGCAAAATCACTTACCCATCCGAGAATGCTTTCACCTATGCTCTTCAAACCATTCCATAGCTGATTTAAGATGTTTCTACCCGCACTGTACATCTGACTACCTAATGCAAGTATCTTGCTTGGAATCTGTGTTACAATGCTCCATACCTTACTAGGTAACTGTTGCATAAATGAAATAAACCTTGAAACAAAGTTAGACGCTGTTTGTACTCCGCTCTGTACGAGCTGTGAACCCCATGAAATAATCTTGCTTAACGTATTTGATATCCATTGGTATACTCTACTTGGTAGCTGTGCAAACCATTGTACAACATTTGTTAAGAAATTTGATGCGGCTTCTGTTCCGCTCTGTACAATGTTTGTTCCCCATTCAATAATCTTATTTATTGTATCTAACAGCCACTCCCATATTCTACTAGGTAACTGTGCAAACCATGTTACAATGTTTTCAATTATCACTGGCAATTCTGTTGTCGCCCATTCAATACAAGATTGTCCAAACAGATATATATGCCCTAACATTTCACCGATTACATAACCAATCTTGTAAGGCAATTCGCTGAACCATGTTACAATCGCATTTATTGTGTTTGGTATTGTTTCATTCACAAAAGTATTAAATGCATTCGGTATTGTTTCTGTAAAAAAACTAATTACATTATTAACAAAACCTTGTATTGTTTCAACTGCATTGTTAAATACTTCTGGAATTGTTTCTATAAAGAATGTTTTGACACTATCAAACGCTCCTAAAATGATTTCTGGAAGTCTGCCAAAAATATCTGATGCTTTATCAAAGAACTCTTGAAACTTTTGTGCCGCTTCGTCAAGTCCTAGCTTCTCTAATATCTCCGCTCCTATATCTCCGATAGTGCTTAATATTGTACTTCCAATACTTGTAAATGTTTCAACTACATTGTCGAACAAACCTTTTATTCCATCTGCAACTTGTTCAAAATCTCCTGTAAATATTCCAATGAATATATCCATTATACTTAGAACATTATTTAACACTAATTGTATTATATCAACAAGTGTTGAAAAAGCACCTTCAAATACTGGCGCAAATATATCACACAATGTCTCCCATGCTGTTTTAATCACATCTGTTATGCTTTCGAAATTAAAACCTAATTCATTTATCTTACTTACAAATTCATTCGCAAAATCTGAAAACACTTTCTTTAATTCATTGAATGTATTTGTTATGTTATTTCTAAACTCTTCATTTGTTTTCCACAATGTAACAAACATTGCAACCAATGTTCCAATAACTGCAACAACTCCTAAAATTGGTGCTATTACCGAACTAAAAGTCGTTGCAATTTTTGTTATAACACTTGGTATTCCACCCATGCTTGCTATTAATTCAGATTGCCCCATACCAAGAAACTGTATTGTTTTTGTTACACTTCCAATAACTCCACTTGCTGTTTTAACAGCTGTAATTATAGTGCCTATTGTACTTGCAACTTTTGACAAAATAAGCAAAACTGGACCGATTGCGGCTATTACGAGACCGACTTTTACGATAAAGTTTTGTTGTTCTTCTGACAGCTCATTAAACTTTGTTACGAGACTTGTTAGCCACTGAATAAAATTCCTTATGTTTGGAATCAATACATTTGATATAACAATTCCCGCACCCTCTAATGCTGATTTAAAAAGTGTTATATCACCCTTTAAATTATCAAGCTGTGTTTGTGCTTGTTTTAATGCAGAATCGTTTGCATTTTTTAACCCCTCTTTAAAATCATTAACTTTCTCTGTTGATGAAACTGTCATTTTATTAAACGCTTGCAAACCATATGTTGTGAATATGGTGTTTTTATATGCATTTCGCTCTTCTTCTGACATCCCACTTAGTTTGCCATTTAATTCGTCTACAACATCATTAAAATCTCTTGCATTACCTTGTGCATCATACACTGAAACTCCTAATTCGTCAAGTGCTTTCTTCGCTGTACTTGTAGGGGTGTATAAATCCATCATAGCTCTGTTTAATGCTGTTGCCGCTTCTTCTCCTGTTACGTTCTGTTCTGCTAATCGTAACAAACTTAATGTTACACTATCCATGTTTTGTCCATAACTTTTTGCTGTTGCCGAAGAAGAAGAAAGTGCTGTTCCTAATCCTCTAACATCTGTGTTCGCCATTGTTGCTCCTTTAGCAACTAAATCTGTAACACGCTTTGCATTATCCATTCCTTTTCCAAAACCTTTTAATGTTCCTACAACATAAGTGGAAGAATCTGCCAAACTTAAATTACCAGCCGCCGCAAGGTTTAACACCTCTGGTAACGCTGTCATTTGCTCTTCTGCCGTTAATCCACTCTGTGCTAATACATTTAATCCCTCTGCCGCCTGTGTTGCACTGAACGCTGTTGTAGCACCCATATGCTGTGCAAATTTTGAAAGGTTCTGAATCTTGTCTGTTGTTGTTCCCATTGTTGCGGCAACTTGTGACATTGCGCTTTCAAAATCTGTTCCCGCTTTCAATGCCGCCGCACCTACTCCCGCAAGTGGCAATGTTACATTCCTACTCATAACACTACCAACTGTGGAGAATGCACTTGAAAGTCCTTTAAATTTTTGTTCTGCCGTGGCTGATTTATCACCGAATACCTTTAGGTCGTTATAAGCGGATTTGAACCCTTTTTGAAACTTACTTGAATCAAGTTCCAAGTATGCCACGGCAGTTCCCATATTAACCGCCATTTGTTTCTCCTTTCAAACAATACCTATTCATACTGTTTATAAAAATCTTTAAAATTACTATAATGTTTTGTTTCCGCTTTTTTGTTCTGTTCTATGTAATGAGGTTTTTCTCCCTCTGATAATCTCAATGTTAATTCACAACATGCTTCATTAAAACAAAAGGCAGTATAACTGTCCTCTATTCCTAACACTTCGCTAGGTAAACATTTATACTGCCTTGATATCGCTAATACACTTTCTATTTTCTTACTCTGTACGAAAGGATTCTAATGCTTTTACCCCCTGCTGTGAGTAATTGAAAATGAACATCATCTGTTCATCTGTAAGCTCAATCCCTGTACTTTTGATTTCATCATATGTTGGCTCTACAAAAGTTTCACTTGCAATCAAATCAATTACGTCATAGATTTCTTGCATCATACTGTTTTCTTCTGTATCAAGACTTCCACTCTGTACGAATAACTCATTTGTTTTAACAAGTAATGAGTTTGGAATCTTTCCCTGTTTTGCCATTCCTAAAATAGATGGTCTTTTAAGCTTTGCGATAAAAGGTTGACCCTCTGCAAAAGCTGGAAGCCTTACAATATTACCATTTGCATATTGTTTCAACTGTTCCAAACTTGTTACCTGTTCTGTTTCTTTTGCTTTTACTGCTCTTGCCATGTTCTTATTCTCCTATCTTTTTTATTTTAATTTACTGCTAAACCTGTTTCAAAACTATCTTCATCAGACAATGCTGCAACATCTGTGAACTGTGGAAGTGTTTTCACATAAGAAATCTTATATGGTGCTTCTCCCTCTTTTGGTGCTGAATTAATTGTATACTCTGGAACTCTGAATACATCATCCTCTGAACTCATTGCAACTGGTGTTCCTTGGCAGTTAGGATACGTGATTTTCTCATATCTAACAATCTGACCACTTGCATCATACTGTGCGGAATAACAATCAAGCTCAAATACCTGTCCTTTATCTGTACTTCCAGCAACTGGCGGTGTATATGTTAATGTTTCGCCACTTCCAGCAACTGTTCCACCTTGCAGAGTTTTAACAAGTTCTGGAATGAATACATTGTCTGTCATTGTAATTTGGTGTCCAGTGATTGTCGTAGTTGCTGGCTTCTGTGCAATCAATCTTCCAAGTTTTACAAGTTTAATTGCATCTGTTGTTTCTGTCTGCGGTTCAACTGCAATTTTGTTTGCTGTGTCTACCGCAATCTCTGTCGCATTTGTATCGTCACCGCCAACCATGCCTGTTCTTACAACTACGAGTGCAACATCAATGGTTGGGATTCCAACTGCTTTTTTTTGTGTTTTTGTCATTGCTTAAACCTCCTAATAATTTTCTATTTTTCTACACCCTTGGTATTGAAACGATACCATGTGCGCGTTTTTATCTTCGTCATAAAAACTTGCTGTTTCATTTCCTACATACATAACAAGTGGAAACACTTGCTTCATTTTCTGTTTTGTTTCAATCATGAAACTTTCAATTCTTCCATATCTGTTTACTGGAACATATAACATAATTGTGTATAGCGGTCTCTCGCTTGAAACTGTTTGTTGTTCGTATGCTCCCTCTGACTTTATAACAACATATTCTTTCAGACATTCACCTTTATGCTGTGATGGATAATATACTTCCGTTCCATCTGCCGCTATAGCATCCCTAATTTGCTCTATAATGCTTTTCATTTGATATACCTCAATAAATTCTTATACCCATCTAAAACTTCCTTAGAACACGCATTCACGGTTTTCTGTAAAATTGCAAATCTTCTTTCATTGCATAACTCTAAATATATACCATAATCAACGCCATGACCTATATATATTCTAGTTCGCATTTTTCCAAGCTGTTCAACCCATCCTGTAAGCCTTTGCCTTGCATGTCCTGTTCTGTCTGTCCATGGTCTGTTTTTCTTAGCATAGTTCTGAAACTTTTTTGCACCGCTTGTCGCAAACATTTTAATCGCAACTTGTGACTTTGTTTCGGCTCTTTCTAAATTGTCTAATAGTTGTTTTGCATCAATTCTAATTGTTCCCATTTAACACCAACTCCATTGATATATCACAAACAATGTTAAACTCTTGTATGTTATTTTTCTCAATAACTTTATAAGTGTTTTCATTTATTTGTATCATATCTCCATTTTTAGTCAAAACAGAATCATCATATGCTACCATCAATTTTGGCTGTCCTTTTGAATGCGTTTTAGAACCATCTGAAATGCTTTTTGTTACATATCCCTTTTCTGTATGAAACAATCCTTGTATTTCTGTTATTTCCTCTTGTTTGTCTGTATCTTCTCCATAGTTGTTTAATACTGTTCTTTTTACAACATAACTTCTGCCATGTGTTTTTATCTCTCTCTTTACTTTGTTTAATTCTATCTGTAACATTTTCTCATTCATTTTAGCACCCCACTGTTTACAGAAACAAAATGGGATGCAAGCATTTTGAAATAACTAGAACTGTCTTTCGTGGTCAAACCACTTACATCCAACCCTGTTACTTCTGCTTTGATTATTAATCCATCATAGCTTGCTTTTCTAACATCACCATTATTTTTCTCTAACAGATATTGTAATTCATCCACTTCGAAATACGGTGCTTGCTTTTCTCTCAAGTTGAATTTTAACTGTTCTAAATTATCCATATTGCTCACCTCCCACTTTTGTTTACATCTTGCTCTGTTGGATTGCTTTCTGAATAATCTGTCTTGCTTCTCTTACATTCTTAGCTTTTGAAGTATCAATGTTATGTTTTGTTGCATACTCCGCAAGCTGTTCTTTGTTCATTTCAGAAATTGGAATTGTATCAACTGAATCATCCTCAACAGTTTCTTCTTCTGTTTCAAAATCATCAATGTTTTGTTTTGTTTCATCAACAATAACATAACCATTCTTTTTGAACATTGTTTCATATGAATTGCGACTTACCTTAACAGTATGCTCGCCTTTCATAATATTAACCATTGCCATGTTTATTCCCCCTTACTACGCTACTACATCAAGAATATATACTTGGTCTGCTGTTGGGAAGTCTGGCAAACAAATCATTGTAACTTTTGTTTCAACATTTACTGGGTCTGCCTTTGTCATTGTTGTAACTGCGACTCCTGTGTCCGTAATGGATACGTTTGCAACATTACTTGACATAAGGTCTGATTCTTCCGGCGTTGTACCAAACCATGTGTTTCCAAGTTTTCCTGTTGGGAACATAACAAAAACATCATTTGGAACATATCTCTGAACTGCTCCCTCTTCGTCTTTATACCGTTTGTCATATACAACAATATCAATTCCGAGTTCATCTTTAATGAACTGCTTAACTTTTGCATCTGAAACAAAACCAACACCATCTGTCATAACATAGATGGATTTCTTGATTTCTGTGTTTGCTCTGATATATCCGAATACCTTGGAAGAACAAACTGCTCTTTCTACTGTTACACCAGTATCATCAACAATCTTTGTAATACCTGTTCTGATATCATCAAGAATTGTTGCGGATGGGTCACTCCAACTCTTTGTTACTGTTACTTTATGGCTTTCATCTACACCATAATCATATTCATAAACCTGTCCATTTCCTTTCATGGAAATTGTACCAGTTGTGAGCATCATCATTCTCATACGCTCACGCTGTGCAGAAGCACCATCGAGAAGTTCAACCTCGTCTGCAAAGATTCTGTTCACAATAGCATCAATGTATGCTTGATTTCCACTTTCAATGATTTTGTTAAGTTCCTGTCTTAACTCTTCATCAATGTACTTAGACTCTTTGAAGAATGGCATATCTGCGCTCAACTTCTCAAATCCAATTCTCGGTCTTGGAATAGCCTGTACGTCAAACGCTGATGCTTTCAGAACTACTGGAAGTCCATTAGAACCTTTCAGCCATTTCAGTGTAAGTCCGAGTTTCTTATCGTTTGGGAAAAGTTCTTCACCAAGGTACGGGTCTCTGTCCTGTTGTAGCAGTTCCCAATATGATGTGATTTCTGAACTAATAATAAGGTCGTAAATTGTCATGTTTTATTTTCCTCCTATTTCTTAATTAGCAAGCAACGAATTTAATCATTGGCATTGCTTTTTTTACCGTATCTGTAAGTTTTGCTTTAGTTGTTGCGTCAACTCTATTTGTGTTTACAAATCCGAACAAAAGCAATGTTCCATTTGCATCCCCTGTTGTAACATCTACATCATGTAACAGAACTCCTACTGCATTGGACGCTTCTGTAGAACTACCAGCTGTTGCCGCTGTGAATGCTGTTGTTCTTGCATCAAGATTTCCTGTGAGTGGTGTTCCAGCTTTAACAACTTTCTTTGTTCCCTCTGCAACTCCGAGTGCCTTACTTACTACTACACCCATAGAAACTTGATGTTCTACTGCAAAAAGAATCTGGTTTGTATTACCATATGTTTCTTTTCTAACTCCTGTCTGATTTAACATTTGTTTTACCCTCCTTTATTTAAAATAATGGCTCTTTACCGCTTTTCTCCCAGCAAGTAATCTTTCAGCCATTGTTCCTGCGTACTTTGAATCTCCATTATTTGAATTTTCATTTGTACTCTGTTTATTTTGCTCTGTTGTTTTCTTTACTCTTGAACGTGTTACTGTTCCTTTTTTGTTTGTTTCGTCTTCCTCAGTTGCAAAATAAATCTTTCCATTTGTGCTGTCTTTCATTTCTGCAATTACAGCATTAATGTCTTTATCTTTTGTTACTTTTGCTTTTGCAACAATAACTAAATCATCCACAAGCTCTGGTTTTGCTCCTAACTGAATAGCTGATAATTTAGCTTCTGCAATCACTCTTGCTTCACGCTCATTAACAAGCTCTTTTGTTGTAGCTGTCAGCGCATCATCCTTTTTCTGCAAATCTGTTTTGTTTGCTTCTTCGTCCTCTTTTGCTTTATTAACGATTGCCTGTAATGACTCTGAACTTTCAACTCCTAAAGACTTAAGATAATCTGCAATAGCATCACCTTTTACTTTTTCAACATCAACATTGTTATTCTGCTGTGTGTTTGTCTGCTGATTTGTATTACTGTTCTGCTGTGAATTGTTATTGTTTGCATTATTGTTCTGTGCGTTCTGCTCTCCGCTTGTTCCATTTGTATTTACTTCTGACATTTGTTCTATTCTCCTTTATTATATAATGTTTGTAAAATTCTCTCTTCTTTCTTCAACTGTTTTTTCTTTTTCTCAATACCTTTTAAAATTCTCTCCTTATTTGTCTCATTTGTTTCTGTGTTTGCATTCGCAAGTGCCTTTCTGATTTGTTTCTTTAAAATCAATGTTTTTTGATTGTCATAATAAGAATCATATTGTTTTCCACAATTCGGACATACTAAAAAAGTCCTTGTTATGTTTTGTTTTCCAACTTGTTTGTTTTCTTCCTTTATCATTGGATAAAAGGATATTTGACACTTATCACATGTCACTTTCAATTATATCACCACCTATATATAATGTCAACTCTTTTATGAATATTTTTCCATTTTCATCATAAAAGGTTTTTCCCTTTGATAATTCGTTAAGTAGCTTTCTTTTTTCATTGAGTTTCTTTATAAGTCTGTCCTTTTTCTTTACCTCTCTAGGACTCACAGTTTCGTTTTTAAGGCGTTTTCTCATTGCCTTGATAAATAATGCCTTTAATTCTTTAAACGCCTGTATGGACTCATTATCATCTATCTGAACCACTTCTACTTCTTTACATCTTACACACTCAAAATATAAGATAGCATAGTGCTTTTTATCTTCATCATACACATCTTTTTTCAGAAGTGACTTTGAATCCAAACTATTTACTTCTCCACATTTGTTACATACTCTTTTTACTTCCATGTTCTCTCTCCTGTTCTATATAAAATCTAATGCATACTTATCAATGTCTGGAAATGTTCCTTTTGGCGAATTATACCACATTCCTATTTTCTTAGCTATACTTTGCATACTATTTGGAATCACAGCTTCAAAAGTACACATACCATTTGGATGGTCTAAAGGCAATGCATCTTTCGGATACACTCCTTGTCCTAATCCATATTTATCTTCTTTTGCCCTGTTCTCACATACTCTGCAAACTCTTCCATGGAAATTGCTTGTAATCCATCTATAACCAATAACAAAAGGGTCATTCTTATTAACTGCTTCAAAACTCTGCTGATATGCATGTGATACTAATGTTCTAGCAAGTCTCTGTGCATTGTAATCAACTTTCCCAAAACGGAACTTATCATTTATTGTTTCTCCTACAGTATTTGCTCTTCCCGCTTGCACATCTGTTATTCTCGCTTTCCTTGTACTGTGAATAATCTTACTTGCTTTCCTTGCCTGTGGGTCTACATAGCTTTCAATATCAAGTGCTATTTCATATGCGCTTTTTCCTTGTGCTGTTCCTATTGATATTATTTTGTTTATACTTTCTTGTGTTTGTTTATTATAACCCCATATTGCTTTACTTAGTGTCCAATTATCTTGATACACATTCCCTGTTATGATGTTTCTAACAACTTGGTCGGGAACAAACCTAAATGCTTCATGTATATCTGAATCTTTAAACCCACAATATTTAAGAAATGTTCTTGTATCATATACGACTGCTTCTGATACTGTTTCCATACTTCGAACAACACCATTCTTAATATCTTCATTTAGTTGTTCAATCCTTTTTGTTATACTCCGCTTTAACAATACAAGGTTTTGTTTTTGCATGTTTCCATTACCCATGCTTGCTATTTGTTTTGTTACATCATGGTACAGATTCTCATACATTTGTTTTATGTCTTTTTGCATCTGCATTGTCGTTGTTTGTCTTACTTGTTCTGCATTTTTCAAACTAAACTTCTGTGCCATTATTTATATCACCTTATTTTTTTTACTCTTCAAGCTTTGTCTGTGTTTCAATTTGTTGTACATTCTTTTCTACTTGCTGTTGTGTTTCAAGGTTTCCAAGTTCTCCCTGTACCTGTGCATTCATGCTCATACTGTCAAACATATTGTTCTCTATTGCTATTTGCATAAGTTCATCATCAATCTGTGCATCTGTTTTAAATTCGTTCTTTCTCCACTTCTTAATGTATGACTTTCTACTTCTAGCATTTGCCGCAATCTCTGAAAGGTCTGACGCTTTTTCATCATCTTCGTCTTCCATAAGTGCATAGTGTTCTAAAATATTAATGTTATACTGTATTTCATCCAAACCTGTTAAAACATACTTTGAAACAACTTCATCTTTGTTTAACATTGCAATATCCAAAATACACTTAACAATAAACTCTAATGCTGGTATCCATGCTTTCATTTTTTCATCACATCTTACTTGCAATGGATAATACAATGCTTTCAGTGCTTTTCCGCTTGTTATTGTTCCAGCCATTGTTTCCTCTGAAATGTTTGGAATGTCAAGTTCTCCATACATTGTTGTTTTAATTCTATCAAGTGTTGTTTTAACACTCTCTGTATGATTCATCTGTGGTGCTAATGTTCCGACAGATGGGTGGACTTCATTTTGGTTTTGTTCTGAACGTAAATCCCAATATGCTCCCGCCCCACTACTTAAATTTGCTGTTGTTTCTGCGTTCATATCAACAGTATAACGAATAGGGTTCATTCCCTTTCTTTCACTGTCTATATCTCCATTTCCTAATCTGCTATATGATGATTCATACATTGATAAATCTTCAACCTCTGATATTCCTAGCTTATCAATCAATGTTCCATCATTCAGAATAACAACTGCGGGGATGTAATCAAGTTCAATGATTTGTTCTTTTACAACTTCCTGTTCTACATTTCCAAGTCCATTGTAGAGCATTGAACTGAAATGTATTTTTCCATTTATCTCTTCATATCTGTTTACTAAATATTTCTTCTGATTTGTTCGCCTTGTTCTGTTCACGCTTTCAAAACTTATAAATTTTGTTAATCTGTCTGAACCATAATCTGTCTCGTAATAAAACTGTAAACTGTTATAGAAATGTGTTTGTATTCCATCTTGTTCTGAAAAATCTACCAAACATGCAACACGCTTTCCAATAAAACAATCTTTTGCACTTTGTAGCAATGTTCTTGAAAAATTGCTTTTCTTTAAAACCTTGTTTACTAATGTTTGATATTGTTGTACCTGTTCTTCATTTTCTTCGTCAACATAATTTTGTTGAATTAAAAAATCTGGTGTTTGACTAAACATGAATCTTGCTTCTTTATCAATTAATGTTTTAGCAATCTTAAATCTAACATTAGAAGCTACATAATCTCCCGCTGTTCCCTCTGTTACAAATTCAGCACCTTTTTTATAATCCATATAGTTTTGCTGAATCTGTAATAATTCTTGTGTATATAAATTATATCCCTCTTCTATTTCATTTCTTAAAACAAAATAAGGAAAATTTCTTAATGCTTGTATTACTTCAACACTATGTTGTTTATTACCAGCCATTTAATACTATACTCCTTTCTATTATATAATATATTATAA
>ERZ1034842.371-NODE-371-length-19403-cov-79.515609_pt1 | contig 19403 bp, 25 predicted proteins | sample MGYA00520634_ERZ1034842 | MGnify/ENA primary metagenome ERZ1034842 (study PRJEB33766, sample SAMN09781734) | gut metagenome | biome: gut microbiome | host: Homo sapiens | place: Madagascar | study: EMG produced TPA metagenomics assembly of the PRJNA485056 data... | reverse complement strand
TGACATAGAAGCTATGTTTAATCAGCTTCGGAACGATGTTTGTTCTGAGATTTCCAAAATAAAGAGTATGTTCCCGACACAAATGTCGGCAACACCGGAATCCAAGCAGAACGGAGGTAAACAGAGATGATGAATCCAATGCAACTTATGCAGATGATACATAGTGGAGGGAATCCTCAACAAGCCATAATCAATATGATGAAACGACAGGCAAGGAATAATCCTGTAATTGACAACGCAGTTAATATGATGGAAAAAGGTGATAATGCAGGAATTGAAAAGCTTGCAAGAAATCTTTGTCAAGAAAAAGGAATTAATCCTGATGATATGTTATCGCAGGTTAAGAATCAGTTTGGAATAAAATAAATTCGCTACAATAATTAAAAGAGCCGCGGTCTTTTGATTTTGTATAAATTACAAAAATCAATAAGGAGGTAATCGCTATGATGAATGGTGGATTATCAGCAAGCGATGTCGCTGTATTAAGCGGCTCTAATAACCGTGCCGATGAAGGCTATGGCTTTGGCGGTGGCTGGGCATGGTGGATCATTATACTTCTCATCTTTGGTTGGGGAGGCAATGGCTGGGGCTTCGGCGGAAACAGAGGAAATGGAAGCACAGATTTCTTAGACTCTGCTTTACAACGTGGCTTCGATAACCAGTCCGTAATTAGCAAGCTCGATGGTATCAACAATGGTATCTGTAACCTTGGCTATGACCAGTTGTCTCAGATGAATGGAATCAATCAGAATATTTCTAATGGATTCCACGGCGTAGATAATGCTATATGCAATCTTGGCTATCAGACCCAGCAGGGATTTAATAGTACAAACATTGCACTTATGCAGGGACAGAATGCATTACAGTCTCAGTTAGCAAATTGTTGCTGTGAGACCAGAGAAGCTATCCAGGGTATCAACTATAACCTGGCTACCAACACTTGTGCATTGCAGAACACAATGAACAATAACACCAGAGACCTTCTGGAAAATCAGAACAGCAACACAAGAGCAATCCTTGACTTCTTGACGAATGATAAGATTGCAACATTGCAGGCAGAGAACTCTGATCTGAAGCGTGCTGCATCTCAGGATCGCCAGTCTGCGCTGATTGTAACTGAAATGAATGCGCAGACGCAGCGATTAATCAATTCAATCAACCCGGCTCCTATTCCTGCATTCCAGGTTCCGGCTCCATATGCATACGCAGGATGTAGCACATATGGTAATGGTTGTTGCTAAGTAACTCACCCTTAGAGGTTGACTAAATTCTAAGAGGTGGGTTGCGGCTCACCTCTTATTTTGATTGAGAGGTAGAAATATGAGTTGTAAAAATGTTTGTAAGCTCTGCAACCGTCTTGTAATAAGCCAAGCTGTTGCGTTTACAGGAGGTAATCTTGTAATCACACTCCCAGCAGGCAGTTACAACAATGGAGAGAAATATTGTATTGTTGTTGCACAAAGTATACCAGAAGCCACTACAATTACTGCTCCGGTAATGATTCAGATAGGAACAGGAACAACTTTGTATCCTCTAGAAAATCGTTGCTGTGCACAGATTACGGCTTGTGGAATAAGAACCAGAACGAAGTACGCAACCAGAGTAGCTACAAGTGCAACTGGCGGAGTATTCAAGATGTTAGGAAATCCGGCTTGTAGTCCGAGCAACAATTTGAAAGCAATTAATGGTACAGCCCCAACGACAGAAGCACCTGTTACGCAGGCTGTTAGAAAGGGGGCACTGTAATGCATAAAGTTGCAATGGAAATGGGAAAATGGGCTATGGAAAAAGCCAAAACACATGGCTTTGATAATCTCAGTGCTCAAGACTGGGACGATTTGAAAGACTGCATGGAAGCAGTAAAATGTGCGATTTGCGCTGATAAAGATTATCGTATTGTGGAAGACATGGATGAATGCGAACAGGAAGAAAAGTATCTTGGACGCATGGGATATGACCGTTACCGCTATTCAAATGGGCGTTTCGCTCCAAAAGGTAGGGGAACCAGAAAAGGTTATAGACCGTATCTGTACATGGAAGATGATGACTGGATGGACGAGTATTTAAACAATCCAGAATTTGAGCACAATATGTACCGCATGGGATATCATCCAGACCGTAGTGATATGGAAATGGGTGACATGAATCGGAAGAAATCCAGATATGGTGAATCCTATGATAGATACGATGAGAATCGTAGACACTATCATGATTCTAAGGACACAGAATCCAAAAGAAAAATGGATGATTCCATGAAAGAGTACACATCTGATATCATTCGCAACCTCACAGAGATGTGGTCTGATGCAGATGCAACGCTCAGACAGTCAATGAAAACTGATCTGACCCGTCTTGTACAGCAGATGAATTAGCACAATAAATGAATTAAGTCCTTGTCGCAAATTAATGCGGCAGGGGCTTTTTATTATGGAGATTGATTATGAAAAAATGCATAATAAATGTTCTGGGAACAGCATATACAATTGAACCAAGAAATTTAAAGGACAAAGATTACGATGGTTTCACAGATAACACTAATAAATTGATAGTTATACGATCTGATAACCAGAATGAAGTTGGAGATTTTGATTTCTTACAGAAAAGGCAATTAAGACATGAAATTATTCATGCATTCTTATCAGAAAGCGGATTGCAGTGTAATTGGCAACATATGGAGCAGTTCGGGCACGACGAAACTACGGTTGATTGGTTTGCAATTCAGTCTCCGAAGATTTTCGAGGTATTTAGTGAACTTGATTTAATTTGAAAAGGATGGTGATAAACCATGCTACGACAATTCTACATGAATGGGGACTTATGGAAAGTGCAGTTCGTATCTCCACATGACAGCGTGTTAATTGACCGTACAGGAAACAGAACACTTGGAGTATCGGATTATTCCACCCATATTATTTCGATTGCAAACAACCTGCATGGCGAACTTTTAAATCGTGTATTTATCCATGAATTAGGTCATTGCGTGATGTTCAGCTACGGTTTACTGCCAGAGCTTCACCGCATGGTTAAGAAACGATATTGGGTGGACGCAGAGGAATTTGTATGCAATATTCTGGCAGACTACGGACAGTTTGTTATTGGCACAGCCAGAGATATTTTGGGAAACAAATTTACATATGTAGCTCCTGTTGGAGCAGAAAGGATGATTGTTGCATAATGGGAAAATTTGAAACAGCTGCAATTGTGGACGGACAGCTTTACCAGCCTGGAGAAGAAATTCCAGAATTTGGAAGTATTAAATGCGTAGATACATCAGAGCCAAGAAAATATATCGGTAATTCAAAAGATGCATCCATTTTAAATGATGTTATTGCAAGATATGCTTCCAACAAGTCTTCTTGCCTAATGACTGACACAGGCGAATACTATGAATTTGATTCAAAATTAAAAAAATTTGTTGTTCAAGAATCAATTTCAACAATTAACGAATCTGCGGATAAGATTTACGGAGTTTTAATGACTTTCATAAAAAAACTCAGTGACAAGCTTCAGCAAACTTCAACTCCAATTGTTTTCCGAGGAAGTGTAAGGAACGCAGAATTGTTACCCACTTCGCCACTAACAGGGGATATGTATAACATCGAAGAAAAATCGATCTACGGCGAAGCTGGTATGAATGTTGCCTGGACAGGTACTGAATGGGATCCGCTTGGCCCCGCTATTAATATGGGAGACTATATTCGGGTTGATTCAAAGGTGTTTACAGATTTACAGGAAACTGTTTCAAAATGTCTTATTATGCTAAATTAGGTGATTGATATGAGAGGATTAGTCCGTCAAAAGCAAAAAGTATATTGGTCACGGATATCCGAGAAAACAGAAGAATTAGACCGCATTAAAGTTTATGAGAAACCAGTTTTATACTCTTTTTCCGTATCATCCACTGCTGGAACGCCGGAAGAAATCGCAGCCGGAATAGTGCCGGATTATGACAGGTACATTACAAACTTTAATCGAAATTTTCATCCACAGGAAGCGGACATATTTTGGATAGATAGAATCCCACAAATAAGCGAGGATGGAAACCTTATTTTGGATGAAAATGGAGAGCCTACAGTATTGCCAGACTACACACTAAAGAAGATTTTAGACACACAAAAAGGCAATATTGCCAGATACGGAATTTCTAAAAGAGGAAACGAAAATGGGTAAGACAATAAAGTGTACCTTGTCGCAGAAATCAATTCAGAATGCTATTGATGAAATAAAAAATTATCAAAAATCTTTAAGGAGAAAAAATGAAATCTTCATAAAAAGATTATGTGAATTAGGTATTCCAGTTATTGACCAAAATATTTTGGCAGCACAAGGCGATTCTGATAAGAACCACAATACTTACATCAAAATTAACAGTTTTGGTAATTATGCGGAAGCACACTTAATATGTGAAGGAATAAACCTTTTATTTATAGAATTCGGCGCAGGTATTCACTACAATGGTTCAGCCGGTTCCAGTCCACATCCAAAAGGAGAAAAATTTGGTTATACAATCGGTTCTTACGGACAAGGAAAAGGAAAAAACGATTCCTGGGTATATGTTTCTGATTCAGGCGAATGGGTACGTTCTTACGGTACAGAAGCTACAATGCCAATGTATAAAGCCAGTGTAGAAATCATTCAGAATATCCGCAAAATTGCCAAAGAGGTATTCTCTTCCTAAAGAAGATACCATAATATACTGAATGATACCAACTAATTATGTTATCATTACAGTGTTAAATTGTAGCATAAAATGCAATGCGTTCACTATGAAGGTGGGCGCATTTTTTATTGTGAGGTGACAGATATGCCAGACACAATAGAATCCCCTGTACTGGAAGTTTTTTCAAGGTGGGGAGCGGCTGTTTCTAAGATTACTGGCGCAGACAATTATTCCATGGATGGAAGCGAAACAAATGCTTCTGGAAAAATGGCATATGCACAGCTTTATATGCTTGGGAATCCAATTACAAGAGGTGACCTTGAAGGGGATGAATGCGCAACAATGCCATCGTTTCAAGTAAATTGCTTCACATCTGGGAGCAAAGCATTAACCAGATTGTATGAATTGGACAAGATAAGTCACAAAACTATGGTGAGCATGGGATTCCTCCGCACATACGGACCGGAGCCTATGTTTTTTGGTGACAGTGGAATCAAAAAGCTTGTAAGCCGATACAGCCGAATATATACAGGAACCTTATTAGATTAGGAGCAGAAATGCTTCTATTTTTTTACCAAAAAATATGAAAGGAGAATGCCGAATGAAAGCAGATAAATTACTTTGGCTGAAAGCAGCAGGAATTAGAGCTGTAAAAACAGTTGCTCAAACAGCGGTGGCAACCATTGGTACTGCAACTGTGATTGGCAGCGTTGATTGGAAAATGGTTTTATCCGCATCTTTGCTTTCTGGTTTTTTATCTTTGCTTACTTCTGTAGCAGGATTGCCGGAACTGAAAACAGACAAAGAAGAGTAGAAAGGCGGTGATCCGCTATCTCCCGGCACAGGGTTACGTGCATAAAGCTTAAATTAAAGAAAGGAGCCTATTAAAATGGCAGATTTAACAACACTTGGCGTAACTTTTCATTACGGTGTTGAAACCGTTAAAGGAACGAAGCCAACTGCATTCACCTGGTTAAAAAGATGTAGTTCTATTGGTGGAATTTCTCTTGATACAGAACAGATTGACGTATCCGCACTCGAAGACTTCATTACACAGTACGCATCTGGTAGACAGGATACTGGTGGTACTTGGGATGTAACCTTCAATCTTAACGCTGATGTTATCACAGCATTAAAGAAGCTTATGACTGATACGGCAACAGGAAAGACAAAAGGATTTAGAGTTTGGTTTGAAGTTGTATTTCCAGACCTCGAAGATGCATTCTTTGTTATCGCAGACCCTGGAAAAAATATTCCACTGTCTGACATTGGGCAGAATGAAGCAGCAACAATTCCGCTGTCTCTCATTATTCAGGAATACAAAGGTCTTGATACAAAAGTTGTTTCCGAAGAGCTTGCACAGGCTTTAGACACCGCAAAAGCAGTAGCAGATTCCACAGGCGCAATGGCACTCAGCTAATAAATATATCGGGAGGATTATAAAATGGTAACTTTTAATGTACATGGAAAAGAATATAAGGTTGTATTTGGATATGGACTTCTTACAAAAACAGATGTGCTGGACAAGGTACAGGGGATTACAGATGGAAAAGAGAGAAGCCTTCAGAAGATGATTTCTCTTCTCCCGGAACTGCTTCTTGCCGGACTTCAAAAGAAGCACAAGGAAGAGTTTGGGTATGAAAGTGATTCTGAAAAAGAAGCTGCTCTTGATAAAGTCTGTGACCTTTTGGATGATTACGAAGATGAAGGAACTGAGGAAAATCCAAAAAGCGGATTTGATTTATACCAACTTCTCGACAAAGAATTGGAGAAAAATGGTTTTTTATCCGGTCTGCTGAATGCAGTAGCAGAAGCACAGGCAGTGGAGAAGAATGCAACGAAGCTTCCGCAGGATCACAAAAAGAAAAATTAACTTTTCGAGAAGTTGTTTACAAAGAGATTCTTCCTTTATACCTCTCTATCGGTGTATCTAAAGAAGAATTTATGGATTCTACGCCAGTTGAATTGAAGCCTTATCTCGAAGCTGAAAAGATACGTCAAAAGAGAAGAGACGCCGAACTCTGGCAAGCGGGCATTTATGAAACATCAGCCACATTCACAGCTGTTGCAAATGCTTTAATGGGAAAAAAATCCAAAGCAGAGTATTTGAAGAAACCTTTACTGGAATCAGCAGAGGAAGAAAAGCGTAAACAGGAAGGTATACTTTCCGAAGAAGAAAAGAAAAAACAGAGAAACGCACTTTTGGCAAGCTTGCAACTCATGCAGGCAAACTTTGAGCTTAACCATGAAAAGGGCAGGCAGGGTCAACTACCCATCGCCTAAAGGTGATGGGCTTGTAACTGCCCAGTCGTAGTAACGGCTTACGCCTCCGACCTTTTATCCCCAATAGGCATTGCTGCCTAAAGTGGCGTTACATCATAGGGTGGCTGACAGCACCCTTTACAGCAAAGTTTACTCGGCTGCAACTGCATCAGGTACTTGACTATCTTCAAGATAGTTGATTCCCATGCGATACAGATTCATAGCTCCTATGCGGTCATCATTCGATTTATAACCGCAATTTTTACAGCAGAAAAGGTGTATTTTCTTATTGCGGTTAGCCTTTTCAATGTGCCCACAGACAGGACAACATTGGCTTGTGTAAGCTGGATTAACCTTAATTACAGTGGATTGATTTTGCTTTGCCTTGTAAATAAGTTTCTGTTCAAGGTCATAGAAAGGCCAAGACACAGATACGTAACGGTCTTTCGTTCTAACACGCTCGGTAGCATTACGAATACCCGACAAATCTTCAAGAACAAACAATGTATGCTTTGGGTTGTTCTTCACGAGTGCCTTTGATACTTGGTGATTTACATCCTGTATCCAACGGTTTTCTCGTGAACCAATAGCTTTCATTCTTCGTCTTGCAGATGGAGTCTGACGCATTTGAAGTTCTTTACGAAGCTTGGAATAATTGGCCCGTTTCTGTTTAATAGCTTTACCACTAACAAATCCGGACTTATGTTTGCTGTCATAAGTTGCAACAACAAAGTTAATACCTCTGTCAATACCTACAACATTACAGATGTCAGAAATATCACTTTCCTTGACGTCATAGGTTACAGGTATATGTAAAAAATACTTGCCATGTTTATTTACAAGCTTGGCAGTACCAAATTTATAAATTGTATGGTCGAAATATTTAGACATACCTTCAGCAAAATATTGCAACTTTACACGACCGTTCAAGGTGTTTACCGAAAAGCGATTCTGTGTTAGGGAGTAATCTCTATTCCAAACAAGGTCGTACTGAGGTTTCTTGAAAGACGGCTTAATCCACTTGGATTCGTTCTCAAGAACAGTTTTGTATTTGGCAATAACAGTCTTAAATACAGACTGAGCCATTTGCGATCTAAGTCCAAATCTTTCACGAAGCGTAAAATATAAAACCTTATTCAGAGAAAATTGTTTTAAGTCATGTGTACGGAATACATAATCTGAAACATAATTGCAAGCATCACAATAAACAGACATTGTTTTATTAAGCAAAACTTTATCTGCATCCGTTGCAACTATCTGAACTTTTGCAGTTATAGTTATCTGTTCCATAAATGTACTCCTTTCATTGATATTTCACTAATAGTAGTATATGATATTTATCAGTGAAAGTCAACATATAGGGGTAATCTATGGATAATAGATAACGATTTACAAGGCTCCTCCCACCGCCTAAAGGCGGTGGGTTTCTTCCTATGACAAACGAAAGGATTTTAATTATGAAAAAGGCGGACAAGATGAATAAAAAGTCTTGTCTGCCCTTATTTTTTTGATTAAAAGGAGGTGTTTTTATGGCTGAAAATACCATTGATACCCTTAATATACAGATTAGCAGCAGTACAGCAAAAGCTGTTAGGGCTCTGGAAAATCTGTCTCAAAAACTTACTGGCGTGAATCGAGCATTAAATAACGTAAACACAGGTGGACTTCGCAACTATGCGAGAGATATTGGGAGAGTATCTGCATCCATAAAATCTTTAAATGGAGTGAAGATAACAACTCCAAATCTTTCCGGGCTATCACGCCAACTTGCTAGTATATCCAACATAAATTTTTCAACATTAGATGGAAGTGGGAATTCCCTTAAAGATTTTGCAACTGGGTTATCTGCGCTTAATGGGCTTCAAAATGTTACCATTCCAAAAATAGACGCCAAAAACATTAATTCAATTACAAGGGCAGTTGAAAAGCTTGCAAAAATTGATGTTTCTGGTGCACAACAAACAATAGACAGTATACAAAGAGTGGCTCATTCGATGTCAATTTTGAATACTGTTGATTTTAGCGATTCCAAAATAATCCCTGGAATTAATGCTCTCAGAAGATTGATGAGTATTAAAACAAGTGATTTTGATGCATCTTCGCTGGACAAGATAACTGTATCACTTGGAACATTTTCTAATATACCGGATGTATCACAAAATTTGAATCGTTTTCTAGGCTCCTTACAAAGGCTTGCAAATTCCGGAAGCAGTATTGGAACTGTAGTAAATCAATTACCATTATTGAGTATTGCATTAAAAAATACGGTTGATACTATTGCGTCTGCGAATACTGTACCTGAATCAATAAATCTTTTTGTGCAGGCAATAGGAAAATTAGCAGGTGCTGGGAATACAACAGGCCAAACAGCAAGTCAATTAAGCTTATTATCAAGAGAAGTTATAAATTTCTTCAATGTGATGCAAGGAGCACCACAAATTAGCGAAAACACTATTCGTATGACCGAAGCATTAGCTCAACTGGCAAATGCTGGTGGAAGGATAAACGGTGTTACAAATTCAACTGTTTCCGCATTTTCAAGACTTTCAAGCGCAGCCGGCAGAGTCGGAAGTGCCGGAAATAAAATTACCTCAATATTCAGAAATGCTAGCTATGCCCTTTCTGGATTTTCAAACACTGCAAATAAAGCTTCAAAATCATCAAAAAGTTTGACTTCCCAAATAACAAGCCTATACGTAAAGTTTTTTACACTAAAAAGAATAATAACTGCCATATGGAAATCCATTTCTTCCGCTTCTAACTATGTTGAAACGCTAAATTATTTCAATTCAGCATTTGACCAGGTAACTGAAAAACTTGACACAAGTGGATGGAGAAACGCAGGGTTTGAATCAGCAGAAGAGTATGTAAGTTCTTTTGAGAAAAAAACAAAAGAGCTTACAAAAAAAATGACTGGATTTGAGATTTCGGACGCTGGAGATATGACACGAATATCAAACGGCGGACTAGGATTAAATCCGAATGACGTAATGAACTATCAAGCCACTTATGCACAAATGGCATCATCCATGGGGGCAACAGCAGATGCGTCAACAAAGGTTTCGCAGGCTTTGACCGAAATCGGGGCAGACCTTGCTTCTGTAAAGAACCTTGAGTTCAACGATGTATGGAATGATATGGCATCCGGAATAACCGGAATGAGCCGGGCTCTTGACAAGTACGGCATTAATATCCGTGTGGCAAATTTACAACAGGAACTTTATAATCTTGGAATTGACGCTACTGTATCAAGTTTAAGCCAATCGGACAAAGCTATCCTGAGAACTATAACAATCTTGAATAGTTCAAAGTATGCATGGGCGGACTTATCTAGCACGATCAACCAACCAGCTAACCAGGTTCGTATGCTAAAATCAAACTTTGAATCACTTGCAAGAAGTATAGGAACTCTACTACTTCCGATTGTTGCTAAGATTCTCCCGTATCTTAATGGACTTACTATGGCGTTAGAAAGAACATTTTCATGGGTTGCTAAATTGTTCGGAATCAAAATTTCTGATTATGTTTCTTCAACCGGAAAAGCTTCAGTTGACATGGGAGACATAGCAGATAGCACAGATAATGCTGCATCCGGGCTCGACAACGCAAACGACAATGCGAAAAAATTACAGAAAACTCTTTCTGTTCTTTCCTTCGATGAATTGAACCAGTTGAATGATAACAAGACATCAAGTTCAAGTGGAAGCTCGGGCAGCGGGGCTCTGGGAAGTGCCCATATACCAGAACTGGACGCTGCTTTCGATAAAGCACTTTCTGATTATCAAAAAGCATGGGATCAAGCATTTGCAAATGTTGAGAATAAAGCGCAAACTGTATCTGATAAGATTATCAAGGCATTTAAACAAATCAGAAAGAATGCAAAGCCAACCACTGCCGCAATAAAGAAGCTTTATAATGAAGGTCTAAGCAGACTAGGAAATTTTTCGATTAATGCTTTGAAAAATTTGTGGAAGAATTACCTCCAGCCAATCGGTAAATGGTCATTATCAAACAACTCAGGACTTCCAAGATTCTTTAACATTACAAATGATTTGCTGACAAAAATCAACTGGTTAAAGCTCCAAACTTCTTTAGAAGGATTGTTTACTATGCTCCAAAAGCCAACACAATTTGTTTGGACGGGACTTATGGATTTTTACGAGCATTTTCTCGTTCCAGTCGGAACTTGGACGATGAACGGCGCAATTCCACAATTAGTTGATGCGTTGACCAGTTTCGGAAACAACATTCATTGGGAAGAACTTAATAAATCACTGAAAAATTTCTGGGATGCATTGGCTCCATTTGCAAAGAATGTAGGACAAGGCATTGTGGATTTTTATAAAGATTTACTTAATGTCGGAGAGAATTTCATCAATTCAACTGTTCCTGGAGGTCTAAATTCTATCGCAGAAGCAATAAAAAATATAAGTCCCGAAACAGCACAAGCTATAGGAAAGAGCCTCGGCCAAATTTCTTTGGCGATTCTAGGATTCAAAGGTTTGTCGTTTATTGGAAGTATCATCGGAACAGGAAGCCCTCTTGCTAAAGGATTAGCCATGTTGGCTAGACATCCTTATGCAGCAATGGCGCTTGGAATTGGCGGAATAGTGCTCGCACTTGATAATTTTGGCGTGATTGATGTTGATTGGGAATGGATTTGGAGTAGCATTGATAGAGTAAAAGAAGCAATTCAGAACTTCATGGATAAAGTAGACTGGACTTCCGTGAAAGACGCACTTGGAAATTTATGGAATGCATTTCAGCCATTTGCAGAAGGATTCGCAGATGCATTGATTGATGCATTTACAGCCTTAACAAATATAAGTGCAGATATACTGAATGGAGTTGCAGGCGCAATTAATTACTTGGCAGAAGCTCTTGACGGAACAGACCCGGAATTAATAAAGCAAGTAGGATATGCTTTTGGCATATTGTTCGCAGTAAAGATATCTGCTGATTTTGCTACAAAGCTTATCAATATAGCGGGCGCTATCACAACTTTCGGAACTTCCTTGGCCGGAGGAAGCGTGGCTGCGGCTACAAGTGGATTTGCAAAAGCATTGTTAGGACTTAGTGCCGCATTAGTCGGCGTATATATTGGAATGAAAGCAACAGAGAATGAGGTCGGGGAAGCTAAAGATGTATCTGGATATGGTACCGATATGGCAAAAGGTTTTAACGATTTAAGTACTGCGGTTGAAAGCTTAGGGACAAAAGCTGGGATTTCAGAAGAAGATTTGGGGAAATTAAACACAGAGCTCGAAAACATGAGAGATCAAGGGCTGATTTACGACCCTACTGCAATTCAAAATTTTGCCGATAAGTTATATGCTGCCGGAATAAAAGCCGATGACCTAAAAAATTCTATAGCTAACTCATCTGAGGTTACTGACCAGTTGCGAATTTCGTTGGAAGATGCAGCCGTAGCAGCGGAGTTCAAAGGAGCCAACGGAATCGATAAGCTTTCTGGGGCTCTGGATGGAATGTATGGCGCTGGAAAAATAAGTCTTGATCAGTACAAAGAGTTAAATAATTATCTCGAAACTCAAAAAGGTGCAACAGATGCAACACAGCAATATTATGAGCTTGAACAAAAACTTGTTAATATGGGAGTTAAATCAGAAGAGCTTTCCAACTATATTCCTCAAAACATAGGGAGAGCTACAACTGGCTCACAGACTTATCTGGATAATTTTAATGTTTCTGTAGTTGTTGAAAAGTTAAAATCTCTTAAAACAGAATCTGACAAAGTTTCGTTCGCTCACATGATTACAGAGACATCTAATACTATAGATTCTATGGGCGGATTGTGGGAAAATGGCAAGCAGATACTCGGAGAAAAAGCTCTCGCAGTACATGACGAAATCCAAAAAGGTTTACAACCAGACGAAGACGGATATTACAAGTTGGCAAACGGCCAGATGGTGCAGTATGGTAATGCTATCAAGGATAACGAGACAAAAGTACAAAATACATTAGGTGATGTACTTAAAAAAGCCTTGAGCGAAGAGGGAGTGTTGCCAGAAGGTTATCAACTGATGTGGGATGCAGCAGGATATCACATTGATGGATATACAAAGAAACTGGAAGATAGTGGAACCACAGAAAGAATTAAAAAAGCATATGAAGATGCATTGAACTTGAGTACCAGTCTTAATTCAAGCCTAGAAAAGGATGGAGGATCATTAGCCGAAAATGTAGTCGCAGGGTACGAAAACTACATGAAGGGAACGGGCAAAACTAATGTTTCTTCAGCAATGAAAGACTGGGCTAAAAACGGAATTACCGGAGCCGTTGAAACCAGCCTGGAAATCCACTCTCCATCAAAAGTATTTGAAAAATATGCAGAGTATTCAGAAGCAGGATTTTCAAACAAGATAAAATCACTTTTTCCTGTAACTGCTATTGCAATGATAAACTGGGTAAACACGGGAATAGTAAACCCGGTAACAACTTCACTGAAGATCACATCCGATTCATCCGGGCTATTTTCTGGTTTTGCGCAGAAAGCTATATCTGGATTTAATTCTGGTATAACATCAAAAATCTCAAGTACGGAAACTATAATTGACTCACTAATTAGTTCTATCGAGAGGAAATTTGATGGATTTTCAGAAAAGTTCTCACCTATAGGAAACAAGTACATTTCAAAATTATGCTCAGGAATGAGCAGTGAAAGAGGTCTTCTTATCCAAACCTGCTCAGAACTAGCGAGCGAAATAAAAAGTACCTTTGATGGAATTAGTTTATATTCCGATGGACGAGATATGGCCCAGGGATTTGTTGACGGAATTAAATCCGTTCATTTTCCAAACTTGAGTTATCGAATTTCGGGATATTCGCAGCATTATGTGAATGGACACAGAACATCAACGCCTATTTACAGCCCGAACTGGTACGCCAAAGGCGGTCTTTTTAATGGTGCACAAGTAATTGGTATCGGTGAAGCTGGTGCCGAGGCAGTTCTTCCACTGGAAAATCCACGAACCATGAAGAAGATCGCAGACAGCATTGTTTCCAGTTCGGACGGAAGCATGGGACTTACAAAAGAGGAAATGGCAAAAGCAGTAGCACAGGGAGTTGCAATGGCAATGAGTATGAACAGCGGGAACAAGAATCCGCAGTACATTATGAACAGCATTATTCTGGACGGAAGCGAGATTGCAAAAGCAGTAACAAAAGCCCAAAATGATACGGATAGCCGTTTCAAACCGTCCCCGGCATATTGATTTTTGACTGATTGTGTGGTATAATTTCTTCAATGAAGAAGTACACACGGTCTTGATTTTTGAGCCGCTAAGAAGAAATTAATATTTCTCGATTTTGAGGAATTTTTATCTTACTTGGCGGCTCTTTTTATTTTATCCATCAATATAAGGAGGAATGGAGAATGGAAAATGAAGTTTTGATAACAAGTGAACAGACACCTATTGAGATTGCACTTGGGATTGACGAAGAAGGCATGACTACTGCAAGAAAACTATATTCATTTTTAGGACTTGCACAGGGACAATTTTCAAGATGGGCGAAAACAAATATTATCGACAATTCATTTGCGGTAGAAAATGAAGACTATTGGGGGTTCGACATTTATGTCGAGGGTAATAAAACTGTTGATTATAAGATAACTGCCCATTTCGCCAAAAAACTTTCAATGCTATCAAAATCTGAAAGAGGAGAACAAGCAAGAAACTATTTTATTGGTTGCGAACAATCCTTAAAAATTGCTTTTAAAAAGCAGCGTGCAGCAGAACTTGAACGAGCTAAAGGAATAGCAGTAAGACAGGCATTGACAAAGGCAATCCAGCAATCTTCTGAAAATGAAAGAATGCACGGACATGCCTATTCTACATATACGGACGTTATTTACAAGTCCATATTTGGTAAAAACGCCAAGCAACTAAGAGAGGAATTCGGAATCACAAAAAAAGAAAGTATGAGAGATTATTTTTCAGAAGAAGATTTGGTGAAAATCCAGAATGCAGAAATGCTTGTGAGCGCATTAGTCGGATATGGCTGGGGATATAACGAAATAAAAGAATTTATTCTGAATAAAGGAATTAATAAAATTGCCGCATGATTTTGAATTTTTAGACAGCCCGCATTTAAAATGAGGTCTGGAAAGGTTCGATTTAAAATAGAACCTTACAATGGGGAGGGAAAGCAAAAATGTCATATAAAAATTATTGTGTAGTAAGCAAAGAAGTGCTTCATAATAGAAATATTTCCCTTGAAGCAAAGGGAATATATGCTTTAATGATGAGTGTTGGCAAAAATAATTTTAATGTAAAGGAATTATATGATCTTTCAAAAGAAGAAATAAATGTTATTGATAATGCGATAAATGAGTTAGAAAAACTCGGTTACGTAACTCTTGAAAAATAATTCGGTAAATTCAGTGGGCTAGGTTGGCCGCCGAAAAGCGTAAACCTTGATACGCCTGTCCACTGTTTTTATAAATCAAGGATTCTGGCATAATACGGAGAGTGCCTACAACCAGCAAGGAGGTTATTATTATGAATAAAGAATTTAATTATCCAAGAGATTTCAAAGGCGTTTGGATTCCCAAACGAGTATTCCTTGATGAAAGATTGAATGCAATCGAAAAAATTATCTTAATAGAAATTGACAGTTTAGACGCAGAAGATAGTGAAGGTTGTTATGCTAGCAACGAATATTTAGCTAATTTTTGCAAATGCAGTATGACTAAAGTTTCTACATCAATTTCCAAATTAATAAAGCTTGGCTATCTCTATGTTTCCAAAAATGATGGCAGAAAACGGTATTTGAAAAGCAGACTTTCAAATTCTGAAAGCCAGGATTTCAAAAAAAGTGAGCCAGACTTACCAGAAATGAAAGAAAGTAATAATAGTGAGGAATATAGTAGAGATGAAGTAAACAGTAATATAGATTCTCCTACGGAGTTAAAAGAAGAAAAGAAAAATGCATACCACTCTAACGAGTGGTTCAATTCTCAACATATCAAAAATATGTTGACCGAGGAGAGCATCCAGTATACTCCAATAGATCGTAAATCTTTTAATTGGTCTGCATTCAAGAACCAGGTTTCAGTACGACTTGAAGAATTGGGATATACGACAAGCCCATATACAACCAATCGTTTCCTGGTAGTATCGAAGTATTTCTTCAAGAGATACGAAGAACGAACCAGGAAGCCACACATAAAAATCAATCAAGACGCTTTGGATAATATCCTGGACAAGTTTGGTTTCGGGCCAAATCCAGATTACTTCCAGAATGTTGAGATTGAAACATACATGAAAGTGATTGATGAATATTTCGGCACTTCATTCAGTCAGTATACGGATCACCATTATTCGCATTTCATGTCTGGCTACATACGGAAAAATTTGTTAATGAAAGTTGAAGACAGGGAGGACACACTATGAAAAGAATCAAAGCACTATTGGCAACCATTATCTGTATTTGCATTATAACAGGGCTAACAGGCTGTGCAGCCAATGACGATTACATGAATGACGTGAAAGGAAATCTTTCTGGTAACAGCTACACAATCTATACCTACGACAACTACGGTCAAAAGGTTATGACTACCACTGGGGACAAGATCAACATTGCCGGGAATAAAACCAAATCCAAGGGCTACGATAGTGAGGGTAACGAAACAACAAGCTATGACGTATCTTCCGTTATTACAATTCTGATTGACGGTAAAGAAATTGAAAGCTGTGGTGATACTTGTATTTTTGAGCAAAAAGGATTGAAGCCAGAGGTTGATTTTACACAGGAGAATATAATTAGCCATTCAACCGGGAAGATTTCAGAGAACACATACATAGCCGGGATTGTGAATTATTATAAAAATTATTTCGGGAAATCCAGGGTTGTAGTAATCAAATCCCAACTTGGACAGCCAATAGCCGCATATTCTGGTGACGAGGTGTTCTGGAAAATACCGGATGATCTACCTAAAATGACAAAGTTAATGATTGACGGAAAAGCTCTTTATATCCACAGGGCGAACTTCCAGATTATTGACAAAGAATTACTGCGATAAAATAATCAAATACGTTTCAAAACCTCTCACACGATAAAATATAGGCACAAGTCAAGAAAATTGAAATTTGAGCAAAGAAATTAATTAATTATGGAGAATCAAAACATATGAGCCAAATAGGAACAGAACTTCCAACAGAATATTCAGACCATTTCGATAAATTACGCCAGAATAGGGTTGAGGTAAGCTTTTACAAATATGGCACGGCAAAGGATAACTTCGGGGAGAAGTTGGTAAACGCCCTGGAATCCCACGATATGTGCATCAAAAAGTATCGTGAGACAGGGAACACAGAATATCTTTGTGACGCAGCTAATTATTTGATGTTTGAGTTTATGTACCCGCAGATTCAAGGCGCATACTTCAAGGCAACAGACAGCGGAGAAAGTGCCGGAGTTGCCGGAACACCGATTAACCAGCTGAATGAGAAGTGGTATTAACGAAAAGGAGATATGAAAACATAATGAACAGACCATTATTTGAGCCAGGAGATATTGTACAGCACTTTAAGCGAGAAACCATCAAGGAGCCACGCAACAACGAGTATTTGTATAAGTTTATCGGATATGCCAGACATACAGAAACAGGGGAAGACTTTGTAGTATACAGAGCTTTGTATGGCGGTAAGGAACTATTTGCCAGGCCAACAAAGATGTTTTATAGTAAGGTAGATTGGAACAAATACCCAGAAATAAAGCAAGAGCATAGGTTCGAGAAATATCATGGGGTTCTTTACGCTGATGGACTTTAAACAGACTTACTTTTCCATCTGGCAAGAAATATGGAATCTCCACAAGAAGTATGCCTTTATCTCAAAGGACGATATTCCGCAGTGGGAAAATCTCACTATGGAAGCAAGCCGGATTCACGATAAATACGCTGATTCAGTCGGTGAGAAATTTGCCGAATCTCTTTTGATTGCCGTGACTGCGGAAATTGATAGAAAAGCGAAATAGTGCTTTCAGAATACGTCCCAAGGTGGTACAATATGGGTATCAATTATTGAGAGGTACGTATGTATGAAGAAAGTGAAAAGAATTATTGTTGCAGCAACTGTGATGGCAATTTCCGTATTTTCGTTAGAAGCCTCGGCAAGCACTGGTGAAGAAAAAACGAAAACGGAAGAGGTATTTTCTGTTTGCAAGGATTTATGGGAAGATGTTGAATTAAAAACATATAAAATGAGCCATTCCGAAATGTTTGGAGATTCTGATGATGTTGCGGATACAGAAAAATATTACGAAGATGTGCTTAAAAACATTTATTTTGATGAAATTAATAATTTTTCAGATCTTTCAATGGGGGATGAAGTGACTGTAAACGGATATGTATTGCAGACAATACAAATTCCAACAGACCAAGAGTGGCAAATAAATAGCATTAACAAATCTGGTGCATACAGAGTGCAAATTGCAATGGATGACGACATAACAACATACACTGGATATGATGAATTTACAATGATGGTAAGAAGCAACAATGCAAGTGTAATGAGCCTACAGGCTGGCGATTATGTTACCGTTAATGGAATTTTTCTAAAGCCAGACGCAATTTCCGCACAAGACTATATATATGACTGTTCTATCTCAAAATGTGAAGATATACCGCAAATTCCACTTGGAAAGAAAAATGCTTTAAAGACCGCTCGAAATTACTTAGATGTAATGCCTTTTTCTCATGATGGATTGGTTAGACAATTAATTGCTTTTGACAAATATTCTCAAGAAGAAGCAGAATACGCAGCTGATTATTGTGGAGCGAATTGGAGTAGACAAGCTGAGAAATCAGCTGAAAATTATTTAAAATTTATGAGCTTTTCCAGAGATGGATTAATTCAGCAATTAGAATCGTTTGACGAGTATTCAAAAGAGCAAGCTGAATACGCAGTTTATAAAGCAGGATACTAAAACTTAGGCTAGGGAGAAATCCCTAGCCTTTTTACTACATTTTTAGAAATACCATATAATTATTTGCATAAAAAATTAATAAGACTAATCCTATTACAAAACCAAAAAAAGAGCAAAAATGCTTAACGGATTCATCGTTTCTAAATAGATCGATAAGTCCAGTGATAAGCGCAGCTAATGCAAATGGGTAAATTAAAATTATAGGCATTGGCAAAAGTGCAGCTGAAATAGCAATTACAAATGAAACAATTCCTAATGTTGTATTTTTTCTATGGTCTTTTTCTTTACGCATATGTTCCCTCCCTCTATATAATTTATATTTTACCACTCCAAAATGAATAGTGGAATAGGAAATTTGAAAAAAGTTAAAATAATGCTTGACTTCATTATTGTTCAGGGGTTAACTGGGCTTAGGAAAATCCATCTAAAGAAAAAATTGATAGTTTCAAAAAGATTGTTGGGAATAAATGATACCATAGTATACTGAATGATACTTTCACCGTATGTTATAATATAAAATCATAATAAGCAA